>Ga0214923_10000811_pt1 | contig 46222 bp, 43 predicted proteins | sample LL1510_MetaG_FD_177993 | JGI IMG/M metagenome (GOLD analysis project Ga0214923, IMG submission 177993) | Freshwater microbial communities from Lake Lanier, Atlanta, Georgia, United States - LL-1510 | ecosystem: Environmental > Aquatic > Freshwater > Lake | place: USA: Georgia | collected... | reverse complement strand
CGATGTCGGTTCGTCACATCCTGGGGCTGGAGAAGGTCCCAAGGGTTCGGCTGTTCGCCGATTAAAGTGGCACGTGAACTGGGTTCAGAACGTCGCAAGACAGTTCGGTCCCTATCTGTGGTGGGCGCTAGTAAATTGAGTGGACATGACCTTAGTACGAGAGGACCGGGTCGTACGTGCCGCTGGTGTATCTGTTATGCCGCCAGGTGTAATGCAGAGTAGCTATGCACGGCAAGGATAAACGCTGAAAGCATCTAAGCGTGAAACCTTCCACAAGATGAGTTTACTTTTAAGGGCCGTCAAAGACTATGACGTTGATAGGCTACAGGTGTAAAACTGGTAACAGTAAAGCCGAGTAGTACTAATTGCCCGTATGCTTTATTTTTTTTCTTGTGGCTGACTAGCTTCCCAATATGTAACTTATTGATCGTTTATTCGATCGTAAATCCTTATGGTGGTTTTGCCGGGGGTGTTCACCTCTTCCCATTCCGAACAGAGAAGTTAAGTCCCCCATGGCCGATGGTACTTGCATTACGCCGGGAGAGTAGGTAGCTGCCATATTTATTAAAAAAGCCTTGCTGATTCATATCAGTGAGGCTTTTTTGTTTTTAGTAATCTCCTAATTTAAAATAAATATACTCTTCCCACCCCAATGGGCAAGAGTGGGTGTGGGTTTGAGTGTGAAAGAATCAAACACACTCAAGCTCAAACTCACACTAATGCTTCATGGTGGGTGTGGGTTTGAGTGTGATAGAAACAAAAACACTCAAGCTCAAACTCCCACTCCCACTCACACTGTTTTTATGTGGGTAGGTAGCTGCCATCCACCCGAGGCGGATTAAAAGCCTAATAGATTTATTTCAGTGTGAATTTTTTGATTTCGGCAGTTAAAAGTTATTAAATCAACTACAAGTAAATTTAATATTATAAATAATTTTAATTCTTTTACTATTAGTCAGATATCTAGAAGACTGAATTGTTTCTAAATGAACATTTAAAAGTTCCTGAGTTTAAATATTTTTTAAGTATATTTAATCAAACTAATCCTCCTTTAATGAAAATTTTAAAAGATAAAAAATCAAATTTTATGAGTAAAATTTGATTGCCTCTAATTTTAATTTCATTTATAATATTTTCTTGCAAAAAAGATTATACTAGTGTATTAAATGAAAATATAATTACTCAAGAACAATATGATCGTTTCTTCAATTTACCAAAGAATGCAAACCCTTCTCTATTAAAAATTGTAAACAAACTGAAACAAAGGGAAAAGCAAATTCCTTTTCTTAAAACACTAATTTCCGAATGTGGGATGCCAAAATGGGAATTTTCTGAGATACAACTCCCAAATTATCAGATTTTAGACGTTATCAAATCAAATTCAATTGGATTATTAGAGAAGCCTTCGCAAAGTGGATATGGTAAAGACAGTATTATTTTAATTCCATTTGTTCGAGACACTAATAATTACGTAAATTCTTTCTTCGCTATAAAAATGGGTGATTCAATTCAGATAGAGCTTGTGAAGGGGAAAGATTATTTAAGATATGGATTAGATCTAAACTCAAAAATGTATTTTGCACAACAGGTTGCATTCAGATGTATGACTTTTGACAATAAAATTTTCAAAACAGATTCTTTTCATATAATAAACCAAAATTTATCACTTTCATTTCCGCGTACTAAGGGGAAGCCCGTTTTTAAAATAGAATATAAAAGTTCAAATGACTCAATAAGTAGTGAAATGTCAAAATTGGCTATAGATCAAGAAAAGTGTCAAACAGTAAAAATATCATATATAGATTGTTGGTGGTTAGAAAATGGGATGACTTGTGGGGGAATGCCTAAAGGTCAATGTGACGAGTGCTGGCGATGTGTAAGTTATTATGAGTATACAAATTGTTCCACTGATTTAGGTTTTATGTTTACAGATGGATTGAATAGTAATAATAGCGGGTTCAATTTTTCTTCCCCCGGAGCAGGTTCAGGAGGAAATGATCAATTAGGCTGGGAGGCATATCCCAAGGAGAAGGCAAGGGTTAGAGGCTTAACAGATAGTGATCTTGAAATCTTGGAGCAAATTCGACGTGAAGATGAAGAAGCAGATGCCGCATACCTTAATAATCCATGTGGTGAAACTTTGAAATATGGCAACCTTGCTTGGAAAGGCCCGTTAGAACATGTAATGATTCAAATTGATTACATTTATCAAAACCAAATGTATGGTCAAAGAGAATATAAAATTCCTTTTAGTGGATATGGAGGTCAAAAGCCCGGGTATGCAGATATTGCAAATACATTAACAAATGAAATTTTTGAAATTAAACCAGATGATCAGACACGAATTGTAGAAGGAAGGTCAGAGGTGGAAAACTATGTAACAAAAGCAAATTTGTTTTGTCCTATTTTAAATGCATCTATTTCCCCCATTTGGAGGAAGGGCATCGTTTATCAACCTCGGTACCTAAATTATCCAAAAAATCCAACTTTATCAATAGAAACCGAGTTAAGCGAACCAGGTGTTATTGTGTATCGATATAAATCTAGAAACCCTTTAACGCAGCCAATTGTCATTCCTCAAGATATAGCTGATAAATTAAAGCGGTTCCTTCAAGAAGCAGCTAAAAACCTTATTTATTTAACTCCTGAGAAACTTATGTCTTTTTTAAAAGAAAACCCAGATGTAGTTATATACTTAAAAACAGCTGCAGTGGGGGCTGGTGTGGCAATTATCGTTGGTACAATTGTAGAAGATTTTTTAACCGCAGGAGTAGGAATCAGCGATGATACTCAATGCTTTTTATTAGGATATAAATTGATTAGAATTGCTTGGGCTCTTTAATGAAAATGTATGAGTGATATACCTTTTTTTTATGATGAGGAGGGATTACCCTACAAGATAGAATCTTACAAAAGAAATCATCAGATAGTTTTATCAGAACAATTTGTAAGATGTGCAGCAAAACAATTAAGAGCGGATCTCGAAACCAAGACTAAATTAAAAGTAAGTAAACGAGTACAAATGAGTACGTCTCCGAGTGGAGAGGTTGTTCAAGATATAGTCTCCGGTATTACTAAAATTCCCTATGGTATTTGGATTGCAAATAATTGGAATCCAGTATTGGTTGCCTGGAAATCCAAATCCGGAAGAGTCTATACGATGGGGGATACCGATATTGATTGCGATGATATTATTTTTTGGTTTGAAGGGATAGACCCTGCTCTTTACCTAAAGCAGCTATATCCAAAGGAAGGGCTGCCGTTTAAACTTAAGCCCCTTTCATTTGAATTAGTGATTACCCGCATTTGCCATGATTGTGTTATTGAAATGCATTTCAAAAATGAGGTGCAGCAGAAACATGACCAAATTATGGATCAAATTGATACCTGTATTGATAACTTTAATCAGAAGTCTGAAAAAGCCAAAAAATTTGTTGGGGTTGTTCATAATTGGAAAAGAAACATAAAAAATAATCAAGTGCTGGTTTATGAGTTAGATTTGGGTTCTGCGGAACTAATTTTCTTCAAACATTTACTCCATTTTTTGTCGGATTTGGATTGTTTTTCGAAGGTTGAAATTTGTTGATTTCCACTGGATTTAACATTAATTTCCCTCTCAGCATATTTCCCACCTTTGGCGGAGCTTGCATTACGCCGGTAGAGAAGGTAGCTGCCATCCACCAGAGGCGGATTAAAAGCCTTGCTAATTTTTTCAGTAAGGCTTTTTTGTTTTCCCCCGGGTCAAGCGGACCGACACCGCTCTCACACTACACGCTCACTCTACTTCCCAAGGTTCAGCGTGGGTGTGGGTTTGAGTGTGAAAGAAACAAACACACTCAAGCTCAAACTTCCACTCTCTTCCCCCAGGTCCAGCGGACCGACACCACGCTCACACTACACGCTTACTCTACTTCCCAAGGTTTAGCGTGGGTGTGGGTTTGAGTGTGAAATTAGAATATATCCCCCCACTCAAACTCCCACTCACACTGTTTTTATGTGGGTAGGTAGCAGCCATCGTCCAGAGGCGGATTAAAAAAGCCTTGTTGATTTATTTCAGTGAGGCTTTTTGTTTTCCTGAGGTCCAGCGGACCGACACCCTACTCAAGCTCCCACGCTCACTCTATTTCCCCAGGTCCAGCGGACCGACACCCTACTCAAACTCCCGCGCTCGCTCTATTTCCCCAAGGTCCAGCGGACCGACACCCTACTCAAGCTTTTTTCACCGATTAGCTTTTCAGTGTTTTCACCGATTGCCTTTCTGACTCCCCCTGCCTACCTTTCGCGCCTTTATTCTATTAACATGAAACGGCTCATCCTCGTACTTTTTTTCGGATGCTTACTTTCTTCCTGTTCGGTTACCCTGGTACCCGAATATAATGCATCTCTCTACCAACAAATCGTTACCACCGCTGCCCGCAACGACCGGCTGTATATCGACCTCATGCAAGCAGATACAGCCCATCGCGCCTTTTCTCAATATGCCAAAAGATATGCAGCTTTAGAAGCCTCCATCCAATCAATTAACCTCCAATACCAGGCACGCGCCAACAACAGCGTATTCTTGCCCATCTTGGAAAATATACAAACCCTTTTTCTAAAATATAAAGAAGAACACAAACAACATACTGCCCCCCTAACACAGGCAGAAATTAAGGTATACCAAACCTATACCCGCGATTACTGGAAACCCCTACTGATCGCTGAAAATACTTTACGATAATATATAAAACAATTGTATGCAATTTGATGTACATGAAACCCTAGCCGGGATGATGGGCGCCCTGCAAAAACAATTTTCAAAAGATTGGCCCCTGGTGAAATCCGCCGCGCACCAATTTTTACAGGCCCGAATTGTACGCCTGGCACTGCTGGCAGAGCTTAGACTAACCGGACAATTACCTCCTGCTTTTTTTGCTGAGCGAATGAAAGATGAACAGTTAATACTACAGTCCGAACTCCACGCCATTACCATCGTAACCCTTGCTGCCGCCCAACGGGCTGCCCGAGCAGCTATGCAGTTTTTTACAAAGGCTGTAGATAAGGCGCTGCCAATTTAGTGGAATGTAAATCTTGCCAATATGCCTTCATCCATACCTGATTCACAAAATCAACAGGCGATAATTATTTCCTTTCTCCAATTACGAAGGGCGATTGGCTGGTGCGGCATTGGCTTGCCCATATTTTTATTCCTTGCATTTACCTTCCAGTATCCGCATTGTTCTTTGCCACCCAGTATCAGTCATTTTTATTATACGGGTTTGGGTACTTACTTCACCGGAACCCTATTTGCCGTGGCTATTTTTTTATTCTATTACAGAATGCCCGAAAAAACAGATCGCCTCGCAGCGCAGATTGCAGCCGTAGCTGCCTTGGTGGTAGCTTGTTGCCCAACCAATCCCTATTGCAATAGTTGTATTACCTGTATTCAAATCGAATGGATTCCCCACCCAATCGCAACAAAACTGCATTACGGGGCGGCACTGGTATTTTTTTTAGTGTTGGCCTTCTTTTGTATTTGTCTGTTTACCAAAACCCACGCAAATCTTCCCGAAACACCTCAAAAGATAATTCGGAATCGGTTGTATACAATTTGTGGATATACCATTCTCATTTGTATCGCTCTACTAGCATTGCAAGAATGGCAGTGGTTTATCCAACGTGTGCCATTGATTAAGGGATCCTCCACCACATTTGTTGCGGAAAGCATCGCCCTGCTGGCATTCGGTATTTCATGGTTGGTAAAAGGGGAAACCCTTTGGAAAGATGCAACCTAAACCCTTCGAATAGCCTGTAGCTGTTTAAGCCACTTCCTCCCTTGAAGCAGCATCTAGTAAGCGAAACTGTCCTCCTTCTCTAAATAATCTCCTCCCGCCACGGCGAATCGTAAGACTATACGAGGAAGAAAAAATTATAAGGGAAAGAAAACCTTATATCGATTCGAATATTTCGTTTATTTCGAATAATTCGTTAAATTTGTTCTAAAAATATTCCCAATGACAGAAGTTTTAGAAATACCGACCCTCGAAGAGCAGAAAACAGCAAAGGCAACGCTGGATGGAATGAGGCAAACGAAACCAGATTCGCAGCCACAAGTGTTCATTTCTTATGGTGAAGGTTCTTCTTTTGCTATTCCACAGCGGATGATCAAATACCTTACCTATATGCTCAGCAGCATGGCTGATGGCAAAGGCTTCCGCCTGATCTTGGGAGACGAAGATCTAAGCTCACAGGAAGCTGCTGATATACTACATGTGTCAAGACCATTCCTAATTAAGCTATTGGAACAGGGACAGATCCCCTTTCAAAAAGTGGGTAAGCACCGCCGTGTTAAATTAAAGGATCTGCACGCTTACGAAGAGAGGCAGCAGGCATTGCGAAACCAGCAACTTGACTACCTCGCGCAGCAGGCACAAGAATTAAACATGGGGTATTAATCATTAAAGTTATTCTTGATGCTAATGTGCTGTATCCAGCCCCCGTGCGCGATCTGTTATTGAGTCTTGCCAATAATAATATGTTTCAACCAAAATGGTTAGCTGCTATTAATGAAGAATGGGTAAGAAGTTTAGTAGAAAACAGGCCTGATATCAAACGAGAAAATACTGAAAAAACCATTCGCTCCTTGAACATGGCTTTTCCGGATGCTAATACAGATCCTAGCCCATCAACAATCGCAGAACTTACTCTACCCGACCCCAATGACCAGCATGTACTTGTTGCCGCAATCTCGGCAGAAGCTGAGTTAATTGTAACCTTTAACTTAAAAGATTTTCCGACTAGTATCCTATCTCATAGAGGAATCGAAGCCATCCACCCAGACGATTTTATCCTGGGGCTGATAGAAGAAGATAGGGATACTGCTAATGAACATAATTATATCTAAGCGATGGTAAATTGAACTCCGAAGCGCATAGTCTCCTCCCGCCGAGCTGGATCGGAAGACTAAGCGAGAAAGGGAAATTAGACCTGCACGCTCTATTTCAATGTAAACTATCTTACTAAATTGGTTTAAAAAAATTCATTATATTTAATCATTATAAGAACTATTATAGTGATTTAATCACATAAATCATATATTATAGTCTTACAATCCCTTACAATCGTATTCGTTCTTTTTATTGATATCCCCCCACGATGGTTTTAGTTAAATAGTTTTATTTACATAAATATTTTCTTCTTTATATAATTGAAATTAAATGCATAATTAATTCTTTGATTTTTATATGAAACTTAATCATGAAAATACCGTTTCCCAACTTACCAGGCTTTTCTTGATATTTCTTTTTGTGTATACCTCTGTTAATAAATTATTGAATCTAAATGTTTTTAAGCAATCAATGATGACTGCGCATATTCCCGAGAGTCTTGCCGCAATCATTTCTGTAATAGTACCTTTTTCAGAATTGCTGCTAGCATTGCTATTAATCATTAACCGCACAAAAAATAAAGGCTTATACGGTTCATTAAGCATTATGTTAACTTTTACGGGGTACATTATATACATGAAACTTTTTTTGCCTAAATTACCTTGTTCTTGTGGGGGCATTTTTCAATAACTGACATGGAATCAGCACTTGCTTTTAAATATAATTTTTATTTTTCTTATATATTATGTTGTAAGAATCGATAAAAGAAGAACTAAACAAAATCTTTTCATATAAAAACAGGTTACAAGCTAAAATCCTGACAAAAAAGTAAGCATCAATTTAAAATTTTAATTATGAAACATCTATCTAATCGCTTAAAAGCAGGAGCAGTAATTTTTGCAATTGTACTTGTGTTTTTCACAAATTATAAAGATGCAAAAGCTACTACGCTGTTTATTGACTATTATTGGTTTTATGATGAACCAGCCACTGATTTCACTGGGATTGACAATACCAAACCATACCTGGAAAATCTTACAGGGTGCACTGGGTTTATGGCCGTATGTTTATATGGGTATCAGGCAGAAGATTTTAATACATATGGCGTGCCTTCATCTGGGTTAAAATCTAACCATGGGGTACCAGTAATAATTCGAGAAATATAATTCATATTAGGTCATCTCATCATTAAATAATGAGATGACCTAACAATATTTTAGTTGGTATCTAATGTTTATTTTTAGCTATAATACAATTCGGCTATGTATAAAATATGGCTTATTGGAATATTAACATTATCATCAATTAATGGAATTTGTAACCATATTCTAGGCGGCGAAATTTATGCGATTTCCCATAGTTCGCAGGGAAATTTTGGTGAATTCACTATGGGATTAGACCTTTATGCCGAATGCCTAAATAATCCCGATTCTTCAGCATTGGTTTCATTATTCCCCGCAACTATTTCTATCGCTGTTTACTCAAATACAACTGGAAATTTATATTACAGTAACAATGGGTCTAACCTTAAACTTTTTGCAGTAAAATCAATTTCTGGCGGGAAATTACCAAATTGCGTAGTTAATGCCGGTCTCAATTGCTATAGTAGAGCCAGCTATGTATTCAAACTCATCATTCCAAATGATCCAAATGGGTTTACCATAGTTTATGAATCATGCTGCAGAACTTCCAATGCAACAAATATAGTTGGCAACCAAGGTTATGTTATCACTCGAAAACTTGTTGAAACCGATAAACAATATAAATTATTTGCCAATTTCGCAGATAACAATAACACGGTTATTTGTGCAAACAGCCCATTTTCATTGCCATTATTGACTCAAGTTTATGATTTACCAAACATCAAATTTTCATACCATTTTACCCCCGCTTATGGAAGTAAAGTAACTGTAGAGAATCAAACAATTGTTTCTAATGGCGAGCCTTTTGTTTCCCTTTTATACGATACGATTCAAAATTACAGCGGTTATTTCCCTCTTGGTAAAAATGTTTCCATTGATACCTTAACCGGTATCGTATCTGGGATTGCGCCGAAAGAGGGTGATTACCTAATTAATGCATTGATCAAGCAGTATATAGATGGCTCACTTATTACCTTTACTAAACAATTTATACTTAGGGTCCGTTCCTGCGTGTTAAATGCAGCTTATTTAGATTCAATCCGGATAGATTGCGACAGCCTCAAAGTTTCTTTTGCCAATCAAGCTTCCAACACTGGTATTGTTGCTTATCAGTGGCAGTTTCTGCGTAACAATACAGTGATCGGCAGCGCTTCTGATTCAACTCCTAAGTTTGTTTTCCCAGATACAGGTAGCTATACTATCAAACTAAAAGTTACAAACACTGCGGGATGCCGGGATTCGGCCATTCAGCAGTTATCGCTCTATCCTTTTCTGAAACCAGGATTTACCATAGCCGGTAATTGTATTCAACAACCCTATGTTTTTACAGATACTTCTACCACTAGTTTTGGTTCGATACAAAATCGGCATTGGGATTTTGGTGACCAGACAACTTTATCCGATACATCTATTGCAACTTCACCTACCTATCAATATGCAACGAAGGGTATAAAGACAATACAACTTACGGTATCTAATACCAAGGGGTGTGTTGCTACTATGCAAAAAACACTTGAGGTAACAGACAAGCCTCCTTTTATACTTTCCACCCATGATACACTTATTTGCAGTATAGACACTTTGAAACTTCAGGCCAATGGACAGGGTATTATTAGCTGGGCACCATCTTACAATATTCTTGGAGTTCAATCAGCATCACCGTCTGTATTTCCAAAGCAAACCACTCGTTATATTGCTACAATTAATGCGAATGGATGTATAAATACAGATACGGTTACCGTGAATGTTTTAGATTATATTACAGTTGATGCGGGTGCCGATCTTTCTATTTGTTTACATGATAGTACTCAACTAAAAACGATTAGTAAGGCTACTTCCTTTCTTTGGTCTCCCGCCAAAGGGCTAAGCAGTTCAACAACAAAATCCCCATTTGCAGCGCCAATTTCAAATACGCAATATATTGTAACGGCTAATTTGGGTAAATGCCAGGCAAAAGATACAGTTGTAATAAACGTTTATCCTTATCCGATTGTGAATGCAGGTAATGATACCCTCATATGCAGTGGATCAAAAGCCTTTCTAAAAGGAGTTGTAAATTCAACAAATTATTATTGGTCATCATCCAGATCCTTATCGGATATAAATAGTCTAACTCCAATTGCAACTCCAAAGTCAACCACAAAATATGTGCTTACCGGTTTTCAACAATCGGGATGTATTAAACCTATATCTGATACAGTAGTTGTTACTGTGGACAATAGTATTGCAGTCGACGCGGGAAGAGATACATCCGTTTTTATTGGACAACCACTGCAATTACATGCATCCGGTGGAGGAAGCACTTACACATGGAGTCCAAAAACAGGGTTAAGTGATCCCAATATTCCAGATCCAATCGTGATATTGGATGGATCTTTAGACTATATTAAGTATTTTGTAACTAGCACTGCAAACGGATGCGAGGCACAGGATGATGTTGTTATTAAGATAGTAAAATCGAAGCCTGATATTTATGTGCCTACTGCGTTTAGCCCCAACCGAGATGGAAGGAACGATTACTTAAGGGCAATTCCGGTGGGCATTAGAACTTTTTTAAATTTTGACATATATAACAGATCGGGCAAGTTGATTTTTCATACAACAGATCCTTTAAAAGCATGGGATGGCAGAATTCAAGGTCAAGATCAATCGAATGGAGTGTATGTATATATTGCGAGAGGGATTGATTATCTCGGGAACCTGATTGAGAAAAAAGGAACTGTAGTTATTTTAAGGTAAAGGCATAGTCTCCTCCCGCCGAGGTGGATCGGAAGACTACGCGAGGAAGGGAAAAGAAGCCTTCCACTCGAAAAACATGTTTACGAAAAATCCGATTGGTTATTGTAAAGGCATACAATTCGAATTACTGCTAACCCTATGCTACTTCCTCCCCGGCTGCAGCTTCCAGTAATCGAAACCAGTCTTCTCGTTCCAGTTGAATACTTTGCGCTTCTTTAGCTTCGAGTAATCTTTCCAGCTTGGTGGTTCCTACTACTGGTAAAATGCCTGAAGGATGGCGGAGCAACCAGGCCAATAAAATCTGATTCTCTCCGGTTTGATATTTTGCAGCCAGTTCGGATGTGCATGCGTGAATGGCCCGGTAGCGTGGATGGGTTTCTTCGCTGATAATGCCTCCTCCCAAAGGTGCCCAGGCCATCGGGATAATTTTATGTTCTATGCAATGCGACAATGTTCCGTTGGTAAATGCATCCCGCATTAGGAGGGAGCACTCTATTTGATTATACGCAATTGGTACCCATTTTTTTAGCATACTGGTTTCTGTTGGCAAAAAATTGGAAACCCCAAAAGAAATAATTTTTCCTGTTTGTTGTAATTGGGTAACGGCTTCCGCAACTGCTTCCGGGTGTAACAAAGGATCGGGACGGTGAATTAATAACAGATCCAGATAATCGGTTTGTAAATTTTGTAATGAGTGCTCAGCCGATTGAATAATATGTGCAGCCGTGGTGTTGTACGATTTGATAGTATGTTGAGGCCGGTTGGGCGTTTTCATTTGAATACCACATTTGGTAATCAATTGCATCTTTTGTCGCTTCTCCGATTTACCTTGCAGCGCCTTGCCAAACTCGGCTTCAGTGGTGTAATCTCCATAAATATCTGCATGATCAAATGCAAAAATGCCGGCATCCAAACAGGCATCTATCATATCACTGTATTGCTCGGTAGTGAACCCTGCACCCCAAATGCCCCATCGCATACATCCGGCAATGGGTGCAGTAATGGCTAAATTGTTCATGTGTGTAAACTTTGGTTCAATATATAAAAGAAAAAAGTCCGACAAAGCCGGACTTGCAAAATTTTCTGAAGAAAGATGATTAATAGCGATTGTATCCGCCGTCTCCACCGCCACGGTTGTATCCACCGCCGCCGCCACGGTTTCCACCGTAACCGCCACCGCGATTTCCACCACCGCCACCGCCGAACTTCTTCTTGTAGCCACCTCTTTCACCCTCTGGACGAGGAGTAGATTCGTTCACTACAATTTTGCGACCTAACACTTCAGTGTCGTGAAGTGCAGCAATAGCAGCTTTAGCAGCTTCATCATCCGCCATTTCAACAAAACCAAAACCTTTGCTACGGTCGTTGTTGAATTTGTCGGTTACAATTTTAGCGCTGCTTACTTCGCCATAAGGAGCAAAAAGATTCTGCAGGTCTTCACTGGACATATTCCAGTTAAGATTTCCAACGTAAATGTTCATTTAAAAAAAATTTGATTATCAAAAACCAATGAGAAAAAAGTAACCAAAACCCCCGAAGCATTTACGTAGAAACCCTCATGGAAAAAAGGCAACCTGTCATTGGACGCCCGAAGATACTAATTTTATATAGAAATGACTTTTTTTTTACTATTTGTGAAGATATTAAAGCGTTTTTGGGCAGTTAATTTCAACAAAAAACCCTTCCGAGGGGAAGGGTTTTGAAAAATATAGGGGGAATTCGATTACTCGCTAACCACTTCTACATCTACTTCTACCAGATTTCCATTTCCGAAATCAATTGAAGCTTTATGGATACCTAATTCTTTCACCTCATCGGTTAAGTTAATGCGTTTGCGGTCGATTTCGTATCCTTTTTGCTCACGAATAGCGCGGGAAATTTGCAAAGAAGTTACACTTCCGAAAATCTTTCCGCTGGTTCCGGTTTTAGCACCCACTTTAACAGGAGAAGTTTTCAGAATGTCGATTACCTTATTCAGTTCCGCCAGCATGGCAGCTTCTTTTTTTGCAATCACTTTCAATTTCTCTTCGTGTTGTTTCAGGTTAGAAGGATTTGCTTCTACCGCCATTTTACGAGGAATAAGAAAATTACGGGCATATCCGTTTTTCACTGTTACCAGTTCATTGCGTGCGCCCAGGTTATCTACATCCTGAATTAATATTACTTGCATAGGTTTGGTTTAGTCCCAAGAGCCCAGTTTATGTTTGTGTAAACTGTCTCCCGCTGTTACACGGGGTTAGGGAAGGTTCACTAATTTTTTATTTTAACAGGTCGGTCACATAAGGCAATAAAGCCATCTGACGCGCTTTTTTAACAGCTTCCTGTACTTTACGCTGATATTTCAGAGAGTTTCCGGAAAGACGGCGTGGTAATAATTTACCCTGCTCATTCACAAATTTTTTCAGGAATTCAATGTCTTTGTAATCAACATATTTAATGCCATATTTTTTGAAGCGGCAGAATTTTTTCTTGGGCTTCTCCTGCTTAATGGCCGTCAGGTATTTAATTTCATTCTTTGCCATGATTAAGCCTCCTGTTTTTCTTTATCCTGCATTGCAAATCCGCCATTTCTCTTAACATGATTATACTCGACGGCGTATTTATCGAGACGGGTAATCATGTGGCGCATTACTTTTTCGTCGCGCAATAACTGAATTTTCAGTTTTTCGTTGGCATCCGAAGGAGCCGTGAATTCAAACACCCAGTAAATACCGGTTGTTTTTTTCTGAATAGGGTAGGCCAGTGATTTCAAGCCCCATGGGTTACTGTGCACTGCGGCACCACCCAGTTCTTTTACCAGCTCGGCATATTTCTTCTGAGAAGCTTTATAGTCCTCATCCGAAAGTACCGGGGTAAAAATCACCATCAATTCGTAGTGGTTCATTACCTTGTTTTTTAGGTTGTTTAATTGGTTTATCCCAATGGACACCCGCCCGCAGTTGCGAACGAGAGAATCTGCCAAAACAGATTTGGGGCTGCAAAGGTAAGGATTTTTTGGGTTGCTACCCTAATAATATGCAATCTTTTCAGAAATAAATAAGTGAAATGCAGGACGAATTTTTTATTATAAAGTATTAAAAATCAATAATTTAATACTTTTTTCTCAATAGGATATACGTTGGAAAGTGATCACTAAACCCTCCCCGATACCGGTTCCCCTCCCAGGTTCGCATAGGATACCCCCGATATCGGCCCTGATTTTCCCGCATAAATGGCTGTTGGTAGATCCCTTCTCCTGCAAAAAACCAACCCCTGCGGCTGGAATCTAATAAGGGTGCAGAAATCAAAATCTGGTCGAATAACGACCAATGATCCCGATTGGCAAGGGTACCCAAACCATGCATATACCATCGCAACCATGGATTATACAATTGTACCGAATTCATTTTTTCCCGATTCCCTGAAGCACCCAACTTATTTTTAATACTGCCACTGTTGGGGTTATCGTTGAAATCGCCCATCACAATCATTTTTGCCCCGGAATCTTTTTCCCGAATCGAATCAAGCAGTTTTCTGCAAGTAACCGCTGCAACCATCCGTGCAGGCGCACTCCTAACTTCTCCACCCCGCTTACTTGGCCAGTGGTTTACAAACAAGTGCAGCGTATCGCCACCTAACATTGCTTTTACATATAAAATGTCGCGGGTAAATCTCGCTTCTTTCGATCCACCCGGTAGGGCAACCGGAATGGCTTTACTATACAGGATGCGTATATTTTTTTCATTGTATAGCAATGCAACATCTACCCCCCGTGGATCGGGAGAATTATAGTGGATGATGCCATACCGCTGCTTTTGTAGTAAGGGATGCCGGCAGAGTATTTCCAACACCCGGCGGTTTTCAATTTCTGCAACTCCAATAATGTTGGGAGGAGCCGTATTGGATAGCGGACCAATACCACTTAGTACAGATGCGAGTTGCTGAACTTTATGTTCGAAGATGGCGGTTCCATATTGCTTAATTCCACTCGGCAAAAAGTCATTGTCGTTTGTTAACGGATCATCCAGGGTATCATAAAAATTTTCAAGATTATAAAATGCGATTACGCTTAGCATCGCGCTTGCGGATGCAGATTGTTTGTTTTGTTTTACCCCAATGGAAAAAACTGCAACTACCCCCAATGCGAGTAAACTTGTTAATAGCAAAAATCTCAACATGCACCACTTTCATTTTTGTAAAACTCTGTGATTACCTGCGAGTTCAATTGCGTATTTGCCGCAGCGAGTACAAATACGCTATCGCAAGCTGGTTGTGGCATTTATTTTTGATCCGATATGAAAAACCGGTTACAGAAAATAGGGTGCATCATTTTTTTGGGCAATGTACTTCAGCTGCATTTGCTGGCACAGGCAACTACAAAGTCAAATGCAGATAGCATTTTTCAAAAAATGAAAGTAGAGGATGAAGAAGCATGGATGACAAATACCCTTCCGCCTGTTGAAGAGGAGCCTGCGGGAGAACTGTATTATCCTTCGCTGCTGCAATCAATAAAAGATCCATTACAAACTGCTGCAATGTTCGATTGGGCTTCTTTTCGATTCAGGTGGAGGGGAGCTTTACGGCAGCCTGAGTATCGTGTGAATGGTGCACTGATAACAATTCCTTTTACGCAGCAATATCCCTGGTATGTTTTTAATGGGCTAGGTGCTCAGGTGCGGACAACCCATTTTGGGGCAGGCATAGATCCGGTAGACTTTTCGCTTGGAAATACCAGTGGTGCAAGGCAATTGAGTGCAAGAGCTGCTGATTTTACATCTAAGTGTTCTTTTAATGTTGGATATGCATCGCGGCAGTCTGTACTAAAATTCGGATTTCAATTTTTTCGTCATCAACCTAATCGGGGTTTGAGTTGGGGAACTGCTATTCAAGTATCCAATCAGCAACCCTCAATCCAACATCCTCGATTGCAACAAAGTTTTTCTTTTCTCCTGATGGCAGAAAAAAAATATGCTGATCAAAGAAGTATCTATTTTATGGTTTGTTTTACGCCACAAATTCAAAGTAAATCTGCTGCCATCACACAGGAAGTACTTGCATTGAGTGGCAACAGTCGCTACAATCCGAATTGGGGATGGCAGGGAAATCAAATCCGCATAGCTGCAACCCGATCGTATCTGTACCCCACAATGATAGTAACACATGAATCTACTCCCAATCCAAATACAATTTCCCGATGGTCACTAGCACTAATGAGTGGTTTTCAGGCCGATCGCGGAATTGACTCATATCAGGCCTCGGATCCTCGACCGGATTATTATCGGTACTTGCCTTCCTATGTTTCGGATAGCATGCTAAAAATCAGGTTATACAATACATTTCAACAACAGCCAACCCTTTTGCAAATTTCCTGGCAACGATTCTATGCAATCAATCAACAAAATTGGGAAAATGTTTTTACGGGAAATCAAATGGAAGGCAAATGGGTAAGCGGACTCCGCAGCAGGTATGTGCTGGAAGAAAGAAGGGCATATCATCGCATGGCATCTCTGAATTATTATTATCAAACACGCATCAATGGAAACCTCGACTTTTCAGCAGGTGCCAGCTGGCAATTTTCTGCATCTCGATTTCGAAAGCGATTAATCGATTTATTGGGTGGAGATTTTTATTTGAATGTAAACGGTTTTGTTGATAACAATTTCTTACAAAATCCTTTGGCCAATCAAAACAATCTGGATGCATATAATGGAGTAGTGTTGCAGGGCGATTATTTTGGATATGATTACGGATTTAAGCAAAATCATACCGAATATTGGTTTCAGCTACAACATGCCGGATTGCGCTGGGATTGGTTTGCAGGAGCCCGAAGAACAAACGATCAGTATAACAGAGTAGGCTATGTAACAAATGGATTGTTTCCTATCAATTCTTTTGGAGCAAGCCCCTTTTTAGAGCGTGTTAGTTATTATGCAAAAGGTGGGTTGAATTATAAGTTACATGGAAATCATTTTTTCAATGTTCAATTCGGTTATCAAACATTTGCTCCATTGCCCAATCAGGTATTTCTTCATCCGCAATATAATGAAGCAATTGACACAAAAATTGAAAACGAACATACACAAATTGCCGAAATCAGTTGGGTGTATCGCAATCCCACATTAAGCAATAAAGTTTCATTTTTTTATGGAAATGCTTTTAATATTTCGGCAATACAATCCTTTTATGGTGATGTTGCCGATACCTGGGTAAATCATGTTGTTTCAGGAATGGCAAATGAACAATTGGGTATAGAATGGTCGGGGTCGTGGTCAATGGGAGGAGGTTGGGATATGGAATGGGCTGCCTGCAGCTATCGCATAATATACAGTGGTTCGCCTTCGGGAAAATTGTATGCAGAAAATACTGAAAAATTATTGTCAACCGAAGAAATTCTATCTCGGGGATACCGGGTTGGAGGAAGTCCTCAGCAAGCAGCAAAAATTTCAATACAATATCGCTCAGATGCGGGCTGGATGGGCTCTGTATCCTTCAATCACGTAAGTAACCAATGGGTAAATTTGCAATACTTCCGCAGAACTCCTTCCATGCAGTTTGCTAATCCGGTTACCTCACAAGCGCATGAAAAATTGCCCGATCAATTTTTCATACATGCAATGTTGGGTTACCAGACTACCATCCGATTGGGAACAGGTGCATCAAGGCAAATTCGCTTTTTTTTATCGGCTAGGAATTTACTCATGCCTTTTTTTATTTCAGGTGGATACGAACAGGCTCGCTGGGCGCTGCATCCAACGGGAAACCCAATTTTTGCCAATAAATATTTTTTCACAAATGGAAATACTTTTTCCGCAACACTCAATTTTCTACTATGAAATTTTTACTATTGTTGTTGGGTGGATGTATATCCTTTTTTCTTTTGTGCTGTCGGCCTCACTGGGATATTCCAACACCGGAACCTGCGGGTTCACTTGTTGCCAATACTACACTGTTGGAGTTACGCAAATTGCATTTTAAAGGAAATGTTGAAAAAATAATAGATGATTGGGTAATTGAAGGAAGGGTGGTAGCCAACGACCGAACCGATAATTTTTACAAAACCCTCGTTATACAAGATGCAACCGGTGGAATTTCTGTAAAATTAGATGCTACCGATTTATACCTTACCTATCCGGAGGGTATGCAAGTTTTTATCAGACTAAAGGGATGCTGGTTGGGAGATTATGGGGGGTTATTGCAATTAGGAGCGGGCGTTGACAGGTCGGACTCGGTTTATCCGAGATTAATATCCATACCGCTACCATTATCTAATCAGATTATGGTAAAAGGAAAAATTGATAATGCAATCACACCAAAGGAAGTTTCAATGCAACAGCTTTCAGATTCTTTACAAAACTGTTTAATTACGATTCCGCAGGTGGAGTTCATTGCTTCCGACACTTCGCGCCCTTGGGCAGATGTAAATAATCAACAAGCAGTCAATCATGTGATTACTGGCTGTAATCAAGGATCAATCTATGTTAGAACCAGTGGCTTTGCCAAATTTGCATCAGCCAAAACTCCCAGAGGTAATGGAAAAATAACGGGTATCTATACAGTTTTTGGTTGGGAAAAGCAGTTAATTTTGCGCGATACCAGTGACGTGCAAATGAATGCATTGCGTTGTTCTGGAAGCGGATATCGGACCTTGCTATGGGAAGATTTTGATTTGCTTTCGCCCGGCTCCCTGCTTTCAATATCGGGCTGGAAAAATATACCAGAAACAGGGGCACAGCATTTCTATGTAAAAGCAACCTCAAAAGAAAAATTCGCTGCTATCGATGCTTTTGCCTGTTCGCAACCCAGGGTAGTAACCTGGCTGATTAGTCCGGCCATTCCTCTCTCCGGTACCGCTGGTGCCCGTTTGAGTTTTGATACCCGTGATGGATTTGATAATGGAGCTACACTCCGTGTTTTTATATCTACCAATTATGATGGAAGTAATGTGCCCGCTCGCAGTAAATGGACGGAACTACCCGCCACCATTGCGCAGGGATCGGTAGGCGTTCAATCCTCCCAATGGAAAAATTCGGGTAATATTTCTTTAAGCGGATACAAAGGCACTTGCTGGATAGCATTTAAATACGAAGGCTCTGATACTGGCATGTTAAGAAAAACGACCGGATTTCAGATAGACCGGGTGACAGTTTTATCGAATTGATTGAAAATATTTGATTCTTCGAATAGTCTTGCGACGCAGGAGGAGACTATGCGCTTCGGAGTTCAAATCAACATCAGTTAAGTAAATTCATTGCTGCATCATATACACAAGTCAATAACCTCTATTTCCATATGAGAAACAATATCACAGATGCCTTGTTGCCCTGTATAAGAATGTCCTGCTAAATTATGAAGATTATTCCTCCGAACCGCATAGTCTCTTCTCCGCCTCGGCGGATCGGAAGACTATGCGGAGAAGGGAAGGCACTTGCTGGATCGCATTTAAATACGAGGGCTCTGATACTGGCATTGTAAGAAAAACGACTGGATTTCAGATCGACCGGGTGACAGTTTTATCGAATTGATTGAAAATATTTACTATCCGGGTGCTGTCCCGACACCTGCAAGCTCCCAGGTTTGTCAACCTGTCATATTCAACTCATTTGGTACTGCTTTTGATAGGGAACGGAAAACTGAGAACTATGCAAAAAGGACAGATACGTGTTCAAACGGAGAACATTTTTCCGATTATTAAGAAATTTCTTTACAGCGATCATGAAATATTTCTGCGTGAACTGGTTAGTAATGCAGTAGATGCTTCTCAAAAATTATCCACCCTGGCTTCTTTAGGTGAAACCGCTACCGAATTGGGTGAGTTACGCATTGAAGTAACATTGGATACCAATGCGAAAACACTCACCATTCAAGATAAGGGTGTGGGTATGTCGGCTGCTGAGGTTGATAAATATATCAATCAGGTAGCATTCAGTGGTGCAGAGGAGTTTATGGAAAAATATAAAGATGCCAATATTATCGGGCATTTTGGATTGGGTTTTTATAGTGCTTTTATGGTGAGTGATAAGGTAGAAATTTTTACCAAGAGCCATACCGGAGCCCCTGGCGTTTACTGGAGCTGTGATGGTAGTCCGGAATTTGAATTATACGAGGTTGACTTCAGTGAGCGGGGTACTAAAATTGTATTGCACATTAATGAAGAGAGTAAGGAGTTTTTAGAAGCTGCCCGTATTAAAGGTATTCTGGAGCGCTTTTGTAAGTTTTTGCCAATTCCCATTTATTTTCATGAGGAAGGAACAGAGAAGCCTGCAGAAGAAAAGTCGATTAATAATCCGGCTCCCATCTGGATTCAGAAACCATCTGAATTAACCAAAGAAGATTACGAAAAGTTTTACAAAGAATTATATCCCTTCAATGAAACGCCGCTGTTCTGGATTCATTTGAATGTGGATTATCCATTTAATCTTACCGGCGTGCTCTACTTTCCAAAGATTAAACACTCTTACGAAATTCAAAAAGATAAAATTCAGCTCTATTGCAATCAGGTCTTTGTTACCGATGAAGTGAAAGATATTGTTCCTGAATTTTTAATGTTACTACAAGGGGTGATAGATAGTCCGGATATCCCGCTAAACGTTAGCAGAAGTTATTTGCAGGGCGATCCGAATGTTAAAAAAATCAATGCCCATATTACCAAGAAAGTTGCCGATAAACTAGATGAGATTTTCCGTAATGACCGGGCTTCGCTGGAAGAAAAATGGGAAAGCCTCGGATTGTTTGTGAAATATGGGATGATGACGGATGATAAATTTTTAGAGAAGGCAAATAAGTTTATGGTAATGGAAGATACCGATGGTAAATTTCATACCCTGGAAGAATATAAAACGGCAACCGAGGCATTACAAAAGAATAAAGAAGGCCGACAAGTGATTTTATACACTACTCAGCCTGTTCAGCAAGATGCTTATATTACTGCATGTAAAAACAAAGGATATGTGGTAGTTAAGATGGAAACCTTGGTAGATGCTGCATTCATCAATACCATGGAATCGAAGTGGGATCAGGTTTCTTTTGTGCGGGTAGATTCGGATATTGTTGACAATTTAATAGATAAGCAGGAATCAGCTGAATCTGTGTTAAGCAAAGATGAAACTGAGCAGCTTAAGGAATTATTCAAGCTGGATATTCCCGATTTACATATAACAACGGAAGTTAGAGGCTTGAGTGTTGATGCAGATCCGGTTGTTGCAACCCGTCCCGAGTTTATGCGTCGCATGAAAGATATGGGCGCAAGCGGTGGCGGAATGACGGCTTTTTATGCTCAGATGCCGGATGAAGTAACACTTACGATTAATGGAAACCATCCGATATTTTCTTCGCTCTTGAAAGAGCAGGATGAAACCGTTAAAAATAACAGGGTGCGCAATTTGGCTGATTTGGCTTTATTGTCGCAAGGGCTTTTAAAAGGAAACGACTTAACTGCATTTATTAAGCGCAGTGTTACCATGATGCAATAGTTTTTGTTTGTGTTTGATTGATGAAAGGCAGTTGGATTTTCCAGCTGCCTTTTTTATGCAATATGCGGTTTAACATCCAGCACTTTAAGTTGCAGAGATATATTGCCATTGTATTCGTTTTCATCAATGGTAAACACTACATCCAGCAACTCGCCTGAATCTACCAGTGGAAACAAATGCGCCATATTAAAGCCAATTCCGTTGAAAGTGATATTTTGCTGGGAAAGTGAAAATTTGATGTGCTGGTCTTTCACCAGTTTGCTGTATCCCTTATTGCGAACCCTGGTAGCCAAAAAAACCGGACGCATATTTTCGGGTCCAAAGGGTTCCATTTGTTGCAGAATATTAAAGAATGATTGTTTAATATCTGCAAACTGAATGGTTGCATCTATTTTTATTTCGGGGGTTTCCTGTTCGGGGGTAATTTGTTTTGCAACCGCATTTTCAAATGCCTGTGAAAAGGAATCAATATGTTCGGGCAATAAGGTTAAGCCGGCAGCAGCAAAATGCCCACCATATCCCAACAGCCATTCTCTGCAAGCATGAATGGCTTCATATAAGTTAAATCCAGCCACACTTCTTGCACTACCGGCAGCGTAATCACCGCTTTTGGTTAACACAATAGTTGGACGATAATAGGTTTCTATTAATCTGCTGGCTACAATACCTACTACACCTTTATGCCAGGTTTCTCTGTATACGAGCGTCGATTTTTTAGCAGCATGGAAAGGATCATTTTTTAATAATTCAAGTGCTTCAATGGTAATTTGACTATCGGCTTCTCTTCTTTCTGTATTATTCACCTGCAATTGTTCTGCCCATTCCATCGCACTTGCTTCATCGGGTTGTAAAAATAATTGCACGGCTTTTTGGGCATCATCCATCCTGCCAGCGGCATTGATACGGGGGGCAATGATAAAAACCAGGTTCTGAATATGCATGCTTTTTTGAACACCCGATAAAGTGAGCAGTGCTTTGATTCCGGAACAGGGATTTTCATTCACCTTTTTCATACCAAAGTAAGCGAGTATCCGATTCTCGCCATTGATGGGAACAATATCTGCAGCAATGGCTGTTACCACCAGGTCTAAAAATTGCAAATAACTGTTATCGGGTAATTGTAATTGTTTAGCTAAGGCAGTCATTAGCTTGAATCCAACCCCGCATCCACATAATTCTTTAAACGGATAGGGGCAATCTATTTGTTTGGGATTCAAAATGGCATAAGCAGGCGGCAGTATCGCATCGGGGAGGTGGTGGTCGCAAACGATACAATCAATTCCTCTATCTGCTGCCTGTTGAATAAGGTCGACCGATTTAATACCACAATCGAGGGTAATGATTAATGAAAAATTATGCGCTGCAGCATAGTCGATTCCGGCTTGGGATAATCCATATCCTTCGCGGTAGCGATGGGGAATATAAAATTCGGAAAGCGGATGGAGTGAACGGATAAATTGAAACATGGAAGCAACTGCTGTTGTGCCATCTACATCATAATCTCCATAAATCAATATTTTTTCCTGCGCTGCAAATGCCTTTATGATGCGATCAACTGCCTTGTGCATATCCTTCATCAGAAAAGGATCGTGAAGCTGACTGAGTTGAGGGCGAAAGAAGGTTTTGGCTGCTTCAAAGGAATGTATACCCCTTTGCACAAGGATACGGCAAATAGTAGGATGAACTTGCAAGCTGCTTTGCAATGCATCCACCTCCTCCTGAGGAGCAGTAATGATTGACCATCTTTTTTCCATTAGTATGCCCTATCGGTTGTGTACCTCACTAATTCTTCCAATGCATTTCTGATTTCAGAAGGGGGGAAACGATTCAGCAGTTCCAGGGCTTCATCGCGATAAGCAAACATTTTTTCAGTTGCATATCGGATACCGCCTGTTTGAACAACCTGATCGATCACCCATTTCACCTTATCCTTGCGATCATTTTGATTTTTTACGATATAAATGATTTTTTGTTTCACATCGGCAGGGCAGTGCCGGAGTGTATAAATGAGCGGAAGGGTAAGTTTTTTTTCTTTGATATCGTTGCCGGTGGGTTTACCTATATCAGCAGTTCCATAATCGAATAAATCATCTTTGATTTGAAATGCCATTCCAACTTTTTCTCCGAATTGCTGAAGGTTTTGAATGGATCTTTCATCAGAGAAAGTACTAGAGGCACCTGCTGCACAAGCTGATGAAAGCAGTGATGCGGTTTTGCCTTTTATGATTTCGTAATAAACCTCCTCACTGAAATTCAGGTTTCTCGATTTTTCAAATTGCAGTAGTTCGCCCTCGCTCATCACTTTGACAGCTTCGGCGAGGGTTTCAAGTATCACATATTCTTTGTTGTTCAGTGCCAGCAGCAGGGCTTTCATTAATAAATAATCTCCAACAAGAACTGCAATTTTATTTTTCCATAAGGCATTCAGGGAGAAGAATCCTCTCCTTTCCAGCGAATCATCCACTACATCATCGTGTACGAGTGAAGCCGTATGCAATAATTCTACCAGGGAGGCAGCCCGATAGCTGCTATCATTCAGGGGCCCACCAAGGCGCGCACAAAGGAGTACAAACATGGGACGCAGCTGTTTCCCCTTTCGTTTTACAATGAATCGCATAATCCTGTCTAGCAAAGAAACCCTGCTTTTTACGGCATCTCTGAAGTGTGTTTCAAACAGTTCGAGCTCCTCTGATATGACTTTCCTGGCCAGCAGCATTGATCAAATATGGTGCAATATACATTGGATATGAACAATTTCGGTGTTGCTATACTCGTTATTCGGTTAGTACTAACCTTTTTCAGGTATTTACACTTGTGAAAATATTGCCAAAATACCCCCTTTCAGGCTACAAAAACATAACTTTGAGTATCTTTTCAAGGAATACTGATTTTACTTAAACGATTTTTTATGGTACAAAAAAAATGGTTTTTTTCTTTTCTGTTGTTGTTAGGGATACAGGTTACTGCTCTTGCACAAACAGATTTGGGATGGAGTTGGAATGATTCAGCAGTGGTTGCCAATAAAAAAATGCCTCAACGGGCTGAATTTTTGGCTAATGAATTTCCATATCCACCTAAACCCCGCAGTATGTGGGAGGTAAGTATCAGTTTGGGAAATTCACGTATAATTGGAGATGTTGCGAATTTTAAAATTGGATATGGATTAGGTGTTACCGCTCGAAAAGCTTTATCGAATGTTATTTCACTTAGAGGAGGAATACTTTATCAGCAAACAGTTGGCATTAATCCTATTTTAAGTACCAATGCGCCTACAGATGGATTTTTAAATTCTACAACACCTTACAGAGCAATAACAGGATATGAGGCTTATGCTCAGTATGCACCTGCAAATGCTAATAAAGCACTGAGAGCTTTTGCAGCTAATTATAAAAATAAAAGTTATACAGGAACATTGGATGTTGTTGTTTCAACCAATACATTAAGTTATTACAGGGGTAATCCCAAATGGGATATTTATCTATTTGGAGGATATGCCATGGTTGCTGCAAATGTAACCACTCGTTTAACAGGGAGTGATGGGGTAACACCATTTGACTTTACTACCATAAATTATAATGGAACTAAAGCATCCGTTCAAAGTGATGTGAATGCTGCATTGATTGCTGCCAATGCATCGGATAACGTAGCACCCCTTAAAAATCGACGTCGTGATTTAGGAACGGGAGATATGATCATGACTCATGCTTTTTCTTTTGGGGCAGGATTCTCGTATAAAATAAACGAAAAGTTTAATGTTGGATTTGAGAATCGTTTTATTAATTCGCTGAACGGTGATATGGATGGTTTGCATACTGGTAGGAACGATTATTTTAATTATGCCTCTGCGCAAATTCATATTAACCTGGGCAATCGCTCTCGCAAAGTGCAGCCATTATATTGGCTAAATCCCAACAATTATCTGTACAGCGAGTTGAATACTCCCCGACACATGAAGTTAAACAAGCCGGTTTTGGCAGATGCTGATAAAGATGGGGTTACTGATCAGTTCGATCTTGAGCCAAATACCCCCGTAGGAGCACCCGTCGACTCTCATGGCGTTGCAAAAGATACCGATGGAGATGGCGTACCTGATTATAAAGACAAGGAGCTGCTGACCCCTCAAAAATGCTTCCCTGTAAATACAGATGGTGTAGGTAATTGTCCGGACCCAGCCTGCTGTAAAGAGATAAGGGACATGCTAACCAATAATAAATCTCCTCAACCTTCAGTTTCAACTGAATGTACTATTGGTAATTTACTATCAATTCCTTTCCGTGGAAATGCGCGATTAACCAAAGAAGCACAACAATTGCTTTCAGAGGCAGCAGTAACTATTAAAGCGAATCCTGCTTGTAAAATAAAAGTTATTGGATATGGTTCTGCCAGCAAATCTTCACAGCAGTTAAGCTGGGAGCGCGTTAATGCTGTGGTGAAATATTTGGTAGAAAAGCAGGGAATTTCTGAAAGTCGCTTATTGTTTGTGTATGCACAGGATGGAGATGCGGCAATGGTAGATTTACAGGGTACTACCGAGGATGGACCTAATACGGTACCGGCTCCGCATCCGAATTTGAAATCGAAAAATTAATAGCCTTTATATAGCTTGAAAGAAGAGCCCGATTTTGTCGGGCTCTTTCTTTTCCGCGTAGTCTTCCGACGTAGGAGGAGACTATGCGGTTCGGAGGTGGAATACTTCCCTTTTCTGAATAGTCTTCCTATCCGCCTAAGCGGTAGGCGACTATTCGGCTCGGAGGTGGAATACTTTTCGTTAATTGTAATTACCTTTTATGCAATGTTACGCTTTCATTTAAGCGAATCAGCAGCGTATGTAAGGAAGGAAGAAAATAATTTTATAAGCGATGATGATGTAAACTCCGAAGCGCACAGTCTCCTCTCGCTTAGGCGTATCGGAAGACTGTGCGAGGAAGGAATTTTATAAACGATGATGATGTAAACTCCGAAGCGCACAGTCTCCTCTCGCTTAGGCGTATCGGAAGACTGTGCGAGGAAGGAATTTTATAAACGATGATGATATAAACTCCGAAGCGCACAGTCTCCTCCCGCTTAGGCGTATCGGAAGACTGTGCGAGGAAGGAAAAATTCTCAGAGTTTTAGTAAATGTTCCTCCGTAAAATGCTCCAGGCTGGCAAGTTTTGCATCCGCAGCGCCCCATTTTGCATGATCTTGTTCACTTGCATTCGGCACCACCACACATTTCATACGGGCGGCTTTGGCGGCAACCATGCCATTAAATGAGTCTTCGAAGCAAACACAGTTTACCGGTGCTACTTGCAAAGCGGCTGCGCAATTTAGATACACTTGGGGATGAGGTTTACCATAGGGCAAAGATTCCGCTGATGTAGCTGCCATCACATAGTTATCTATACCCGTAATTTTTTTAGCTATTTCTATTAATTCGGGCGGAGAAGAAGTTGCCAGTCCTATTTTAAATCCCCGACTAGCAAAAAAATCAAAAATATAAGGCACACCAGGGAGGGTTGCGGCATTCGTTGCAATCTTATCTAATACGTTTGCTACAATTTCTTTTTCTACTTCCGGAAAAATAGCAGGATCTTGCTGAAAATGGGTAAGCCACCAGGCTACAAACTCTTTTGTACGTAAACCGGTTGTAGTGGCATATTCGGCTTCGCTGATGTAAACATTTCTACTGGCAAATACTTCCGCAGCAGCCTGATTCCATAAGGGCTCACTATTAATAAGTAATCCATCTATATCAAATATTACTGTAGTTAACTTCATTACCACGTATTTGCGTGCAAAAATACCGGATTGATGGTTTCACCGTCCAATTTTTAACTAATACCCTTACGATAGTAATTTATTAACTTAGTTAACTATTTTTGCAGACCCCCTTGCCGGGAATAAATCAGGTTGGTATGAGTTTGACAGAACGATTGAAGCACCTGCGCATTATCCGCTCCTTTATTTATGCATTGGTAGGCATTATCTCCTACCCGGGATTGGTAATTTTTAATCGCATAAAGATTGAAGGAGGAGAACATATTCAGCGATTGCCGCATAGCAATGTGTTGTTTGTGAGTAACCATCAAACTTATTTTGCTGATGTAATAGCTTTCTTGCATATTTTTTGTGCGGTAAAATGGCGAAGAGTGAATCGCTTGGGTTTGCCCTTTTATTTATTGAACCCCTTCACTAATGTTCACTTTATTGCAGCTGAAGAAACAATGAACGGAAGTTTCATTTCCCGAATTTTTAAGATGGCGGGTGCGCTAACAGTGAAAAGAACCTGGAGAGCAGAAGGAAAGAATATTGAAAGAGACCGAGATGAATCCGATACACAAAAAATTGATGAAGCATTGCAAAAAAGCTGGGTAATTACTTTTCCGCAAGGTACTACCAAACCTTTCGCTCCAGGAAGAAAAGGAACAGGGCATATCATAAAAAATAACCAGCCCTTGGTAATCCCCGTAGTAATCAATGGGTTTTGGCGTGCATTTACAAAAACTGGATTGTCATTTAAAAAAACCGGCACGCATTTAAGTGTGCGATTTAAAGAACCACTTGTAATAGACTACTCTCAACCCGTTGAAACTATTTTAGAACAGGTAATGGAAGCTATTGAGCAGAGTAAGACCTATATGCTGAAGGGGAAACATCACCTCATGCAAATGCTTGATAAATAAGGTTCGTACTATTCTTTAACAAATAATGCCTTTAATTCATTGGCGTCATCGGGCTTCATTTTTCCTGAGAGTATTAATCTTAGCTGTCTTCTTCTCAATGCGCCTTCAAATAATTTTTTCTCTTCTTCGGTTTCCGCAATTAATTCAGGCACTTTACGTGGCTTGCCATTGGGGTCAAGTGCAACAAATGTGAAGAAAGCTTCATTGCTCTCATATTTGTATTGATGCAATAAATCTTCTCCCCAAACTTTGATATTGATTTCCATTGAACTGGTAAATGCTCGGCAAACTTTTGCCTGAATATGCACCACATTCCCTAGTTTAATCGGGTTTTTAAAACTGATATTATCAACGGAAACCGTCATGCTGGGGGTATTACAATGCTTGCCTGCTGCAATACCCGCTGCGATATCCATCCAATACATCAATCTGCCCCCCATTAAATTTCCGAATGTATTGGTATCATTGGGCAATACCAGTTCATTCATAATTGTTATACTCTCCGATGCCTTTTTAGCTTCCATGCTTCTTATTTAATTTGTTAACTCAGTAAGTAATTGATTTTATTTTATATCACTACTTTTTCAAGTGTTTGTAAAAAACTGTCCGACACTTCTGCACCAATACCTGGTTCGTTAGAAACCAGCAAATTCATTCCTTTATATTGAGCTCCGCCTACCACTGGGTCTGTAAGATGACCCAGCAGGCAGGTATCTAAATCGTAAAACTGAATATTCTTGCAGGCAATGGCAACATGCACTTTTGCAGTGAGCGCCAGTCGGCTTTCCAGCATCCCGCCCATCATGCAGGGTATCCCATTTTTTTCGGCAACTGCATTAATACGAAGGGCTTCCCGAATACCTCCGCTTTTCGCGAATTTGATATTGATATATGCGCAAGCTTTGTTTCTGATTAATCTTTCAGCATCGTGATGGGTAAATACACTTTCATCTGCCATCAATGGAATGGGCGAAAGTTTACATAGCTCTGGTAATAATTCATCTTGCCAGCTCCGCATGGGTTGTTCACAAAATGCAATATCATATTGTGCCAGTTGCTGCAGCGCCTGCACCGCATCTTCGTAGCTCCATCCCTGGTTGGCATCTATGCGTAACTGCATATCGGGACCAACAGCTGCTCGTATCAATCGGATTCTTTCAACATCCGTAGCAACATCTTTACCCAATTTCACTTTGATGATATGTACTCCTTTACCAATAAAATCCATTGCGGTTGCGGCCATTGCTTCGGGAGTATCTATGCCAATAGTTAAATCACTTTCTACGGTTCGATAGGTCCCACCCAGGAACTGGTATAAGGGTATCTTTGCGGCTTTGGCGGCAATATCGTATAAGGCTAAGTCGAATGCACTTTTGGCTGTATAGTTCCGGTAAATCAGGGCATCTAATTCATCGAGTCGTTTATCTATTTCGGCTGCAGATTTATTTTTCCAACATGCCGCAAAATCTTTTGCGAGTTCAAAACAGGTAGATTGTGTTTCGCCCGCAATCATGGGAAATGCAGAACATTCTCCTACTCCTGTTATTCCTTCGCTGGTATGAACCCGAATGAAAATATTTTGCGCATGCCGCATCGTACCTGTAGCAATGGTGAATGGAACCATTGGAATGGTATAGCGGTATATTTCTGTATGGGTTATCTTCATGCTGCAAAATTCGTGAATTATCCTCGATGCCGCATCAGTTATTTTGCATAGAGCGATTTTTCACATTGTTTCCAGAATCCAAAAAATCCTTTGCCTTGGTAGCTGGCTTTGGGAAACATCCATGTTGCTGGGGTTGGGGATCCGGGAAAACCGTGGGTTAGTGGATGTTCCTGATAATGTATTGCGGGAAATTTATTTATACCGGGAATGTCTTCCACCTCGCCTACCAATATTTGCATATCGGGAATCAGATTTTTTGCAAGTGCAATGATAAATGAAAGTACTTTTTCACTTACCGGAAATTGTGTAAAGAGTGAAGGCGCTAAAATCAACACACGATTGAGGGATTGCTCGGATAGCCATCGGGGATTTAATTGATAACTTGTATATAATGCCAATGGCAATTGATAATCTAAGGTTAAGGGTTTTGTTTCGGGAAAGCAGGTGGAAAATGTTGCTATTTGGGTTGATTGCAATTGTTCCGGCACGAGCAGTTGGGGTAATGCTTCGTACGACTGTTGCAGGTAGCTATTGGCTTGTGTAGTTCCACTGTAATGGTTGATATTATCCTGATTGGCGTAATATTTTTTGTTGCTGAAACTACCTGCTACCCATTGCCAGCTTAGGGTATTACTGGCAATATCTCCATCCAGCAAATGGTAGTACATCCATTTTGCGGGCAATTTCCAATGTGCACCTCCTAAGTTGCAGGTTAGCATGGCAATATACATGCGCGCATGATTGTGTACATATCCTGATTCCATTAATTGATGGATGGATGAATCAATCAGATCTATTCCGGTATTCCCTTTGATTAAGGCAACCGGAATTTGATGATGTAAAACATTGGGTTGAGGATGTTTGATATCCTGCTGCATGCTATCACCCAGTTCCCACCACACGCGCTGAAAATATTCGCGCCAGGCAAGTTGCTGCAAGAAAGGTTTTGCCTGCTGAAGGGAGAATTGATTGAGTAACTGATTTTTGATATCAGATAAGCCGATTACACCCCTTGAAATATAAGGTGATAAACGACTCACTGCTCCCCGAAGGTAATTTCGGGTAGCACCATATTCAATAGGATTGATCTCTTGCAGCCTTTCCTGAATGGCATCCCAACTGGTAGGAAAAATTTCCATCATATTCGTATTAATTGATGGGCTCTTAAGATATCCAGTGTTAGTGGCTCGCCGGGCTGTAAGTTTTTATATGCAATCACATCACACAAAAGTCCTACATGATCTCCCCCATCAAATTGATCAATAATTCTCAGTCGGAGAACACTTAATGCATCTGATAAAATTGGAAATTCTTGCCAGTCTTCAACCAATTGCTTTTTTCTGAGGTACGCTAGTTTGTCGGTTTTTTTACCGCTGGTTTTTCCTAAAATTTTAGTAAGCTTATATTGGTTGGCTGACAGTAGTTGCAAAACAAATTCTCCTTGTTCCAGCACATTATTGAGTGTTTGTGTTCCCCTATATACTCCACAAACCATCCGCTTGGGTTGCATACTGATGGATGTAACATAGGTTATCATGTGCATATTTGCTTTCCCATCACTGTTTATGCTGCTGATAGAATATACCGGAAGATTCACCCGATTCCAGGGTTTTTTTCGTAAAGAACTCATTAGGTTATTTTCAAAAAATGACTATTTAATTATCGTTTACAACAAAATGAACGCGGCATTGTTTGTACAAATAAAATTTGCATGGAAAGTTTAAAAGGAAAAGTGGTGTTACTTACGGGGGCAACCGGAGGTATAGGCTCTAAAACTGCTGCTTTGCTGGCTTCCGCTGGGGCCAATGTTTTTTTATCCGGAAGAAATCAGGCTGCTTTGAAAGGAGTTGCCCAGACGGCTGGCATTCCTCTTCAACAATGTCTGCTCATGGACATAACAAATGAAAACGAAGTGTCTGCAGCTGTAGCTAATGTAGTGCAACAAGCCGGAACAATTGATATATTGGTAAATGCTGCCGGAATAGGAATTATTCGCACAATGGATCAACTGACTTCAGCCGATTTCATGCAGAGTTTACAAACCAATTTGATTGGCCCATTTTACCTTGTTAAAGCGGTTTTACCGATTATGAAGGAAAAAAAGAAAGGATTGATTATTCAAATTCCAGGGGTATTGGGTAAAGTGCCTATGGCCGGGGCAGCAGCCTATAGTGCCAGTAAATATGGCTTAACGGGAATGATGCAAAGTATCCGCGAAGAAATTAAGCGAACTGATATTCGCATAACTCAATTGTTTTTAGGTGGGGTAGATAGTGCTTTTTGGGACAGGATCGACCTCCGGGTTCAGCGCGACAAAATGATCCTTGCCGAAGAAGCTGCCCGTGCCATTTGGTTTCTCTGTCAGCAACCCAGCAGTGGGGTAGTAAGTGAAATGGTGCTTCAGCCATTCAACCACCAAGCAATTTAATCAGCATCGATTTTTTGCTGAGAAAAAATGAGGAAATTTTTCAATTAGATACGATATTCGCACAGCGAACAGATGTTAGTATATGAATTTATCCTTTGAGAATACCGAAAATGCCTTTGCGCATTTGTCTGACAATGACCTAAAAAGTGCCCGATTTTTATTTCAGTCGATGTCTTACCCTTGGTTGGTACAAATCGGTACCCGCCTCACCCCCTTTATTATGAAAACGGGATTGCCGGTACATGGAATCATTAAAAAAACTATTTTCAAACAATTTGTAGGTGGTGAAACATTGGAAGAAACAGCAACTGTGGGGCAAAAATTGGATCAGTACGGTGTAAAAGTAATTTTAGATTATGGTGTGGAAGGAAAAGAAGGAGAAGCGCAATTTGATATAGCAACCGAAGAATTTATGCGTGTAATCGCATATGCTTCCACACAGGAAAATATCCCCTATATCAGTGTAAAAGTAACCGGACTTGCCAGGTTTGGATTACTGCAAACCTTGAATGAGGCACCCCGTTTGAGAAGTGGCATTCATGACAATGAGGCTGAACGGGAAGAATGGGAAGCGGTAAAAAACCGTATGTATTCTATTTGTGAATTAGCAGCACAAAAAAATATTGGGGTATTAATAGATGCAGAGGAATCTTGGATTCAGGATCCTGTTGATCGGTTATGTATCGAAATGATGCAGGAATTTAATAAGGAGAAAGTGGTTGTATACAATACTGTTCAATTATATCGTCACGACCGATTGGCTTTCCTCAAGATGTCGCATAAAATTTGTCAGCAACAGGGAATTTTATTAGGGATTAAGCTGGTTCGGGGTGCCTACATGGAAAAAGAAAGGGAGCGTGCAGCTTTGCTGGGCTATCCTAGTCCTATCCAACCGGATAAAGAAAGTACCGACCGCGATTTTGATGCTGCAGTAGCATATTGTTTAGAGCACGTATCCACCATATCTGTTATAATAGCTTCGCATAATGAATCAAGTAATATGAAAGCTGCGCAGTTGATGGATCAGCTTGGAATTGCGCATCAACACCCACATGTACATTTTTCCCAATTATATGGAATGAGCGATCATATTACGTTTAATATGGCAAAAGCAGGGTTTCCGGTAAGCAAATATTTACCATTCGGGCCTATTCGCGAAGTTATTCCTTATTTAATGAGGAGAGCTCAGGAAAATAGCAGTGTGAGCGGACAAACCGGCCGGGAATTGAGTTTATTGAATCGCGAGATGACCCGCCGAAAAAAGAAAAATACACGAGTTCTCCCCACTCAGGCATAAATCGTTCTCCAACCCAACATAAGATAGTATTTTGCGCCTATGGAAGCGTATCATCAGTTGCTGCGGCATATTTTAGAAAATGGTGTACAAAAAACCGACCGCACCGGTACCGGAACCCTCAGTTGTTTTGGGTATCAGATGCGATTTAATTTACAGGAAGGTTTTCCGATGGTAACCACCAAAAAACTGCACACCAAGAGTATTATTCACGAACTGCTTTGGTTTCTTCAGGGAAGTACCAATATTCAATATTTGAAAGAAAATGGTGTTTCTATTTGGGATGAATGGGCCGATGAAAAGGGCAATTTGGGTCCGGTTTACGGTAAACAATGGCGTCAATGGGAGGGGGCTGATGGATCGCTAACCGATCAGATAGCAGAACTGATAACCACGATTCAAAGAAGTCCCGATAGCAGGCGCATGATTGTTAGCGCATGGAATGTAGCCGACCTTCCTAAAATGGCTTTAATGCCTTGTCATACCCTATTCCAATTCTACGTTGCCGAAGGAAAATTAAGTTGTCAGCTCTACCAGCGTAGTGCTGATGCATTTTTGGGAGTTCCCTTTAACATTGCATCCTATGCATTATTAACTATGATGATTGCTCAGGTATGCGGATTACAATATGGAGATTTTGTGCACAGTTTCGGCGATCTGCATTTATATAACAATCATCTGGAACAGGCACAATTGCAATTGAGTCGTACGCCATTTCCGCTTCCACAAATGAAAATCAATCCTGATGTGAAAGATGTTTTTTCCTTTCAGTATTCCGATTTTACTTTGGAAAATTATCAATGTCACCCCGCAATCAAAGCACCGGTTGCTGTTTAAAATAAGATTCATCGGTTCTTGCTGAATTAATATAGTAATATGAAAATTTCACTCGTAGTTGCCGCAGCAAAAAATAATGCTATTGGTATCGACAATCGCTTGTTATGGCATTTGCCCAACGACATGAAATTTTTTAAAAATGTAACCTGGGGCTTGCCGGTAATCATGGGAAGGAAAACGCTAGATGCTTTAAATGCAAAACCACTCAATGGCAGATTAAATATTGTTATTACCCGGCAAAAAGATTTTCAGGTACCCGGTTTTGTAGTTGTGCATGATATTCAGGAAGCGATACAAATTTGTAAGGATGCAAATTACCGGGAGATCAATATAATTGGCGGGGGAGAAATCTATCGTCAATACATGCCATTAGCCGACCGGTTAGTAGTTACCCGAGTAGAAGCAACCTTAGAAGGAGATGCGTATTTCCCTGAGATACCGGAAAATGAGTGGGACTTAGTTTCCGATGATCCTCAGCCGGCAGATGAGAAGCATGCCTATGCCTATCGGTTTCAGGTTTGGGAAAGAAAACATACTGCCAGTTAACATGGAATTGATTGCCATCGCTTATGTTTGTTCATTTTTGCTCTTATTACCTTTTTTAATTAAGGGATCACCACAATGGGTGTATCGGATATTGATGTCGATGAACGTATGGTTGCCACTCTATAGCTGGTATATTGGTAAAATCTGGTGGCAATTGATTAGGTTAGCCATGCAACTTAAAAATACGTATGATGATGCTGTTATACCATGGTATAAATGGATTGATAGTTTTTTTCTTCAGCAAATTATTATTCTGATTGTTCCATTTCTTTTTTGGTTTAAAAGATTTAGGGGTAATCTTCTATTGAGTTTACTGATGGCAGTAGTAATTTATTGGCAGCACCCCATTTCAAATTGGTATGTATATGGTTGGGAGCAGGGGCTTTGTATATGGCTGAGCTTGTTGTGCATTTCCTTCTCAGTTCAATGGCTAACGAATCAATTTTCTTCACAGGTGCAATCTGGAAATCATGTATAATCAATGGCAAATTGCAATACGGTATTTGAAATATTGGATTACGGCTTCCAATGGGAGGGGACACGGAATTCATTCACCATTTGTATTTGAATGGATAACACGGGTGTTGCAAGATGACAGGAAGTTTTATGCATATGCATCCATAGAACAACAACGCGAACTTTTGCTGCATAATAATCAATTGCTGGAAGTTAAAGATTTAGGTGCCGGCTCAAGGTCGGGCTCATTATTACAGCGTAAAGTAAGTTCGGTAGCAGCTCAATCATTAAAGCCTCCAAAATATGCGCAACTGTTATTTCGCATGGTGCATTTTTATGAATGTAGACAAGTTTTGGAATTAGGAACCTGTTTGGGAATTACTACTTCCTATCTGTCAACTGCTTCCGATCAGGTTAAAGTAATTACATTGGAAGGAGTGGAAGCATATGCTAAAACTGCCAATAGTGTATTCACTGCGTTAGATTTGAATCAGATTCAGCTGGTGCTCGGAAACTTTGATGATACATTGAGTGAGGTTTTGAAAAAAAATCCCAGCTTTGATTTTGTATTTATAGATGGCAATCATCGCCAGGAGCCAACGCTGCGCTATTTTGAACAGATATTACCCAATTTACATGCAAATAGCATGGTTGTTTTGGATGATATTCACTGGAGCAGTGAAATGGAAATGGCATGGAATACCATTCGCGAACATCCATCAGTTACGCTAACCCTCGATCTCTTTTTTATTGGCATTGTTTTCTTACGAAAAGAGCAGCAACAAAAAGAACATTTTGTTATTCGATATTAGAGCGTTTTCTCCAATGCCTGTTTGATATCATTCAAAATATCGTCACGATTTTCCAGGCCTACACTTATTCTAATTAATCCGGGGGTAATATTTACTGCCTGTCTTTCAGCTTCGGATAATTTAGCGTGGGTGGTACTGGCTGGATGAGAGGCAATAGATCGGGTATCTCCCAAATTTGCGGTGAGGGATAACATCTGTAAATGGTTCAAAAATTTTTTGCCCGATTCAAGACCACCTTTTAATTCAAAGCAAACGATACCGCCTCCGTTTTTCATTTGTTTTTTAGCAATGGCTACCTGGGGATGGCTTTCCAGAAACGGATATTTGAGTTTAGCAATCGCAGGATGATTTTCGAGTTGTTGAGCAATGTACGCTGCATTGGATGCATGTCTCTCTATCCTCACCTCGAGGGTTTCAACGCTTTTACTTAAAATCCAGGCATTAAAGGGGGAAAGTGCCGGACCGGTGCTGCGGCAAAACAAATAGATTTCTTTGATGAGTTCTTTTTTTCCAACGATTACTCCACCCAAAACCCTACCCTGACCATCGATCCATTTGGTAGCTGAATGCACAACCAAATCAGCACCAAATTGAATGGGTTTTTGCAAAATTGGTGTGGCAAAGCAGTTATCTACATTTAAGATGATACCATTTTCACGGGATAAATTTCCAATCATTTCTAAATCGAGTAACTCTAACCCCGGATTGGTGGGGGTTTCCAGATATATCATTTTTGTATTGGGCTGGATAGCTGCCTTCCAATCGGCTTCTGTTGCAGTTGCGGGCAAATACGTATAGCTAATACCAAACTTGGGAAGGTATTTTGAAATAACGGTATGGGTACTTCCGAATATGGCTTCACAGGAAATCAGGTGGTCACCTTGCTTCATTAAAGCCATAAACGAGCCAAATACCGCACTCATTCCCGAGGCTGTTGCAAAGCCTGCTTCTGCACCCTCCAATATACAAATTTTATTTACAAATTCCTGTACGTTCGGATTACTGAACCGGCTATAGATATTATCATCCGTTTCATCAGCAAATGCTGCCCGCATATCTTCAGCATTGTCAAAACAAAAACTGCTGGTTAAAAATAACGGATTTGAATGCTCCATTTCCGGAGTTCGATCTATTTGCGTTCTGATGGCCTGAGATTCGGGTCTTATTTCCATTGCCGATAATTTTATGCTGGATAGCTCTGCCGGCATTGCTATCCAATAGTTGAAATAATTTAGCAAAGGTATCTAACCTAATCTTTACTTTGCATAATAATTACCGGGTTATGATGCAGGTATATCATTATAAACAACCTTTTGAACTTGAGAATGGACAAGTACTCACCGAATTGCAAATTGGGTATCATACCTGGGGTACGCTACGTTCGGGGGTAAAGGTAGTATGGATCTGCCATGCACTAACAGCCAATTCCGATGCGGCTGATTGGTGGAAGGGATTGGTGGGAAATGAATATTGTATTAACCCACAGGAATATTTTATTGTGTGTGCCAATATACTAGGCTCCTGTTATGGCACAACTGGTCCGCTAAGTATACATCCCAAAACGGGGGAACCGTATTATGCTCAATTCCCCCAAGTAACCATTCGGGACATGGTGAATGCCCATATTTTACTTCGTAAGCATTTAGGAATTAATGCTATTTATCTGTTAATGGGCGGAAGTATGGGGGGGTATCAGGTGCTGGAATGGGCAATAACTGAAAAAGATTTGGTGGAGCATTTGTTTTTAATTGCAACTTCCCCCTCCGAAAGTGCTTGGGGAGTAGCGGTACATACTGCTCAGCGGCTGGCAATAGAGGCCGACACCACCTGGCAAGACAATCGGGCGGATGCGGGAGCAAAGGGATTAAAAGCAGCGCGCGCCATTGGCATGCTTACCTATAGAAATTATCAAACCTTTCAGGAAAAACAAACCGATCCCGATCCGGAAAAAATTGATCATTTCAAAGCCTCTTCCTATTTGCATTATCAGGGAGATAAATTAGTGAAACGTTTCAATGCCTACAGCTACTGGTTGTTAACCAAGGCAATGGATAGCCATCACTTAGCAAGAAAACGGGGAGGAGATTTAATGCAAACTTTGTCGGTTATTCATCAGCCCACCCTCATTATAGGCATTGAAGGAGATATACTTTGTCCGGTTGATGAACAAAGATTTATGGCTACCCATATGCCGGATGCGCAGTTAGTTGAAATTGAGTCTGCCTATGGGCATGATGGATTTATCATCGAAACCGCCCAAATTACCCAGCATCTTGTGGCATGGCTCTCCGATGTTTCCCGAAAATAATTTTTATTCCGGATGATATATACTGGCTGCCTGTTTATAAACTGCTTGCTTTTCTAGCGTCATTTTTTTGGTCTGCTGTTTCGCATACCTTTCCATTTGATCGGTATAATGAGGAGAATCTTTTCTAGCGGAAGCGCCATACACATTTAAGGATTCTATTTCCGGACCATTGCGGGTAAATTTTACCAGTTCAATATATGCATCGCCTTGAGTTCCTTTGTACATGCCATTTTTATAAGGAACGGTTGTTAAACTTGCTAATACATCGGGTAATCCTGAAATAGGAATTTCCACATTTCCTCTTACCAGTTTTTGAACATCACCGAGGGTGATATCTGTTCTGCCAAAGTCTTTCTGCATAGCTGCTTTTACTTCTGTAAGCAATTCAACAGATTGTTGCGTAGTTATCCGGGGAGTAGAAAGATATTTAGCTCTGTTCAAATTTGCTATTTTATATACGAGGAAAAAAGTGCCAGCACCTTTGCTTGTGGAGATGGCCAGCCTATCCCATGTTTTCAGGTTTTGAATCAGATCGGCAAGTTCTGGATATGCTTGCTCTTTCAATTGAAACAGCGTATCTATGTTAGTGGGGAATGCGAACCTACCTGGATATGTTCTGTCGAATTTTATCTGCTTCATATCGTTAAAAGACAACTTGGGATATTGAGTAATTAGTTCTGCAAATCGCTGGCTTCGATTATTTTCTAATGTTTCATATCCCATATTGGGGAAACGGTTTACAGGATTATCAGTTCCGGAAGTGCTGTGGAATGGGCTATGATTGGTATTATATACATATCCACTTTCTGGTTGCAACACCTGTGGGAGGTCGGATAGTGGGTGCAGGCTAGTCCATAAAGTAGCTTTGGTATTACCAGGAACAGTTCCCTTCCAGTTATAGCCTTCTTTACGAACGGGTAATTTTCCGTTGCTGATATAAAATATAGTATCATATTTATCGGCATATACAAGATTGTAACCCGGTATAGCCATCATTTCTAATGCTGTGCGGAATTCAGTATAGTTTTTTGCTTTATTCATCCGATACCATTGTTCTAATCCCCGAATATCCATTTGAGCCGGCATACGAATAGAAAATGTTCCTTTTTCAGTTATTAGTGTGGGGCCATACACGCTGGCAAATACTTTTTTCTTAACCGGAATTACTACCCCAGCAATTTTTACTTTGAGGGTAATGGTTTTCTCTTCCAGATTTTGCCACTCATCATCCAATTTATATTGTAATGTATTGGAAGGGTTAATAGAAAGCTGGTAAACATCTAATTTGTCGGGATCATTTACAGTATGCGCCCATCCGAGATATTCATTTACACCATGCAGGATGCAGGGCGCTCCTGGAAAATTTGCTCCCAAAATATTCCAACCCTCTTCACTGCACAAATGTGCTTCATAAAAAGCAACGGGCCCTTCCAGGGGTTGATGAGCATTGATGGTTAAGTAAGTATTGCCATCTGTAGTTTTTTTGCTGTTAAAAGCAAAAGCATTGCTGCCACCGGGTTTCAGTTGCGGCAATACGGGTACAGTTCCTTTGAAAATAGCCGACAATGCTTTATCGGCACCAGATAATACACACAATTGCAAAACGGAATACTGTATCATATCCTGGGGCGTAATGGGGAATGCTCTTTTTAGCAATACTTCATTGGGATGTGCTTTCGCAAATGCATTTAAACCTGCGCAATACCCTTCGAGTAATTTTTTAAATGCCGTACTAAGGTCTTTCTCATACCGGTCTTTAACAAGTTCGGGAATTCCCATCAGCTTAATTACATAATCGGTTTGTGCACCGGATTTCCCTTTATAGATACCAGAAAGAGCTTTTCCAATAATCAATGATTCTTGAATAGTAAAAAAATCATCTTCGGCAGCTGCCCATGCCAGCCCATAAGCTACTTCGGGATCGGTGGGGGCAAAAATATGGGGTACACCAAAAGAGTCGCGGACGATATCTATATGGGAAGGTTGAAACTGAGCACTGGATTGGATAAATAGCAGGCTAAACAGTAAGGTACAAAAAACAAAACGCATGATTGCTAGATTTTCAGCAAATATCATGTATAAAGAAAGATGAAAAATGATTTTACCGCATTACCTTTGAAAAAAGCAATACATGGGCATCTGGAATCAAATAGCCGAATATCTCTACCTAAAGAAAAAATCTGAAGAGGTTCCTAAAGGTAGCTGGATGAAATACATGCATGGTATGAACAGAATCTCCCTGATTGTATTTTTATTAGGACTATTATTTATGCTTTTTAAACTGGTGATTCGTCCGATGTTGCAACATTAATTGGTTGCTTTAGCCAAGTTGATTAGGATATTGGCTGCTTTTTCTGAAGCATCTTCCCCTGTATTTAGCATTGCACGCAATTCTGTGTAATGTTTTTTCATTTCCTGCAGGTGTTGCGGATTGTTCAATATTTGTTTCAGAGAGGATTCCAGTTGATGGGTGGTTAACTGATCTTGGATCAGTTCTTTCACTACTTCTTTATTTGAGATAAGATTCACCAGGGAAATATATCGAATATCAATCAACCGCTTCGCAATAAAGTAACTAATAGGACTTCCTTTATACACCACTACTTCGGGTACATTTAGCAGGGCTGTTTCTAATGTGGCAGTTCCGCTGGTTACTACTGCAGCAGTGGATGCCAATAACAGTGTATGGGTTTGATTATGCACACAGCGAACATTCGGGTAGGGTTTTAGGAGTGCCTGATAAAATGATGGTGATATTCCAGGAGCCATTGCCACTGCAAAATCGTATGCTTTAAAATGTTGGGTTACCGAAAGCATAATAGGCAATAGGGTAGCAATTTCCTGTTGTCTGCTTCCCGGTAAGAGAGCGATAACAGGTTGTTGCGGGGGTGCTGTTGAACCATCGGGCAACATCCAATGAATCGATGTGGGGGAAGCTTGTTGCTGGATGCGATTCATCACAGATAACAGCGGATGACCTACATAATCTACTTTCCAGTTCCATTTTTGTAAAAAGTAGTCGGGTTCAAATGGCAGGATACAAATCATTCGATCGATGATTCGCTTCATGGTGATTACTCTTTTTTCTTTCCAAGCCCAAACCTGCGGTGAAATATAATAAGCAATTTTAAAGCCCTTTTCATGTGCCCATTCGGCAATACGGAGATTAAATCCCGGATAGTCGATACACACCAAAACATCCGGCTGAAAGCCCAGGATATCCTGCTTGCAAAATCGAAGATTGCGAATAATAGTAGGAAGATTTTTAATTACCTCCCAGAATCCCATAAAAGCCAGATCTCGATAATGCTTAACGAGCGTTGCACCTGCGGCTTCCATTAAGTCGCCACCCCAGCAGCGAATGACGGCATCGGGGTTCGTTTGTCGGAGGGCTTTAATCAGATTACTACCATGTAAATCGCCACTGGCTTCTCCTGCAATGATATAAAAACGGGTTGGCATAATGGCCGGTATTGATAAATGCTAATACCATTTTAGGTATAAAGCGAAAAGACCATAAATAAGGGAAGAGATGAAAATTCCAATGGCTGTTTTATCGTGTTTTATATTGATAAACACTGTAAAAATAAAAACGTTCGCAACCAGTGAAATAGTAATTACTCCTGAAAGTAGTGGATGTTCTACTAACAGAATCTGGAAATATTCTTTTATCGGAAACAAATGAAATTTGGCAAAATAGAAAACGGTAAATCCAATCAATGGAGAAATGAATCCCAGTAATAAACCCAGCCAGGTTTTGTCTTTCAAAAAAAAGTTCATGCAAATATTTTTTCCAGTTTCTTTTTCAACGGCAGATTCGTTAAGTCAAATTGAACAGGAACAACACTTACATAATTGTGTTCCAATGCCCATACATCGGTATCTTTTCCTTTATCGAAGTTAACGAATACCCCGGTAAGCCAATAGTATCTTTTACCATTAGGGTCTTTTCTTTCATCAAATTCCTCATTGTATTTAGCATAAGCCTGCCGACATATTTTTATCCCTTTGATGGACGCCAGTGCCCCTTTGGGGATGTTTACATTCAGGCAAAGATGCGGCTCATCAATTTTTTTCTTCAACATCTGTTCTACCAGCAATCTTGCATAATGTGCAGCGGCGTTAAAATCAGCCTCTATACTCAAATCCAGTAAACTCAATCCAATACTGGGAATGCGCTCAATGGAAGCTTCCAACGCTGCCGACATGGTGCCAGAATAGATTACGTTGATGGAGTGATTGGCGCCATGGTTGATACCACTTAAACAAATATCGGGTTTGCGGTGCAGCACTTTATCAACTGCCAGTTTCACACAATCTACGGGTGTTCCGCTACAGCTATAGGCTTCCACCCCATCAAATACATGCATTTTTTGTAATCGGAGCGGGTTGCCGATTGTAATGGCGTGTCCCATACCGCTTTGGGGTTTATCGGGGGCAACCACCACAATCTTTCCCAAGCCTTTCACAGCTTCTACCAATGCCCGGATGCCGGGGGCATGGATACTATCGTCGTTGGTGATGAGAATGATAGGTTCTTTTGATGATTTTTTCGGTGTTTTTGTTGCCATAATCTGCAAGATACAACTTAGTTAAGCAAGGGAGTGGGGGGTGCCGGGTAAAGAAAATATAAAAAAATTTGGTAAAAACTAAAAATGTTAGTAATTTGCTGCTAAAACCGTTAGTTATGTCTTTTGCCGGAAAAAATTTGAAGTATTTACGCAAGCTTCGTGGTTGGACGCAGGAAGAATTTGCACAGAAATTATCCATCAAGCGTTCCCTGGTGGGAGCCTATGAAGAAGAGCGTGCCGAGCCCCGCTTGGAGGTTATGGAAGCAATTTCCAGTCTTTTCAAGATTAGTCTGGAAGATTTCCTGTTTAAAGATCTCTCCGAAAAATCAGGAGGCAGTTATCTGGAGAGAAGGAGAAATAGTAAAATGATTTCGGGTGGTGCTGCTGAAATTCGGTTAGTACCCATGAAAGCTGCAGCCGGTTATTTGGCAGGGTATGGAGATCCGGAGTTTATAGATGAACTTAATACATTTACGCTTCCCATGCTTGCACCCGGTAATTATAGGGCTTTTGAAATTGTGGGAGATAGTATGTTACCTACCCCTAGCGGTAGTGTAATTGTAGGAGAAAAAGTGAATGATTTAGAAGAAGTAAAAAATACCAATACCTACGTTGTGCTTTCAAAAAATGAAGGTATTGTTTATAAGCGCATCATCCGCAATCAGAAAGCCCGCAATAAATTAACCTTATTGAGTGATAATCCGGTTTATGAGCCTTATTATGTAAATGCAGAAGATGTATTGGAAGTCTGGAAGGCAGTATACATCTTACAAAAAGCAGCTCCCGCCCCCCGTTGGGATGTGAATCACCTGGCAGGTATGGTAAATACACTGCAGGAACAGGTGAGCAGTTTGCAAAAGAAGTTGAATTGATTTTTTGTAAAGGTTCCTAAACCAGGTCAGTTCCAGCTAGCCATACAATTTTCGGGCAACCCGAAATGTATTGCAATGTGCTTCCACAATAGTTTTGATGTTGGGTGAGTATCCTCCTCCCATAGCTACTACTACCGGAATATTATTCTTTTCTAATAGCCGAAATACATATTCATCCCTTTCTTTGCAATCTTCCAAGGTTAAGCGAAGCTTCCCAAATTTATCGGTCTCCAATACATCAACCCCCGAAAGATAGAAAGCAAAATCAGGCTGTATTTGCCTGAGCACCTCGGGTAAATGCTGAGCTAATAATTGTAGATAGGTTTTTCCATCGGTTCCATCTAATAAGGGGATGTCTAAATCGGAACGCTCTTTTCTAAATGGATAATTATGTGCTCCATGCATACTTAGGGTAAACACCTTTTTTTCATTGGCAAAAATGCTGGCAGTTCCATTTCCCTGGTGAACATCCAGATCTATTATTACAATTTGCTTTGCCAATACATGGTCTATCAAGTATTGTGCTGCCACTGCCATGTCATTGAGAATACAAAACCCTTCGCCCCTGTCTCTAAATGCATGGTGCGTTCCACCGGCGATATTGAGGGCAACCCCTTCCCTGAAAGCAACCCCACAGGCATCAATGGTTCCCTGTGTGATTATTTTTTCCCTATGCATCAGCTGGGGCGATTGGGGAAACCCTATCGCTCTCTGTTCGCTAGCACTGAAACCAAGTCGATCCATCTTATCTACATGTTCGCTACTGTGAATCCGCAGTATCGTTTCATTTTTGCATGTATCGGGCTTAATTATTTCATTTTCCTCAATGGTTCCTTCATGCAGGAGTTGTTGCGGAATCAGCTCGTATTTCTGCATCGGAAACCGATGATTTTCGGGAAGCGGATGTGCGTAGATGGGATCAAAAAATATTTTCATCTTACAATGGCATAATTTGATCGTTTACAATAGCAAACACTTCCTGGTTTTTTTTGGGTTGTATGATTGCCATGCCGCTAAAATGACTAAATGCCGGCAAATAGAAATGAGGTTGGGCATGATAAAAACATGGAAATCGCAAATGTTGTTTCCCCTTGCCTTTCATGGCTATGCCGGGATGCAAATGGCCACTGATGATTGTACTTTCTTCTACAACATTTATTTCCAGTGTTGCTGCATCATGTATAAAAATAAAGGGGGCAATTACATGTTGTTCTTTATATACCTGAATTTTGGCGGCTGCATACCAGTCGAGCGAAAGTATATCGTGATTACCCTTAATCAGCATAAATTCAATAGCACTGAAATCGTTTCTCCAGCGAAGCCATTGCTCTAGTTCTTTATTGGCATAACTATGAAACATATCACCCACAATCATTACCTTTTCCGGACGAAAATGCATGATTTGTTGGGTTAATCTTTGCAAGTCTTCCTTCGAAATGCCCGTGGGTACTGCAATGCCATTCTTTCTAAAGTGCCCGGTTTTACCCCAATGCAAATCGGCCAGTATCAGCAGCTTCTTTTCTTCCCAATACATACAGCGCTGTGCTGAGAGCCAGCAGTGTTGATTGGATAAGATATGCTGATGGGGTGGGGTTATCATTTTGGGATTGCAAAAATACCCATTCTTTATTTTCCATTCTCGAAAAGTCTTCTGAGACGAATATTCTCCTCCCGCTTTCTTCTCCACGAAGTCTCCGAACGGTAGAGAAGGACTTTGCGGCAGGTGCGCAATATTTCAAATTTCTTTCTCGCATCGTCTTCCGATCCGCCCAAGCGGGAGAAGACTATGCGCTTCGGAGTTGAAATTACAATCATGACCAGTCCTGAAATAGGAATTGGTCCTTCGATACGCATAGTCCCCTTTGGGATACTATACGTAGAAGTGAAATATAGGTCTCTATTGTATTTGATAAATAATTTTTCAGGTTAGTTTACTATACATGTAGGTACATCCAATTGTAAGAAATGAGCTAATAGGTTTTTGTATAATTGCTTTGTCTGAGCCTACTATAAATAAATTTTGTAAACATGATATAAAAATTTAATATTTACGGTTTTCCACATTTTTTTCAAAAACGCGAAAAAATAACGTTTTAAATTTTTCTGTTTTAAAAAACACTTTCAACTCTAGAATGAATTATGAATTTCATAATGGATTGCGCAATCCAGGGCTTTACTCCTTAATTAGCCTAAAGTCTGCGGCCGCGGATAAAAAAAGGACGTTGGTAGGGAACGATACTACTTCGGGTTGCTACAGTCGATAGTCATACATCTGTAGCCTTGAATTATAAGCAAGTAAAAAAACCGCTGAATATTTAATACCACGGCATTAGATAGGATCAAATTTTTAAATATATGAAAATGAAACAAAGTATAAATTTATTTATTTTCATCTTAGGATTAATGACTATATCTTGTAAAAAGTCAATTCCCGAAGATTTCCATTGACCTCCCCCCTAAAAAACGGACTGATATAAAATAGAAAAATTGGGCAATTATTCATAATTTAAACATGAAAGATTGCGTATGAAAAAGTCACATTACACAGAGCAGCAAATTGCTTTTGCATTAA
>Ga0214923_10000810_pt1 | contig 46223 bp, 46 predicted proteins | sample LL1510_MetaG_FD_177993 | JGI IMG/M metagenome (GOLD analysis project Ga0214923, IMG submission 177993) | Freshwater microbial communities from Lake Lanier, Atlanta, Georgia, United States - LL-1510 | ecosystem: Environmental > Aquatic > Freshwater > Lake | place: USA: Georgia | collected... | reverse complement strand
AAAAATTTAGATAATAAGAATAAACTATATATGTATACTTTATGTGATATTCAGGAAAATAAATTATTAGAATTTAAATTAAGGGATAAAAGTTTAAAAGCTGAGGAATCTTATAATCATAAATCTATATTTTTAGCAAATATGAGTCATGAAATAAGAACACCTCTTAATGGTATTATAGGAATGTTAACTTTATTAGAAGATACGGAATTAAATAATGAACAAGAAGATTACATATCTATGATAAAAGAATGTTCTTATAATTTAATGAGTATAATAAGTGATATTTTAGATTATTCAAAATTAGAAGTTGGAAAAATAAAATTAGATATTAAATCAATGAGTTTATATGAATGTATAGAAACAACAAACGATATAGTATTATCTAAGATATATGAAAAATCATTATTGTATAATTATAATATAAGTTTTGATATCCCAGAATATATATATGGTGATATAAATAGAATAAAACAAATAATATTAAATTTACTTAGTAATTCTATAAAATTTATGGAAAAAGGTAATATTTTACTAAATGTTACAAATATATCAAGTGAAGACTTCGTTTTATTATATACAAAATATAAATCAAAATCTAATGATATAGGTGATTATTATCATTTAATGGATGAAATATACAAAAATATCAAAGATAAAGATAACATAAATAAGGGGAATTTAATATATCTTAGATTTGATATTACAGATTCTGGATGCGGAATTGATAGTTTAGATACAGAAAAAATATTTGAATCTTTTAGTCAAGTTAATAATTCTTTAACAACCAAAATATATCCTGGTACAGGTTTGGGATTATCTATATGTAAAGAATTAGTAGAATTAATGGGTGGTGTTATATGGTTAGAGTGGAGTGAACTTGGTAAAGGTTCAATATTTTCGTTTGTATTACCATTTTACCAAAGTGAAACAGATTGTTATTCATCTGAATTAGAAATAAAAGATGATGTTTTGAAAAATGCAAATGTACTTATAGTAGATGATAATGTACATAATAGAATAAGTTTATCTGGTATTATGAATAAATGGGGTATGAATCCTCATGTGTATAGTAATGGTGAAGAAGCGTTATATTTTAGTCGTATAATAAATTTTGACATTGGTTTAATAGATATTTGCATGCCTAAGATGGACGGATTGAATTTTGCAATGAAATTTCGTAATCAAGAAGAATTTAATAATAAAACAATACCTTTAATAGCTTTAAGTAGTTTAGGTGATAAAATAGAGATAAATTCAAAATATTTTAAAACAAATCTTATTAAACCAATAAAAGAATCAAAATTAAAAAATATATGTATAGATGTTTTGCAAAAAAGAATAATAACATGTGAAAATAAAATAGAAAAACTGGAAAATAATAATAATGAAATATTAGATAAATATATTGTAAATAATAATTTATTAGATTTAAAAACAAATGTAAGAATTTTAATAGCAGAAGATGTATATATTAATCAAAAAGTAATTGTAAGTTTTTTGAATAAATTAGGTTTTAATAATATACAAGTAGTAGATAATGGAAAAGTATGTTTAGATGTAGCTAAAGCTAACGATTTTGATATAATTTTACTAGATATAATAATGCCAATAATGAATGGTGAAATAGTATTAAAAGAATTAATTAAATATTATTCGAAACATCAAGGTGTTAAACCATATATTATAGCTGTTACAGCATATTGTTTACGTGAAGATAAAAAAAATTATATAAATATGGGGTTTGATGATTATATTGTTAAACCGGTAAATATTGCAGAATTAAAAAAATGTTTGAATAATTATATAGAAAAATTATTGGAAAATTGATAAAATTGAAATAGTGTAGATATTAATTATTATATTAATTGCTATAATTAATTATTATATTAATTGCTATAATTAATTATTATATTAATTGTTATAATTAATTATTTAAATATTTAGAGTTGTATAATTCGTAAAATTGTTTATAAACCAAGTTTAGATTATTACCAGGGTCATTATTAATAACCAAATCAAAAACGTTAGAATTTAAATCATCTAAATCACATTCAGAACGATGATTTTTAATATATTCCATTAACGTAGCATCACCTTGTGATTCATTTTTAAGACGTTCTAAGTTTCGTTTAGGAGCATTTATTAAAATTAAAATACCTCCATTATTTTTAATATAATCAAGTTCATTTTTAAATCTAACATCAGTACAAATAAAATTTCTAATATGTCTATTTTTGAAAACATTTACCCAATTATGGAAATAATTTATCCATATATTTTTATCAATGAGATCTCTTCCATTTTCTGTACCTTCAAGTTGTAATAAACGTCTAGTTTCAGTGGTTTTGTTGATATAAACATCTTTGAATTCGACATTATGTTTTGTCATAACATTAATTTTAATTTGATCAGCAAATGCAAGTTGTAAAAAAGATTCATTGTGGTGTTTTAAAATAGGAATAATTACATTATTACAAATGTAATCTTTTCCACAACCCATTTTACCTGCAATTCCAATAAGTACCATTTGTAATTTAATTTAAATTAAATTTAAATTAAAATTCATTTTTTATTCTGTATTAAGAATTATAGAATCTTCTAAAATTTCCTTTATTGTAATTAATTCCAATTCGGCTTTAGAAATTAAATTTTTCTTATCTATGAAAGTAGTATTTTTTGATTCTTTTAATACTTTTATAGTATGATCTATTAAAACAGAACATCCTGAAAATCCTCTAATTAAGCGTGTAAATTTTTCTTGTAATAATTGGTGTTTATATAAAGATACAGATGATTTTATTAATGTTTCGTATTTAATTTTCATATCATTCATACTTTGAATAATAATATTTTCACTATAATTTTCTGATAAAATATTATAATCTTCGAATAATTTATCATATTTTTCTTGTAAATTCAGATATTTATCCTGTAAATTATCATATTTATCCTGTAAATTATCATATTTATCCTGTACATTATCATAATTTTCTTGTAAAGTACATTCGTTATTTATAGATAATTCATCAATATTTTGTTTTTCGGAAACATCTACAGAATTTTGAAATAAATTATTATTCATAGTAATAATATATATAATTATATTAGAAAATATTTATTTTTTCCATTCTAATAATCATTTTATAAAATGTCTTTTAACTTTATTCCCATAAAAAAAGAATATCCGTTTTTTTTACTAATGTTTGTATTTTTAATAGCATTTAAACCATAAAAATTTTCTATTTCTTTTAAAAACTCTACTCTAAATGAACTTTTGAAATATTTATTTTTTTTTACTAATTTATCATCTATATTATTATTTTTAAGATATTTATTGAAAACTACTAAAATTTCAGATAATGAACTTTTACTTTGATTATCAAGTAATAAATATTGATCTATAAAATTTTTATAAATATCATTTTCAAAAAATTTATCTATGTATATTTTTTTCATTCTAAAACCAGTAAACCCATATGTACTTCCAATATGTATATTGCTTTTTGCATCATCTATACTAATTCTTTCACATGTTTTATTATATTTGTATTTAATATATCTTTTTATATCTAAAGTATAAATATCTAGATATTTAATATTTCCTTTTATTTGTTTATTGAAATTATTTTTATTTAAATATTCCTCCAATTCTTTTTGAATACTTATTAATGTACATTTATAGTTTTTATCACTATTTTCATCTATTTCTATATTTTCTTTGAAAAACTCGTCGTATAATTCATTTGATATAAATTCTTGGTCTAATTCTTTTTTTGATATATTTTTAATAAAATCTATTATTAATTTTGGATCTTCACTTCCATTGTTTTTATCAAATAATTCTATAAAAAATTTTACTAAATATACAAGATCATTTGATTCTATATTGAACCATTCGTTTTTGTTTGTTAAAAATGGATCAAGTATTGCTTTAATACATTTTTCTATTAATTTATTATTTTTAGATTGATATGTAAATACATATTTAAATCCAGGATTACTACTTAAATGACCGTCTATTCTTTTTAATATTTCTTGTGCTATTCCTATTTTTGATACACCTTGTATATTATCAGTAACTGCTACATATAACCAATCTAACGATACCTTTTTAGCTAATTCTTTTATTTCTTTATCTTTTTTTTTAATTAATAATTTTTGAGCTTCCAAATCATTTTCTTTTAATTTCAATTGTTCTTCTTTTTCTTCGATTAATTTTGTAGTATTCTCTTTTTCTTGTTCTAATAATAATTTTTGATTTTCTATCTCTTTTTTATTCTCTTCAATTTCTTCTTTAATTATTTTATTATAAATATTTTCTAATTTTACATAATACTTTCTTATCGCTTTTCCTTTTTCAGTTTTTGCTATCATACATAAATTCTTAAATGTATCTACATTTAACATAATATCTTCTTTGTTATATCCACCTTCATTTTTGCGCTTTTCCGTATGGAAAAGCGCCACTTTATAATCTTCGTCCTTAGTAAAATTACTTTTAATTGTTTTCATCGCATTACCTTTATTCGCAAATCCAATCATTTTAAATACATTTTCCAAGTTAATTGGAAAGTCATTTGTCGGATGGTAATTCATGTAAATATATAAATTAGCTATATACCATTGTTGTTCTGATTCAGTAAATTCTTCGTTTATAACTTTAACCATTTTAGTTTGGATATTAAGTGATAAAGTAGTATTTGAATTTTTAACTAATTCTTTAAAATTAATTGCTTTTGGTACAATATTTTGATTCATGTATTAATAATTATATTAATATTATTATTAATTTTAAATAAGATTTTGAACGACATATTTATAGTTTTATTCTTCCCATTCTAATTTATCATCTTTATAATTTCTAGAATTATATAAATTTATAAACATATTTTTTAAAGCACTATAGTGTGGTTTTTCGTCATAATCTAAGTTTCTAGCATATTTTAAAAAAATTATAAATTCTTTAGGCATTCCTTTGCATAATTCCTCTTCTGATATAGAAACCTTTTTTTCACCTATTAATTTATATCTTTGTTTTTTATCCTTGTGTTTTATACCTTGCCATGGTAATTTACATTTATAGAGATAAACTAAAATGTATCCTATTGATTCTAAATCATCTTTACGAGACTGTTCTTCATTTTTATGTGCTGCAATACTAGCATAACGAGCAGTTCCGCAAAATCTCTTATTATTTGAAAAAGGTTTATGATTACCATTTTTTGTTAAATATTTTGTTGATATGCCGAAATCTATACAAAATAATTTTTTAGGATTATTGTACCCTATAACAAAATTATCAGGTTTAAGATCTCTATGTAAAAATCCACAATTATGAATATATTTTAGACAGTCAATCATTGAAATTGCTAATAAGATAATTGTTTTAAGATTAAAAATTTTATGTTTAGATAATAAAGCATCTAAGCTAGGGCCTAATAAATCCATAACTATGATTTTTTTATCTTTTGAAGTTATAACTTTCATATTAGCTACACCTTTTTCTCTATTTGAAATTTGTTTATAAATTTTTGCTTCTTCTAATAAAGATTTTTGACCATCTCGTTCTTCATTTTTGATTGGTATTTTTAAAGCAACTAATTCTCCAGAAGTTTTATGTTTTGCTTCAAAAACATCTCCAAATGATCCAGAACTAATATATCTTGTTATAGTATATTTATTAATATCCGTACCTATTAAATTTTTTAGATTATCAATATTATCCATAAATACTATTAATTAAATTATAAGAGCTAATTAAATAATTATTTTAAACATAATATTTTTAAATTAATTTATGAAATTAACATAATATTTTTTAAATTAATTTATGAAATTAACATAATATTTTTTAAATTAATTTATGAAATTAACAAAAAATTGAAATGAAATAACAAAAAAAATAAATAAATTTTCCAATGATATCGTCTGAAATCGCTACATTGAGTATTGGGTTATCTATTATTTTGGTGACTATATTTTTATTTTTGTTAGTAGGATCTTATAAAGATAGATCAATGTTTACAAGTCAAAAAATATTTTTTATTAAAAAATGGTTTTATATTATTGGAATTGTACTTTTAAATGCTGGATTTTGTTGTTTAGTTTATTATACTCAGAATTTGCAAGTTATGTTATATATAATTTTAATTTTGAAATCTAAAGATATTTTGATGAGTGTAATGTTTACTTTTAATATGTTCTACAAAGCAGTTTATGTTAAAAACGAGGTATGCAAAGTAGAAAATGAACATAATAGTATTATTGCATTTGTTCCAGCTTATAAAGAAACTATTGAACAAGTTTCTAGAACAGTAGATTCTTTGATTGAAAATACTATTGGTTCAAATTATTTGATGATTTGTATTGTATCAGATGGAGTTAATGATTATAAAGATATTATTGATAATGTACTTAAAGTAAAATATAATAAATATTACAAAACTTGGAAAGGAAATTATATTTCTAATAACATTTATTTTGGAACTAGAAAAAATAAACATATACTTTTGATTGATAAAGGTGAAAATGTTGGTAAAAAAGATAGTATTATTTTAGTTAATAAAATTTTCAATCATAATGTAAATGAAAATCAATCAGAATTTAAAAATGAAATTATTTCAGATATCAATGATCTTTTTGGAATTGAAAAGTTTGATTATATGTTTGTAACAGATGCTGATACTGTAGTTGATAAAAATGTTTGTTTATCTCTTATTGATAATATTCAAAAGAGAAATGCTGTTGCAAGTTGTGGTATTGTCAATGTTGATTTTTCAACTGGGAATTTTTATTGGAATAAATTGCAAAATTTTCAATATTTGTATGGTCAATATTTGAGACGTACTAGTGAAGATCTTTTGAATCAAGTTTTATGTTTACCAGGTTGTATTTCTATGTTTAGATTAAATGGTATATTTATAGAAGCATTAGATAATTATTCAAAAATTCCAAATGATTGTGATGTTATAACATCTAGTGTACAATACATTGGTACAGATAGAAGATACACAAGTAGTTTAATTTATACAAATAAAAATGCTAAAATTGTTCTTGATACTAGATGTCATGCTTATACTGTACCACCTTCTAATTTGAAATCATATGTTTCTCAAAGAAGACGTTGGTGTCAGAATATGTATTTTAATAGTATGGTAAATATTATAGGATCAAATATTAATATAGTTTTAAGATTTTTTAATTTTATTGATTGTATAAGATTATCATTGATATATTTTAGATTGTTTAATACTTTGTATTTTATATATCTTTTCGTATCGTCATATGAACAACATAAAATTTTAGAAATTCTTCCTTATATTATTATATCTACTTATCCAGTATTTTGTTTTATGATTTATAGTTTGTTTAATTCACATTTAAGAAGACAATGGTTTAGTTTGTTATTTGTATTAGTCTTTAATAAACTCTTCGTATTGTTATCTTCTATTCTTATCTTTACAAATATGTTATTCAATATTGGAAATGGATCTTGGAATAGAAATATAAAATTCCAACAACCATAATAAATGCAAAAAACAAATATGTACAAATATTATATTAATAAATTAAACCCCAAATTAAAATAATTTGGGGTTTAATTTATTTTATAGTAATATTCTGGAGTATTATTTTATAAAGTTATGTATTGTAATTTATAATTTAAGGAGTTCTGGATTATTAACTTTCATTTTCAAAAAGAAAAGGGTAGTAGTGCGATCATGAGCACCAGTTTCATCATGGTTTTCACATTTTATCATATTTTTAGTTTCTTCAATAACTAATTTTTCATTTTCATATTGTATTTGATCTCTAATTTCTTCGAGATTTTTATTAAAGAATTCTTTTGCTTCTTTTTTGTTTGTAAAAAGATCTACATGAGCATAATTTTGATAATCATACATAACAATATAAAATGTATCACCATAATTTTTATTATAATAAAGTTTATATTGACCAAAAAATTTCTCTATACCATTTTCTTCAAATTCGTCTTCTTGGTTAATTTCATTATCTGTAAGATTAAAATTATCATACTCAGTTGTTAAAAATACATCACGACGTCCATTTGCATTATATGTGAATTTATAATTACTAGTAAAGTTACTGAAAGAAAAATATAAAACTCTAAAATTATCAAGAATGTATTGTTTATTTTCTATACACATTTTATAAATAGATTTATTAGTTTTGCAAAGATTCTTAATATCTCTTAATTTTGGAAGCTTAATTAACATTTGTAAATTTAATTCAGTTGGTAAAGAATTCATTTATTATAATATATTATTATATAATAAATAATATATTCATAAATTTATAAAGTTTTTTCTTTTACAAGTGGTTTAAGAAGTTTTAACTCTTTATCATAACCCATATCTCTTAATTCTTCTGTAACTTTGTCTAATAAATATTTGTCTTTATATATTGATACTATTACTATATAAGGTGGTAATATAGGATCTTCTTTAATTTCTGTGTATACAATACCTGGTTCTAATATAGCTTGTTGTAAGTTTTCAAAAACATTTTGAATACAGAATTCTTTATCTAAAAACAAGTAATAAGTTATTGTCATTTTATTATTATTTATTAATTTCTTTTTAAATTAAATATTAATATTTTTATTATATATTAATATTTAGACTTTTGTGTACCATACAATTTTACCACCTTGTTTTTCATATTTTTTAAATAAAAGATTTTTGTAAGAATGAACAACTATAACGAGATCCATTTGATTTAAAAATTTCAAGGACATTTGTTTTTCTGATACGAATTTAATATCATTATCTTTATATGTTTTTTGAACGATTGGGTCATATACTGTAATATTTTTATCTTTTAAATGATTAAATAAACTGTAAGCAGGTGAATTAGTAAGTAAACTTTCACCCTTTTTAAACCCAATACCGCAAATAAGAATATTTTGAGGATTGTTAAATTTATCAAGTATTTCATAAGCTTTTTGTTTTGGTCTAGATTGCATTAATTCTGTTGCAAATTGTAATACTGGCAAGTTTCCATTTTTAAACAAATAATATGGATTTACTGGAATACAATGTCCTCCTACGCCAATACCTGGGTAAAAAGGCATAAATCCAAATGGTTTAGTAGAAGATGCGTTAATCATTTCATCGCAATCAATATTTAATTTATTACACATGTCGGAAATTTCATTAACATACGCAATATTTACCATTCTAAAACAATTTTCGTATAATTTGCACATTTCTGCGCATTCTGTTTTTGAAACTTGAACTATATTTTTAATTACTTTATTATAAATGTTATTAATTTGATCAAGAGATTCTTTGTCAATTCCAGAAATTATTTTAGGAATATCTTCCATTTTAGGTTCAATACGTCCTGGGTCAACTCTTTCTGGAGAAAATCCGATATAGATTCCTTTATTTCGATAATGACCAAAAATTTCACGTGTTGCTCCGACATAAACTGAACTTTCAACTACTATTAAATCACCTTTTTTTACAATATTTTTTAAAGTTTCTTCAACTTTATTTAAACACGAAACGTCAATTTGTTTATTTGATGTAACTAAAGTTGGAACTGAAATTAAAAATACATTACAACTTTCTAAATTATTATAATTTGTTTGCAATGATACATTATTAATATCCAAATATTTTTTAGATAAGTTATTTATACGAGAATCGTTTAAATCTACTCCAACTATATTGTAATAATTTTTAAATGTATCTATTAAATGTTCACCGACATATCCTGTACCAATAACGCAGACTTTATAAGAAGAAAACATTAAATATATTTTTTAATATTTCAAAATTCATTTTTTTATAAAACAATTATTTTATAAAACAATTATTTTATAAACAAATGAATTTATAAAAAAAATGAATTTAAAAAAAATGAAATTATAATTTTAATATTAATTAAATATTATAAAATATAATATGTTTAAAAATATTGTTTTGTTATATTCGATCGTATCTTTTGTTTTTTCAGCTACTACTCCTGTTTGTCCATTAAAGTGTCCTAGTTGTACTAAATGCGATACAAAAAAAGGAACTTGTACTCTTCCACGTGATTTTGTATCTTGTACAAAAGGTACATTAGCAGGATATTGTTATGCAGGAGTGTGTAATCCAAAAGTTACGTTATCACCTGTTGGAGCTGTTGTAGATAAATGTACAACTTACAATTGTGATTCTGTAACTGGAGCTTGTGTATTTGGTAGTAGAGCAAACGGATTTGATTGTTCAACTGTTGGAGTACCTGGTTTATCAGTTTGTTATACTGGAAAATGTACACCTGTTATATTAGGATTATCAGCTCCTGGTATTTTTCCCTTAAGAAATATTGGTTGTATTGGTCTTCCAAACGGGTATCCTTGTGATACAAATGATCTTATGGATGGTGAAACTTGTCAAAATAATGTTTGTGCATTCCCAGATGGATCATATTATGGATATTTACCTGGAACTATTTAAATAAATAAATATAAAAAATATAAAAAATATAAAAAATATAAAAAATATAAAAAATATTATAATAAAATTTATATTATTAAAATTAATAATATAAGTAATTTATTCTACATATACACCATTTGAAAGTAAAATCCATGCTCCTTGGTTGTTATTACCTTGTGCGTCAAAAACTAATTGAGCAGTTTGGCCTTGTCTTTTAAATATTAATTTAGTAGCTTTTGCATTTGAATCTAATGGGTTTGGTGTTATTAATTTATCTGGACCAAAATAAATTGTATGTTTACAACCGATTCCCATAGAACTACAAGTTAATATTTTAAATGTACCATCTGGTATACTTGCACTATTAGATGGCATAGTTCCTGAAGAATTTATATAATTAGTTCCTGTTACAGAAAATAATGAAATAACATATGTAAAACTAGGACTTCGTGTTTGTAATCCAGAAGTTGAAAGTGTATATCTTTCAAATGTATAAGCTAAAGAACTTGTTAGTGTTACATTTTGTAAACTTGCTGATACAGTATTGCTTAAATTTGTAAATCTACCTGTTTGTGCAGTATTTGTACCTATTGGTGTGTTATTAATACTACCTCCTGCAATTTGAAAGTTACTTCCAGCAACAGAATTTGATCCTGCTGATATTGCGCCATCTAATACAAACCCGCTTATATTACTTGTATAAACTTTGTTTACTTCTATATCGCTTAAAGTACCAGTAACTATATTATTACTAATAGTCGCGTTATTATAATATGTCCATCTTTGAGAAGAATTTTTATAACCAAAAAACCCAGTTTTATATCCTGCTGATCCAGATGTTAAACTAGTATTACCAACAGTTGTCCAATAATTAACTTGAATTCCTACATCTTTTCCTTGATATGTAGTCAAATTGCTTTTTACTGTTCCACCTACACCACTTGGTGTTATAATAGTTGGAGATGATATTAAAAATGAAGTTGAGCTTGGTATTGCAGTAACAGTATATGTTCCATCTATTGTAGGTATACTAGTTGTATTAATTAATTTTACAGAGTCTCCTACTGTAAAATTATGACTTGGGTTAACTGTTACTAGAGTTGACCCCGAAGTATTAATAATAGATTGTATATTTAATATTTGAGAAGTTCCTAGTGGTAATATATATGAATTGATATCAAAATCAGTAGTTACAGCAGCAGAAATTGTACCAATTACATTTACATTTCCTGAAATAGTAAAAGTAGATGTATTAATACTTACCCCATTATATCCGTTAACAAATAATTGTTGTCCATCGCTTAATAAACTATTTTTTGTAGTATTAGTATCGGTAAAATTTAAAAATGTATTTGTAGGTATATTAATACTTCCATTAGTAGCTTTGGGTGTAAGGTTAATATTTCCAAATGAATTTGTGATTTGTAAGTTATTACTAGTATTTGTAACAATACTAGAAGTTGTTCCAAAATTTAAAGGTACATTTTGTGGGATACTAACAAACGAATTCCCAGTTGTGTTAAGAACCAAATTTATATTACCAGTGCTTGATATAATATTTGTATCTTTTACAGAATTTATACTTAAATTACCAGATGTATCAGATGATATAGAATTTTGAGTTGTTCCAAAACTTAATTTAGAATTATATGGTAATATAGTATTTCCGCTACTTAAATAAATAGAATCAGTTGTAGCTATTATATTAATACGCCCACCAGAAATAGTATTAACATTGGAAATAGTCCCATTGGCTAAATCTAAATTAGTTAAATAACCATTTCCAAATTGCACGTCGCTATATGAACCACTATAAATTTCATTATTATTTATTCCATCTTTAATAAATACAAATCTTCCAAGATTGTTTTTATATCCAAAGAAACCAGTTTTTGACCCAGATGTACCGGATATCCCGTTATTCCATTTAAATTCTATACCTCTATCTTTTGAATCATTTACTAAAGGTCCTGTTACACCACCTATTGAAAAAATAGGGTCTTGTATATTAGTAATTGTACTATATACATTGTGAGTTGTTCCGTTAATTTGAACATTTGAATTTAATACAAGAGTTCCAGAACCACTTAATGCTGTTATTGTCATTGTTCCATTTGAATCTGATGAAATTGAATTTGTTGTATTGCCAAATGACAATGGTACATTGAATGGAAGTTGAACTTTACTTCCAGCTTGTAATAAAATATTATTACTACTTACATTAACATTACTTGATCCAATTATATTAACAGTACCACTGCAACCTAATATTGTATTTAAATTTGAAATAGTACCACAATTCATGTTAATTTGACCAGTTCCAGTAAAATTTAAATTGTTTGTTAAATATGCGCTATCAAATTCAACTTGACCCATTGTACCAGAAATAACTTCATTAGTGTTTATTGCATTTGAATAATATGTAAATCTTCCTGTAGATTTTTTAAATCCAAACCAAGCATTTTTCATAGAACCTGATGTAAAATAATTAAATTCAACACCTCTATCTTTAGAATCATCATAGTTATAATTTGCTAAACTAATTATAGGATCTTGAAATTTAACATTTTCTGTATTAAAAAGTATTTGACTGCCAGTTGTACCTGTTACATTTAATGTATTTGTAGAAATTGAAGTAGTAGAGTTAATAGCTGAGAGAGTTCCTCCTGTATTATTTATAGAAGTGTTTAATGATGTTAAAATTGTAGAGCCATTAATTAAATTATTTGTTAATATTAAAGATGAAGTTGTATCAGCAACAATATATCTAGATTTATCTTGTGATAAATTTAAGTATGTACCTCTTGATATATTAATATTTGTCGGTGATTGTAAATTAATATCAGAGTTTGCAATAAGATTTATATTATTCGTATTTTTTAATTCAATAGAATTTGTTAGACCACCATTTACAACTAAATTTCCAGATGAATCAAGACGTATACTATTTTGTGTACCAGATATATCAAAAATTAATCTAGATGTAGGTAATAATCTTACATTACCTGCAGTTGTAAACAAATGTATATCTCCAAGTAATGGTTTAACAATAATATTACCATTAGAATTAGATATAGTCGTATCTTTTTGTGATATTAAATTTAAAGTTCCAGATGCACTATTTGAAATTATATTTATTCCATTCGTATTTCCATAAATTATTTCAGAAGAATTTCCAAATTGTAAACTTGATACAGTAGATGATCCATTATTATTAGGTGGTATTATAACATTACCATTTGTTACAGTTAAATATAAATTTTTATTACTAGTTATTATAAGATCACCATTTGTATTAGAAGAAATTTTTTGATTTCCAACTGAAGTTCCATCAAATGATAAAGCTGTATTTATAGGTATTATAATTGAACCATTTGATTGTGTTGTTAATGATATATTTTTATATCCGGATAAAGATATATTTCCAGATGTTTTTTCTATCAAACTACTACCAGATGTACCTATTGTTATAGGTATATTATTTGGTATATATATATCATTACTCGCAATAAGAGATATTCTGTTACCGCTTGTAACATTTAAATTATTGGTTGCATTAATATTAACTGTGCCACTACAACCAGTTATAGTATTAACATTTGTTAAATAACCACAATTAACATTAAATGTACCACCAGTTGATATAGTAACATTACTCGCAACTAAATTACCCATTTCGAATTCTCCTGGAGAACCTGATATAACTTCATTAGTATTAGTTGCATTTGGTATAAATGTAAATTTATTTGTTGATGATTTATAACCAAACCATCCTGTAGCCATAGAATTAGATTGTGTATTAAAATATTTATATTCTATACCTTTATCTCTTATATCAAATGATCCTGAAGTATAATTAGATATAGTTAATATAGGATCGTAAAAACTAGTATTAGTTGAATTAATTTGTAAAGATTGACTTGAAAATTTTATTTTATCAGTTCCGATAAAATTAATAGATGATCCATCGTAATTTATATTATTTCCAGAAGTTGTAAGATTAGAATTCCCAAATGCTACAAAAGTATTTTGTGGTATAATAAATGATTTTGAAGTTGGAATTAACATAGATACATCTCCATAACTTGAAATTAATAAACTTTGTGTATTTCCTGAAATACTATTCGTTGTTGTCCCAAATGTTAAATCTGTATTTTCTGGAATTTTTACTAAAGATAAGGTATTAAGTAATATATTATTACTAAGTTTTTTTAATAAATTACCTTGATTTATAACTGTAGATCCTAGAGATGTATTTGTAGTTAATAAAAATGTATTGTTGGATATTATATTACCTACAGTATATGTATTATCAATAAGACCAGTATTAGATAAAGTAATTATATCACCGGGTCTTAAATTATTATTTAAACTTGTTGTGATTTTAGTAGAACCATTAGTTGTACTAATATTAGATATATTTATATTAGATGGATTTTCTGTATTTAGAGATATGTCTCCATTTAAAGTAGTCAAAGTTTGGTCTTTTAATGTAGATAAACTTGCAGATCCACTACTTGATTGAAAAAGAAGATCTTGTAATGATGTAACTTTAAAACTTCCATTTTTTATTTCACTATAAAAATTACCAGTTGTTACAGAATTATAAATTGGACCATTAAAGTATAAAGTTCCAATACCCTTAGGATTTAAACTAATATCGCCATTAGAATTAACTGCTCGTATATAATTTTCACAAATTTCTAAATTTCCTAAAAAAGAACATCCGTCGACTTTTAATGTACCGTTTTTAATATTAAATATAGAAGTTGATGGATCCCAATTAACATATGATCCAAATTGGTGACTTTGAAAATTTACATTTTCATTGGTCTCTAATTTTGTAAAATATCCCTCATTAGGGATAGTTGCTCCGATAATAGTATTTATTATTTCAGAATCTTTTATTGTAACATTAACAAAAATACTATCTTCTAATAAACCAGCTACAGTAATATTTTCTAATTGAAGGTTATTTGCTATAATAGTATCAAAAGTACCGGTATTTGATACAATAGTTTGACCTTTTAAAGGTTTTGTAGAAGGTTTCATTGTAAAACTACTCATTTTTACTTACTCTAATATTGGTAAATAAAAATAAAAAAAAAATCAACCTAATTAACTTATCCTAATATTAAGGTTAAAACTAAAAAATTACTGACAATTAATATCAAGATTTTTTGTATAAACTTTTGAAAATAGACCTTTATATTCTGGTAATTCAAATCTATAATGTATGTGTCTACGTAATTTTTCACGTTTTCCGAATTTTGATACAATATATTCTGATGGGCATTCCAATTCTATAATAATATTACCATTAGCATCAGTTTTACCGATATCACTATTTGAATAATCTTTATAAGCATCTATAGGATTAGGAGATACTGAATCGTATATTTTATTTGGTTTTGCTCCCCAATATATTACATAACTATCCGGTGGTAATCCAGATAATTTTATTTTTTTAAGAACATCTCTTTCTTTTAAAGGAATATCAGATATTTTTTTAGGACCCACAGGTATAACACATTTACCTAAAAATGGTAGATAATAATCTCTATCAAAAATGAAATATAAAGCGGAAAACCCTATTAAAATAAAAATAGTTTTTATAATAATTGGATAACGTTTTATATTATCTAATAGATTTATGTTTAAAGATAATAATAAATAATTAATACCACCAATAACTAATAAAAAACGAGCAAATAAATTTGTATACATTTTTATTATAACTTTAGAAATTAATTTTTAATTTATTAATTTAAACAAATTAAAAATAATTAGTTTAATGTAATTATTATGGAATATAATCATTGCAATCATAGTAGTTGTAAAAATGATCATAATAATTATTGTAATGATAAAATCTATGATATGGTGATAAATAGATATAATCATCGTAATCGTAATTGTAGTAATTATAGTAATCATAATAATCATCTACGTAGTAATGTTTTGGTAGTTTATAATTCGAGATCCGTTTTTTTTTATAAATGGGATAATTTTTTATCATTTATATATATTATTATAAATAAAAAAATATACGAAATTGTGTTGAAAATATGATTTTTATTTAAAACGTACATTTGTGTAAAATATTATTCTATGAGATCTCTTATATAAAGTTTAAAAGTATTTGATTTAGTAGTTGGAAATCTAGGAATATTATTTTCAGTCATTTCAAAGTATTTTACGTGTAATTTTCGATTTTTGAATTTATTAAAATTATCTTGGCATTGTTTATACAAAAATTGACGTTCTTCTTTTGTTCCTTTAGGTCTAACATTAAACGTGGAATTATTTTCTGTTTTGCAAATCCAAACAATTAAATTATCTGATGAATTAGTATCTATTTCAAATGTATAATCAACTATAAAGAATTCTTCATCTTGAAAATCTTTATATTTTAAAAGATCACAAGATCGAGCTTTGCATTTATATTTTCCATTTATATTTCTAATGATACTTCCTTCGTAATTATTTTTAACAAATATATCGTGTGTGTCTTTTAATTCTGTTTCATTTTGTATTTGTTTAGTTTCAACTAATTTAATTTTGGTAAAATTATTATTTTCAAAAAAACATTTTAACATTTGAAAACGTTCTTTATATATTTTATTTGTATCAATGATATCATAAACATGATATTCAATTTGTTGTAGTTTATCTATATCATTATTTGATAGTTTTTTTTTTCTAAGAATACCAAGGTGTTCAAAAATTCCACCGTGAAGATATAACTCGCCATCTAATAAATTAAACTTGTTATTTATAGATTTTAACTCTGTATAAAGTTTAGTTTGTTTTATTATATCAAATGATTTACCTTGTCTTGAATTACAACTTTGATTTATAGGATTATAAATCATTCTATATCCATCTAATTTTGGTTGAATAAAAAGAGGATATTTTAATTTTGATTTATGTTTGTTATAATCATGAGCAAGCATGGGAAAAGTTATAGGTTCATCTTTTGTAGAAATTTTTAAATGTTCAAAATCCTTAATGCAAGATTGAGAATCTTCATTATTAGATAATTTATTTTCAATATGTTTTAGATCTGTAGAATATCCTTCTGATATTTTTTTATTCCATTTAGATTCAGCATTTAAAATAGCTTGTTGAAAATGTGAAGTTGAATTTTTTTTACCTATGTTTTTCCCTTTATTAATAATTTGATTACATTCAACTTTTTTACCATCTATATATCCATATGAATATATCATCAAAGAATGCGTTTGCATATCTTGAACTTGTATTTTCCATTCTTTAATTTTATTATTTATATCACAACCGTATAAGGTATTGAATATCTTTGTATTCATGTGTAATAACTTATTTCTATATTATCAAATTCAATTTTTAAATAATATAAACTTAACGTAATATACAATTAATTAATTTAAAGTGATTATTTGATCATTTTCTGATAATTTAGTTTTACCAGTATATTCATACGCTAATTTGTTTTGTAATAAATATTCTGAAAAAGAACTTGAATTTTCTAACTTTGACATATTTAAATTATCAAATTGATAAACATTTGCCAATAATCTACCGTATTTGTCAAACTCTAAACATTCAACCCATACTAATATGGTATTTTTGTCTAAAATATTTTGAATTTCTTTTTTAGTTAAATTTTCGGAATAATTTTGTTTTGTTACTAAATTAAGAATTGATATTCTTGCTTTTAATGCTTTTTTTTTAGTTTCTTCTTTTTTACTTTTCATTTCACAAGTATCTATTCCATTTAAGCGAATATTATATTTATAATAATTATTAAAAATTGGTAATATGATACTTAAACTATCTCCGTCTATTACATCTACTAATCTACCTATTATGTTTAAATTACACAAACTAAAATGAGGAGTATTGATTCCGTAATTTTCAAAATCTTCTAAATTTTCATTTAATTTGTTATTTTGCATTGTATAATATTATACATATAATTTAATTTAATTTAAAATTAAAGTATATTTAAGAGTATATTTAAGAGTATATTTAAGAGTAAATATGATAAACAGTAATGTTATAGAAGATAAACATGATATTTTAAAAAATTATAGATCTATTTTAAATCAATCAAATGAATATATTTCAAAATCAATTGAAACGAATGATATAAATATTATACAAAATTATCGTGAACAAGCTATAAATTTACTTTCTAAATTTACAAAATGTTTAGATATAAGAGATTATTTATTAATTGATTGTAATCCAGAAATTCCAAAATCTATATTTATTGAATCCAATTTTACGTTAGGTACATTATATAAATCATTTGTGGAAACAAAAATACAAAAAGATATTGAGTTATTAAGAAAAAATAGTATAAATAGATCAAATGAAAAAGTTTTATTATCAAAGGAAAATGTGGGTTTGTTTAGAAAAGGTATAGAGCATTTTAATATTATATTAAAAGTTAATTTCGAAGATCCTCTTGCGTTAAAGCAAATTGTTAGTATTTACACTCAATTATGTTTTTTTGCACAAGATAATTTGTTAGATTGTTTACAATATATGCAAGAAGCTTTATTGTATTGTCCAAATAATGAAACAATTCATTATAATTTAGGATTTATTTATCAGAAATTGAATAAATTAGAATTATCAATTATTCATTATAAGATAAGTTATTCTTTAGCTGATATACATACAAATAAACCAGAATTAAAAGAAGAAGTTCAACGTTTAAAGTTAAATGCTTTAAATGGTATATCATGTATTTATAGATCTATTAAACAATGGCCAGAAGCATTATATTTTTTGCAACTTGCTGAGAAATTAGACAATTTAGATCCAGACATTCAAAATCAATTGGGTATAGTTTATACAGAAATGAGAAGAACTGATTTAGCAGAAATTTCGTATAATAAAGCAATTAAGAATTATAAAAAATCTTTTATTTCAACTGACCATACATTTTTTTTAGCTGAAGTATATTTAAATCTGGGACACATGCATGCATATAATGGTGATAATAATAAATCAGTTGAAAATTATAATAAATCATTGAAAATATGTCCTAAATTTTCGATGCCATTTCAAAACAAGATTATGAATTTAAGTTATTTATTTGACGAATTAGAAGATAAAATGTATATTTATAATCAGCATAAACTTGTAAATAAATTATATAAAAAAGGAAATGGAATTTATAAATTTAATAAAAACTTTTTTGAAACTAATAAAATTAATATAGGTATAATATCTGGTGATTTTGTTGAACATCCTGTTAGTTTTTTTATTAGTACATTTTTGAAAAAATTTGATAATAATAAGTTTAATGTTACTTGTTATTCAGAATGTATTATAGATACTAAAATGTTTAATGATAATTTGAAATTTAAAACTATTAAAAATATGTCTGCAGAACAGGCTTCAAGTATAATATACAATGATAAAATTCATATTTTATTTGATCTTGCTGGACATACGGCTTTTAATAGATTAGATGTATTTGCAATGAAACCTAGTCCTATTCAAATTACATACATAGGATATCCATATTCTACTGGTTTAGATGAAATGGATTATCGTATAACGGATAACGTATGTGATGGTGATTTTTCAATTTCTCAAAAATTTTATACTGAAAAATTATTAAGTTTAAAGAATTGTTTTTTATGTTATGATCCAAATGTCAAGGAATTACATAGATTAGAGGAACTACCAATGATTAAAAATAAATGGATTACAATAGGATGTTTTAATAGAGTTAATAAGATTACAGATTCAGTAATTTCATTATTTAATAAGATTATGTTAAAATATGAAAATGTTAGATTTATATTTAAAACAAAAGCTTTAATTAATAAATCAATTCAAAAAACTTTCACGAACAAGTTTGATAAAAAGGTTAGATCACGTATTATTATTTTAGATTGTACTATTTCACATAGCGATCATTTATTAATGTATAATAAATTAGATGTTGCGATAGATACATTTCCATATTCAGGTACTACAACAACATGCGAGTCACTTTACATGGGTGTTCCTGTATTTTCATTATATGATTCTGAATATTTTTTTCATGCTCAAAATGTAACTTGTAGTATTTTAAAAAATAGTGATTTAGATTATTACATATTTAATAATACAGATGAATTGTTACAAAAAATAGGTGAATTGCATAATAAAGATATATCAGAACTAGTTAATTTAAAAAATGAAACAAGAAATAAATTTTTAAATGGTAAAGTATGTAATCAGACTGAATATATTAATAATTTAGAAAAATTATTAACGGATCTTTATAATAAACATTTGGCATTATAATAATAAATATTTGGCATTATAATAATAAATATTTGACATTATAATAATAAATATTTGACATTATAATAATAAATATTTGGCATTATAATAATAAATATTTGGCATTATAATAATAAATATTTGGCATTATAATAATAAATATTTATTATAATTAATTTAAGGTAATATTATTTAACTTTAAAAAATCTAACATATGATCTTCTTTTTTTTCACCGTTATGAATGTCACCACAAAAATGCATAATACATTTGTAATCAGATTCTTTTTTATTTTCGTTATTTTTAATAATATAATCTTTTGCAAATAATTTTGTATATTTATCAATTATACCGGATTTACTTAAAAAATTATTATTAAAATAAACATTCATTGTTTGTTGATCTATAAATAGATCATCTGGTCTAGATTTAATAATATTTATTGTATTATCAAAATGGGTTTTCATTTCAGGAGAATATAGAAACATAAATTGACCATTATTAAATGGATAAATATTTCTTTTTTGTAATTCTAATTGTTGTCCTATAGTATAAACTTTATCTTGAAATGAATGTTCATAGCCATTGTAGTTCGTACTTTCATGTATTACATATAATTTATTATTTTCAAGATTTTCATCAAAGAGATTATTTATATTCTTTGAAGCTATAAGAATATCTGTATCCAAGTATAATATTTTGTTATATGATTTAAATATATCATTTATTATAAATCTATATAAATGGAATGGTTCGTTTGTTATAGAATATATAAAGTTGATATTTTTATTACGTGGTTTCCATTCTTTATACAACCAATTTTTGCATAATATCATGGTTTCAGGGCTTGTACATATAAGTATATCAACATCGTCTCGTGTTAAAAATGTATCTATTGATCGAATTAATAATTTAGATAATTCAAAATAAGATTTACCAGTAAAACATATATATATTAAATTACGTTTTTTATTTTTATATTTCTTTAAATAAAATAATATTATATAAATTATAATAAATATTACAAAAATATATAAAATATCCATTTAGTAGTTATAATATACCAATAAAATAATTAAGTATAATTATTTTATTACATAAAAAAATTATAAGTTTATTTTTATTACATAAGAAATTTTAATTTTTTATTTGAAATCGCATAATATAGATGTACCTAATTGTTTACACATAGTTCCTGTAGAACAATCTCTGTATACCCACTTTTGATTTGCACATGTATAAAACCCATTTTCGTAACATATCATTAGTCCCTCTTGGTAACATCTAGATAATTTATCATAATCACAATCTGAAATATCCTCTGTATATGTATCTGTATTTTTAATAAAAGGTGTTATGATGACATATTGTGTTGTTTTGGTAATATCAAATATAGTAGTTGTGATTTGATTAAAATTATTATTTACATTTAATGTCATATCTTTTCTTTGTTCAAATAAATATCTACCATCTATAGAAGGAGGTGCACCTAATTCCCATTCTGGTACAATTGGATGATTTAATATATTAACAATTAATAGTTCTTTACCTTGTAAAGTAACTTCTTTACTATTATCTATTGTATTCTGATTATTTACTGTTACATCTGCACATTCCATATAATATTCTCTGTTTCCTATTCTATTTATCCATGTCCAAAAAACTATTAAATCACCTCCTGGTGCATTATCTGGTAAATTAAATGTATAAGTCATAGTATCTAATAAACATGAATTCAAAACTGTTTTTAATACCAAAAAATTATAATTATCATAAGAAATACCAAATTGACAATGACCACCTCCGTGAACAGCAGTTCCTTCTAACGTTACAGAGATAATTTTATCATTATAAGTTGTAGTAGATGGTCCGACTGGGAAACCTTTGCATGGAAAAGTAAAATTATTAGGTTTTGCATATAATGGTGTTCTTATATCATAATCTACATTGTTTGAGTCTCTGTAAAATTTACTTAATTGATTTCTTCTAGAAATCGGATAAGACATTGAAATATGTGCATTAATACTAACTAATAAAGTCACTAAACAAAATAACATTATTTTTTCTATAATACACACGAATAATATTAAAAATATAAGTTAACGTAATTTAAATTAATTTATAAATTACGTTTTTAATAATTATAATCATCTTTAGTAATTTTTAAGTCACGTGACTTTTTTTCAATTAATCTAATAATACTATATAATAATAAGGGTTGTGTAATTGGGTTAACTTGCCATAAGCTACCAATAATACCGTCATAAATTCTGTCTGTTAAAAGATATTTTTGTGAATTGTATAATTCGGTATTATAAAGATTATTGTAACCTCTATAAAATCCATATGATGACATACTTAGAAAATATGTTTGAAATAATTTTTTAGAAACTGACATTTATTATAAAAGATAATATAATTTTAAATACATAAATTATTTAATTAGATAAAATGAATGGGTCATCTGTTAAAATATATTCTTGTTTATAAACATAACCAGCCTTATTTAAAGTATCTTTTTCATAAATATAATTATTATCAGTATAATAAAAAGAATCATTTATTAATTTTAATTCCATGTTGTCTATTTCTAAAATATTTTGATTTTCTGTATTAGATTCTACTATAAAAATATTATCATCGCATTTTTCGTTTATAATTTCTCTATATGATAAGTAATTATGTGTTTTGCAATAATTTGAATTTTCATTAGCTTTTCTAGAACATTTATTACCGTTTTTAGAAATACCTTTACAAATAAGAATATTATCATTTTTAAATACGGTTTTGAATTTGTTTAAAAAGATTTCTTTTTCTACGGCGATTTTAGTATTTTTATGAGTAATATCATATTCTTCAAATATCATGTTAGTAATTTTTATAATATCATTAACATAAGCTTTTTCAATTTTATTTGATGAATTTTGTAAAATTTTTGATATTTTATCAAGTTCCATTTATAACTTTTATTTCTTTGTTATTTTTGCAAAAATATTTTCATTTTTTATTTGGCAATCAATTAATTTTTTTGTATCTTTACAGTTATCCTTATATTCATCCTTATAATCATCCTTATAGTCATTTAAATGTTGATTTTTTAATATAGATGATAATCCAGAAAATAAAACGTCGTCTTTTTTGCATAGTGTAGAATTCTCAATAATTAAATAGTATGAATACATAACAGGGATATTATCGATTTCTTTTACCAAGATTATTACAAAATTTTTTGAAGAAATAAAAACATTAATATTTGACTTATTTTTTGTATATTTAAATTCCATTTCTTCGGATTCCATTGATGTAGAATCTGTAGAATTATCGTTTAATAATTCCATTTTTACAAATTTTATTTGTTTAAATAGTTTATTAAAATTTATATTGATCATATTGTTTATAGTGTTATAATATTCGATTTTCATAATTATATATTACAATGCTAGTTACTTCTATTACAATGTTAGTTTAATTTATATTAAAAAATTAAACTAATTATTTTTCATTTCTCATTTGCATATTTCGTTTTAGAATTTCATCTAATACACTATTTGGAATAGATAAAGATTCTTGTAAATATTTCATTCCTCTGGTTTCTTTTGGTAAACAAGAACCTGAAAACCCTCGTCCATGATCACCTGGTACAATAGTATGTGACATTCCTATACGTGGTTCGAGTGGTAGTAAATCTTCTCTAAATTCAGAATAATTTATATTAAACTTATTACAAATTTCGTAGACTTCATTGAAATACCATACTTTAACAGCTAAAAATACATTTATAGTATATTTGAATATTTCACATTGTTCGTATTGTTTAGAAATTATATCAATCTTTTTATGTTTATATAATTGAGTAAATAAATAAGATACAATATCTAAATTAACAGATGATTTATTTTCAAAACCCAATAAAACAAAATTTGCATTATATATATCATCCTTGTAATATTTTTCGGTCAAAAATTCAGGACAAAATATAATTTCCAAATTAGTATTTTCACTTTTAATTTCATCATTAATTTTACGAGTTGTTCCTGGTTCTACAGTAGATTTAATAATAATTATAGTTTTCTTTGTAATTATCTTATTTAATTCAGAAATAAGATTTTTTACAATAGATGTATCACAACGTCCATCTTTATCAGATGGAGTTGGTACGCAAATAAAATAAAAATTTGTTTCGTTATTTATTTCTGAATAGCTTACAATTTCTTTTAAATTATCAAATGTTGATAGTGCTTTTGGTTCATCCTTTTTAATAATATCATAAACACAAAAGTTTACATTATTTTCTTTGCAAAGATGACCCATAGCACCACCAACAAATCCATAACCTAAAACATTAATATGATTATAAGTCATTTAATTGTTTAATAATATAATTTAATTTTAAATTTTTTTTTAAACAAATTTAAAACTATACAAAAACTATACAAAAACTATACAAAAACTATACATAAAACTATACAGAAACTATACAGTTACATTTGATTATTTAAAAGATAATTTATGTTATCATCTACCTTTTTATTACCATACCATAATTTATATTGTAAAGAATGTTTATCATCTGGTTCTTGTAAATGTGAAAATACATGATTGAATGAAATTTCCATATTTTTATCAGTTATATATTTCTTTTTTTCTAATATATTTTTTATAATGTCTTGATTTTTAACACTTTCACCTTTGGCATTTTTCCAATTGTTTTTCACCCAATTTTTTGACCATTTATCTATACAATTAATTGAATACATACTGTCTGTACATATTAAAATTTTGTGTGTTTTAAATAACTCTATATTATCATATATGATTTCAAATATTAACAAGATAGCAGATAATTCTGCTTTATTATTTGTTGGTTCATCATCTAATAAGTTTGTTGTATTAAATTTATAAAAAGGTGATGTATTATCATCTGTGAAAAACACAGAATAAGCAGCTACAGCCTCTTGTTTAGACGATAACTTTTTACCATTTGATTTACACCCACCATCGCTGAATATATAAAGTTTGTTATCGTTATTTGTTTCTTTTGTAGTATCTGTTTTAGTATCTTGGTAACCTAAATCTTTTAATAAATAAGTAATTGTTTTACACGATAATTGTGGTAAAAAATCTATAAGTGTTTTTGTATTATATTTATTTTTATATAAAAAAATTTCAAAATCTTTTTTAGATGACATATTTAATTAATAATATTCAAATATATTATTCAATTTATTTTTAACGAATTGATTTTACGCCACCAAAAATATAACTTATATAGCTATCATTGATAGCTTTTTGCGAACATGCTTTATCTCTATTTTTGATTTCTATTTGTTCAAAATGTTCCTTTGTAGAAACTAATATGTAATATATTGCAAATAATATTAGTGTAATAATTGCTAAATGTTGTATATTCATTTTAACTTCCATTTTATAATATATATTATATAATTATAAAATGTTTTTATAAAAAATATTATATAATTATAAAATGTTTTTATAAAAAATATTATATAATTATAAAATGTTTTTATAAAAAATATTATATAATTATAAAATGTTTTTATAAAAAATTTTTTTAATAAAAATGTTTATTGCAACTACAAAAATGTTCAAAATAAAAAAAATATATATTATAAGCATTTTTTTTCTTTGTATATATTATAACAATGTTTAATCAGATTGGTAGTAGATATGTTCCAGCTAAAAAAGATAAGGTTTCTGTAAAAAAAAGAAAACGTTCAAAAAGTAAAGTTAGAATTTATGTTACAAAGGGTAAGTTATATGGGTATCATGTAGATGATATGCAACGTAGCAGAAGAAGTTTATTAAAAAACATTTTGAAAAATAAATGGGCAACTTATTCTGAAGTAATTAAACGTTTAAATGTACTCGCTATTTATAATAAAAAAAGATATCCTGAAACTTCAGATAAAATAAGAAGAGATATCAAATATGTAGAAACTTATTTAAATAAATATAGTAAAAAGAGATCTACCAAAAAGAGGTCTACAAGAAAGAGGTCTACAAAAAAGAGGTCTATAAAAGTTTATTAAATAATAATGTTTTAAATTGTTTTATTTATTTATTTATAATAAGTATATAATAAGTTAGTATGGATAAAAATGAAAAATTAAAAATATTAGAACAACTGTATACTAATGATACTGATATAGTAGATGAGTATTATGAAAACGATATAAAGAAAAGCATTATTTTACCTAATTTATATTTAGTGAATGAATCAAATTCGATTTATCTTCGAGAAGATTTATTTACAATGTATTTTGATAATATAATTTCAAAAACATTTGATAAAAATATTAATAATATATGTTTATTTACATCTAAATATGCGAGTGATTATTTTATAGAAATAGATTTTTTAAATTTCAAATATAAAATATCAAAATTATTAATTAATTCTTTGGAAAACTGTAAAGAAAATATCAATATTAGATTTTATATTATACCATTCAAATTAATTTTTAATTATACAGATGCGCATTCTAATATAATAATTATAGACAATCAAGAAAAGAGAATTGAATTTTTCGAACCTCATGGATATTATTATCAAGGATCAAGTATACCTTATGATATAGAAACTTATATTAAAAAATTAATTGAAATACTATTTCCTATACGAACTGTATTATATGATTTTATAAATGTTCAACAAAGTTGTCCAATTGGTTTACAAAGTAAACAAGGTATTGTAAATCCAGAAAGTGGACATTGTTTGGCATGGAGTTTATTATTTATAAATACAAGATTAAATAATTTGACTTTAAGTTCTGAAGATATTATAAATTATTATCATAATCAGTTTGATAATTATGAGTTAGATATTTATATTAGAAGATTTATTGGATTTTTAGAAACTAATAATCAAATTGTAACAAAGCACTTTCCTAATACTGAATATACAATAGAATTATCAGAAATTGATAAATGGAGAACAACTGAAAGAATATCAGAATTAGTAAATCAATATTTATATGCAAAAAGCGAAAATGAAAGAGAAAATATAATTAAAGAGTTAACGTCTTATCATAATTTCCCAAAATTTAATGAATTATTTTTTTATAATATTAACAAATATAATTTATTAAAACAAAAAAGACTACAACCAAAAAGACAACAAAGAAAAACAAAAGTTAAACGCATTCTTACACAAGAACAGCCCGTAATAGAACCTCATTTAGCGTCAGTTTTTTCATTTCCGCCACAACCACAATAATTTAATATTTATATTATAAATATTAAAAATTTTTAATATATTATCTTTTTAATATGACTTTTTTTAGGAGATTTCTTAGGAGATTTCTTAGGAGATTTCTTAGAAAACCTTTTTGATGGAGAACTTTTTTGAGGAGAACTTTTTTGAGGAGAACTTTTTTGAGGAGAACTTTTTTGAGGAGAACTTTTTTGAGGAGACCGTTTTTTAATAGAACTTTTTTTAGGAGACTTTTTAAGATGATTTTTTTCGAAATATTTATTATCTTCTAACCAAAATGTTAAAAGTAACATTATAGTATTTTTATCTTCAGAAGATATATTTGTATGTAGTTTTTTTTGCATAGACATTAATATGTTATTTAGTTGTAAAGGTTTTGATTTATTTATGGTTTCGTTTATAATATCATGAAGATGATTTAATAATAATTTATTTTTATCCAATAAATTTTCAATTTCAGGTGGAAATGGTGTTTTAAAGATAGTTTCTATTTTACGTTTAATTTTAAATCCTATGGTTTTATAATGTCCATTGTTATTATTTATTTTATCATAATAAAGTATGATTAATTTATGATTGTTTAAATTATCAGGATTTGATAAATTGATAATATTAAAATCGCTTGTTAAAATAATAAAATCAATGTTTAGTGCGTTTGAAAGTAAAAGTAGAGTTGTATGATCACCTTGAAAATGAAACCCGTCTTGTTTAATTTGAGTTGTAAAATTACGTTTGTTACGGATAGTATAAGGATCCCAATTACCTATAAATTCTCCGTTATCTTTTTCAATTCTATAGTTTTGAATTATATTAAAAAAAGTTGGATTGTCTAAACTATTTATATATTTAACAATTATATTTCTTAATTTTTTATGATTAATTTTATAACCAGAATTTATCAATGCTGTTTCTATTGATCTAAATTGGCAATTACCATCACCTAAACAATTTTTTATAAAAAAATTAGAAGATAATAATTTAGTTTGCCATTTTTTAGATAAATCTTCCCAAATATAATCACTTTGTGTATTTTTATGATTTAATAAATCATGTGATTTATCAGTATCTTTATATGAAATATTATCATTATTATAGATATCATTATCATTGTCGTTATAGTTATCATTGTCACAATCGTCATGGTCAAAATTAATATTATCTATATCTATTTCTTTTGAATTAATAAAGTTTTCATGATCTTTATAGTTTACAAAGTCTCCGCCTTTTTGCGGATTACATTTATCTTGAATACATAAGAATTCTATTCCGCCTGTAGTAGAAGGTGTATATAATTTTTCTTTAATAGTTATTTTTGGATTAATGTAATTAAATACAAGAAAATCGTTATCTGTTAATTTTGTAGATGTTATATTTTGTGATAAAATTTCTTGTTTTGTTTTAATCATTTTAGTTTGGATAAATGAAAATGTTTTAATTTTATTTTCAACTTCGTGAGCTGTAATAAATGCTCTATTAATAGAACCGGGGTCTACTAAATAAGTAAATTTTTTATAATTTGTTAATGCTAATGGATTTAACGGTAATGATAAATTATAATTATCTAAAAATTGTTTTACTTTATTTTCTTTACAAATTTTGAATCTATTCATTAAACTTATACAAGTGTGTGCAAAGGGTATATTACCTACTTCTAAGAAATATTTGGATAAACTTATGAATGTTTCTACTAATAATAAAAATTTATTAGCTTCGCAAAAAATTTGTATTTCATTTTCCATTTTTCTATAAAAATTATCATAAAAATTTTCAAAATCATGAGCATAACCAGTTAATTCACGTGTAGATACTCTAGAATAAAATTGATATTCTCTTATTTCTGTTAGAAAATAATAACATAAATATATTTTATGACATATTATAGAGAAATCATTTGGTTCAATCGTGTTAAAAATTGATAAAGTGGGGTATTTTTTTTCAAAAACATTGCTAATTTTTGATCTAATAGATGCAGTAGATGGTCTTGAAATGATTGAGGAAGATGGTGATGCAACAGATGGAGATGTTGATGTATCAGATGGAGATTTTGATGTACTATATAAAGTTAGATTGTCAATATAACTTTTAATATCTGCAAAAGATGTTCTATATTTCATATATTCATCTAAAAATATATGATTTCTAATTACATTTTGAAATTTATTTTGGTATTTTACAAATAAGTCAAGATGATTTAAGTAAAATATTTTAATTTTATCAATATCTTCTAAATGTTGTATTTTGTTAATTATTTTATCTTCTAATTCTTTTAGAGGAGTTTTCTTATCATCGTATAGAAAAGCGAAATTTATAATTTCTTCAGTATCACTACTCATTAATATAAACTAACAAAATAAATTTTAATGAAAAAGTTAATGAATGTAATATTATTTAAAATTAAATTAATATTAAATTTAAATGTCTGAAGACGAAGAATATAGGGATATATATAATGATATTTTAATTTTACGTAGAGAATTAGAAAATATTAATAAAAAGATTGAATTGATAGAAATTATTCAATATTATAATATTGGAATATATAATGAAATGTATAATGATATGTATAATCAAGAATTATATTATTATTCTTCTTGGAAAAATATTATTTTAGAAGGTTTAGAAATGTTAGAAGGATTAGAACATGGAATTTTACATGATATATAATTACAAATCTTCATCAAAGTCATTTTGTACATTAAGATCTTTTATTGTAACATTGAATCCGTAATTTGTACATCCATTTATTGATTTTTCTTCTTCCTTACCATATTTTATTTTAAGTGATCGTCTAAGATCTTTCATTTCTGGGATTTTAGAATTTGGATAATTATTTGACCACCAAGTAGAGAAATGGCTATAAATTGATTTATTAGTTTCAAATACGCCAATTTTTTCTTCTAAACATTGATCAAAGAATTCGTTAAATTTATCATTGTCGACTTTATATTTTGCAGTTGCTTTCTTAACTTCTTCTGGTTCGTTCATACCTTCTTCTAAGAATCTATTATACCAATGTAATAAAATGCTCATAAAATATGGTCGCCATTCTTTAATTTTATATTTGATAGTCGGATCTATTTTAAATTCGTTAGGTTTAACTGGGTTATCACAAAATCTGCTCTTAAATTCAATTACTCTAATTCTTCTCCAAGTACCTCCATCTATGCTTGAAACGGATGGTAAATCATTACAGCACATTATCATAGTTCCTTGAAGTTTAAAAGAAATAGGTGCTTTAAATAATTCTCTAGCAATAATTGTATCGCCTCCAGTATATTGTTTAAGAATACCTGTTCTAAGTCTATCATCGTGTTCGGGTTCTTGGAAAGTGAATATTCTTTTTCCTCGTAATCGAACTACATCAGGTGATGCATTACTAGAAGCACCTCTTTTATTAGTAAGTAAACTTACATCTACAGATGCAATATATTCACCTAAAGTATTTTCTAAAAAATTAATAAGTGTTGATTTTCCATTTGCACCAGAAAGACCTGTCCAAATATAGAAACGTTCGTCTGGTAATCCAACAAGAGATTTACCAAGAACTTTTAATGTATATTCCAACATTTTTTTATTTGTAATTATTTTTTTAAGAAAAGTATAAATTTCTTGAGTTTGTTTACATTTTTCATCGTATTCAATATAATCATATCCTGTTGAAAATGTAATATAATCATGTTGTTTGCCATTTCTGAAGGAATTAGTATTAAAATCATATACTCCATTTTTAAATCCAATTAAATTCGGTGTTGAATCTAAGTTCATATAAAAATCTGGATCATGTGTTTTAAAAAAATAAGTAATTTGAGACATAATGTTATTTTTGAAATTAAAATTTTCTAATTTTGAGATGATATTATCAACCATTTGATTTCTTAAATTTGAATCTATTTTATCATTATTAACTAAAAAATCTTCTAAATCTTTATTTTGTATAGAAGTATCACGAATTTTTATGCTACGATAATATTTAGGAAGTTCTTCGGAAATTAAAATATTCATTAAATGACTTTTTTTCCATCTTACTCCGTTAAATTCGTACCATTCAGTATTTTTAATATCATCTATTCTGAATCTATCTTTATAAATTTCAAATACAGTTTTAGCAATTTGAAAATGAGATCCAGTTAAACTATTTTCTAAACAATTTTTAATTTCATCAGTGATTTTAATGTCAGTGTTCCAATATTTTGTAGTCATACTAAGAAATAATTGTGGATATTCCTTTTCAAAATTTGGAGGTAATTGAAATCCATTTTCAGGAAATCTTCTTCTTAAGCAATCTTCATCGTAACATTTTAAATAGATACCTGAACTATTAATTTCAAAATAAATTGGGCTATTTTCTCTTTTATGATCGCGTTCTTTAAATGGACAATATTTTCCATTTATAGTAACATAAAATGAGAAAAATCCAGATTTATTTGTTGTAGTATTGATTCGTTGTATAGATATATCAAAATCTTTGATAACTTTGTTAGTAACTTTAATAAAAGTCAAAAGTTGTTGTAATTCTTTTTGGATGGCAACATTGTTAATACCTTTTATGGATTTTTTATTTTGGACTTCTTTTTCAATTTCAGATTTAGAGATTAATTCTGTTAAAGAGATTGATGTTTTTCTTCTAATGATAGTTTTTAAGAATTCTTCAAAAGATGTATCGTATAATTCTGTAAATTGTTTATTTTCTAAATTATAAATTCTATAAATATAATTAGTATTTTGAATGGATTCGTGATTTATTTCAGTGTTTTTATTTTTATTATATTTTTTAGATCCTAGTAATCTTAGCCCAGTTCTATAAACAGACAAATCGATGCATTGTTTTAAATTTTCAGATAATACATTTGTATTTTCTAAAATTTCAGTTGCTAATTTTTTACCAATAATATTATTTACAATTAAATTATAAAAATTAATATGATAATTTTCACCATTGTCAGTGATACGTTTTGATACAATATATTTTGTAATCTCGTCTTTTTCGTTAAACATTTTTTTAATAGTATTTTGTGTAATTTTAATAATATCCATTACAGATTCGTCGCACAAAATTTTAGATAAAGAATTGTCTTTTTGTTTTGGCATATCTAAATCTAAAAAAAAGGCGAAATTAGAATTGTAAATTTTTTCTATTAAAAATAAATTTTCAGAATTATTTTGGTCGTTTATTGTTTTATAATATCTTTTATAAAACTCATCAAAATTAGAATCGGGGACATTATATTTTCCATTGTTAAAAGATAAATGAGTTTGTTCAGAATCAACATTTTTAGTAAATTGATAAATGTATTTAGTAAATGACATATTAATAGCTTGTGTAAATTATTAAATAAATATTTTCTATTCAATTTTTTTAAAATAAGTTGAAATTAAAAATATTTTATATATATATTATATAGATAAATATATATATAGATAATATGATTCAAAACTTAATTCATATAAAAGATATAATAAATAATAAAGAATTTATATATAATACTGACTATAATTTGGAATATGGTTTTTTAAAATGTTTTGAATCAATTGTAAAAAAAGATTTAAATATTAAACAAAATGTAAAATATGCCATTTATGAAAATTATTGTGAAATATATTATGATGAGGAAATTGTAAACAAAGGTTGGGTTTGGAATTCAAAAAATATAGAAAAACATATAATTTATATTTTAAGATATATTCCAATTTATGAGGAAAATATAAAAATTAATGTTGATAATAAGGAAGTTGAAGCTATTGTTGAAAAAAAAGATTGTGGTACTAGTATGATAACAAATGAATGGAAATATAATAGATATTATTATAGTAAAGATAGTGAAGATGAAGATAGTGAAGACAGTAATGATAATGAATCGAATACTATTTTAGAAAAAGATATATTAGATGGTTTGGCTCCTTTATTATATAAAGAAGATCAGTTTATTGAAAGTATAAATTGGTGTTACAGTGAATTAGAACCAATTATACAAAATTTTGACAAGTTAAATCTGGGAAATGGTTATGCGAATAATCCATTTTTCCCAAAAGAATTAAATATTGAATTAAAAGAAAAACTTTCTCAACCAAATTTTGGATTAAAATCGATTGTGTAAATTGTATATATTATATAAATTGTGTAATTTGTATAATTTTATTTATTTTATATTTATAATAAAGAAAACTATGAAAGAAATAATTATTTTAAGTATATATTTAATATTTCATTATTATAATGTTAATAAACTTAAGAATGAAGCTAGTGCATATTATACTAATAGGATTGAACAAAAAAAAATAAAACCGAAGATTTATGATATATCTTATAAATATTTACCAAATTTAGAAAAATATGAGTATTTATCTGATATCTTTACAATATCTATAATAATTCCTGTTATTTTTTATCCTAAAATTTTTAAAGAGTATGTTGGTTTTTGGGTTGTAATTTTTTTAATAAGATCTATAACAATTAGATTAACTGTGCTTCCTAAAAGTAATAATTGTGAAAGTAATAATTATATTAATTTGGGAAATTGTTATGAAAAAATATTTAGTGGTCATTTTTCTTCAGCATTGCTTGCAACAATACTTTATTATAAATATAATATAATAGATATTAAGACATTATCTATTTTAAATATAATTAATGGTATTTTAATTATTCTTACAAGACATCATTATACAATAGATATAATAGTTGCTTTTTTTGTAACTATGTTTGTATATCAAAATAATATTTCAATAAATAGAATTTTTAACTAATTATTTAAACTTTGTAATATGTGCGTTTATTTTTATTTTTTTAAAATTTTAGATTTAACAAAATTTTTAAATTTTAAATAGTTAATATAAATTTTATTTCTAATTTTATACTTTGGTTTATAATTACTGGTACAATTATCATATTCGTCATAATATTCGTCAAATATATTAAAATTTTTATTGCGTTTTTTAATAAGAAAAAACATTATTTTATAATATAGAATAAATACTTAATATATTCATTTTTTTTTATTTCTATGAATATATTATAAAAATGAAACGTGCTTTATTAATAGGTATTAATTATACTGGATCTGACAATCCTTTAAAGGGTTGTATTAATGATATAAATAACATTAATAATTTTTTAACTAAAAATTGTAATTATAAAAGTACAGATATTAAAATATTAACAGATGATCCTAATAATATTAATAAACCAACTAAAAAAAATATGGAAGATAATATTAGATGGTTAGTTAGTAATTGTAAAGCAGGTGATACATTATTTTTTTATTATTCTGGTCATGGATCTCAAGTTAATGATATTTCAAAAGATGAAAAAATTGATGGTAAAGATGAGGTATTAGTACCATTAGATTATAAACAAAATTATGTAATAACAGACGATTGGTTATATACAAATATGATTAGTTGTTTACCACAAGGTGTTACTTTATGGGCATTTACAGATTGTTGTCATAGTGGAACTATGTTAGATTTAAATTATAATATACAATGTAATTCATCTTATAGAAAAGGCCAAGTGTCAAATAATTTACAATATAATGGAAACGATTGGACTAATCAATTTGGGTTTTATAATGAAACGACTAAAGAAACTCTTGCAAATACCTATTTATTTTCTGGATGTTTAGATCCACAAACATCAGCTGATGCTTTTTTACAAAATCAATCACAGGGTGCGTTTACAGCATGTTTTTTAGATTTTGTTAAAAACAATTGTACAAAACGTCAAGATGGATCAATAGTTTTTAATTCCAATGCAAAAAAATTAACTGAAATGTTAAAAGAAATTAATTGTAGATTAATTATAAATGGATTTGCACAAAGATCCCAATTATCTATGGGTAAAATTGCAGATGTAAATGTTTTATTTAATCCTTAATGATAATTTTTTAAATTATTTTTTTTATTTATTTTATATATAAAATGGGGATTGTTGATAAAAAATATAAAAAAATAAAGGAACAATACTTTATAAAACAAAATGAAAAAAAAATTTTAGAATTATTACAAGAAGGATATGAGTTTAAGGATATGGAAGAGATAAAGATACAAGATAATTCTAATTATAGATGGGTTTTTACTAACGTTGAATATAAAAAAGGTGGGAAACCATTAACTGAATATATACCTATGTCAAATGAAGAAATAATTGAAAATGTTATTGTGAGAAATATCAAACCAGTTGAACAAATAGGTTTAGGTATAAAGAAAAAAAGATCAGCTAAAAAACCAGTTAAAAAAAGATCAGCTAAAAAACCAGTTAAAAAAAGATCAGCTAAAAAATCAACTAAAAAATCAGCTAAAAAATCAGTTAAAAAATCAGCTAAAAGAAGATCATATAAGAAAAGATCTTCTAAAAAATCAGCTAAAAAATCAGCTAAAAAATCAGTTAAAAGAAGATTATATAAGAAAATATCTTCTAAGAAAACTACACAAAAATCGGTTAAAAAAATATCTTCTAAGAAAACTACGCAAAAAAAATCAGTTAAAAGAAGATCTAATAAAAAAGCTTCAAATAAAAGTAAGAAGTAAATGGTAAATTTATTATATTAAATTATATATTAAATTATATATTAAATTATATATTAAATTATATATTAAATTATATATTAAATTATATATTAAATTATATATTAAATTATAAATAATTAATGTGGATGATGCTTTAAAATTATCTATTACTTTGGTTTTGAGATTTATATTTTTATGGGTAAAATTGCAAAGTTGTAAACTATAGAGGTACATATACAGTATAATCTTCTAAAATATGTATATTATATAAATGAGTGAAAAAATCTTGATGATTGTCTAGATATATATCCTTTATAAATATTATTGGTTTAAATTTATTAATAATGTTTTGACTACCATTTATAATATAATAATTATTAAAATCTAATTTAATAATACTAATTGGGTAATCTATATTCAAAGAATCTAATGTTAACATGTCTAAAATAAAGCCATCTTTATAAATCTCTTTACAGGAATATTCTCCTAAATGATTATTATAAAATTTGACTCTATTATCATAATTAGAATATTTTTCTTTTTCTAATTTTGCAAAATTTAAATCTTTTTCAAAATTGTATATTTTACAAGTTTTTGATAATTTTAATAGTTCAAATGCAAAAATATCGTTTTCATAATCAGTATCTATAATAACAGTGTTTTCCAAAAATTTATTAATATTGGGTATTTTATTTAATAAAAAATTATAAAATATATTTGTTGGAGTAGATTTTTTTAAAATATTTTGTATTAATAATTTATTTTTATCAAAAGTAGATTGTCTAATTTCTTGTAAAGATATATAATCAATTGATTTTTTATTTAATTCATTTATAATAAATTCTGTATCATCATCGATAGTTATATCGTTGTAACCAATAATACCTTTATTAAATTCATATATATTTGATATACTTTTTGGCATTATAATACATAAATTATTATCAAATGCAAAAGCTATACTACCAGACCAACTTGATTTATAAAAATTGGATTTTTTATTAGGTGAAAACAATAGATATTTTATTTTATAATACTTAATATACATAACAATTGTTGTAGTTGTTACTGGAGATCTTAGCATAACATTTTTTGGAAATTTTGATTGTAATTCTAGTACTTCATTTGAAAGTTCATGAGAACAAATTAATAAACAAATTTTATTTGTCTTTAATAAGTGTTCTATTAATTCTATATTTTTATTATGTTTAGTAAAAAGTCCTATTAATAATATAACTGTTAAATTATTATTATCAATTATAGGTTTCATTTCTAAATCATGTTTTATCAAATTAGGATTTTTTATAATAAATGAATTGTGTGATTGAAGTAAAGGTAACATGTATTTATAATATAACAATGGTGTTAAACTAAAAAAATTTAAATTTAATCTTTTAAAGGCTTTAATATGCATTTCACTATGTGCAATAAATACAAGATCTTTTTTATAATTTAAAAGCAATTGTAATCCTATAATATTATCGTAAGATATTATAAATATTTTTTGGCATAAATTAGAGCTTAAATCAGGTATAAAATCTTTTATTTTTTTTATATATAAATTTTTATATTTTAGTGAATATATAATTTTGTTATCATATCTATCCTCGTTATTGTATAATATTAATTTTGTATTAGGATATATTAATGTAATTCCTTGAAATAGAAAATCTAAAACTTCAGAATGAAAGTCTTCTTGTAAAAATCCTATTGGTTTATCATTCATAATAATGTTATTTATTATGGATATTAAATTATGTTTAAATTATGTTTAAATTATGTTTAAATTAAATTGAAATTAATATTTATTAAATAAAATTAATATTTTATTAATATATATTATAATAGAATGTTTAATATAGATGATGCTTTAAAATTATCAGTTACTTTTGGATTTTTAGGATTTATTTTTTCATCTAGATTTTGGATAAAAACAATTGACAAATTAACACCTGCAAAAGGATTATTAATATATTATATAATTATTTATATTAGCATATATATATTAGCACAGTTAGGACTTGTTATAGGTCATTCAAAAATAACAAATTATATACATACACTTGGAGTAGTAATGATATTATTTTCATTTTTTATAATATTTAATTGGGAAAGTGAATATATTAATATAGTAACAAAAGGTGATTTTGATAATAAAAAAATATCTAAAGTTTATTTACAAAGTGAGGATGGTGCTACATTTGATTTTTATTATAATATTACAAAAAATGTAGAATTATCTATAATTTTAACATTCGTAGTAACACCTATAGTTTTAACTTTTGTTGGATCTATATTAATAGAAAAAAAGATTAAATTGGGATTTTAATAATTAAATGTATAAAATAAACATAATATATAAAATAGATAAATATTTTTTATATATTATATTTTATATGGGTAGAAAATGTGATATTGATATTTCTTGGGATTATTATTTTATAAATCTTGCTCATCATGTAAAAATAAAATCACCTAATCCTAAATATAAAGTTGGGGCTGTATTAGTATCTGAAGCTAATACTGTTACAGGTACTGGTTATAATGATTTACCTAAAGGTGTAAATAATAATATAGATTGGTGTCATCATGATACTGTTCATAATTTAGTAGTTGATGCTGAAGTAAATTGTATTCTTTATGCTGATCCAACTGCTGATTTTCAAACTAGTACATTATATTTGTCTTCATGTCCACGTTCACATAATATTAAATATATTGCTACAACTGGTCTTAAAAAAATATATTACGACGATGATGACTATGGATGTTGTAGTGAATTAGTTAGAAAACTTTGTGATTTTTTCAATATACAATTAATAAGATATAGACCTAGAGATATATTAGTTATAGGATCTAGTAGTTAATTATTTACGTTTAGAAGCTACTTTACGTTTAGAAGCTACTTTACGTTTAGACGTTAATTTACGTTTAGAAGCGACCTTACGTTTAGAAGTGACCTTGCGTTTTGACGCTACTTTACGTTTTGAAGCGGCCTTATGTTTAGACGCTATTTTACTTTTAGAAGCTACTTTACGTTTATATTTTTTACCAGATCCATTTTGTGGAGATATAGGTGACATTTCTTTAGACATTACTATAATTTGCGTTGGTTGATCTTTATATTTTATATATGATTGTTCTTCTTTTATTTTTTCAATTCGTTCCTTTTCTTTTTCTTCTTCTATAGCAATTGTTATAATTTTATTTAAAATATCTTTGACATTTAAATCATTATCTTTACAAAATTTATCGATTTGTTTTTTATTATCATTGTATATCATTTCTATTTTTTTACTTTTAGGAATATCTTTAGGATATTTTTTTATATTTAATTTTAAGGGTTGAAATCTTTGTATATTCATGCAAATTGATTTATAATTAACTGATAAAATAATTTTTTAACTTAATGTCCACGGTGTATAAATTGAAATATATTAATTTTATCTTCTAATTGTGGATGTACTTTATTTATATTATTTTGGAGTGGGTTTAAAACGTAGAATGAAATTTTAAATATTTTATTAAGTTTTATTCTAGTTGCCATGTCACTGTGATTATATATTATATATATAAGTTCAATAGGTAAGATCATTTAATATAATAATATATTAAATGAAAAATTATTTAAATTATTTACTTTTTTATAGATTTTTGTTTTTTCTTATATTTTTTTATAGATTTTTGTTTTTTCTTATATTTTTTTATAGATTTTTGTTTTTTCTTATATTTTTTTATAGATTTTTGTTTTTTTAGACTACCACCTTTACTTATACTAACTTTATCTATACATTTAGAATCATTTATATTATCTTTTTCTATATGTTCCCATATACAGTTATCGAATTCAAGAATTCTATCTTCAGCCTCATCTAAACTAAAATTTTCAAAAACTGTATTAAACAATCTATTCTTAATATATTTATAAATAATGTTTAAAACTTTTAATAATTTTTCATCTATATTTGTTTTTGAATTGATTAAATATTTAAAAGTAAGACTTTCCTCCCAATTATCACCTAAGTAATGATTCCATAAATCATTATCATACTCATCTATGTTTTCTAAAATATATTTTTTATCATTTTGAAGTAATTTTTCCATTCTAAAGTTTAATCCATCATCTATATTTATTGAAAAGGTTACGTTAACATCATATTGATTTAATATATTGTTGAAGCTTTTAGATTTATCATTAGCTATTTTTTCTATTTCTTTTTTTGATATTTTATTGATTTCGCAAACTTCTGATATAATATTAGTTCCATCGTTAAGATTATATCTAAGATATATACGTGGAACGTAAAAATTACTAAAATTATGGCCTTTGCATGTAAATCCTAAATATTTAGCAATACTGAAATCATTAACTAAATTATCAGGATTTTTTATAATATCTTTATCTACCCAAGAATTTTTTTTATATACAAAAAACCTAGGATATTTAAATTGATCGCTAGTTATTTTTAAATTATCAAAATGTTTATTGAACTTTTTAACAAGTAAAAAAATAAATTTGGTGTCATTTTTAAAATTTGTTGATTCATATAAAAACGAATCACGTGCATCGTAAAAAACTAATATAACATTTACAAGAGCTGTCCAATAAATAGTTGATTTATATTCTTTGATTAAATCTTTTATAAACTCCATATATATAATTATATATAATATTTTTATTATAATGATTTGAGTAATTCTCGATATTTAACAATACTATATTTAATTTGTTGTAAACGTTTATGTACGATTGGATCGTCGTTTGTAAAAACATGGTTTTCAATACATTTATAATGAATATTGTAACATTCTATTGCGTCGCATAAATTTTTTAAAAATTCAGAATTTTTTTCTTCATCTTGTGTATTTGAACCAATATACCATTTTTTAGTTTGTAATAAAGATTTTGGATTTTTCCAATCATAAATACAAAAAATTGGATATCCTGGTTTTTGTTGAAATCTCCATTCGTATTTGCATTTGCCATTTTTATGAATTATTGGTAATTCGTTGAAAAGTGACCATATTTGATAAAAATTTAAATTAACAGATGTTATAAAATAATTTTCGCTAATATCTAGAGTATTATCTACATAATATGGTGTAGAAATACTTGTATTTTCAAATGATTCTATTAATTCTTTATCTGTCATAACTATAAAAAAAGAATTTATATATAAAAAAAAGAATTTATATATTTTTTCAATTATTTTTGAATTTGATTTAATTTTAAATTTAATTGATTTATAAATTCTTTATAAATTTCCTTTTTATTAGTATTGGATGCTACATGCCAATATATATTTTTAAATTCGTAAAAATTATCGTTATCATCGTAATAATCGTACAATGAAAAAATATATTTTTTATGTTTTACAGATAAGCTAAATTTATATTCGTAACGCCACGGGTCGTTTTTATTGCCTGTGTATAAAGGTTTATCAAAAAACCTGACTAAATCTTTTGAAGTATAATTAATTGAATCTATATAAAATGTAGAAGAAGTATCTAAATTTTCTTCAAGATTTAAAGTAGTTTCACTTTCTTGTGTTTTAGAATCAGAATTTTTATATTTTTTAAATTGAGAATATATATTTTCAGCATTATTTATTGTAATTTGACAATCTTTAATTAGACTCAAAAGTGCGTTAATTTTAAAACATAAAAAATTATCAAGAATAAATTCAGTAATCTTAATAAATAATGTATCGTTTAATTTAGGCTTTAATAATTTTTGAGGAATACAAAGAATAATTATATCTTGGTCTAATATACTATTTGCTTCATGTAATTCTGCATTTTTTTTAAAAATTAAAAATTTATTAATTAAATAAGTAATATAATTATTAATAGATTTATTAGACATGTGCACAAATTAAGATTTAAAAATTATATTTCAATTTTTAAATATTTTTAAATATTTTTATGTTGAGATGAGTTATTTAATTTTTCATTATGTTTTTTAATTTTAATATAAACAAACATTGAACAAAATAATAAAACCCAAATTGATGTGATTACAATTAAATATAAAATATTTGTTTGATTATAATTATGTAATATACAATAAATTAATCCGGTTAATAATGATACATTCCATAATATTAATATTGATAAATCAAGACCTACATTATATGATATAATTTTTCTATGTGAGGTTCCCCAAGAATTATCATTTATATTAATTAAAGCCCATAATTTTGCAGGGAATACTATAGTTATATAAATGCAAGAATATAAACTATAAAAAATATGTTCAAAATTCTTATTGATTATTATGCTGTATATTGATTTAATTAAACCTATACATAAGATAATAGTAAAATAAAGGAATAATTCTAATAAATTGCCATGCCATAATATATATAAGAGATAACCAGAAACTATATATGGATATAATAATGTATATATTAAATCAATTGATATAAAAAATGAATGATAATGTATTAAAGGAATTGTCCAGAAAAATTCTCTAAATGAAGATTTATTCCAACGAATTTGTTGTTTATAAAATCTATAAATTGAATATGGTGTTTCAGTTGCAGCACATGCTGATGGTATATATATAATTTGTTCACCTAAACCTAATATTTTATTGGTTAAATGTCGATCATCTCCATAACTACATTTTTTTTGTAAAAATATTTGATTATTCCATTCTTCAAAAACTTTTTCTAATGAAGTAATTTTATACATTCCTATAGGTCCAGATACACACATTACATATCCATTAAAAGATTGATAAGCTCGTTCTAAATTAAATGCATACCAATATCTTATACTGCTTAAAAAAGAAACGATAGAATCATATTTATTATATATTGATAAATTTCCAGTTACAGCACCTACTTTTGTATTTGTAAAGCAATTTAACATTTCCTGGATACATCTTTCTGTAATTATTGTATCACTGTCTGTACAAAAAATAGTTTGTATATTTTTGTTATAGTTATTTTTTTCTAAAAATGAAAATTGAAAAGCTGTATACATAGCACTTCGTTTGCCATTATGTTTTTGTGATATACATATTATATTATTAGTGTTGATTTTTTCCATATAAGGTATTAAATCTTCATATGTATTATCATAATTCTCTAAATTTATTAAAAATGAGGAGTTTCTTTTATCGCAAACCGTACTTTCCGTGGTTGATGTATTGTAAAAAATGTTTGTAAATATATCTATCATATATTCATCTTCAGAATCGTTACCGTCAATTATAACATATATTTTATTTATAATATTTGAATTTTCATATACATTTTTTATAGAATTTAAACAAGATTTGAAATATTCTGCATTTTCTTGATATCCAACAATTACAACATTTACACTTTTTTCATCTTTTGTATTATTTATATAATTATAATTTGTTTTACGATATTTTATAGAATTATTTATAAAAGAAAATACAAATTGTATTATTAAATATGTAAATAAATAAAAGCCATATAAACTGATTGAAATAGTATGGTTATATATTTTAAATGTTAAATTCCATTTGTATATATATTGTAATATTATAGGTATAATTAATCCTAATAATAATATAAAATGTATAATAAAAAATAATATTTTTTGTAATATATTGCTGTTTGTATTTGGAGTTTTTATATTCATAATAAAACTAAATTGTTAATTTAAAAACTATTAATTTTAAATTAGTTATAAATATATTTAGAAAAGTAGGTAAGAATATTATGTATATTATGTAATATATTTTTATAGATTGGTACTTTTTGTTTAATTAATATATACAAAATATTATCATTAGGATTACGATATGTTTTATATAATGATCCTAGATCATTTTGAGAATTTTCATATATAGGAATTGATTCTTGTTCAAGATATAGATCAAATAATATATTAGTATTATTTTCAAGCATTTTTGCTTTAATGATGTTGATTAAATCAGATATAGTGCTATCCATGTGTAAAGAAAGTTCTAAACCGTATTTTATATAACTATTATTATGTTTAGAGGAAATAGATAATGATAATTCTTTTTCTATAGAATCTACAACTATAGGGATATGTCCTATTCCTTTTGAACGAATTTGAGAACTAAATAATGATCTTCTAGTTTCGCTTTTATATTTTTTATAATTTAACGATTCATTTTCAAACATCTTATATTATTAAAATATTTTATTTTTTAGTTGATTTTCAAATATTAATTTATTTAATTGTGATATAAATTAATATGCATCAAATAATTAGTTTAGTGTTATTTATAACGGGATTAGTCTTATTTTTCGCTCCAGATTATATACTCGTCAAAGATAGTATGGAATCACAGAATTCTATAATGAAACAACTATATGAATATCATCAAATATTAGGTTTTGGAGTTATTGTAATTGCTTATTATATTTATACATTACAAAAAAGTGGGGATGATTTATATACAACTGAGTCTATAGGGTATGTAGAATCTATAAGTAATAAATTACCAAGTTCTGAAAAAATAACTGAATTAAGTTAATAAAACTATAGGGCCGTATAAATTATTTATATAATTAATATTGGAATTAAATTTGATTTTCTTTTTATTATTTTGTTTCATAAACCATGTTCTCCATAAGATATTTTCATATCTTTTAATTTTATTGCTATAATTTTTATTATTATTACTATTAGAATTTTTATTAAAAACTAAATTTTTCCATGTATGTATAGTTATATCTGGTTTGAATAATAGAAAATCAAAATATGAATAAACACGATCGTGATTTATATATTCATTGCCGTACAATTTTACATTTGTATACAACATTTTATATATAAATATAAATATAAATATAAATTTATATTTAAATTAAATTTTAATATAAGTAATTATAAAATTTTATTAATAATAATTTTATTAATAATTTTTTAGAATTATAAAACGCATTTTTGCGTTTTTATTTTCTTAGATAATAGTATAAAATGTCAAGTCTATACTCAAATTTATTTTTTAATCAGCCGATCTCTATTTTAGACTCTAGTGCAAGTAGTTTGTCATCAGCCTCGTTGTTTTTATACGGTGGTGCTACTGTTAGTGGAAATATCAATCTTTTTACAACTGATATTTCAGGAATAACAACAATTACAAATTCAGCTGATAGTACTGATACAAGTTCTGGTGCTTTGCTTATTTATGGTGGTGCTGCTGTTCAGAAAAATTTACACGTTGGAGGTAATACAGTGATTACTGGAAGTCTTACTGCTGGATCTTTCGCTGTAGGTCAATTAACTGCTACAAATATAACAACAGCTGTTCTTTTAGCAAACACACATGTTAGTGCAGCAAATATATTTGCTCCAAGTGGAACCATCTCTAACATTGTCGCAACTGCAATGAGTTCTGGATCTCTTGATCTTACTGGCTTGACTGCTTCAACCATTTTGGCTACTACAAATATTAGTGCTGGAAATGTATTTGCTCCAAGTGGAACTATCTCGAACATCGTCGCAACTGCCATGAGTTCTGGATCAATGGATCTTACTGGTTTGACTGTAGCAACTATTTTAGCTACTACAAGCATCAGTGCTGGAAATGTCTTTGCTCCAAGCGGAACCATATCTAACATTGTTTCTACTAATATTTCAACTGGTGTTCTTTTAGCTACTACAAGCATCAGTGCTGGAAATGTCTTTGCTCCAAGTGGAACTATCTCGAACATCGTCGCAACTGCCATGAGTTCTGGATCAATGGATCTTACTGGTTTGACTGTAGCAACTATTTTAGCTACTACAAACATCAGTGCT
>Ga0214923_10000809_pt1 | contig 46240 bp, 58 predicted proteins | sample LL1510_MetaG_FD_177993 | JGI IMG/M metagenome (GOLD analysis project Ga0214923, IMG submission 177993) | Freshwater microbial communities from Lake Lanier, Atlanta, Georgia, United States - LL-1510 | ecosystem: Environmental > Aquatic > Freshwater > Lake | place: USA: Georgia | collected... | reverse complement strand
GCACGCATTACCTGTCCGACATGCCGCAGCTAGGCGCTTGCCCGTCATGCTGCACGCCCGAAGCCATGCAACGGCTGGACCGGACCGTTACGGCCCTAACCGCGCCGAAACCCTTTAGCGAGCAACTAGACGAGCTTGAAGGCATGGTCTCGACGATGCGCGACACGTTTCGGGAAATGGAGCGCGAGCGGGACGAAGCACAAGAGACCGTCGCGGACGCCACGGCCGCCCTGCAGGGCTATTTGAGCGAGTCGGGCCATACGTCCGCCCCCGTCACCTTGCCGCCCGGCGCGCTCCGGGTGCTTTGCGAGACCTTGGGCCTGTTGTGATTCCGGACGGCTTCGACTGGCAAGCCCCGGACTATACGGCCGTTTTTAACGCCCGCATGAAGCGGCTCGCGTGGATTCGGGAAGACCCGGGCAAACGCTTGCCGCCGCTCAAGACGTTCTATCGGGAAAACCCGGCGCAATTCATTCAAGATTGGGGCGTGACCTTCGACCCGCGAAACGCGGACGTCGACATTCCGACGCTGGTCCCGTTCCTGCTGTTCCCAAAACAGGAAGAGTGGATCTCGTGGGTGCTCGAGAGCTGGCGGGATCGACGCGGCGGGCTCACCGAAAAGTCGCGAGATTGCGGCGTGTCGTGGCTGGCAATCGCGTTGAGCTGCAGCCTTTGCCTGTTTCGGAACGGCCTTGTAATTGGCTTTGGGTCACGCAAGGAAGAGTATGTCGACAAGATCGACGGGCCCAAAAGCCTGTTTTATAAGGCGCGGAAATTCATGGAATACTTGCCGCCCGAATTCCGGGGCGGCTTTAACCCGCGCGTACACGCGCCGCATATGCGCATGTCTTTTCCGGATACCGGCTCGCACCTAGCCGGGGAAGCGGGAATGGGCATTGGCCGGGGCGACCGGGCGACGCTCTATTTCGTCGACGAAGCGGCGCACCTAGAGCACCCGACAGAAGTCGACGCCTCTTTGTCCGCGACCACGAATTGCCGCATAGACGTTTCGTCCGTCAACGGCCCGGGCAACCCGTTTGCGGTCAAGCGTTTCTCGTGGCCTAGCAAGCAAATCTTTATTTTCGACTGGCGGGACGACCCGCGCAAATCCCAAGATTGGTACGACAAGCTTAAAGCCCCGGGGGGCCTAGACCCCGTGAGCTTGGCGCAGGAAGTCGACCGCGACTATAACGCCAGTCAACAGGGCGTGCTGATTCCGTCGGCGTGGGTGCAGTCGGCGATCGACGCCCATACCAAGCTGCAGATTGCTCCCGTCGGCGGGCGAATTGGCGGCTTCGACGTGGCGGACGAAGGTAAGGACGCCCTAGCGCTTGCGTTGCTCAACGGCTGGTTTTTGGAAGAGCTGCACGAGTGGTACGGGAAGGGCGACGATATCTTTGGGAGCGTCGAAAAAGTCTTCATGCTTTGTGACGACTTCGGCGCGCCCGGCTTCAAATATGATTCCGACGGGCTAGGCGTTGGCGTCCGGGGCGATGCGCGCATAATCAACGGGAAGCGGCTCGAGGCGGGCCGGCACATGCTGGACGTCCGGCCGTTCCGGGGATCCGCCGAAGTGTACGACCCGGAAGGCTTCGTCGATCCCCGCGAGAAGTCCAACCCGGACCGCAATCCGCTCTTGGCCCGGCGGAACAAAGATTTTTTCTTGAATTGCAAGGCGCAAGCGTGGTGGTCGCTGCGTCGACGTTTTGAAGCCACGCACCGGGCCGTCACGGAAAGCGCGCCCTATAACGCCGACGATCTCATAAGTCTGTCCGGCAAACTGCCCTTGCTCGGGAAGCTTACCGGCGAGCTCTCACAACCGACGTACGATCTGCGTAACGGCAAGATTTTCATTGAGAAGACGCCAGAGGGGACAAAGAGCCCCAACCTAGCGGACGCGGTCATGATCGCATACAGTCGCACGGGCCGCGAACCAATGCGGATTCGGTCGGGCTTGTCAGAGGCTTTCAAATGAGCGCACCGCGCCGACACATGAAGTTGCGCCACGGCGTTTCGGCGACGGTCCAGCGCCCCGGGCAAGAATACGCCCCGGCCCCCTTCGCCCCGTACGTCCCGGCCCCGGGCGTCGCCCCTGCAAGCGCGCTCGCCATGGATAGCGCCGAACAAACCGTTTATGCATGGGCGACGCAGGCTTCGATCGCGTACGGCGAAGGGCAGGCTTTCCTCGGGTATCCGTACCTAACGCAGCTCGCGCAACGGCCGGAATTCCGCCAAATCTCGAGCATTTGGGCGAAGGAAATGACTCGCCGCTGGATCAAGGTCACGTCGGCCGGCGGCGAGGCGGACGAACAAAAGATCAAGGCGATCGAAGAGGTCATGCGCAAATTGCGCGTGCGGAACGCCTTCCGTGACGCGACAATGCTGGACGGCTTTTTTGGCCGCGCCCATATTTTCATCGACCTTGGCCCGACCAAGCCCGGCGAGCTCGAGACGCCGCTTACGCTGGACCCGCGCAAGATCCGCCGTGGGTCGCTTCGGGGCTTCCGCGTCGTTGAGCCGGCGTGGGTCTATCCGAACGCGTACAACACGGCCGACCCGCTCGACGAAAACTATTACCGACCGCGTGACTGGTTCGTCATGGGCAACCGGGTCAACCGTACGCGGCTCATGACGCTTGTGTCTCAGCCCGTCCCGGACTTGCTTAAACCGTCGTACAGCTTCGGGGGCCTGTCTCGCACTCAACAGGCCATGCCCTACGTCGACAACTGGATCCGCACTCGCGAGTCCGTGAGCAATCTGCTGCACAGTTTTTCGAAGACGATCCTTAAAACCAACATGGCGGCCGTCCTGTCTGGCGGCGGCGCGGACGCCCTCATTGAGCGGGCTAAACTGTACGCGGCGACCCGGGATAACCGGGACTTGATCATGGTCGACATGACGGACGAAGACATTGTCGACGTCTCAACGCCGCTCGGGTCGCTGGACGCCCTGCAAGCACAGTCACAAGAGCAAATGGCGTCGATCGCCGGGATTCCGCTCGTGGTGCTCTTGGGCATCACGCCGTCGGGTCTCAACGCGTCCAGTGACGGCGAGATCAAGACGTTTTACGCGGCGGTCAAAGCTGCGCAGGAAGACTTGTTTACGGATCCGCTCAACGTCGTCCTGTCCGTTATCCAGCTCTCGCTTTTCGGCGCGGTGGATCCGGATATCGGTTTTGAGTATCTTCCGCTTTGGGAAGATGACGACACGGCCCGGGCCGCGATCCAGAAGACCAAGAGCGAGATTGATACGACCTATATCGACGCCGGCGTGATCTCCCCCGAAGAGGTACGCGAGCGGCTGGCAAACGACCCCGCAAGCCCCTACGCGGGGCTGGACCTAAGCGACCCGCCGCCACAACCCCCGGAGCCCGACGTACCGGACGACGCAGAAGAGGACGGGCCGCCAGCGCAAGACGCGGAATTCCGCGAGTCGGATCACCCGCGCGCCGACAACGGGCAGTTTGGCGAAGGCGCGGGGACTACAGAACAGAGCGAGCCGGAAGAGGGAAAGAGCACCGTGGCGGTCACGCTCAAGAAAAAACGGGCGAACAATTTCGAGATCGAATCGAACGGCGCGCGCGTCGGGCACGTCACCGTTAACCCGCATGGCGACGCGTTTTTCATAGACCGGATAGAGCTGGATCCGAAATTTCAGGGCCAAAGAATCGGGTCGACCACGTACAACGCCCTTGAAAAAGGGCTTGGGGCCACGCTGGTTCCTAGCCCGCTTGGGTTAAGCGATTCCGCTACGGCGCTCTGGAAAAAACGGCTTGCCAAGATGGACGCGGAAAAGGCGACGGCCCTGCTAGACCGCGCGTGGGGAATCGGCAAGGGCTACGGTCTAAAAGACGAACACTTGCAAAACCGGCTTGGGCCGCTTGTGTCTGGATACGCCGGGCCGGCCGCCCGCCAAGCGCAAGACGCGGAATGGGACGAAAGCAAACACAAGCGCGCCGACAACGGGCAGTTTGGATCCGGGGGCGGCGGCTCGAGCAAGGGCAAACCGAAGCGTGACCCTGCACCGGCCGCCAGCGAAGAGACGCCCGAAGCCACGGCCGCCCGGGAAGCCGCAGAGAAGGCCGAAAAGAAGCGCATAGAGGCGGAACGTCGCGCCAAGGTACGGGAGGCGCACGCGGGCCCGGGCTTCGACCGTACGGACGCTTATATCGACCCGGCGGACTTCAACGCGGCGGACTTCGCCCGGCTCCATGACAAATTCGACGTCACCGAAGCGGACATTATCAACGGCTTTCCGGACGACACGAGTGAGAGGATAAAAGACGTTGAGTCGCGTATCGCCGCCCGCGCGCCGACGAACCACGAGCATAAGCAAGCGGACGGGAGCTGGACGCCGGAGCGTCAGGCGTTGCACAAGTCGATCATTGACGAATTTTTCACGCGGGAAAAAGTCGACGCGGCGCGCCCGGCGGACGGTAAAGCGCCGACGTTTACCGTGCTTGGCGGCCGTGGCGGCTCCGGCAAGTCATGGTTTGAGGGTCATGTGTACGACCCGGGCCGTGCGATCGTGCTGGACCCGGACCACATCAAGGCGAAGCTTCCCGAATTCGAGGGGTGGAACGCCGCGCAAGTGCACGAAGAGTCTAGCGAGATCGCAGACGAAATAACCCGCATCGCACAAGAAAATGGGCTGAATCTCGTGCACGATGCGACGATGAAAAGCCCGGACAAGGCTAAAGCGCTCGTGCAGGGCTTCAAGGATCGCGGCTATCGGGTCGAAGCGCACTACATGCACCTTCCCCGGCAAGAGGCGGCCAAGCGCGCCGTTGGGCGTTTCCTCAACCCGGAGAGCGGGCGCTACGTCCCGCCGTCGATCGTGCTCGGGAACACCGAAAACGAAAAGTCATTTGAGGGCGTTAAGGATCTGGTCGACGCTTGGTCCTTCCGGGACAACAACGTCCCCAAAGACACGCCGCCCATTCTGATATCGGAGAGTCGCCCATGATACCGCCCCCCGCCGACGCCCCCGATCTGTACGACGAAGACGACGCCCGCCCCTTGCAAGAGCGGACGTCGATCCAGTACACGCCCCCGGCGTGGCTTAAGCGTCCGGATCCTCCGACCGCCAAGCCCGACGCTTAAGCGCCTCGCTCAACAGCTCCCGGATCTTATCGTTGCGCCCATATGTGGCGGGGCCCGGCTCTGCGTCGATCGCGGCGATCTCGCTAGGCGCGAGGGCGACCGCAATCCGCTTCAAGGGCTCGCCGTGCTTGACAGGCCGGGCCATTAGACCGGGCTCCTGTAGTGCTTCGCCAGCTCTTCCGGCGACCCGGCCCAAGCGAGGGCGGCGGCTTCCGCTTCCGCAACGCTAGGCCACGAGAGGGACTTGAATTCCCTTCCGGACTTTTTGGCTTTGGCCGCCGCAAACCCGGGCCCGCATTGGGCCGCCGTCTCTAGCAAATCCTCGTCCAGATTAGAGAAGGCGAGAGGGGCCGGGACGCTTCCGACGAATCCGAAGCTCCCGACCGGGTATTTGATAACGTACATCATTTGTCTGTCTCATGAATTATCTGTACGCTTAATCTCCGGGGACGTCAAGCGATTTGCCCAAGATCCCTGTCGCGGTGCGTGGCGCGAAGTTGCCAGCTTTTCATGCCGTTGGGCGCGCGCTTGTCGGCGAGGCGAAGGCGGGCGGCGTAGGGTACGCCTTGCGCGTCCAGCTTCTCGCATTCCGCGTCCATGATGCGCACCGCGTTGAATTCGTTTTTGACTTCGACTTCTTTTCGAAGCAACGGGGCCGACTTGAATCGGACCGCGACCAAAACGATATCCCCCGACCGCGTAAAACTGGCGGGCGTCGCGGTGAGAATAAATTTAGCCATTTGATTTGTCTCCCTGTCTGTGAGTTATTTGTACGCTTAAAGGGAGGGGGCGTCAAGCCCCCTAGTGGTACGCGGTCCAGTGGCGGGGCCGGCCGTCCCAAAGGTGAGCGCTGGCGTAGCTCTCAATGGCGATCCGGCCCCGGGCGATCCGCTTTACCATGGCGTCGCCTTTGAAGTGGTCGATCGCCGGAACGCTCTTGCCTTGGGCCCAACCTTCGTTTCCGTTGCTGGCGTCCGCGCTATGGATCTGGCGGATCACGACGGTCGACTTGCCCCGCAGCTCAACGACTTGATACCAGTCGATGTTGGTCTGTTCGTAGCCCCAAGAGCAAACGAAGATCGACCCGACTTCACACCCGTGACCCTTGGCCCGGGCGGCGGCGTCTTCGGCGGCCCGCTTCGCCTTGTACTCGAGAGCGGCCCGGCGGGATTCGAAGTGCTCCCGGACTTGTTTTTCCCGGCTCGCTTCGCTGCGGAAGTAAAAGTGATAATCGGGCCTGTTCGCTTTGCCGTGGTATCCCTTGGCGCAGGGCCGGCCGTCCTTGTTCGTCCAGACGTACGCGACGGCGTCGGACAGCTTGTCCTTGACGATCACGGCCCCGGCGGGGGCGCTGCGGACGGGGGCGAGAAGCTTGTTCATGTCGTGGTCTCCCTGTTGACTGCAATTATTTGTACCAATAACCCGGCCGGCCGTCAAGTCACATAAACAACCCGAATCGTTTTTCTGGCGAGCTCCCGGCTCACCCATTTTTCCGAGACCCGGACGCGCCGGCCCTCTGAATAGGTGTAAAAGACAAACCGGCCGCCTTCGCGGTCGCGGTAAACGACGTCAATCGGCATTGCGGTCTCCCGTGGTTACGAGCTCGAAGCGCCACGCCCCGAAGCGCACAGCCCCGGGTTCGACAAGGCGGATCAATCCGCCCGTGTAGCTTACGGAATCGACGACCGCGACGGACCCGGTTTCAAGTCCGTAGTCCGGGTCGCCGACCACGACCCGGACCCTGTCGCCGATTTTGAATCTGGCGGGGCCGCTCATGAATTGCCCCCCTTCCGAAAACACCGGGCGCAAATGCCCCAATATTGCATGTCGCCAAGCCCCTTCGGCGGCTCGCTCTCGTGGCGATCCAGTCTCACGCGCCCGCAAGCGGTCGACCCAAGCACATGAGCGTGAAACATGCCGCCCGCTCTCCGGGTTGACCGGCCCCAAGCCGTATAACCGTCGGGCAGGGCCGGGATTGAAGACGGGGTAATGTGCGAGCTCATGAGCGCACCGCCTTTGCAACGGTCTCGAGGAAGTACCGCACGAGAGGGGCGTTCACGAGCAATTCTGCGCGCATCGCGGCCTCGCTCATGTTGGCCTTGCGAGCGAAAACGGACAGGGTCACTTGACCGGGGACCGTGTCGAGAAGAGCAAGAAAGTCAGGCATCGGGGCCTCCCTAACCGGCTGAATTGCCGGTACAGTCGTTATATACAGGTTATTGGTACGAATAACAAGGGCCCAAATGAAAAAAGATAAAACCATCCCGGCCGTCCAGCCAAACGAAGGGATCCGGCTCGCCTATCAGCGCGCGCTGGATAAACAGATCGACCGCATGGCAAAGGACGTGCAGCGGGTGATCCTTCGGACATATGCCGCCAACCCGCCAGAAATGGCGCAGGACGCGTCCCCGTCGGCAGAGCTACGCGCGGCCCTCCGGAAACTTACAAGGCGCTGGCAGGCCGATTTTGACGCCCTAGCGCCGGAGCTGGCGAGATACTTCACCCTAGCCGCCACGGAACGCAGCGAGAGGGCCCTAGCCGCCATGCTGCGCAAGCGCGGGTTTACGGTCCGATTCAAGGCGTCCCGGGTGCAGAATGACGTTGTGCAGGCGGGCATTGGCGAGAATGTCGCCCTGATTCGCAGCATCCCGGCGCAATACATGACGGGCGTTGACGGCGCGGTCATGCGCAGCGTCCAGACGGGGCGTGACCTTGGCGCACTGGCAAAAGAGCTTCGCCAGCAACACGGCGTAACGACCCGGCGCGCGGCGCTTATCTCCCGGGACCAAAACAACAAAGCGACGTCGCTGATCACGCGGGTCCGACAGCAAGAGCTTGGGATAACCAAGGCGATTTGGCGGCACTCGGAGGGCGGCAAGCATCCCCGGCCGGAGCACGTCGCCTTCAACGGCAAAGAGTACGACGTCGCCAAGGGGGCGTATCTCGAGGGCAAGTGGACTTGGCCCGGATTCGAGATAAACTGTCGCTGCACGTCCCGGAGCATTATCCCCGGGTTCTAGCCCTTGCGGCCCCGGGAGCTTGCCCCTACCCTCGCCGCAAGATTCGAGGGCCCCGCCGTGCCATACGAAATGCCCGCCATTATCAACGCCGTTGGCGGGATCGACCTTCACGGCCGCGAAGGCGTGACGCTGCAATTTCGCTTCGGCACGTCCGATCTGTCCGTGCTAACGCTCTGGTTTGAGGTCGATCGGATCCTGCGAAAAGAGCTCACGGCGGGCGCGGACGCCTTCGAAAAGATCATTACGTTGACGCAAGACGACGTAACGGCGATCTGGACGGCGGGCAAGTCGGCGCGCTTTGCGGTCCGGGCGTACAATCTCACGCCCCCGCAAGTGCTTTGGGAAGGCCGCGTGACCATCCGGGCGTACAACAGGGAACCGCCGCTTTGACCGAGACCGTCATCATTTCGCCCCAAGGTTCCCCCGGCGAAGACCGGGGCGTGCTCTGGTTCAATCTGTTGGGGGGCGTCAACGACGGCGTGACCGACAACGCGGCGGCGCTTGAAGCCGCCATGGCGACGGCGGCGGCGCAACGTCGAACGCTCAACTTCATGCGCGGCCGGTATTTCGTTTCCCGGCCGCCGGGCGTGGTGGTCAACGCAGCCCTGCACGACTGCGCAGAAGTCAATTACGACTGGATCTCTTGGGCGGCGATCGGCGGCGAAGTCGTCTTCGTCTCGCCTGAAATCGTTTCGACCTTTCCGGGCGTCGTCGGGGGCGTCCCGACGACCATCACGTCCGGTCAATCCCGGGCGATCCTGAAAGCCAATTCCCTCACCGGGGGCACATTCCAGCTCACCGGGCTTTTTGCTTTCGACGGGGGCACGCCGACAACAGGCAACGCGCAGACGTGGCCGGATCCGAAATGCCAATGCCCGCTCGAGGTTCGCGGTTACGATCTGGTGCAATTCGACACGATCGCTTTCCGCAACTGTCGCAGTAATTGGGACACTCGGTCCAACCCGGGCGCTGTCTGGAATTACGGCGACGGCGCGGGCCCCGTGAGCGTCTACAATCCCGCCGTTGAGCCGACGTGCCTCAATCGCCGGAGCACGTGCCTATTTGACGACAACGGCTTCGTTTACGGCCGGCTCATTTGCGAGCAAAACGCCCGCGAAGGGCCTTTCGTCACGCAAAGCAACATCTTCCGCTACATCTTGTTCCAATATCACGGCCCGTCGGATCCGGCCGTTGCGGTGTCCAGCCCGATCAATCCTTCGGGCCGATTCTTTGGCACGGACGCCAACCGGACGGTCTACGGATGCGACAAGCGCGACAAGGCGACCGTTATTGTCGTTGAGGAAGTCACCGGCGCTTGGCGGGGATCGTTCGCTAACGTAGGCTGGTCCGGCGAATGCACTATCAATCAGCTCTGCCCGATCACCGGCGCGGTCCCTCCTACGGGCGTCGACACGACAACGACGTCGACGCTTGCGCACAGCCCCGGGTGGGACTTCGGCGCGGAAGTGAATCCGGATCCGTCCGGCCCGCTGCACCTTAATGGCGTGTGGATGGTCAACAATCACCGCTATTCGGTGTACTTGACGCGGACAGTTGGCGTTAACGAAATCGAATTGGTCGACGGGGATATCACTGTTGACGGGGGGTGGTGGGGCCCGCGTTTAATAGGCGTCAAGACCACGGCGCTAAAGATCCGCACCCGTAATATTGTGCGATACTTTACGGGCGTCCCTGCAGACCCGACCAACGTCCCGTATGGGTCCGCGTTGACGATCGAAAATTGCGGCGGCGGCTGGATTGAGATTGACGCGGAAGGCGAGCTTACCGTTCCCGGGTCGGTCGCGGATCCGACGACCCGGCGCAGCTATTACGGCGTCTTCAAGGAACGCTCCGACGGCATTCGGATCTCCGGCCGGGTCAAGGATTTTGCATTCCGCCTGTACTCTGGCGATGACGACACAGGCATCACGGACAACGAACGCGTCCATTTGTTCGGCCCTATGGAATTCGTCGCCGAAACCTACACGGTCGGGACCGACGGCCAAAAGCTGGTCAAGCTTGGCCGGAGCACTAAAGGCCGGATCAAGCGCGCAGAGCTGGCGGGCGTCCGGTACAACGGGCAATTCCTGTTCGGGCAGGGCGTCGCCGATATTTACGCATACGATCTGCCCGGCGGCTCGAGGCTTCGGCTAGGCGCAAGCACGGTCGAATTGGCAAACGACCGCTTCGGGGTTTTTGAGTTTGCAAGCGACGATCCGTCGTCGCCGGGGGCGGGCGTCAAGGCCCGGCTTTTTGCGCTGTCGGACGCCAACGGCCGCGACGGCGAGCTTTATACCGAGATCATCGACCGGGTCGCCGGCGACGTGTTTTTCGAGCGCAAACTGTACGCGCACATGGTCCGGAACGCTGGCGGGACAAGCTACTATCCCGGCAAGGGCTTTTCGATCGGGGCTTCGACGGCGGCCATGGTCGCCGACACGCTTTACCTTGTGCCTTATGACGAAGACGTGCTGTCGTCGGCTCTGGCGATCAATGTCACCGTCGGCGGCGGAAACTGTCGCCTTGGCCTGTACGGGTCGGACCGGAACGGCAAAGAGCTGTCCCTGATCGAAGACCTTGGCGGGCGCTCCGTCTCTGGCGTGGCGCTCACGGAATGGCCTTGGGCCGGGACGTATCGCCGTCTAGGCGGCCCCATGTGGCTGGCGGCGGTGTTTTCCGGAACGCCGACGATCTCGACCTTTATCGCCAATGTCGACCTTCACGTGCGCCACGGATCCAGCTCCCTAAGCTCAACGTCGGTCCGCACGCACCGCACGGCCGCGCTGACCTACGGCGCGCTCCCGACCACGCCCCCGACAATGGCTTGGGCGTCGTCGGGCTGTCCGGCCATCGGAGTCAAGGGCGGATGACTATTCGATTCGCCTTTGACCGATCGGCCCGGCGGTACGACGTCGACGGCCGGCTGCACGTCGTTGCGTCCAATATCAGCAAGGCGGCGGTCAACCCGTACCACGGCCGCGAGATTCCGAAGTGCGAAGAGCTCGGGCTTGACCCTAACAAGGTCTATTATCTGCTACGGGATCCGGAAGAGCTCGAGCGCGCCGCCGGGACGTTTAACAATTTGCCCCTGCTGTCGAAGCACGTCCCGGTCTCTGCGCTGGACGAAGAGTCTCACCAACCCGATTTTGTCGTCGGCTCGCTCGGGACGGACGCGGAATGGCGTGACCCTTACTTGCGCAATTCTCTCGTGGTTTGGGCGGCCGGGGCGATCGCGGGAATCGAAAGCCGGGATCAGCAAGAGCTGTCCGCCGCGTACCGCTACGACGCCGATATGACGCCGGGGAATTACAAAGGCTTGCATTTCGACGGCGTCATGCGAAACATACGCGGAAACCACGTGGCTTTGGTCGAATCAGGCCGGGCCGGGTCGGACGTAGTCGTTGGCGATAGCCAAATCGAAGGATTGCACATGGTCACGTCACGTACCGCGCTAATGCTCTCGGGTGCTCTGGCGGCGGCGATCATGCCCCGCCTCGCTCAAGACGCCCGCATTGACTTTGGCAAGCTGGTCAACGGCGTGACCCGCAAGAATTACGCCAAGACGACCCGCGACCTTCCGGCCCGCGTACTCCGGGCCGTGTCGCCCAAGCTTGCGCAAGACGGCTCGCTGGACGTCGACGACGTCGTCGGAATCATCGGCGCGCTCAATGGGGCCGTTCCCGCCAGCGAGCCGGACGCCATGCCCGCAATCGACGACGACGGCGGCGACATGGTCGGCAAGATTTGCGCCATGCTCGAAGGCAAGGTCGACGACGAAACCATGGCCGCCATCCGCGCCATGGGCGGCACGGCCGCCGACGGCTACGACGCCGACATGGACGACGCGGACATGGACGACGACGACGACGCCATGCCGCCCCCGAAGGACAAGCCCGCCATGGACGCCGCGATTCGCAAGGTGCGCGCCGACGCCGCCGCCGACTTCAAGGCCCTTCGCGAAGCGGAGCGCGACGTCTTCCCGTACGTCGGCGAAGTCGTCGCCATGGACAGCGCCGCCGACGTGTACGGCTTCGCCCTCGAGACCCTTAAGGTCGATCTGGCGGGCGTGCCCAAGAGCGCTTACCGCGCCGTGCTGAAAGCCCTGCCCGTCCCCGGGTCGGAGCGTCCGCGCATCGCCCAAGACGCCGCCCCGGCCGCCGACTTCGGCGCTCGCTTCCCGACCGCCGCCGCTCTCAAGCGCGCAATCTAAGGACCGGCCGACATGCCTTTCCAGACCCAAGTCAACGCCAATCCGGCCCCCGCCGTCGCTGGCGACTTTGCCAGCGGCAACCCCCGGTCCGCCGTGCTCACCCCGGACGGCCTTGGGCACGTCGCGGGCGCAAGCGGCGTGACCGTCGCCCGCTTTGCGTGGGTCTCCGGGCTTCGCCGACAGGCTTTCAGCTTCGGAACCGGGCTCCCGGCCGGCTTCATTCACCGGGAACAGCAAGCGCTGATCACCGCGTTTTTCGACGACTTTTCGTCTGTCGTTCCGGCCGGCCTCCCCGTCACGCTCATGAACGGCGGCGACTTTTGGGCCAAGAATGACGGATCCAGCGCGGCCGTCCCCGGACAGAAGGTTTTTGCCCGCTACGCAGACGGCGCGATCGTGACCGCCGCCGCCGGGGCGACCATCGCCAACGCGAGCGTTACCGCGTCGATCGCCGCTTCGACCTTCTCGGTGACTGCGTCGATCGTCGACAACGTCATGACGGTTACGGCCGTCGGATCCGGGACCGTCGTCGCCGGCGCGACCATTTCCGGGACCAATGTCGTCTCGGGGACTACCGTCGCCCGCCAGCTCTCCGGCACGACCGGGGGCATTGGCACCTATTCGGTGAGCATTGCGCAGACCGTCGCCAGCACGACCGTCTCCGGCACGTACGGCACAATGACCGTGACCGCCGTCGGATCCGGCACGCTGGCGATCGGCCAAGTGCTCGCCGGGGCCAACGTCACCGCCGCCAGCTTCATTACCGGGTACGGGACCGGGTCGGGCGGAACGGGGACTTACATCGTGAGCCCGACGCAGACCGCCGCCAGCGCCACCGTGACCGCGACCGGCGCTATTGAAACCAAGTGGTACGTCGCCAGCAATGCCCTCGCCGGCGAGCTGGTTAAGATCACCTCGACCGCCCCATAAGGACCGCTCAAATGCGCACCCGTCACGCCGACTTTGCCGCCCTCGAGCGCTCGCATGGGATCATCCTCCCCGGGGCGCACGACTATCTCAATGACTCCATCGCCATGGACGCCAGTCTCGCCATGGACGCCCTGCCTACGCTCGTCACGACGGGCAACAGCGGCATCCCGGCGTGGTTGACCAACTACGTTGACCCGCAGTTGGTCCGCGTGCTGGTCACGCCCATGAAGGGCGCGGAGATCATCGGCGAGGCGCAAAAAGGCGACTGGATCACCGACAACGCGACTTTCCAGATCCTCGAGTCGACTGGTGAGACCGCCGCCTATGGCGACTACAGCGAAAACGGCTCTTCCGGCGTCAACTTCAACTTTGAGCAACGCCAGAGCTACCATTATCAGACGATGACCCAATGGGGCGAACGCGAGCTTGAACGCGCCGGGCTTGCCCGCATCGGGTACGCCGCAGAGCTCAACGTCGCTTCCGCCCTCATCCTCAACAAATTCCAGAACCGCACATACTTCTACGGCGTCGACGGCCTGCTTTGTTACGGAATGCTCAACGACCCGTCGTTGACCGCCGCAATCCAGCCCGGCGCGAAGGCGTTCGGCAACCTGTCGTCCGGCCCGTGGATCACCAACGGCGTCGTTACCGCCACGCCCAACGAGATCGTTGCGGATATCACGAGTCTGTTTTACCGGATCGTGAACCAATCCGGCCAAAACGTCGAAATGGGCACGCCCTTCACACTGGCAATGTCCGGCCTGTCGGAAGTCGCGCTCACCGCGACCAACAGCTTCAACGTCAACGTCTCCGATATTTTGCGGAAGATTTTCCCAAATATCACGATCAAGACGGCTCCGGAATACAGCACCGCCGCCGGCGAGCTGGTTCAAATGTTCGTCAACAGCATTGACGGCCAAGATTACGGCACGTGCGCCTTTACCGAAAAAATGCGCGCCCATACCGTCGTCCCGGCCGTCTCGAGCTGGAAACAAAAGAAGAGCCAAGGCACTTGGGGGGCGATTATTAAAATGCCCCTCGCCATGGCCCAAATGATCGGGGTCTAAGCCACATGCAAACCGTCACCGTCGCCTGCAAGCTCCCGCACGGGATCATTCTTGAGACCCGCGACGCCAAGGGCGACGTTGACCAACGCGTGACCCTCAAGGGCTCGCGCCTCAAGGTCACGCCGGCCGGCCGGGAGATCACCGCCGGCCACGAGACGACCGACGACTTCGGCAAGGGCTACGGCATCACGCCGAACGTCCCGGCCGACTTTTGGGAGCGCTGGACGAAGGCCAACGCGTCGTACGCGCCGTACGCCCGGGGCTTCATCTTCGCCCAAAAGGATCTCGAAAACACGCGGGCGCAGGCGCGCGAGCTGTCGGAGCTGAAGACCAAGCTCGAGCCGCTTTCGACCGCCAAGAAAGACCTTCCCCGGGGCCTCGAGCCCTTCGATCCGAACAACTAGCCCGGCATGACCGTCGCCGTCTTTTCGTACGCGGGATGGGCGGCGCGGTATCCGGAGCTCGAGCCGACCGTTACCGAACCGCTCGCGCTCGAGCTTTTCGAAGAGGCGGGTCTGTATCTCGACAACACGGACGGGTCGATCGTCCCGGCGGACGACGTCACCTATCAGCCCCGGCTCTTGCTCTTGGGTATGCTGGTCGCGCATCTCGCCGCCTTGCGCTCCCCGGACCGGGCCGGCATGGTCGGCCGCATCGCCAGCGCCGGGCAGGGCAGCGTGAACGTATCGACCGTCATGGACGGGCAGGCCCCGGGCGGCGCGTGGTATCTGCAGACGCAATACGGCGCGAGCTATTGGGCGGCAACGGCCCGTTATCGGACCGCGCGGTTTGTCCAGCCCGCCGCCAGCGCCACCGTGCCCCCATGGCTACGTTAAGCGGCGGCGACAAGATACAGGAAGCCCTACGGGACGTGGCGAGGCGTTTCGGCGTCAAGGGGGCGCTTCGGGTCGGATTCCTTGAAGGGGCGACCTACCCGGACGGCACGAGCGTTGCAACGATCGCCGCGATTCAGAATTTCGGCGCGCCGGCTAAAGGCATTCCGCCCCGGCCATTCTTTTCCGACATGGTCGCCAGCAAGTCGCCCGGGTGGCCCGACGCGGTCGGCCGGATCCTGCAGGCCAACGGCGGCGACGGCGCGGCGGCCCTCGAGCTCATGGGCCAAGGCATCGCCGGGCAACTGCAAGACGCCATCACAGACGGCGCGTACGCCCCTAACAGCCCCGTGACGGACCTTCTCAAGTATCGCTTCCCTATGGGCGGGCAGACCTTCAAGGACGTTCTGGACGCGCGCCGCGACGTGGCAAACGGCGAGAGCGCGCCGGCCGGAAAGCCGCTTATCCATACCGGCAATCTGCAGAACAGCGTTGATTACGAGGTCGGCGAATGAACCTCAACGCCATGGCCGCCGGCCTAGCGCGGGCCGTCAACCCGCCAAGCGAGGCGATCTTGTGGGTCGGTACAGGGCTGTACAACGTGAGCCCCGACGGCGTCCGCACGCCCCGTTGGGCGGCGCAATACCCGGTCACGGTCGACGTGCAGCAATTCACGTCCAAGGATCTCCGGCAACTTGACGGGCTCAACGTCCAAGGCGTAACCAATACCGCGTATGTCAACGGCGCTCTGGACGCGGTGAGCCGCGTTCGCCGCAAGGGCGGGGACATGATCACAGTGCAGGCGACTGGCGAGAATTATCTAGTCGTAACCGTGCTTGAACAATGGGCCGGGTGGTGCAAGGTCGCGATGACCCTGCAGCTCGAGCCGCCGAACGCCCCATGAGCCCGACCGTTACCGACGTCCAGATTTTCACCGCCGTTCGCGCGCTCTTGCTTGCGATCGTCCCGGCGGGCGTCGACGTGCTCCGGGGCGAAGTCAACCGCGTTCCCGAACCGATCGGCCCTAACTTCGTCATCCTAAGCCCCCGGACCCGCGTCCGCTTGTCGACGCCCGTTGAGAGCTGGACCGGGGCGGCCCCGGCGGGAATGACGGTCGAAACATCCTTTGACGTCGCCGTGCAGCTAGACGTTCACGGCCCCTTGTCGGCGGATATCGCCAGCGTGATCGTCGGGGCCCTGCATAGCTCTTGGGCGTTCGACGCTCTGGCAGCGCAAAGCCCGGCCGTGCTCTCGCCGCTCTACTGCAGCGACCCGCAATCCATGCCCTTCGTCGGCGATACGCAGCAAACCGAATGGCGCTATGTGATCGAAGCGCATTTTGAGGCGAAGCCGGCGCTATCGACTCCACAGGACTTTGCAGATAACCTAGCCGCTCAAGTCGTCAAGGCTGATTCAGGACCGTAGCACATGCCCGCAATCCCCGCGTCCGCGATCGTCAACGTCAACCCGGGGGTCATTTCGGCCGGCGGGTCCGCGCTGGATCTCTCCGGCCTCTTGCTTACGGACAGCACGCGGCCCCCGATCGGATCCGTCCTGTCCTTTTCGTCGGCCCTCGCCGTCGCGGCATACTTCGGCGGATCCAGCGCGGAAGCGGCGCAAGCGGCGATCTATTTCAACGGCTACGACAACAGCACCGTCAAGCCGGCCGCCCTCTTGGTCGCCCAATACCCGACGAACACAAGGGGCGTCGCGCCCTACGTCCGGGGCGGCTCGCTGGCGACTTTGACCCTTGCGCAGCTCAACGCGCTTCCGACCGGGACGATCACGCTTACGATCAACGGCGTTGCCAAGACGTCCGGCACGATCGACCTAACCGCCGTCGCGTCCTTCTCTGCAGCGGCGACCGCTATCCAGACGGCCCTTGCGGCTTTCGACGCCGTCACCACGGCCGCTATTGCCACGACCACGACCCTTTCGGTCACCGGGTCGATCTCCGGACAGATTCTCACCGTTACCGCCGTCGGCGGCGGGAGCGTCCAGAACGGCGCAATCCTCGCCGGAACCGGCGTGACCACGAGGACTCAAGTCCAGAAGCAACTTTCCGGCACGGCGAACGGCGTCGGAACCTATCAGGTCTCCCTGTCGCAGTCCGTCGCGTCGACCACGATTACCGGCTCTTACGGAACCATGACCGTTTCGGCCGTGGCGTCCGGCGCGCTTGCCGTTGGTCAAGTCCTTTCCGGGACGGGCGTTACCGCCGGAACCGTCATCACGGCTCGGCTTACCGGCACGGGAGGGACCGGCACGTATGTTGTAAGTCCCTCGCAAACTGCGTCGTCAACGACTATCAGCGCCGGGCCGGCGACCGTGGCATTCGACAGCGTTTCGAGCGCCTTCGTGATCACCGGGGGCACGCCGGGGACCGTCGGCACGATCACGCAGGCTTCGGGCGCTCTGGCGACGTCCCTGAAGCTTACGACGGCGACCGGGGCGGATCTGTCGCAAGGCGCGCCCGAAGGCGTTCCGTCGACCAATATGGACGCGCTTATCGCCACGACTCAAAACTTCGCCAGCTTCACGACGACTTTCGCGCCGTCGCTTGCGGACGAATTGGCCTTCGCGGCGTGGGTCAACGCGCAAGACGATCGCTACGTATATGTCCTTTGGGATACCGACCCGCTCGCGATCACCGACAGCGCGCTTTGCGCCGGCCGCCAGATTGCCGCCGCCGGGTACAGCGGAACCATGGCGATTTACAGCCCGACCGACCAATATCTTGGCGCAATGGTCATGGGCTTTATCGCCTCGCTGGACTTCAGCCGGGCCAACGCTCGCGCGACCCTCGCTTTCCGTTCGCAGGCCGGCATGTCCGCCAGCGTCACAAGCTCGACCGTCGCGGACCAACTTATCGCCAACGGCTATAACTTCTATGGGGCTTACGCGACCGCCAACGATCAATTCGTGTTCGTCTATCCCGGGTCGATCTCCGGGAGCTTCGCGTGGCTCGACAGCTATGTGAACCAAATTTGGCTCAACAACAGCTTGCAGCTTGCGCTTATGACGCTGCTTACCGGGACGCCGTCGATTCCGTACAACGCGGAAGGCTACGCCCTGATAGAAGCCGCCGCGCTGGATCCGATCAACGCGGCTCTTCTGTACGGCGCAATTCGCCCCGGCGTGACCCTGTCGGCTCAACAGGCCGCAACGATCAACAACGTCGCCGGCTTTGACGCGGCCGACGTCGTACAGTCCCGGGGCTGGTATTTCCTTGTTCAAGACGCCAGCCCGTCGGTCCGCGCCGCTCGCGGCTCGCCGCCCTGTACCCTTTGGTACGCGGACGGGCAGAGCGTCCAACAAATCACTCTCGCAAGCCTGCAGGTGCAATAATGGCGCGTACACTCACGGCGGCAAACGCCATCCTGTTGCTGTCCGTGACGGGGCTTTACGTCACGCCGCAGCGGATTCAAGGATTTGCGACCGACGACGCATTCGACGTCGATACGGTCGAAGCGGCCGAAACCATGATGGGCGTCGACGGTCGCCTGTCCGGGGGCTTCATGCCCAAAGAGCGAAAGATGACGGTCACGCTGCAGGCGGACAGTCTCAGCAACGACTTTTTCGACAACTGGACAAGCGCGCAAGACGTCGTTCGGGAGCTCTATATCGCCAACGGGTCGATTGCGATTCCGTCGATCTCCAAAAAGTACACGCTCACGAGGGGCATCCTGTCGGGCTATAAGCCGCTCGCAGGCGTCAAGAAAACCCTGCAGGCCCGGGCCTATGTCATCACATGGCAGGCCGTCCAGCCGGCTCCGTTCTAATGGCCCGGCGCACCGCAACCGTCACCGTCACCGCCCCCGGGCGCGACCAAGGCAAGGTTTTCGAGCTCACCGAAATGAGCGCGGCGCAGGCCGAAGATTGGGCGCTTCGGGCATTCCTTGCGCTGGCGAGATCCGGCGTTGAGATTCCGGAAGACGTCGAAGCGTCCGGCTTCGCGGGCATCGCATCGCTAGGGCTTCGGGCGTTCGGCGGCATGACCCACGCCGACGCCAAGCCGCTCATGGACGAAATGTTTTCGAGCTGCGTCCAGCACGTCCCCAACCCGCAACAACCGCTTGTGAAGCGCGGGCTTGTCGACGATGACACCGAAGAGGTTGGGACGCGGCTTTGGCTTCGCGGCGAGGTTCTAAAGATCCATGTGGATTTTTCCGTGGTCGCAGCCCTCTTGAGCTCGAAGACGGCGGCGACCAAGGCCGGCGATACGCCCGTTACGTAAACGTCCCGGGGCTCATCGCCGTTGTAGTTTCGAGCAAGCTTGCGACCCTGTACGAGCTGCAAACGATTTACGGGCTTCAAGACGCTTACGATCTGCTAGAGATTATACGCGTCGACGGTCACAACGCGCGGGTCTCAAATGCCGACGATAATTGATTCCCTGATCGTCACGCTTCGGCTGGATCCGGGCAACTTTGAGAGGGAAGCCAACCGGCTTGATTCGACGGACCGCAGAGTCCGGGACGCGGCGCAAAGGCGCGGGCGTGACCTTGAAGACAGCCAAAAACGCCAGCGCGAGGGCTTCTCGCAACTGACAAAGGCGACGCTCGCTTATGGGGCCGCTTTCCTTGGCCTTGGGTCCGTTACCGGCTTCGTCAAGAATATCCTAAGCGGCGATGCGTCGATCGGCCGGCTCTCGCGGATCATCGGCGAGTCGACCGAAGAAATAAGCGCATGGGGCGGCGTGCTACGGGGGGCCGGCGGGACGGCCGAACAAGCCGCCTCCGATCTGTCCCTGCTGCGCAATGCCTTTGAGGATATCAAGCTCACCGGGCAGTCGTCGCTGATTCCGTTTTTCCAGCGGCTCGGGATCACGCTAAAGGATCTGGACGACCCGGGCGAAGCGCTCCTGCAAGTCGCCGACAAATTCGCTGGTATGGATCCGACGCAGGCCGCCGCCATCGGCCGAATGATGGGCTTTAGTCCGGCCATGATCTCGACCCTTATGCGGGGCCGGGCCGCGACCGAAGAGCTTTTGAACGCACAATACCGGCTAGGCGTCACGTCCAAGCAAGCGGCGGCCGACGCCGAAGAGCTGCAGCGCGCCCAAGCCGATCTGATCACCATGGCGGCCGGCTTCGCCCGCGTGATCATGAAAGACGTCGTTCCGGCCGCGACGGCGGTCGGCAAGGTGCTGCAGAATATCGCGCAAGATCAATCCTTCCGCGCCTTCATGTCCGCCGCCAAGGACGCCACGCTTGCGCTCTTCGACGTGGCGAAGCCTGTCTTTACCGTCCTGTTTGGGTCGATTCAGGCGATCGCCCGGCTTCTCTCCGGAGACTTTAGCGGCGCGTGGAAGTCGGCCAAGAATACCGTCGTCGATACGGTTAAGTCGCTTGAGTCGGCATGGGCGAACGGCACGCGGGCGGCGGTCAAATTCTGGCGGGCCGTGCGCGGCATGGATCCGGAGTCGACGGCCGGCACACCGCAAGCCCCCGGCCCGGCCGGCGCGAGCCCGACGGGGCGCGGCGGGGCGGAACGCTTCGGCCATATCGTCAAGTTTTTCACCGATCGCGGCTACGGGCAGGACGTGGCCCGGGGCATCGCGGCGGGCATCTATGCGGAATCGAACGGCGGGGATCCAAAGGCCGTCAACCCGAAGAGCGGCGCGTATGGTATCGGCCAATGGCTAGGGTCACGCCAGCGCGAGCTTTTCAAGCGATACGGGCCCGACCCGACGCTTATGCAGCAACTTGAGTTTATGAATTGGGAGCTCAAGGGGGGCGACCAAGGCGGCGCGGCGGTCCGGAGCGCTCGAGGCGAGCAAGCCGTTCTAGACGCATATATTCGCAAATTCATGCGCCCCGCCGCCGGGCCGGAAACGACAGGCGACATAGAGCGGGGACAGCGCGCCTTGAGGCAATACCGGCCCATAAGCAACGTCGGCGGCGCAAGCGTGACCATCGGGGCCCTGCACGTCCACACGGCCGCCACGGACGCCCGGGGCATCGCTACGGGCATTTCGCGCGAGCTGGCGGTAATCGTGCCCCAATCAAACTTGGGGCTGGTCTAATGCCGCAACCCATTGTCACGGTGTCGCCGTTCCCGAACGTCCCCAACGTCCCCGGCGTGCCCCCTCTGCTGCGATCGGCGGCGGGGGCGGCCAACGTACTCACCGGCACGCTGCAGGGCGTCCGGGACGCCGCCAGCGGACAGTTTACCGGGGCCCTACAGGGCGTGCTCCTGCTATCCAACGGGCAGGCGGGCCCCGTGCTCGGGACGCTTCGGGGCATTCTCGACGGCTCCGGCAACTTGACGGCTCTTCTGTCCGGAGGCATCGCCGGGCAGGCGATCGGGACGTTCGCGGGGATCATCGGCGCGGCCGGCGAGCTCTCCGGAACCATCAACACGATTCTAGGCCAAATCAGCGGAACGCTAGGCGCGCCGGACAGCGCGACCGTGGCAGCGCAAGCGGAACCGTTTGTATGGGGGATTTTCAAGGCGGCTTTGAATGCGCCCGTCGTGGTCGCGGACAGCGTCGAAGCTTTCGAAGAGCAAAAGGAATTCCGCGTCGTCGACTATCCGCTCGAGGATGGGGCTTTTGAATCGTACAACAAGGTTGAAGTCCCTCAAGAGATCCGCTTCACATTCAAAAAGTCTGGTACACTCGCGGAACGGACGGCGTTTCTTGTCACCGTCGACAACGCGCTAAAGTCTCTGGACCTTTACGACGCGGTAACGCCCGAAGCGACTTACTTTGACATTAGCTTGGTCCGCCGCGAATTGAGGCGCACCGCCGAAAAGGGCGCGCAAATGCTCACAGTCGACGTTGTGGCCCGTCAAGTGCGAAACACGGCCCAAACCACGTTCACGAGCTCAAAGGCCCCTAGCGCCGCCGCTACGACCAATAGCGGCCCGGTCCAGCCCGGCCCGGCCCCCGCCAGCGCGCCGGATCCGGCCGCCTTCGTCCCGGTCTCGAGGGCCGCCTAATGCTTACCGTACCCCTGCAGGCCGTCCCTTCGCAAACGCTGGCGATCTCGCTTGACGGACAGCCTTGCAAGATCGACGTCGTAACCCGGGGCGACGGGCTCTTCGTAAATCTGTACGTCAACGATGCGCTGATCATCGCCGGAGTCGCGGCCCGTAACCGCGTCCGCGTCGTCATAGACGCATATCTAGGCTTTATCGGCGACCTGTCTTGGCTGGACACGGAAGGCGACGAAGATCCGACCTACGACGGGCTCGGGTCGCGTTGGCAGTTGGTCTACATATGACCTACCTTCGCCGCGAGATTGACCTAAAATTTCAGCTTGGCGAAGGCGACTTCGGGGCGGCCGGCGTCGACACGGTCGAAGTGACCGGGCTTCGCGTCGCCTGCAATATCCAGAAAAACGGCGACGCGTCCTATTCCCGGGCGTCGCTCAAGGTCTACGGCTTGACCCTGTCGACCATGAACAAGCTTTCAACGCTCGGGAAGCCCCTCGTCGACGGCCGTAACAATACGGTCACGGTCACGGCTGGCGACGCCAACGGGAAGGCTGTCGTCTTCTCCGGGACGATCACCGAAGCATGGGTCGACGGCGCGAACGCTCCCGAAGTCTCCCTGTCCGTGGAGGCGTATGTCGGGCTCATTGACGCGCTTAAGCCCCTGCCCGCCTCGAGCTTCAAGGGCAGCGTCGACGCCGCGACGATCGTCGCCAGCATCGCGCAACAGACGGGGCGCAATTTTGAAAACGGCGGCGTCGAAGGCGTGACCCTGACAAACCCAAATTACCCGGGGACCGGCCGGCAACAGCTCGAGAGCGTGGCGCGAGACGGCGGCTTCAATCTCTTCATTGACGACGTAACCAACGCCGTCGCGATATGGCCCCGGGACGGCGTACGCGGCGGGCAAATCCCGCTTATCAATGCGCAGACCGGGCTAGTCGGATTCCCGACGCACACCGAAAACGGAATCCTGATAACGTCCCTTTTCAATCCGGCCATTGTCTTCGGCCGCGCGGTCCGGGTCGAAAGCATTCTTACGCCGGCCGCCGGGACATGGAGCGTCTTTGCGGTCTCGCACGATCTGGAAAGCCTCGCGCCGGGCGGCGCATGGTTTACCCGGGCGCAATGCAACGTGTTTGGGATGGTAGCCATTGCCCGCCAGTGAAAATTACAAGGGCTCTCAACAGCTCACGAGCGCGACCGATACGACCAACGCGCTCAACTTCATGATCCGGATGATCATGGGGCAAATGGCGACGGCGACCGTCGTCAAGGTGCTTGCGGTAAGCAACGCGGGCGGCGTGTCGGCGGTCGGCACGGTCGACGTGCTCCCGCTCGTGGCGCAGATCGACGGGGCGGGCAAAGCCACGCCGCACGCGCCTATTTACGGCCTGCCCTACATGCGCCTGCAGGGCGGCGCGGACGCGGTTATTCTGGACCCCAAGGTTGACGACATAGGGCTAGCGGTGTTTGCCTCCCGCGACATAAGCGCGGTCAAGGCGACCAAGGCAGCGGCCAACCCGGGCAGCTTCCGGCAATTCAGCCTGTCCGACGGACTCTATATCGGCGGCTTCCTCAATGGCGTTCCGACGCAATACGTGCGATTTTCCACAACCGGCGTTGAGATCGTCACGCCGGGCGTCGTCAACGTACAGGCAGGCGGAACCGTGACCATAACAAGCCCCAACATGCGGCTAGTCGGCCCGGTCCATGTCACAGGCGCGTTGACGGGGGACAGCACGGCCGCCTTTACCGGCGCGGTCTCTGGCGACGGGCGCAGCCTCACCACGCACAAACACACCGGCGTTACCGTCGGCGGCGGCAATACCGGGGGAAGCATCCCGTGAGAACGCTTCTCCTAGATCAGACGACTTGGGATCTATGCCTAGACGCGGCGGGCGATATCGCCATTGCGGCGGATCCGTACGCCATGGCGCAGGACGTCGCGTCCGCCATCCGCCTGTTTATCGGCGAAGCATGGTACGACACAGCCCTTGGCGTCCCGTATTTTGAACAGATTCTAGGGCGCGCGCCGCCGGTCTCGCTGATCAAGGAACAGTTGACCCGGGCGGCCCTCACAGTCCCGGGCGTGGTCGCCGCGACTTGCACGCTCGCGTCAATCGTCAACCGCCAACTTACCGGCCAAGTCCGGGTTACGGACCGGGCCGGGGCCGTGCTAACTGTCGCCTTCGCGGGCGGCTCAACGTCCATAGGGGGCTAAGAATGACCACGTCCGTTCCGTCCCCGACCTTTGGCCCCCGGGGCTTCGTCGCGCCTAGCGAGCCGGATATTCTGGCGGGCGTGCAGGCGGACCTAAACGCGGCCTTTGGGGGCAATCTCAACCCGGGCCTGTCGACGCCTCAAGGGCAGCTTGCAACGGGCTTCACGACGGCCATAGGCGAGAAAAACGCCCTGTTGCTGCAAGTGCTCAACGGCGTGGATCCGGCGTTAGCCACGGGCCGCCTGCAGGACGCGATCGGCCGAATCTATTTCCTCGAGCGCATCCCGGCTGTCGCGACGTCCGTCATTGCCACGTGCTCGGGAAGCCAAGGGACGATAATTCCTGTCGGGTCGCTGGCGATCTCAACAGCCGGCGATCTGTACGCCAGCACCGCACGGGCCAAGATAGGCGCGGGGGGCACTGTAAGCGTCGTTTTTCAATGCCAGACGACGGGCCCCGTGGCTTGTCCGGCCGGGACGTTGACAAGCATCTATCGCGCCGTTCCGGGATGGGACAGCGTGACCAATCCGTCCGACGGGACACTTGGCCGGGACGTTGAGACCGCAACCGAATTCGAGGCGCGGCGGCGGGCGTCCGTGGCGCTTAACGCCGTTGGGTCGCTCCCGTCCATACGGGCCGCCGTCCTGTCCGTCCCGGGCGTGCTTGACGCCTATGTCACCGACAACAGCACGGCGAGCCCCGTAACGACCGGCGGCGTGACCATTCCCGCGTATGCCCTGTATGTCGCGGCGGCGGGCGGATCCGGGCAGGCGATCGCCGAAGCGGTATGGCGCAAGAAATGGCCCGGGCAGCCAATGCAAGTGACCGGCGCAACGGCGTACACGGTCGAAGACCAAGACCCGGCGTACGCGCCGCCCTATCCGTCCTACACGGTCCGGATCGTCACGCCGTCGAATCTCCCGATTTTTATTGCCGTCTCGATAACGGACTCGCCGGCCGTGCCATCCGACGCCCAAGCGCAAGTGCGGGCGGCGATCGCCAACGCCTTTGCGGGCGGCGACGGCGGGTCGCGGGCCGGTATCGGGCGGACCCTGTACGCGTCGCGATTCCTCGCGTCCGTCGTGGCGCTCGGGGCTTGGGCGTCCAACGTCATTTCCATCAGCATCGGCACGAGCGCGAGCCCGACCGGGGACACTGTCGCGGTCAATATCAATGCGCTCCCGACCCTTAGCACCGCAAACGTGACGTTGACGCTGGTCTAATGCCGTACGCCCCGCTCAACCCTCTTGTCAGCCAATACGCCGCCAGCCCGACGATCACGCGGCTGCTAGAGGACTTTTCGACGTGGATCGTCCCGGACGCGGACATTGACGCTTGGTACGATCTCGTTTGGAATGTCGAGACGGCCCAAGGCTATGGGCTGGACGTTTGGGGCCGGATCGTTGACGTCGGCCGCGTCGTCGTCGTGGCGAGCGGCGAGATAACGCTAGGCTTCGTCGAAGCCAACCCCTCGAGCTCCGTTCCCTTTGGATCCGGCGTCTTCTACAATGGCGGATCGACGACGTCTAACTATGCGTTGCCCGACGCCGACTACCGGACGCTAATTTACGCCAAGGCGTTGAGCAATATTTGCGACGGGTCGATTCCGGCCGCTAACCGGATCCTGCGCCTGTTGTTCCCGGACCGGGGCGACTGCTACGTGACCGACGGTCTCAACATGACCATGACCTACACTTTCGAATTCCCGCTTAGTCAAGTCGAGCTCGCTATTCTCGGGCAATCCAACGTGCTCGCCACGCCTTCCGGCGTCGTCGCAACAATCAACGTGATCTAGGGGCCCCCATGGACGCCGCCGACATTCCGACCAAGTTTCCAATCGCCTTTGCCTCGAGCGCTGGCGGCGGCTTCATCCGGGCTATTCCCGAAGCGCCCGGGGCTTCGGGCGTCGCCAACCTTATTGAAGGCTTTCCGCCGGAATGCTTCACGCCCCTGTCGGGCGGCGGCGTGCCCCCGGCCGGGCAGGACTTCAACGGGATTCTAAACCAAGTCACGGCTTGGAATCGCTGGCAGGCAGCGGGCGGAACGTCCCTGTACGACGGCACATTCTCGACCGCGATCGGCGGCTATCCCGCCGGCTGCATCCTGCGCAGCACCACGGCCGGGCTCTATTGGGTAAATCTGGTCGACGACAACACGACCAACCCGGACAGCGGCGGGACCAACTGGCAAGCGCTGGTCGCCCCCAATAGCGTCGCAAATACGCAGCTCGCGCAAATGGCGTCCCTCACGGTCAAGGCCAATATCGGGACGGCGGCCGTGGTCACGGGTTCGATTGCGTCGACCACGCTTACGGTTACGGCCGTCGCGTCCGGCCGCCTGTCGGTCGGGCAGACTATCAGCGGAACCGGCGTGACCCTCGGGACGCGCATAACGGCTTTCCTTACCGGATCCGGCGGGACCGGGACGTATAGCGTAAGCGTATCGCAGACGGCCGCCAGCGCGACGATTAACGCCACGGGGACCGCCAACGCGTCCGACGTGCCCCTTGCGGACCTACTGGCGGCGGCGGGCGTCGTCGCGCCCTTTGCGTCGTGCATGGTCGCCGGGTCGGGCGTCAACGGGGCCTGCACGATCTATGGCGCGAGCAACATCGCATCCGTGACCCGGACGGCGAGCGGGACCTATTACGTCGCTTTCACGTCCGCCCCGGCCAACGCCAACTACGCGCCGCAAATCACCGTTCGCGGGCAAAACGTCGTCGGCACATGGGACAACCCGACGACGGCCGGCTTCGACGTGAACCAACAGAACGGCAACGCCAACATTGGCAGCGCGCCACAGAACAACAATTTCAGCGTCCTAGTCTTCCGCTAGGGGGCCGCCAGCGCCCGCAAGATAGTTAGGCGTACGAATTACCATTGACGACCTCCGGCCCCTGACGTACTGTACGTCATCGGCCGAAGGGAGGGCCGTTTTCCATGACCAAGCGTATAGCAATCGACCAACTGCTAGCCGGGTCCGGCGTGCTCCGGACGGAAAAAGCATACACGACGGACGCGGCAAGCCGCTTCGCAGTCGTCCAGCCCCTCAACGCCCCCGGCGTCTGGATTTTGGTTCACCGTCGATCGGGTATCCGGATTCAAAGCCTGTTGCCTTCGGCCAAGCTAAGTCTCGCCGCCGCGCTTCGATACATCGCGGCTCTGGACGCTCTTGAGATCGACTGGACGCCGTTCGATACGATCGACGAAGTCCGATGGAGCGGCGCGCCGCCGAAGGGCTTCAAAACCAACCCGTCGCAAGAAACCGTCGACGCGATGCGGGCCGCCATCCGGGGCGCTCAATGATCGCCCGCGTATGCCCCGAATGCGGGGCGTCCTTCGCCCCGACCAACGGCCGCCAAGTCTTCTGCACGGTCGCCCATAAGCAAGCATTCTGGCGGCTCATGGCGGCCCGGGGACAGCTCATGTTGCCCCTGTCGCTGTCATGGCAGGCAGGGAACCGGAAGGGCGAAAGTCACGCCGCTTGGGCCCGCTCGCAACAGGACGGGCTTTTGAGGCGATGGGTCCGGGAAGACCGGGAAGCCGGCCGGGATCCGTCCCTCGTGAGCCGGGCAAAAGAATCTTTGCGCTGGTCTCACGTGGACGCTTGACGGGGCCCCGGGTTATCGGTACAAATAATTGTCAGCAAGGGAGACAGCGACATGAACATTCAAGCGATCTTTTCGAACGGCCAAGTCGACGTTTACAAGGGCAAGCGCCCCGTCCGGGCCGCGTGGCAAGTGGTTTGCCCCGACGGTCAAATTGTTTCCGGGCACTCGCTGGACCGGGGGGCGCGGGTCTGGACCGCGTACCCGGCCGACGCCAAGGGGAACCAAGTCGGGGATTGCAGGCACGAGCACCGCAAGGAATGGCTGTCCGTCAATCTGGCGGACTATCCGGTTTGGGACATTTGACCATGCAAGCCGTCGAAAGCATCAACGCAGAGCTGGCGAAGCTAAACGGCTCGCAACGGGCCGCCCTTCGCAAGTCTTGGGCCGGCGTTATCGGGGATCTCAAGATCCGCACGTTCGATAACGGCGCGGCCGTTCAAGTCGGCTTTCGCCCGGTAAACGGCCGCCGGCTTTGGGCGTACGCATGGGTCGGCCCTCGCGGGAGACTCCTAGACGTCCAATCGCATGTGACAGGGGAAGACGGCCGGTCGACGCTGTTCGACTAGCCCTTCCGATATCGCCGGCCCCGCCAGCCGCCGGCCGCTACGATGGGCCAATCGTGCGCCCATGGCGGCCGGCGCATCATGAGCGCTTCAAACTCTTGCAGCGAGCCGGTCCCTTGCGGGATCTCGCAAACGATCTCGTCATAGACGTGCAGGATCGTCGGATAGCCGGCGGCGCGTAGCTGCAGGACGGCGTAGCGCATTATGTCGTGCGCCACGGCCTGCACGATATTTTCGGTAAGCCGCCCCCCAAACGTCGCCATGGGCCCCCATCCGGGCGGGCCGTACTTGGGATTGGAATTCCAAGTCCAATAGACGATTGAAAGCTGCGCAGGGTCGCGGTCCGACGGCGTCAAGGTCGCGTTGTGATATGTCAGCTCGCGCCCGGACAGGAGGCGAATTATCAGGGCGTCGGCCCGCGTATAGAAGCCAATGCCCCGATACGTGAAGAGTGTTCCCGGGTTCTGCAGGGCCATAATGGCGTGACCTTCAACCCCGTACAGCTCCGGCCGGCGGTCCCTGTCCCATGGGCGACCCCTATGCTGTCCGCCCCAAAATTCGACGATCGCGGGCGAAGCGTCACGCCATGCGATAATGTGGCCTTTGATCTCGCTTTCGGTGAACGTCCCGGAATCGTCGAACGCCAGCCAAGCGTTAATCCATCCCCCAAAGCCTAGTCCTAGCTCCGCGACCTTGCCGATTTTTTGGCGGTCCGGGTGGTGATCGCCGTTAACGGCCGCATACTCGAGATATTCCGCAAGCGTCTTGCCCGTTATCTTGGCGGCGGACAGGAGATAGATCGGGTCGCCCTTGTGGAAGGCGTCAATGCGCCATTGCTCGCCGGCAAGCATGGCGATCACGACGGCTTCGATCGCGCTATAATCCGACGCGATCAAATCGTGACCCGGCGCGGCGACGAATAGCCCCCGGATACTGCCCGAAATGCAAAGCGCCGCGTCGCCGAAATACCATTCGACGAGATCCAGCGCGCCCGTCGCCATGACGTCTAGGACTTGGTCGACCATCTCGACCCGCCATCCCGGCTTGCCCGGCTTGCGCTCCCGGGCGGCGCACCACGGGCAGGCGTCGAAGCTCGGCCGATAAGCACGGTCGCACGCCGCGCAAACCGCCAGCTTAGGGCCGGCCTTGGGCAGATTGAGAGGTTGGGGCCCTTCCCCCGTCGGCCGCCCTGTACGGGCCCCATGGTGCGCGAGAAGGTTCCTAAGCCGATCGTCGCGACTAAGCTGGTTCGCCATGGCGTACGTCTTTTTGACGCTGGCGGATCCGGTAAGCTGGCGGATCTCGAGCGCGCGCCGGGGCGGCCATAGCCGGCCGGGCGGATGGGGCGGCAAACGCCTAAGGGCGTCGGTCACGGCCTCTTCGTCCATGGAGTCCATGAAGATTCCGTGAGCCGCCAGCCAACCCTTCGACGCCTCGAGCTGCGTCGGATTGAGCCCCCCGGTAATGCCACGATATTCGTCGCCATAGCGCGCTAGAAGCTGGTCAAGGATTCCAAGGCAGGCCATGAGCCCGGCCCGATCGACGCCCATTCCCCGCCAGTTTATCTCCTGATCAATCCACCAGAAATTTAGCTCTTCCGGCGTCATGGGCAGCATATGCGAGACCGCCTCGCCTTCGGCGTCTAGGTCGGTATCGCAATAGCGGCAAAGCGCTTCGAAGTCCGCCGCGTCGGCCGGGTCCGCGCCGGGCATCCAAGCGGGCAGGATCCGGCGGCGGGGATCCTTTTTGGTCGGATTGCGGGGCACGCTGAATTTGTCCAGCAAGCGCTTGCCCTCTTTGTCCTTGGGCGTCTTGAGCTGCAGGACGTCGGACAGGGCGGCGAGGGCGGCCGGCCATTGATTGACCCGGGCCGTCGCCATGCTGCAGCGCTGCAGATACGGATTAAGGGGCGGCCAACCGTACCGCCCTTGCAGGACGTGCAGCCATATCAGCCGCTCAAACATCGCGTTATGCGACTCGATGGGGCCGCCCGCGTCCAGATAGGCGAATAGATCGTGCGGCATGGGAAGCCCGGGCCACCAACGCCGCTTGCCTTGCCCGGGCAGCTCATAGGACAGAGTCAAAAGATCCGTCGACGGGTGCTCTGCGTATGCCGCCGCGCCGACCACGGGCAGGCCCTTTTTGGTCCCGGAGCCGGGAACCTTGTCCCATTTCTGCGTCTCGTCATTCCAGACTAGACCCGCCTCGCTATAGGTCTCAACGTCCAGCTTGGCGGCGGTCATTGCGCCGGCGTGACCTTTGCTGCGCCGTCCGCCTCGAGAAGCTGGATAGCTGCATCTAGATAGGTCCGAAATTCTTCGGCCTGCTTCCGGATCTTACAGCCCGGCGCGCCTATCCGCGTCGCCGTGAAATGCTCTTGGGCGCGGATAGCTCGCAGCCCGTTGACAATGTGTCTTCGTTCCATGGTCACGCTTCCTAGAAGGGGATCTCGTCAAAGCAAGCCGCACATTGCCAAGTCCCCCGGCGCGCGTTGAGAGGATACGCGCCGGGGGCCCCGCAAAAGACGCAAGTGCGGCTTAGGCCGGGGGGCTCATCATGCCGTTTGCAATCAAGAGCGCGTCGGTCCAGCCGGCCCCGATCATGGCTTCATACGTCGCCCCTTGAGCCGCCGGGAGCATGACGCGGACGGGGGCCGTTGGCGGGGGCGCTGGCGGGGCCGGAGCGGGCCCGGCACGGTATCCGTCATATGCCGGCGCGGCGGGCGCTGGCGGGGGCGCAGGCGCGGCCATGGGCGGCATTGGGGCCGCCATATGCGCCGGAGGGGCCGGCGCTGCAGCCGGGGGCGGATCCATCATGCCCGCCGCGATCAATGCCGCGTCGGTCCAGCCGGCCGCGATCATAGCCGCGTACGGTACGCCATTGGCGGCCGGGAGCATGACCGGACCAATGCCCGGCATGGGGCCGGAGGCAACCGGCGTATGCGACGCGCCCGGGGGCAACGCCACGGGGCCGCCAGCCGTCCCGAAGGCGTCTTCGGCCGACGGGCCGACGATGATCTCCGGGCCGATACCGTCGATCGCGAATTGACTCCAATTCATGTGCAGCCCGGGCTTTTGCGCATTGTCGTTGCTCTTGATCGTCCCGGCGACCCGGCCGTAATAGCCGCGCTTCATCTCTTCGGGCCGCGCTTCCCGCCACACGCCGCCTTCACTCTTGACGACCTTGGGCTGGAATCCGTTCGTGAACCGGACAACCCAATGACCGGCGAAGCCGTCCAGTCGATTGAACGGCCGGCCGCGATCGTCGAAGCCGTCGCCGTCGACGACCTTGTCGGAGAACGTCGGGAGCACGCACGGACCGCCGGGCGTTGGGAACAGGTGCGGCCACGACAGCCGCGCTTCGGCGTCGATCAACGCCTTGAAAGCGGGCCAATTCGGATCCGTCTTGGCGAAGGCGAGAGCGACAAACCATTCGGTCCGCGCCTGTCCGGCGTTGGGGCCCGTCTTGATCGTCAAGGGCTGGCCTTGCATGTCCGTCGTATTGGGCTTGAATGCGTCGCCTTGCACGAGGCGACCGACGGGGGAAGTAAAGTTGGTCGGCATAGGTTAGTCTCCTGTTTACCCGAAGGCTTTGGCTGCAGATTCTTGGCCCATGGGGACAAGCTTTTGCTCTCCCGGGGGCTTTTCCGCGAATGCGGCGATGACGTTAGCCGGGACGCCAGCGGCCCGGGCTTGGTTCGGCGTGAGCGTGGCGGGCTTGGCAAGGTTCACGCCGAAGCCTTGCCCGATAGATACGACCGCGTCCGGGGGAACCGTCCAGCGCTCCCGGCCCGTCCCTTGCTTGAAGCCCCATCCCGGGACGGCCCGGCCGGCGCGAAGCTCGCTCTTGGCGATCTCTTCTAGTGCGCCCTGCTGCGCCTCGAGCCGGTCCATGGCGCGCCGGATTAGCGCGAGCTGCAGACCGATTGCGGCCGGCGGGATCTCGAGGGGCACGGACTGCCCGGCTAGGTCCATGGCGACGTAACCGGCGGACCGTAGCGCCGGGCAGGCGTGGCGCGCGCTGCAGTCCTCGCAATGGTCATTCGGCACGCAAAGGGCGTTGTCGACCTTGGCGTGACGGGCGGCCGTATAAAGCCCGTCGACCACGGCGCGGACTTTCCAACCCAACGTGTCCCAAGTCCTTATGGGCCCGTCCGGGTGATAGTTGCGGGGCTGGACGATCGTAAGCCGGACTTGCCAACCCTTGACCATGTCCCATGTGAGACCTTCCCGCTCGAGCACGCCAGCGACGTACAGACACAGTTGCTCATTGCACCACGGATCGACGTAGCGGTGTCCATATTTGTAATCGACAATGTCGATCACCTTGGACCCGTGGTCGCAGGCGGCAAGATCCGGCGTGCCTTCGCAGTCGGGATGCACGAGCATGTGCATCGTCAACTTGCGTTCGACCCATCGCGGAAACCCGGCCATGCTGGCGGCGGCGAGGAAATAGGCCCCGCATTCCGTCATCTCTTCGTCGATCGCCACGCCGTTAGGCGCAATGCTCCCGACGGGCAGGAATCGGCCTTGCGTCGCTTCGGTCGCCCAAAAGTGCGCCGCCGTCCCTAGCCGCGCCTCTTCGCCTTCGGTCTCGGGATAACGGGCCTGCATTGCAAGACTGCCCGGGCAGCGCGACCAAATCGCCGCGCCGCTTGGACGTAAAACCCCCGGCACACTCACGATCAGCCCGCCGCCAGCTTGGCGTCGACTTGCGCTTCGACGATCTCGAGAAGATCCGGGCGCTGGATAAGATCGCCAAGCATCTTGACGCCGACGGCCTCGCACATTCCGGCGATATCGACGACGGTAAGCTTCCCGGCGTTTTGGGCCGGCGTGATCTTACCCATCAGCCTTTGGAAGAGCTGAATCGGCGGAACGGCGGAAGAGATCGACGGGGCCGGGTCGGGGGCCGTGGCGACCGTAACCGGCGGCGCGGGGACGTCGACGGGCGGCGGCGGAATGTCGCCCTTGAGCTCTGCTGTCACGACTTGCACGAGCGCGTCGGCAACGCCCCGCTTTTTGCGCCACCGGCCGTCCGCCGTGAGCGACCCGCCGCCGTCGGCCGTCTTGGCGTGGATCCTGTCATCCCATGGCAGACCGTCCGCGTCGACCGGGCCGCCTTCCGCCTGCACCGGCTCGCAAGGCGGCGGGGGCGTCAAGGGGGCGGCCGGGCCAAAAGCGGCCGTTACGTCGTCGACGGGGGCCGTTCGGCCGGACATTCCGACTTGCGAAGGCGCCGTGACCTTTTCTTCCGTGTCGTCTTCCCAAGCTGCGTCATACGCCGCCAGCAACGCGCCGGGGCTCACCGTGTCCAGAAGCGCGATAAGCGCGACGGCCTCCCGAGGCGTGACCGTCGCCGTGTCGAATGTGATTTGCAAGGCCGTGGCCTCCTGTTTTGCATGTTGACGGCGGGAGCGTTACCGACCTATGACCGGGGCGTCAACATTTATTGCAGAGCCCGCCTTGGCAATCCTTCGGCCCTATCAGAACGACCTCGCCGCCGATGTTACGGCGCAATGGGCGGCCGGCGCGCGTAACGTCGTCATGAGGCTAGACACTGGCGGCGGCAAGACCGTTATCCTCGCGCACCTTATCGGGAACCATGCCGCCGCAGTCATCGCGCACCGGCAAGAGCTGGTCGGGCAGCTTTCCCTCGCGCTTGCCCGCAACGGCGTACGGCATGACATTATCGCCCCCGATGCGGTCCGGCGCGCCATCGCCCGGTCTCACATAGACGAGCTAGGCCGGAGCTATTACGCCCCGGGCGCGCCGTGTCGGGTCGCCGGCGTCGATACCCTGATTAACCGGCGTGACGAGCTCAAGGCTTGGGCGTCGACGGTCACGCGGGTTGTGGTCGACGAGGCGCACCACGTCATCGCGGGCAACAAATGGGGGACGGCTATGCTCCTGTTTACCAACCCGGCGTGTCGTGGCTTGTTCCCGACAGCCACGCCCCAACGTGCCGACGGCAAGGGGCTTGGCCGGCACGCGGACGGACTGGCGGACGCCATGGTGCAGGGCCCGCCTATGCGTTGGCTGATCGACAACGGCTATTTGACCGACTACCGCATGTTTTGCGTCGAATCCGATATGAAGCTTCTCGAGGACGATATAGGCGCAAGCGGCGACTGGTCGACCGCCAAGCTTCGGGCCGCCGCCCGGGGATCTCACATCGTCGGGGACGTGGTCGCCCGATATCTCGAGTTTGCGCCGGGTATGCTCGGCGTGACCTTTGCGCCCGACGTCGAAACGGCCGGCGAGATCCAAGCGCAGTATGTCGCCCGGGGCGTCCCGGCCGCGCTTCTCACCGGCAAGACAGACGGCGGCGTGCGGCGTCACACGATCAAGAGATTTGCCCGGCGCGAGATCCTGCAGCTTGTCGTCGTCGACATCATAAGCGAGGGCTTTGACCTTCCCGCGATCGAAGTCGCCAGCATGGCCCGGAAGACCGCCAGTCTCGCGACGTTCATGCAACAATTTGGCCGGGCGCTCCGGCCCTCGCCGGGCAAGGGCGCGGCCCGTATCATTGACCACGTGAGCAACTATCTTGACCTTGGGCCGCCCGATCGGCCCCGGGCTTGGACACTGGACCGCCGGGAGCGCCGCAGCGGCAAGAGCTCCGGAATCCCAATGCGGATCTGTCTCCCATGGGCAGAGCATCCCGGGTGCTATCAACCGTACGTCCGGACGCTCAAGGCGTGCCCCTATTGCTCCTGCCCGGCCCCGCCGCCCGTCGGCCGGTCCAGCCCGGAAATGGTCGACGGCGACCTTAGCGAGCTGGACCCGGAGACCTTGGCGCGGCTTCGCGGCGCGGTCGACGTCGTCAACCTACCGACCGAAGCGTACCGGGCGACACTGGCGGCAAAGCACATGCCGGAGATAGGACAGCTCGCCGAAGTCAAACGCCATCACGCCCGCCAGCTCGAGCAAGTGGCGCTCCGGAACGCCATGGACCTGTGGGCCGGCCAACGCCACGCGGCGGGCGCGTCGGACTCAGAAATACAACGGCTCTTCTGGTTCACTTTTGGTATCGACGTGCTCAGTGCGCTAGCCTTGGGCCCGACGGACGCAGCGGCGCTAAGGGGGCGCATTGAGGCATGACGGGCGTCCCGGTCCGCAACGGTGTGTTTTATCTAGGCGATTGTCTGGACGTCATGGCGACGTTACCGGCCGCCAGTGTCGATATGATCCTTTGCGATCTCCCTTACGGCACGACACAGAACAGATGGGACGTCGTCATTCCTTTCGAGCCGCTATGGCGCGAGTATTGGCGCGTTTGCCGTCCGGGAGCCGCAATAGTGCTTACGGCGGCGAGCCCGTTCGACGCGGCCCTTACTATGTCGCAGCCCGACGCCTTCCGGTATCGCTGGATTTGGGAGAAGACGGCCGCGACAGGGTTTCTCAACGCCAAGAAAGCCCCCTTACGCTGTCATGAGTCCGTGCTTGTGTTCTACGATGACGCGCCGGTTTACGTACCCCAAAAGACTGCCGGCGCTACAATAAAACGGGTCAAGGCGAGCACGGCGCACCACGGGCCAAACTACGGAAAGACGACAAATATCCGCAAACCCTATGAGTCGACGGAACGCTACCCTCGCGACGTCTTGCGCTTTGCCAAAGACAACCGGCTAGGCCGGCCGCACCCAACGCAGAAGCCCGTTGCGCTCTTTGAGTATCTGACGCGGACCTACACACACGAAGGAATGACCGTGCTTGATAATTGCGCCGGGTCCGGAACGACAGCTATCGCTTGCGAGAATGCGGGCCGTCGCTGGATTTGTATTGAGCGAGACGAAACGTATTTTGCGCAGGCCATAGGGAGGATTGTCGGCCATGAAAACTCGTAAAGATGCGCACCTATGGGAGCGGGATCCAGACGATTGGTACGTTGAGCCGGCGAAGAGCGTCCGCCAGCTTCTAACCGTCGAGCGCTTCGACGGCTGGACGCATGACCCATGTTGCGGGCGCGGGACGATTCCGGAAGTGCTGGCGGCGGCCGGCGTCACGGTCACGGGGTCGGACATAAAGGACCGTGGCGCGCCGTACTTTATGGGCGTGTCGGATTTCATCGCGACCGGGTGGCTTCCCGAAGGCGTGCAGCACGTTTGCATGAATCCGCCGTACTTCAAGGCGGCCGGGGCCGAAGCGTGCATTATGCAAGCTCTGGACCGCGCGCCGGGCAAGGTCGCGGCGTTTGTAAGCGCCAAGTTTTTATATGGCGGCGCGCGCTCCCGGCGGCTCTACAAAGCCCGGCCTCCGTCGCGCGTGTGGCTTCTCACCGATCGGCCGTCCTGCCCGCCCGGGGCGTGGCTGGCGGCCGGCAACGTGGCGGGCGGCGGCGAACAGGACTTTGCGTGGCTGGTATGGGATGCGCGACCCTTGCGGCATCCGACCGGGGCGCTCTCGTGGGTGGGGTGGTTATGAGTCGGGGCATGGGCAGGCATCACAGCCCCGTCAACGAAACGGAAGTGTGGCTTACGCCCCCGCATATACTGGCGGCGCTCGGGACGTTTGACCTAGACCCTTGCGCGTGCAGTCTCCCCCGGCCGCACACAATGGCGGCGCGCCGTCCGTTCTCGTGGCGTACGGGGAGACTGACGCCGCTATTCTTGAGCATTCCGGCATTGCCGGGCAGTATGCGGGGCTGAAATGAAACCGTCAGATAATAAATTCCATAAAGGGAACGGCGACGACGGCAAGCACTATTGGCTAACACCGCCGGACGTGTACGTGACGCTCCATACCGAATTCAACTTTACCTTCGACCCGTGTCCGTGGCCTAAGCCGGATGATTTTGACGGCCTTACTTGCGAATGGGGATCGTCTAGTTACGTCAACCCGCCGTTTGGTTCAATTATGCACGAAGGCAAAAAGAAAGGCGCAACAGCGTGGGTCCGCAAGGCGATTGAAGAGCACAAGAAAGGAAAGACTGTCGTTCTCGTGCATCCCGTCGACAAGTGGCTTTTAATGCTTGTCGAAGCCGGGGCGGAGATTCGCAATCTCGGTGACATTAAGTGGTGCGCAACGGAAGACTATTCCGCCGGAAAAGGTACGGGGCGGCATATTGCCTGTTTTGTCTTGCGGGGGGCCAATGACGAGTGAAGCCTATGCACAGTCTCAAGTGAGACTAGAAGCGCCGACTAAAGGCGTGACCCTCTGGCGGAACAATGTCGGCGTCCTTACCGACGTGTCAGGGCGGCCCGTGCGCTTTGGTCTCGCCAATGAGAGCCGCCAGATTAACGAAGCGCTCAAGTCGTCGGATCTCATAGGCTGGCGACCCGTGCTGATCACGCCTGCGCACGTCGGGCACACGATCGCCCAATTCGTGTCCCGGGAATGCAAGGCCCCCGGGTGGAAGTATGCGGGCACGGACCGGGAGCGCGCGCAAAAAGCTTGGCTGGATCTGGTCGCGGCGGCGGGGGGCGATTCTGCATTTGCCACCGGGCCCGGGACACTGTAGCTATGACCGCTACGTCATAAGTCGGGAGACATACGGAATGCCTTTTATTCTCACCGTGAGCCGGTACGGCAACGGCAATCCAGAGCATTGGAACGTGTACGAAGTGACGCGCAAGACCAAGGCGTTTTGGTTCGTCAATGGGTGGGGCGGCCGGGAGCGTCGCGTCGCCATTGGCGAAGTAAGCGCGGTTTGCGAGGACGAAGCCGAATGTGAAGCGTTGAGAGCTAAGGCCCTCGAGGCATGGCGGCGATATAACGACAAGATCAAACCCCTGTCCGACGCGATGCGCGACGCCCGCGAGCATATCCGGGGTTTTGAAAGTGCTCGCGATATAGAGATCGAAGCGATTCTTGCGGGTGGGGTGTCGTGAATCCCCGTACGCCCCGTTGGGATCGCATGAACGCAGAGCGTGACGCCAAAGTGCTTGCCGCCGCGTGCGACGTGGCGACCGAAAGCGGCCTGCAGGGGCTAACCCGGCGGGCCGTGGCGGAACGCGCCGGCGTGGCGCTTGGCTGCGTGAACCTATCGTATGGCGACCTTGCCGGCCTGCATCGCGCCGTCGTGCAGGAAGCGATCGCACGCCCCCTTCTAGGGGTGCTTGCGCAAGCGCTGGCGATGGGTGATCCTACCGCCCGCGACGCGCCCGACGCTCTCAAGTCCGCCGCACTCGCCACCGTACGATAAGAGGCGCTCGCCTATGGAAACCCTACCGGGGGCGCTCGCGGCGTTGGCGGCGAGTGCACAATTCGTCACGTGGTATGCCTACCCGTCCGCCACGCGGCCGGGCAAAACGGATAAGGTTCCGACCCTTTGGCATAGCGGCGCGCCCTGCAATGCGCATGACGCGGCCAACTGGACCGACGCGGCGACCGCCATCGCAACGCAGCATCTAGCCGATCGCGGCTATGGGTCGGGCGTTGGCTTTGTCTTTACGGACGCGGATCCATTCTTCTGCGCCGACGTCGACGGGGCGCACGACGGGTCCGCGTGGTCCCCCTTAGCGCTCGAGCTGGTCGCAAGGTTCCCGGGCGCGGCGGTCGAAGTCTCGCATTCCGGCCGTGGCCTGCACATTATCGGCCGGCTTACCGGGCCGGCCCCGCCGCACAGCACGAAAAACGTCGGGCTCAATATGGAGCTTTACACGGCGCGCCGCTTTATCGCCCTCACGGGGACGCACGCACACGGCGACGCCGGAACGGACTGTACGGCCGCCTTCCATGCCACCGCCGCCCAATACTTCCCGCCGACGGCCGGGCAGAATGTCACGGCTGGCGAGTGGACGACGGCCCCCGTCCCGGAATGGGGCGGACCCGAAGACGACGGCGAGCTGATCGCCCGTGCGCTTAGGGCTAGCGACCGAGGGACCAAGGCGCTTTTTGGGGGCGGGCTTACCTTCCGCCAGCTTTGGGAAGCCGACGTACCGCACGACGCCCGGAGCGAGTGCGACCAAGCCCTAGCCGGGCATCTGGCATTCTGGACGGGCAAGAATTGCGAGCGCATCGAACGGCTCATGAGAGCGTCGCCGGCGTACCGGGACAAATGGGATTCACCGGCCCATGCCAACTACCTTGCGACAACGATCCTCAAAGCCTGCAGCTACGTCGATAAGGTCGCCGTCGATCTCCGGGCGGCGCGTGCGGCCGACGGCGAGGATCCGGGCGACTTTGTCGACCCGCATCAGCAAGCGGCGTTTTTTGACGGCTGCACCTATATTTTGCAACAGCTCCAAATCTATGACGCCAAACGCAACCGGCTCATGAATCGCGAGGCGTTCGACGTGCTCTTCGGCGGGCGCGTGTTCGTGATCGACGCGGCCGGCGAGAAGATCACAGACAGCGCGTACAAGTGCTTGACACAGTCACGCGTCAACCGGCCCCGGATCGTCGACGATCTGTGCTTCCGGCCCGGGCTGGCGACTGGCGAGATCGTCCGGGAAGGGCCGTGGTCGGCGGTCAACACGTACGCCCCCTATGTCTGCGTCGCGACGCCCGGGGACGCCTCCCGTTGGCTGCAGCATATCGCCCGAATGCTTCCCGTCGCGGCCGATGCGCGAATCCTTATTGAGTATCTTGCGCGGGCCGTTCAATTCCCGGGCGTCAAAATCCCGTGGTGGCCCGTGCTGCAGGGCATGAAAGGCAACGGCAAGACTCTAATCGCCGTCGTTATGGAATATCTGTTTGGCGAGACTTACACGTATCGGCCCAATACCGCCGCCCTCGCGCGGGACGGCATGAAGTTTAACAAATGGCTGTCGCGCAAGCTTTGGGTCACGCTGGACGAAGTGACGTTGCATGACAAGCGGGGCTTTATGGAAGAGCTCAAACCCATAGTTACCGAATCCCGCGTGACCTATGAAGCAAAGGGCGTCGACCCGGTCATGGGCGACAATACCGCAAACGGGATTATCCTGACAAACCACAAGGACGGCTTGCCCCTTACCGACGGCGAGCGACGTTACGCGGTGTTTTACTGCGCACAGCAAAGCGAAGCCGACCTTATCCGGGACGGCATGACTCAACAGTATTTTGACGACTTCCTAGCGTGGCTGCAGGGCGGGGGCTTTGCGCATATCGCGCACTATCTGCAGACATACCCGCTCCCGGCCGTGCTCCCGAATCGCGCGCCGAAGACAAGCGCCACGGCCGAAGCCATTACGCAGGGACTAGGGACGGCGGAACAACTGGTACAGGACGCGATCGAAGAGGGGCGGCAAGGGTTCGCCGGGGGATGGGTCTCGAGCTACTATCTTGACCAACTGCTAGACGCCAAGCGGCTCAAGATACCGCTAAACAAGCGACGCAGCATGATGCAGGCGCTAGGCTACGATTGGCACCCGGGCCTACCGGACGGTCGGGCTCACGAGGCGGTCACGCCGGACAATCGTCGGACAAAGCTTTATGTCCGGCCCGGTCACTTATCGCTGCAGCTCACGGATCCGCTGGCGATCGGCCGGGCGTACAGCGCGGCTCAAACCGTGTCGGCCTTTGGCGGGGCGGGCTCGGTAATTAGTATCAATAATAACCGTTGACGGGGGCGTCATAAGCGCGTAATGTGTCCCTATAACCAAGGGAGACCACCGCATGACGAACCGTTACGAAGAGAAGCTACTTGCCCGGGCCGCACGGCTCGAGGCGCGCGCCGACAAGCTGGCGGCGGAAGGATACGCTCGGATTGACCGGGCCAAGGGCATCGCAAGCCATATCCCCTTCGGGCAGCCTATCCTTGTCGGGCATCATTCCGAAGGCCGGGCGCGCCGGGACGCAGAGCGAATCCATACCAACTTCGACAAGGGCTTTCAGGCGCTCGCCGCCAGCAAAGCGGTCGCGGCCAAGGCTGCAGCGGTCGGGACGGGCGGAATCAGCTCCGACGATCCGGACGCCCTCGTGAAGCTCCGGGCAGAGCTGGCGGCCGTCCAGAAGCGCCAAGAGCGCATGAAGGCGACCAACGTCACGATTCGCCAGAACAAGGCCGACCCGGTCCCGGCTCTGGTCGCCATGGGGTACAGCGAAGACAAGGCCCGGGCGCTGATCAAGCCGGACTTCTGCGGCCGGGTCGGATATCCCGACTACGCCCTGACGAACAACAGCGCCAACGGCCGGCGCATCGCAAAGCGGATTGCACAGCTTGAAGCGCGGGCCGGGCAAGTCGAGAGCGTGACGGTCACGGCGGGGGTCCGCGTCGTTGAGAACGTCGACGACAATCGCCTGCAGCTCTTCTTTCCGGACAAGCCGTCCGACGGTGTTCGCGCCGATCTCAAAGCCCGGGGCTTCCGCTGGTCGCCGACCGCCGGGGCATGGCAACGCCAGCTCAACAACGCCGCACGATATGCCGCCTCTTATATCCTCAAGACGCTTGACGCCCCCGAGAATTAAGCGTACAGATAACTCACAGACAGGGAGACAGCAAAATGATTTGGTTTCTGGTTTTATTCGTGGCGGCGGTCGCTTTCGCCGGCGCGGAAGTTGCTTGGCGCGGGAGGGCCTTCTAATGCGGGAAGAGCTGCAAGCCCTCGCACGGGATCTCGAGAAGTGCGACCTTGGCCTAGCGATGACCAAGGGCAAGCTGCGCAAGCGGTACGCCGCGCACCGGGCCGCGTGCATGGCCCGGATCAATGAGCTGGATCCGGTCACGCCGGGCAGCATGACGGACGAAGAGCTTTTGAGGGAGCTGCAGGCATGACCGAAGAGCAAATCCAGCACATCGCGCGCCGGCTGTCCGTCTCTCTAGGCTACAGCGTAGCGCACCTTGCGGACCGCATAAGCGCCGCCGTCCCGGACATGCCAGAGGATCCGGAGCTGCGGCAAACCCTGCAGGACGCCGCCAAGGCGCTGCAGGACGCCCGGGCGCGTATCGCAGAGCTTGAGGGGCGCCAATGAGCATATCCTTCGAGCTGCGCACCGTCACCGGCCGTGTCATTGAGACCACGGACCGGGCGGACCGGGCCAAAGAGCTGGCGGCATACCATGCGGCCCGTCTCACCGGCCCCGTGACGGTCTACAGGGTCACGGTTAAAGCCGTTGCCATTGACTGTGTCTCTCAAACTGTCGGGACGCCGTCATGAGCGGGCCCGTCGTAACGTATGAGCTCTGCGACGCCGACGGTCGCGTTTTGGCGGTTCGGGGGTTTGGCATCGCCGTCGATCTCGCAAAGGCGATCGCCAACAAAACCGGCGAGAGCGTGACCGTATGGCACGGGCGCGTCGTGGCGGTCATGGTTCCGGACCGCCTGTCCTAGCCCGGCCGCTTGCGGGGCACGCCATACGCATTAAGACACGTCAGACACCCCCCATGGCGCACGCTATGGGGGGTTTTGCCATGGTCCGGACAGATACCCTCAAAAGCCGTTAAACCCGCCCTACGGGCCGTTGCACGCGGATTGTCGGCCTGTTGAAGCGAGCCCCCGGGTCCGCCCATGACGCGCGGCCGGCCTGCAGCGCTAAAGCACGTGAGGCAAAGCCCCCGGAGCACGCCGAAATCGGTCGGCCCATGGACTGCGCAGAATCCCGCATAGGACGTCAAGCCCGCCCGGCGCGCCACGGCCCGGGCGTTCGTCGGATCTATCGGCGGTCCGCCCTTCCATGACTGGCGGGGCCGGCCGGCCGTCGTAAAGCACGTCAAGCATTTCCCGTAAGTGACAGAATGCGGCGTGACGATATGCGTCGGGCAGTAATCCAGATAGGTCGGCAAATTAGCGGCCCGGGCCCGTTGGCGGTCGGCGTTAATTGCTGGACGGCCGGGAATTACCGGGTCGCAAATTAAGCATTTCCCCGTCTTGGTCCGGAAACGCGTAACGCCATGCTCGGGACACTCAAAAATAAATTGCCGCAATTTGCCGTGACGGCTCATTGCGCGGATTTTAGCGAAAGAGAGCCCTAGCGAGCCTAAATGCTCGATTCTCTCTTCATAATCGCGGGTTCTGGAAATTGGGATTCTCCTGTCTTTTCAATGGTCGCGGGACTTCCCGCATGAAATCCACTCTTAGCCGATTAGGACAGATATATATCACTTAGATTAGGCATACAATGCACGCATGTTGCGTGCATACACGGTATGTGCATCATTAACTTATATATCTGTCAAAATTCCCTATAGAAGTAAAAAGTGCTGGAAGTGCTGGAAGAGGGGCTAAAAACCCTTGCGTTTCAATGCGTTGCGCGTTCCGGGACGTTCTGGAAGGTTCTGGAAGTGCTGGAAATGGCGTGACCCTATTGCCGTGACGGGCCGGGCGGGGCATTTAGTGACCCATGGCGCTAACCGATAAACAGGAAGCCTTCGCGGTCCATTACGCCCGGTACAATAACGGGGCGGCGGCCTATATGGCGGCCTATAACGCCAAGGATTCCCTGCCCTCGTCGATCGCCGTCGAAGCCAGCAAATTAAAGGCGCATCCTAAAATCGCCCAAAGGGTCGCAGAATTACGGGAAGCGGCGACCGCGACCGCCGACGTGACCCTCGAGCTCAAACAAATCTTCGCCAAGCTATGCCTGCAAGTCGTCACGGATCCGCGCGAGCTCATGACGATCCGGACCGGGAATTGTCGTTGCTGCAATGGCGAAGGGTTTGCGTATCGTTGGCGCGACGGGAAGGAATATTCCAAGGCGCTAGCGGATTGGCAGCGGCTTGCCGAAAAGGGCGTCGTTGAGGAAATGCCCGGCTGCGAAGGGGGCTTTGGGTGGCGGCCGTTCCATGCCCCGAATCCGGAATGCCCGGAGTGCGGCGGCGGGGGATTGGCGCACGCGAGCCTTAAGCCGTCCGACGAATACAGCCCGGGCGCGGCGGCCCTGTACGAAGGCGTCAAGCAAACGTCGCACGGAATCGAGATCAAGACAGCGGACCGGCAAAAGGCCATGGAAATGCTGGTCCGAATGCTAGGCGGCTTCGACGACCGGCTCGAGCTCAAGGGCCAACTGGCGGCGACGATCAAGGCGGCGGTCGCGGTCGCCAGTGATCAACACACGGCCGCCAGCATGTACGCCCAAATGCTCAAGGGCAGTTGACGCCCGCGTCATAACCGGCTAGCCGTGGCGTACAGCAATGGGAGACTGCAGCATGGTTTACGTTCCGCCCCATGGCCTTACCGCATGGTGGGTCCGTTGGTATCGGGTGTTCAAATAACCGGGGGGCTCTCGCCATGGCAGCGGGCCGCCCTTCGTCGCCTGTCGCTTGGCCCGGCCGTGGCGTCCGCCAAGCACCCCCAATTTGCCGCGCTCGAGCGGCGTTGCATGGCGCGCGGCGAGATCGTCGAAGACAGCGCCGGCGCGTGGAAATACTGGACGATTACGCACGCCGGCCGCCAAGCCCTGCAGGCCGGCCAATGAGCGGCAAGAGCTACAAGCCTTGGGGGATGCGCCAAGACCAACGGCGCGCCTATCTAGCGCCCCCTACGCCCCCGCCAATGTGCCCTCGATGCGCGACGCCCGCCATGGGCAAGCCGGGCGGCTGGTGGTGCGGCGAGTGCAGCGCGCCCGTCACAGCCCCCCGGCTATGAGGACGCCCGCCGTCACCGACTCGCCGCTTGACCGGATCCGGCGGCGTTATGAGCTCACCCCGGCCCCGGCCGCCCTCCTGCTGGCGTTGTTCTGCGTCCGGGGCGGCCAACCCGTCCGGCGCGAGACGCTGGCGGGCAAGGTCGGCCGATCGCATCGCCGCGAGAATATCGGGCCGCATCTCGTGGTCCTGCGCAAACGGGTAAGCCGGGAAGGCATCGTGACGACGGCGACGGGGAACGTCACGCTCGCGCCGGCGTTACGGGATGAATTGCGCGCCCTGCTGTCTTAGGGCATCTTGCCGCGACTCAGGAGAGCGCGCGTGGCAAACGGTATCTTGCAACCCCCCGAATTGCGCGGCGTCGGATCTCGCCGGCACGTCCTGCCCGGGATCATTCGGACATTCACCGGCACGACCGCCGCGACCGCCGCGATCGACGCGGCCGAAGTGCTGCTATTCGCAACGCAAGACTGCTGGATCTATCCGGCGCAGGCGAGCACGGCCGCCGTCGTCGGGACGTCAATCCCTATCCCGGCCGGCGTCCCGTTCTATATCCAGATTACCCCGGGCGATATCATCAACGTCATTCGCGACTCGGCGGACGGTACGTTGACCATTATCGCAACGGCCCCCTAGTGCTGATCTCCCCCGGCCTCATGGGGTGGAGCATCGGCCGGCCCCTAGCTTTGTTCGGAGCTGCATCAATGGTTCGGTCTCAAGTTTTCACCGCGTCCGGAACGTGGGTGGTCCCGGCGGGCGTCAACACGATCAGCGCGCTGCTGGTCGGCGGCGGGTCGGGCGGCGGGGGCGGCCATGCCACGGGCGGCGCTGGCGGCGGCGCGGCGGGCGCGACGACGGTCATGCTAGACGGAATCCCCGTTACGCCCGGCTCAACCCTCACCGTGACTGTCGGCGCACTAGGCGCGGGCGGCGCGATCGAAACCATTGGCACGGCGGGCACGAATTCCACAATAACCGGCGCGCTCATAAACGTCCCGGTCGCGGCCGCAGGAGCTCCCGGCGGGGCAGGCGCGGCGGTCAATGGCGGCTCTGGCGGGGCTTCCGTGGCAACCCCGGGCAACGCCTTCGACGCCGCATCGGGCCCGGCAGGCGGCGCGGCCAGCGGGACCAAAGGCGGCGTCTATACCGCGTTCGGCGGCGTTTACGTTGCGGGGGCGTCGGGCGGCGCAGGGGCCGGGACCGGCAGCGGCGGCGGGGGCTTTGGCCGTAACGTCACCGGGTCGGGCAGCACGCCAGGCGGCTCGAATATCGGCGGGGGCGGCGGGGGCGGGTC
>Ga0214923_10000808_pt1:2500-46263 | contig 46263 bp, 27 predicted proteins | sample LL1510_MetaG_FD_177993 | JGI IMG/M metagenome (GOLD analysis project Ga0214923, IMG submission 177993) | Freshwater microbial communities from Lake Lanier, Atlanta, Georgia, United States - LL-1510 | ecosystem: Environmental > Aquatic > Freshwater > Lake | place: USA: Georgia... | reverse complement strand
CATTATGCAAAAAAATTTAATTCAAATCAATTAAAATAAATTTAAAATTTATATAAAAATATTAATAATTTTTATATAAGTTAATAATAAACAACATATATAACAGTTAATTATAAACATATTTATATATTAACCATTAATATTTTTTTATTATGTATAATTCTTTAATTCAAATATTATTTTATTACTATCATTTGCAGTTAATATAGTATTATTATAAACTGTCTATTTGATAATCTATTTATATTATATATTGAAATTATTTATTTATATTTTGTAATAAAGATCTAACTGTTAGATTTAAATGCCCATTATATTTAACTAATTTATTTATTACAATCTGTTTTGGAAATCCTAAAAAATTTATTTTTTCTGCTAAAATATTATAATATTGAATTTTTTCATTTTCAATATTTAAATTATTATTTGATTTAACTAAATCCGCATCTTGTATATATTGATATAAAATATTATATAAATCAGGTTTATTAATATATATATTTAATAATTTTTTAAAATCGCTATCATCAAATAATTTTAAAGTTTCATTATTTATATTTTCGATATGGGTATCTGTTATTTCATATATATTTTCATGATTATCTTCATTTTTAACTTTTATAATATCATCTGATTTTATTTCCTTTTTATTATATTCATTGAATAATATTTCAAATTTATTTTTTATGTTTGCATCATTGGTTAAAATGTATATTATTTTATTTTCATCTTTGTTAATTATATAATTTTTATTTAATAATTGTTCATTATCAACTATAAATTGAATATTATTTATTTCATCGTATGAAAACTGCCAACATAATAGTAACTCGTGTATTAATTGAATATTTATTATACCTTCATAAGTATCTTGCAATTCAATTAAATTATTATCATTATATATTAATCTAAAAATTAAAGTCATATATTATTTTAATAATAATTTATTTTTTTAACTATAAATCAATTAACTAAAAATCCTAAAGGATTTTTATTTAATTAATGAGGCAAAAAAAATGAAATATTTATAAATTTAATAATTTTGTATATATATAATGGATGATAATATTGTTTTTGAGAATTATAAATTAACAACAAAAAAAAAATTACTAAATGCTATTTTAATTGGTTATTTTTCAACCTCACAGCAAGTTACATTTGGTAAGAATAAATCAGGCAAAACTATATATTTAATTAAACCATTTAATGATAGTTTGCCAAATATTTTAGTTGCATATGGAGGTAAATTAAAAGGTAAATTAATTATAACATTTAAAATTACAAATAATTTATTAATTAATGAAAATTCAAATGACAAAACTAATAATATAATATTACATGGTGAAATACTAAATATTATTGGTTTTATGGACGATTCTAATTTATTAATTACATTACAATATATTTATGAGATCAATAGAAAAAATATAATTAATGTTTATAATAATAATTATGAAAAAAATATTATTCGACCTTTAATTAATAAAACTATTTTTTCTATTGATCCTATTGGTTGTATAGATATTGATGATGCAATTTCATTTGAAAAATATGATGAATATTATTTAGTTACTATATATATTGCACAACCTATATGTTTTTTATCTGAAGAAATATTAGTACAAAGATCAAAAACAGCATTTTCTACATTATATAATAATTTTAATGAAAATTATGATTCAATTAATAATTTATGGGGTAATAATATAACAAATAATTCTAGTTTTATAAAAAATTACGAAAGAAATGCTTACTGTATAGAATTTTATATATGTAATATAAATTTTAAAATAGAAAAAATTATTAATTATCCAGCAAAAATTATTAATAAAATTCAAACTAATTATGATGATTGTTTAAAATATGAAATAATAGAAAAATTTTATGAATTTTCTAAAAAATTAGATTATTCAATATCTAATACACATGAATTAATTAGTTTTTGGATGATAAAGACAAATAATGAATTAGGTAAATTAGATGAATTTAAAAATTTAAATATTCCATATAGAATAATGAAAAATACATATCAATTAAATAATGGTGATATCAAATCTGAATTTACTAATATTATTAATCATGATATAAAAAAATTATTTTTATCAAGAATATCTGAATCAGCTAGTTATTCTTTAAATAATACTTTTAATTATCATTCTGCTTTAAATATACATAATTATATTCATTTCACTTCACCTATCAGAAGAATTATTGATTCATTAATTCATTGGTGTATAACATATAATATTAATTTTAAAGAATTAATCGAAAAATATAATATAGATTTAAATCATATAAATTTTTTAGATAAAGCAACAAAAAAATATCATCAAAGTATTAATATGTTAAATAATATTGATATTATCTTTAAAGATTTAAATGATGATGATTATCTAGAATTTAAAGGTTATATTTATAAAAAATCTATTATTAAAAATAAATGGACTATATATTTTAAAGAAATAGGATTTCAAAAAGTTAAAATGTGGGATTATAAATTAGATTATTTAATAGATAAATCTATTATTAATGATATTAATATTGGTGATGAATATATTTTTCAAATTTATAAAAAAAAAAGTTTTTTACCAAATGATAAAATATTAATTGTAAATACAATATTTATTTAGTGTTCTAATCTGTAGCAATTGGTATTTCAACTAATGTAAATTTCATTGTGTCGGGTGTTGTTTTTATTGATCTAATTAGGTTATATTAAAAATCGTTGATTTTTTAATAAAACGTATTTTCAATTATTGAATTAACAATAGAATTATTATCATTTTTATTCATAAATTGTTTATATTCATCAGAGTTTATTACAGTTTCTAAAATTTGTGACCAATATATTGAATATTTATGTTGTATTAAAATTAATAAAGTATCAAATTTTGATTTTAGTATATTAAAAAAACCAGTTATAATACTTAAATCACTAATTATATTTATTATAATACGTTGCGAATCTATGAATGATGCAAATTTATTACATATTTGTCTTAATTTTTCTACTATTTTTAGTCTACTTTCACGCAAATTAATTTCATCAGAAATTATTTTATATAATGAAGATATATTTTTAATATCAATATTATTTATTAATTTTTTTAATATTGCTATATCCACGCTTTTTAATAAATAGCTTAATAGTATATTAATTTTTTCAAAAATTCTTTGTTCAATCAAATTATTATCAGGTTTTATGCTAGTTTCAGATTTTTTTTCGGTTTTTATTTTTATGCTTATAATTTCTTCAGTTTTATTCATATATTTTAATAATAATAAATTATAAAACAATATATTAATTACATCAGGTATAATACTTTTCAATTTCCACATATCCACTAAAAGTAATGCGATATTTTTGATAACTACTAATACAACAGCTATTCCTGAAGCTAATGGAACACCTATTCCTGAAGCTGCAATTCCTGTTATTATAGCAGATCCAACTGCAGATACTCCATATACAGCATCTGCTGATAGAGAATCATGTTTTTTATGTTTTTCTGCTTCTCGATATAAAACACTTGATACACCACTTCCATTCAAATTATATAAATTTTTCATACTTTTTACAGCTGATTTCATATAACCACCATTGAGTTTTTCATATTTTTTTTTATATTTTATATATTTTTAATATTCTGTATTCATATTATATAATTGAGTTTTTTTATCATTAAAATTAAATTATACTTTTTCTTTCTATTATATAATAATGAATTCAAATGATTATTTATTATCAGTTAAATATAAAAATATGTGTGGGTTGAATAATATTATTACTTCTAATAATTCTAATTCTACAATTTTTTTAGGATCAACTACTGTTAATTCGAATTTGAATATAAGTAATACATCTATTTTTCAAAATATTGTTTTAATTAATTCTAATTTAACAACTTTCAAAAATACCATTTTAAATAAAACCAATTTAAATAATAATTTTTTTATATCTGGAACATCTTTAATTAATAATTTATCTTGTTCTTCTAATTTATTCGGTGCAAATAATATGTTTATAAACTCTAATTTAAATATTCAAAATGCTGTTTTAAATAATTTAACTTTATTTTCAACATTAAATGTTAGCGATGTATGTACTTTATCTAATGGTATATTTGTTAATAATATATCTTCATTATCTTTAACCATAGATGGTAATATTATTACCATTGGCAATAGTAATTCTATTGTTGATATAATTGGTACATCTGTATATATATCAAATTCAGAATTCGAATTAAAAAATAGAATTATTACTGTAAATTCATCATCTAATTTTTCTGCTTTAGATATTGGAAATTTATGTGGTATTGAAATATATGGAAATAATAGTACAGGATATTTACGTACTAATAATTTAGCTAATAGGTTTGAAATTAAAACACCACTAGATATTACATCTAATTATATAGCATTAATAGATAATAATTATAATTTAATAATTTCAGGTGCAACAATTTTACAAGATAATGTATCCATTTTAAGTAATTTAAATATATCTTCAAATTCTATTTTTAATAATTTATTAATACGTTCAAATTTTACTATATCTGGAAATACATTATTAAATAATGTTTATTTAAATTCAATTAATGTATCAAGTAATAGTTTATTCAATAGAGATTTAAATATATATAATTTAAACATATCTGGTTTTTCTATTATTAATAATAATTCTACATTTGGTTCATCACTAAATTTAAATACTTCTATTTTTGGTAATTGTTCTATTTTATCATCAATTAATGCAAGTTCTAATGTTATTTTAAATAATAATGTATCTATTAATTCAAATTTAAATTTAAATAATAATATAATTCAAGGCTCGGTAACAGTTGGATCTCAATTAAATATAATAAATAATACTCTAATTAATCAATCTACTTTTTTATCAAATTTAAATATATTAGGTAATACTAATATTAAAAATGCTAGTGTTTCATCATCTTTATATGTTAATGGATCCACTAATATAAGTGGCAATATTACATTTGGATCTAATTTAAATACTAATTTAAATATTATATTACCATTAGCAGAATATATTGATAATAACAATGCAGCATCTGCTGGTGTTCCTTTATGGGGATTTTATAGAACAGGCGATATTGTAAAAATTCGTGTTAATAATATACCACCTACTATAACTTTAATAGGTGGTAATTTTATTAATATTATCATCAATACTCTTTACACCGATCCTGGTTTAATTATAACAGATAGTTTAGGCGAAATTATTACAGGTTCGATTATTTCAATTAATGATGGAAAAAATGAATATATAACTACACCTATACCTGTCATAGGTACAAATACTATAATCCCTAATTCAATATTAAATACTAGTATTGTCAATACATACATATTCACATACAGTGCCACAAACAGTTTTAATAATATTACTATAACTACACGAACAGTTTATATAGGATATCCCCTAGCATTCAATGTAAGTTATGGTAGTTTTGCACCTGTTACAAGAAATTTTACAGTTATGAATAATACTGATTGGACATGTGAAATATGGTTATACATGACATCTTATTATAGTGATTATTTATCAATATTTGATTTTGAAGATTATCCGGCTAGATCCAATACTGCTGGTGCACGACAAGGTACTTTTAGTTTATGTATTTTACCAACTACTAATACTTTAGGATTTTTTGGTTATTCTAATGGAAATTCATATACTACTTTTAGTTTTTCTGATGTTGCAGTGCCCTTAAATAAATGGTGCCATGTTGTTTGGATGAGGAAAAATAATAATTTATATGGTATTATAAATGGTAAAAGTAGTACTGCAAAATCTACTAATACAACACCATATAATTGTTTTAATAATTTAATTAATGTACAAAATTTATTAATTTGTATGGACACATGGAGATTATCAGTTTGTAGTAGTAATTGGAATGATATATCAGTAATACAAAGTAGAAAATTTCAAGGATATATAAAATATCCATTAGTTAGATTAGGTACTTTTTATGATCCTGCAGTTATTTTCTGTCCACCATTAGAATTGACACCTAATATTAATTCATCCTTATTATATTTTGTTGATATGAATATGAAAGAACTCGTATCTGGTCAAGTATTAAATAAAGTACAAACGGTTAATTTATATACAATGCTTGTAAATCCTTTAGCACCTATTATTACTTTGAATGGTTCAAATAATATGACTTTATTAATTTATTCTAGTTTTATAGATCCAGGTGTTATCGCAACTGATATAAATGGTAATATTATTACTAATATAAATATTAGTGGTTTTGTTGATATTAATAATATTGGAAATTATACTTTAATTTATACAGCAACAGATCAATATGGTTTATCTATTAGTGTAAGTAGAAATATTAATGTAACTACTGTTTTATTTGAAATAATAAATGCACCAACATTTACTAATAGCATGACTATGAATTTAACGCAAACAAATTTTACCACATTGACATTTGAAGCATGGATATATGGTAATTTATCAGGTAATAGTCGTCGTGAAATATTTGGTGGAACTGGTATGGGTTTTTATCTATTAAATGAAGGATGTAGTAGTTTAACAGATGGATATGTAGCTGGAACAGGAACAACTGTAAGTGGATATTGTCTTCATATGGGTTTTTCAAATACTTTTGGAAATACAGGATTTCGTAATAATACTTGGACACATGTGGCAGTCACCCAGAATAGTTCCGGATTAGTAACAATGTATTATAATGGTATCCCATCAACAACTAATACCAATAGTATATGGAGTGGTACAGAATCTATAAGTAATTCATTAGGTGGTGGTTTAATTGGTGGTAAAATGATGAATGTAAGAATATGGAATGTAGCAAGAACTAGAGATCAAATTAATAATTATAAAAATATTACAATTTTAAATCAAATTGATACAACTACCGGATTAATAGTATGGTATCCATTACAAACTGATACAAAAGATTTAATAACTAATACTTATTTGGGTGGTGGTAATATGGTATTTACACCAAATATATTTGATTGGGAAATAATACCTAATTTATTTAATTTATCATCTAATAGTATTATTCCAATAATTATATTAAAAGGGAATAATCCATTAAATGTTGCATTAAATCAAACATTTGCGGATCCAGGTGTAACAGGTACTGATTTATTTGGAAATTCAATTACCGTTTATGATGTTTCAGGTTCAGTAAACACATCGGTATTAGGTTCTTATACTCTAACATATACAGTAACTGATATTCATGGTATAATTAGAATAGTATAACTAGAACAGTTAATGTAATACAATATTTATCCTATACAAATTATCATGTATATTATGGTAATTTACAAATAAATTCTGGTTTAAGTTTTAATGCAATGAATAATACTAATTGGACTTGTGAAATATGGATTTATATGAAAGCTATTAATGGAGCTAATGCTATATTTGATTTTAGACAACCAAATAATGGTGAATATGCACCTACTAATCATTTTTGGTGTGAAATTAATGGATATAAACCATATATACAAGCTATGTCAAATAGGTCTACTATTGGTACATCAATTACAACTAATATTCAACTTAATAATTGGACACATGTTGTTTGGATGAGAAATAATAATATGTTATACACATTTATTAATGGATTTGCTAGTCCTGGTGAAACTATACCTTCATATTTAAATACTTTATCAGGACTTAATTATATGGTTCATGGTGTTTATTCTGATTCGGTAATGACAAATTCTACCAGTGGTCATTTTAATGGTTTAGTTTGTCAACCATTAATAACATTAGGCGCAAAATACAATACATCAGGTTTCATACCAGTTTGGGATTTAACACCTGTAAATTATTCAAATGTTTTATATTGGTTGTCTAATAATATTGAAACTATTTCAAATCAACAAATAATTTTCAATAGAACAATTCTACAAACAGAAATTAATAATCCAGTATTACCAAGATTAAATCTAAATGGATTTAATCCTTTTTATATTTTATTAAATACTACTTTTATAGATCCAAGTTGTACTGCTTTAGATTTTTATAATAATAGTTTAACAGTTATTAATTCTGGATCAGTTAATACATCAATAATTGGTACATATATTTTAACCTATTCATCAACTGATTCATCAGGAAATACAATTTCAACTACAAGAACTGTTAATGTAGTTAATAATCTACCACAAATATCATATAATTTAAATAGTGGTTATTTAGGTCCATTACAAAGTTCTGTAACTGGTATTGATTATACTAAATTATGGTTATCAGATACGACATTCGAAGCTTGGATTAATGTTACTCAATATCCATTAAGTAGTAATGGTAATGGTGGAATGATTATTGATTTTAGAAATCCTAATTATACTAGTGTTGGTGTAATAAATAATAATTCTAGTTGTATTGGTATTAGTACTACTGGTAATTTATATGTTTGGTGTTTCGGAGGAACTAATCAAAATATTATTACAAATAATATTATTCCATTAAATAAATGGACTCATATTGTAGTAATGCGATCAAATAATAATTTTTATACATTTATTAATGGAATTATAAGTTCACCATTATCAGCATCTGGTTTTTCAAATTTATCAAATAATACCGCGTTATCATTAGGTTTATGTAACGATTATAAATTTTATACTGGAAATCCATATACTTATTGGAAATATTATGGTTATATTAATCAAGCTAGTATTCAACTTGGAGCTAAATATAGTCTAGTTAATTTTACTCCTTCATCTAATTTAGCACCAAATTCTTTTACATCAAATAATTATTTCTTTTTAGGAACAAACGGTAATGATTTAATTTCTGGTAAATATATGACTAATATAAATGTTACAACATCATTAATATTACCATCTATAACTTTAAACAGTTCTAATCCTATGTATATATTATTATATTCAACATATACTGAACCTAATGCAATAGCAACAGATTCATTAGCTACTACAATATCTTACAATACATCTGGTTCTGTAAATGCAAATCAAACAGGACAATATAATATAACATATACTGCAACTAATGATTCTGGAACTAACGTTATAAATAGATTAGTCAATGTTGTTACAATACCAATAACAGATATATTTTTCTGGATCGATGCTTCTAATATATCAAAAATTACTATCAGTAGTGGAAATATTTCGGCAATTAATGATTTATCAAGTAATAATGTTCAAATGATACCTTATTATAGTAATACACAGATTTTAAATAATGGTATTAATAATTTACCTGTTATTTATATTAATAATAGTGGATTTTACAGTAGTAATACATATGCTAATTCATATAATTATTCATTTGCAATTGTAATGACAATTTTTCAAACTAATGATTGGGGGTTAATTTTTGGTCATTATCCAATAAATAATTGGAATCAAGGTTTAGAATTTAGAATGATAAGTGGTACTAATAATGTTCAATTAGGTAATGATAGTAATACTAATGCAGGTATATTACAAACATTAAATGCGGTACCAGTTTTATATATAGGTACAAGAACACCAACTAATATAACATTAACCATGACTAATTTACAAACAGGTGCAATTACATCAATATCTCCACAAGGACCATCAAGCATGAATTTAGGAAATTTTAATTTTTTTATGGGAAAATTTACAAATTCAGGTAGTTATAATGGTAAATATTATATAGGCGAAATAATGTATTGGGAAAGAATATTAACTAATATAGAACAAAATAAAATTACAAATTATTTAGTTTTAAAATGGAGTAGTTTGACTTCTTTAAATAATCAAATATTATCGTTGTCTATTGCTCCTATTTTAACTTTAATAGGTCCAAGTATTTATAATATAAAATTAAATAATAATTATAATGAATATGGTGTAGTTGTTACAGATTTATATGGAAATACAATTTCAAATTATTCAATATCTGGATCAGTTAATACATCTATTATAGGACAATATATAATTACTTATAGTGCAACTGATACACGCAGTGTTAGTAATAGTATAACTAGAACTGTAAATGTAGTAAATAATTTATCTGTAATATCATACGATGTAACAAATGGTTGGTTAGGTACTTTAAATAATAATTATAATAGTTTGAATGGTAGTAATTGGACAATTGAATGTTGGATTTATATGACATCTAATAATACTGATGGTTGTACAATAATTGATTTTCGACCTAATAATCCATATGTTGAAAATTTAACTATGAATATGGGTATAACATCAAATGGATATATTTTTTTTTCTTATAATACAGGTTCTTTTATTTCTGCGATTGGTACTAATATTGTTGCATTAAATAAATGGATACATCTTGTATATATGAGAAATAATAATAATATATATTCATTTATTAATGGTGTATCTAATTTATTATCTTTATCTCCAATAATTCCAAATAATTTAGTTTTAAATTATTTAACATTTTGTAGTGATGCAGGCGCTTTAAAAATTTGGGGATCAACTACTAGTAGATATAAATTTTTAGGACAAATATGTCAACCATTAATAACATTAGGAGCAAAATATAGTATAACTGGTTTTACACCACAATGGGATTTAACACCAACTAGTTACTCTCAGAGTAATGTATTATTTTGGTTAAATAATGGTGTTGATATGATATCAGGTCAAACAATAACAATACAAAATACAGTTTTACAAAATAATATAATGACTTTACCAATTATTACATTAATTAATAATGATATATTATATTTACCATTAAATACCAATTATATAGAATATGGTGCGATTGCAATAGATTATTTTAATACAACTAATTTATCAATAACTATTTCAGGAACTGTAAATACTTCAATAACAGGAACATATACAATAACTTATTCAGCAACTGATTCAAATAATAATACTGGATCAATTACAAGAACAATAATTGTATATAATAATTCATTATCAACTACGGCATATAATTTTACATATGGTATAATGGGTAAATATATCAAAGATTTAACTAATGTATTAAATAACACAGATTTTACTGTTGAAATGTGGATTTATAGAAATTCATATTCATATATTCCATGTATTGAATTTCGAGATCCTTCTTCTATGTCAGGTTCTAATGGATTTATATATGGTCCTGTATCACAAACAGACGGCGGTACTAATAAAATAATATTTGGTGCTTGGTCTTCATCAAATATTCAAATATGGAATAATAATACCGGATGGATTAATATTACAAACAGTACATTTGCTTTGAATCAATGGAGTCATATTGTATGGATGAGATATAATAATAATTTTTATGGATTTATAAATGGATTTAATGATAAAGTAACATTAGTAAATACAAATTTGAATAATTTAACTAATTTAAAATCAATGATATTTGGACAATGGGGAGATGTAGCATATCCATCTACTCAAAATTCATTTAATGGATACATGAGTCAAATATTAATACGTTCTGGTGCTCAATATAGTAATTATATAACATCTGGTTTTGTTCCTAAAACTGATTTATCAATATATGCTAATAGTTCAAATACACAATTCTTTTTAGGAAATAATTATACCGAAACTTTGACCAATACACAAATACCAATAGAATACACAGTAACAACAAATAATAGATATTTATCATATATTCAATCATTTGATTGTACCTTAGGATATATAGGTCCTATTAATCCACCATCTAACACTAATTGGAATACAATATTTAGCAATGATTTTACATTTGAATTGTGGTTGTATCCAACACAATATAATTCACAAGTAATGTCAACTATATTAGATACAAGAACTGTTGGTGGTGCTGGTGATTGGACAAACATACTAATTTTATCAATGTCTCAAAATGGTATGATTGGCTTTACATGGTGGTATAATGCAGGTGGTAATAGCAGAAATACATACAGTATATCCACAGATAAAATATTACTAAATCAATGGTCTCATGTTGTATGGATGAGAAAAAATAATTATTTATATGTTTATATTAATGGTCAAACATATCCTGGATTTAATTTAACAAGCAATAATATTGTATTTAATAATTTACAAGTAGTATGTTTTTGTCATGCAGTTGATCGATCAACAAGTGATTATGCATATTCATTTCAAGGACAAATAAGTCAACCATTATTCACAAATTATGCAAAATATAATACAACGGTTTCATTTGTTCCTAAAATAGATTTAACACCTGTATATAATGATCCTACTGTAATATTCTTTATGGATAATAATTTAGTAACAACATCAACTGTTGTAAATCAATCATTACCAACTGTTCAAACATTAACACGATATGGTTCTATTTATAATAGAATGAGATCAGCATTAGGAAGTTGGATTACAGCATATACTGGATCTAATACTTTACTATATAATAATTCAATGAATTTATCAGCATTTACAAATGCAACTAGTTGGACATTTGAAGGATGGATTTATCTAACATCTATAAGTAATGCTAATTTACCGGTTATTGGCACTACTGGAAATCCTCTAAATTTTATTAGCACCGGTCAAATTGGTTTTGGATATAATAATTCACAATTATGGGTATGGAATGGTACTATAAATAGTACTTATTATAGTACAAATGGATTATTAAATAATCAATGGAATCATTATGCATATGTTATGAATAATTCCATTATAACATTTTATATTAATGGTATTAATTGTGGCACAACACCAGCATTTACATTAAGTAATAATATTGCATTTCAAATAAATGGCCCGGCTGATGGAATGACAAATACAAATAGATATATATATGGTTATTATTCACAAATAGCATTAATGACAGGAGCTAAATATTTAAATGATTTCATACCATATCCAAATTTACAACCAAGTTCATTTACAAATTATTTAACTTTTTTAGGACCAAATGCAACAGACTTAGTATCAGGAAATAAATTTACAGTTTATAATAATTTTGCATATACAACACAACAAATGATAATACCTAATTAATATTAAAATAAAAAAATATATATATATTTATACAATTATGAATAATTTATTAAATTTATTTCAAATTAAATAACATTCAAATCAAACTGGTTATACAAATGTTAATGCCTTAAATTCAAATATATTTACATATATTGGTGATGTATATGATCCAAATAATATAGTTTGGAAAAAAATTATAAATGCAAAATATATTAATGCTATTTATATTGATTTTATTATTAAAACATATTATACTAATATTCCAAATAATATATCAGATGAATTTATAATTTGTATTAAAAATAATTCACAATATTTATACGTAAATAATGATGGTAATTTTATACCACCAAATGTTGGTATATGGATTATTAAGAGTAATTTTACAGCTAATCAAACTTTATATCGTACAGATAATAATGGATTATTAAGTAAAATGCCATTTGATTTTTCCTTAGAATATAATTATTATATTTATTATAATTTAATCACAAAAATGTATACTGTTATACACACAGTGCCTAATGGAGAAGCATATAATATTAAATTTAATAAAGGTGAGTTAATAATAGATAATAATAATTTTAATGATAATTTTTTAATAGAATTAAAAATTTTATTTAATAATAAATTTGTTGATATTGTAGATGGATCTGTTTTTAATCAAAATAGTAATTATTTATCAGATAGAAATTATTACTTAAAAGATTTAGATAATTCTGAAAATGATATTTCTAACTTAGAATCTGGTTCAATGTTTATATGTCAAGATAGAATATTAATTAGAAATTTAAATAATACTGGATGGTATACTATTATGTATAATAATTAGTTATATTGTCTAAATATTTATGATTCTAGTTAGAAAAAGTATATTAAAAATAATGTTATTTAGATATACAGTACATAACTTTTGCAAATATTTTTAGATTTTCTGAATAATCCGTATTAAATAAAGAATTGATAAATACTAAAATGCAAAAATATACATTGATAAAAATTATAATATATCGATTTAGAACATAATCTATTATATTTAAAAATTAAAAAAATATTAATTATCACTATTTCTACTAAATGTATACGGTGCATATTCATTTTCAATTGCGGATTCTGGATGAATTTCTACTTCTATTTTAGTTTCCATTGCAATTTGTATTGGTTGTATATACCCTAAAATTTCCGGTTTTTCAATGCCAGAAAATACATTTTTATTTTCATCATTATTTTTTTGATTCTTTAAACAATATAATATCCCTCCACAATTGCATGGAAATAAACAAAAATCATATAAGCAAATACAACATGAATTAATGTTTGCTTCTTCTAATTCACCATTTTCAATAAATTTTTTCATCCATCTAATTATATCATCTCCAATAATAGGTGAAATTTCAACTAATCTATCATAATCATCAGTACATATTTTTATAAAATCTTTAATATTTATTCTTTCATATTTTGGTTTCGATAATTCTATTTGTATCTTTCGTGAAAATTTATCCCATGATAAAAATGCTATACGATGACCTTCTACTTTTTTAGATAAGCCAATATATGTTGATATTGTGCCTAATAGACCTGTTAGAATATTCATAATTCCACTAAGAATAATAATTATATTTTTATATTGTTCAAAATTTCCAGATAAAAAATTAATTGATCCAGAAATTGTCGATAAAACTATAATTGGTATATTAAACCAAGCGCTTAAACACCAAGTTTTTTTATAAGCTTTATCATGCATAATTTTATAAAATAATGCTTTATCGCCCCATTTTTTTAATATTTCTTCTTCTTCTTTTTTCCAATGATTGGATGAGTTTTCATGCTCTGATTCCATTTTATTACAAACCAAATATAAATAAAACTTTAATTCGAATTATAAAAATTATATTTCAGCTTTATTATTTCTAATAAAAATTCTAATAATTTAATATGATAAGTAATAGTTTCTGTAATATCATCTTCTATTTGTTGTAAATTTTCAATATTGTCTTTAATCCATTTAAATATGGTATTTGTTTTTTTTAAATTAGTTACATCAGTTTTTAATTTTATGTAACAATTAATAATTAAGTTAATATCAGATTTATTTAAATTTATAATTTTTAATATACTATTATTTTTATTATTTCTATTAATGTGAATATAAATTTTATTTAAATCTTTTAAAAATTTTATTTGATTAATTTTTAATGAATTTATTAAATAAAAATAAGAATTATCAATTATAGAACTATAAAATACTATGTCATCTTTACAAAGATAAGTTAAATTATTTTTTAAATAATTTCTTATATCATTAATTAAATTTATATTTGTATTACATTCTTCTTCTAGTAAAAAATATTTATTAATTAAATCATTCCATGTTTTAATTTTATCTTCCATTATTAAAAAATAGGAAAAATATTATTTTATTAGTAATCTATATTAAATAATATTTTTATAATAGGTATTTATTTAAGTATAAACTTTATTTTTTACATAGCCAATTAATTATCTCATATTAAAGTGTGAAAAGAGTTTATACCATAATAATTAATAATATATAAAATTTTGTTATTAAAATAATTATATAATCATATATAATATGATATCTAGTTTATCGACAGATGATAGATTAACATTAATGTATAAAACAATGTTTGGAGTTAATAATATAGATAATACATCAGGAAATACTACATTGCAAGGAAATACTAATGTTGCATTACATTTGGATGTATTTAAGAATGGATTATTTGTAAATAATACCACAATATTATCATCATTATATGTTAGTTATAATAGTTATTTACAAAATGATTCTACAATTAATTCTTCATTATTTATATCGGGTAATACTATACTTTTTAATGATAGTACAATTGGATCTAATTTAAATATAAATGGTAATACAATTGTAAATAACAATTTAAATGTTAACGGTAATTCTATATTAAATAATTCTGTAACTGTACTTTCTTCTTTAAATATTAGTGGGAATGCGGTGTTTAATAATAATATAATTACAAATAATCTTAGTTCAATTAATAATTATATTAATATAAATAGCAATACAATTAATATAGGATCACCATCATCGAAAATACAAATGATAGGTTCGAGCTTAACTATTGCAACTAATGAATTAGATCTAAGTGACAGAGTCTTATTATTAAATATAAATTCAGACGATATAGCACCTTTTGATAATGGTGGTTCATCTGGTATAGAAATAATTGGTCAACAAGGTAATGGATTTATACAAACTACACCGGACGGATTAAAATTTCAGATTAAAGCACCATTAGATTCAAATATAAACTATATAAATACAACTCAAAGTTCTGATGAAAGTTTTAGTATATCTGGAAATGCCACTTTATACCAAAGTTCAACATTTTGTTCAAATATTTATGTATCAAGTTATACAACATTTGAAGGTAATACATTAATTTTATCAGAATTTAATGTATCCGGTAATAGTCTATTACAAGGGTCGTCTACAGTCAATGGAAGTTTATTTGTATCAGGCAATACATTATTATTAGGTAGTACTACATTTAATTCTTCTTTATTTATTAATAATATGACTAATATCAATGGTTCAACTACAATAGATTCAACATTATTAATATCGGGTAATACAAATATTGGAGGTCAAATTACAATATTATCATTTTTAAATACTGCAGGTAATGCAATTGTATATGGAAATATAACAGTTAATTCATTTTTAAATGTTTCTGGATCAACTATATTTAATGGTCAGACATCAATATTATCATCTATAAATATTAAAGATGATACTAATATTATGCAGAATAGTAATATTTTTGGATCAATAAATATTTCAGGTAATACAATAATAAATAATACTACAACAATTAATTCATCACTTGTTGTATCTGGGACTACTTCCCTATTTGGCAATATAACATTAGGATCAAATTTTAGTGTTTACGGAAATATTATTAATAAAATGCCAGAATATCAAACTAATTCACAAGCAAAAGCAGGGGGTATACCATTATGGGGATTATATAGAACAGGTGGTATAGTAAAAATTTGTTTAGATGATGTACCGCCAACAATTAATTTATCAGGACCATCTACCGTTTCAATTAGTTTAGGCAATTCTTATAATGATCAAGGTGTTATTGCACTCGATTACGAAAATAATATTTTACCAGTATATATGACATATTTAGGTACCGGATCTACTAATATAATTTCATCATCAATATTAGTAACAGGAACAAGTACATTAGTAACAGGAACAAGTGTATTATCATCCGGTAATTATACAATAACTTATTCAGCAACTGATAATATTGGTAATATTGGTAATAACTATCGAAATATTATAGTTTTTAATCCCGTCCCACAACCAGTTTATATTTTTTCAGGTGGTACAATATCTAGTAATTATTGGTGTGTTACTGATAAGACTCAAGGACAAGCTTGGACAGGTAATGATATTTCAAGATCAGTATTTATACCAAGTAATTATGATTGGAGTAAAGGATTATCATTATCATTTCAAATTAATTTTTCACAATTTTATCATGGATTATTTTCATTTAGAGCTAATCATAATACTGGTAGTAGAGGTTTGTTTCATCTTCACAATCAAGATAGTTCTTATATAGGTAATGATATTAATTTAGTAGAAACACGTGGTTTAGATTTGACTGGCAATAATTCATTTTTATTTAGTTTTCCTAATGATGGTTCTTTTACAGTATGGAAAAATGGTTCAATTGTTTATACAGCACCTACTACTGCAAATGTTTTAACTACTACAACAGTAGGATCTGATGTATTTTTTGGTGTATCTGAAATAGCAACTAATTATTTATTATCTGCAACATTAAATAATATTAAAATATGGAATCAACCAATGGTTTGGCAAAATTATTTATTTACGTATTAATTTACTCAATATAATATTAATATTTTAGTAAATGGCTATAGAAAATTATACTCCTGATATTACTAATAATCCAAACACATTTATAAGGCCTGTACACAGCCTTTAAGTATTGGGGTGGATCAGGTATATCGTGAGATTATCATCTACATATTTAAATTCTATTTTTTGTAATAAAAGCAAATTATTATAATTCATTCTTTGATTCAATTTTAAATGAGTGGGACTATTGTCTGGAGCAGGACAAGGAGATGAAAGTACAATTTGTTAATTTATCTGGTTCAGTATTAAATACTTATCAATTTCATTTAACTTATAATAATATAATTCCATTCGAAATTTATAATCAAGACAATTCTGCAATATATTATAACGCATATATTATAATGCTAGTTATATTGATTATTTAACATATTCATCATTTTTTTTAAAAAATTATTTTATATTATTAGGATTTTATCTAATTCAAAAGTTAATTAATAAAATATTAATAATATTTTTTTTGAGTAATATATAATTAAAAAAATATTATTAATATTTTATTATATGAAAATATTAATAATATTAACTGGTCATAGACATAATGAAGAATATAAATTATATGGATTATTATTAGAAAAATGTAATATATTATCAAGTATTGCTGATATATATATTCATTCTAATTGTATCAATAATTGTATAATAGAAAATGTTCAATATATAAAATCTAATAAAAGAATTTATATTACTGAAAAAAATGCTGGTTTTATTAATGGTGGTTTAGAAGCAGTATCTGATGTTATTGATGAATTAAAATTATTAACACCAGAATGTCAATATGATTATGTTATTCATATGCATCCAGATGTTTTTATTACAGATGAAAATAATATAATTAATTTATTAACTAATCAATTAGAAACAAATATTATTTTTTATGTAAATTTATCATTAAATGATACTAATTTATATTCATTTGATTTTTTTATTTTTAAACCTAAATTATTAACGTTCAATATTTTTAAAGATTGGAAAGAAAATACTCAATCTCCAGAATATTATTTTTGTGATATTATAAAAAAAAATAATATTATACATGCATTAGTACCCAGATTTTTAAATAATTATTATTTACCAAGAAAAATAGATATGATAGGCTTATGGCATGATCACGATTTATTTAGAATATATAATTATATTCTAACAAATGAAATAAATTTAATTCAACCAATTGAATATAGTATAGATGAATTTATTATTAAGATTAAAGATAATTTTATAGAAAATACAATTTGGTTAGAAATTAATATTAGTGAATTTTATAAATTTACAGATAATATAATTCATTATTATGATTATAATGATAAAAGTGGACGAGATAGTGATTTACAAAGTGTTAATAATAGTATAAAAACAAATTATTCCATAATTAATGATATAAATGAAATAATATATAATAATATAAATATTTCATTATTACATATAAATTATAATTTGTATGAAAAAAGTAAAAAATTATTGAATCAAATTAAAAATAATTTACATAATAATTGTATAATAATTATAAATAATATTTATAATTATATTAATGGTGATTTTAGAGCTATATATGAATTTTTAAATATTAATGGTATAAAATATGATAGATTAGGTCTACACAGACAATCTATTATATTAAAAATAAATAAAACTGAAAACTATTTAAATAATTAACTAATTTTTAGGAATATTAATGAATAATTTTGTAGAAATACATACAAATGATTATACACAAGACCTTCCTCCTAAATATTTTGATTTTTCTTATCCATTAGATAATTTTCAATTACATGGTTGTAAAGCAATATCAGATAATGATAATCTATTAGTAACTGCACATACAGGTTCTGGTAAAACCGCTTTAGCATTGTATGCTATTGCTAAAACATTATCAGAAGGGAAAAAAGTTATTTATACATCACCAATAAAATCATTATCTAATCAAAAATATGCAGAATTTAAAGAACATTTTACATCAATTGGTATATTAACCGGTGATATTAAAGTTAATCCAATTGCTGATTTACTTATAATGACAGCAGAAATTTTAAGAAATTCATTACTAAGAGAAAATAATAACGAATTAAATGAAAAAAAATCTTTAGATATTTCCCCTACTGATAATATTGATACAAACAATTCCGCGTTATTTATTAATAATACATGGACATTTAAAGCAATAGATATAGGATGTGTTATATTAGATGAGGTACATTTTATAAATAATCCTGAAAGAGGAAAGATATGGGAAGAAATTATTATGAATTTGGATAATAAAATTCAATTAGTAATGCTAAGTGCTACAATTACTGGAGCAGAAGAAATGGCATATTGGATAGGTCAATTAAAACAAAAAAAATGTCATATAACAAGTACATTAAAAAGACCAGTACCTTTACAACATGGTATTTGGAGTATTGATAATGAAATAACATATTTTTTGATTGGAGATAAAGATTGGAAAAATGGTATTTGGACAGAAAAAGCAAATGAAATAAAAAAATATTATTCTAAAAATAATTTTTCAATAGATATATTTTTCAAATGTATAAAATATTTATATGATAATAATTTAACACCAACTACTGTATTTTTATTAAATAAATTATTAATAGAACAATATGCAAAAAATATACCTTATTCTTTTGTTTCGTTAGAGGAATCTTGTAATATTGAAAATATATGGAATAAACATTTAAATAAATATGCTAAATTATATGAATCATTAAATGAATGGAATAATTTAAAAAATCTAGTTCTAAAAGGTATAGGTTTTCATCATGCAGGTATGATACCCTTATTAAAAGAAATTGTAGAAATATTATATAGCAAGGGATTAATAAAAATTTTATTAGCAACAGAAACTTTTGCAATGGGTGTTAATTTTCCTACAAAAACTGTTGTTTTTTGCGAAACCTGTAAAATGAAACGTGTCCTTAGAAGTGAAGAATATGGACAAATGGCTGGACGAGCTGGTAGAAGAGGATTAGATGATATAGGACATGTTATTATATTACCAGGTAAAAATTTTTTATCAGAAAATGATGCAAAAAATATGATATTATCAAAACCACAAAAAATTTCATCAAAATTAGAAATTGATCCGATATATATATTAAAATATTTAGCTAATAATATTTCATTATCTAATTGTAATAATTCATTATTTAAATATCAAAATATATCGGATAATGTAATATTAAATAATAAAAACAATAATAACGAAATTGAGCAAATAGAGAATGAATTTAAATTAAATGATGATTCTTTGGGTACATGTTATGATTTATTAAAATTAATAAATAAATATGATATTGGTATTAAATTAGCTCCAAAAACTGCAAAAATTTATCAAGCTGAAAAAAAAAAATTATTAGATAAATTAAATATAAAGGATATAAATATAATTAATACCTATGTTAAATTAAAATCAAATATAAAAGAAAAAAATATGAATAAAATTGATCAACAAATATCAATTATTATAAATTTTTTACGAAATTTAAATTATATTGACGAAAATAATAGATTAACAAAAATTGCTAAAATTATTAGTGAAGTGAATGAAATAAATCCATATTTATTAGGTACTGTTTATAACCATTTGCATAAACTAGAATTTTCTGAAATTGTTGCATTATTATCAATATTTATAAGTGAGAATAAAAATAATGATGAAATTTATGTTAATGATTTAAATTGTTCAAATATTTGTAAAGATATTATTGATGATATTAAAAAATCTGTAGAAACATTTTGTAAATTAGAGAATGATATTAATAATATATTACCCTATCCAGTATGGATGAATTGGAAAATAGATTTAAGTATGTTTAATAGTGTCAAAATTTGGTCAATGGAAATAAATAATTTACCAAATTCAGAAAACATTATAAATCAAAAAATGGATGTTGATTATTATGGTAACTTTATTAAATTAATTTTAAGATTGAACAATATTTTAATGAATATTGAATCAATAGCAAAAATATTTAATGATGTCATAATAATTAATAAAATATATGGATATCAAGAAAAATTAATTAGAGATATAATTACAACTGAAAGTTTATATATTTAAAATTAAAAAATTTTTTTTTTTAAATCTAAAATATATTATATATGGATTATAAAGAAAAATATTTAAAATATAAAAAAAAATATAATCAATTAAAAAAAAATGATTTTTTGTTAATTGGTGGATTTATGAATAAAAATACATTATATTTATTTAAAGCCGATTGGTGTCACCATTGTAAAAATTTTAAATCAACTTGGGAAAAACTACAAGACGACATGAAAAATAAAGTAAATTTTGTATCTTTTGATGCAGATAAAGATAAAAAACAAATAACAAATTTTAATATTCAAGGATTTCCAACATTAGTATTAAAACAAAAAAATAAAGCTATTGAATATGTTGGAGAAAGAGATTTAAATAGTTTAAAAGAATTTATTGATAAATATAATTAGCAATTTGAATAATATTCAATAAATTCAAGCTCTAAATAATTATTATTTAATGAATTCTCCGAATCATCTGAATATACCTTATTTTTAATATTATTATTATGTTCATTTATATTAATAATTTTAGGTTTAAAAATATTTTTATTATTTTTATTTTCTTTATCAATGTCTACAATATTAATTTGATTAATAAATTTATTAATATTATCTATTTTATTTTCCAAATTTTGATATATTGATTTAAAATTATCTATAGTTGTATTATCTAATTTAGCTAAATTAGATAATAAATTAGTAGATGATTTTATTTCTTTTTTTTTTATTTTTTCACACTCCTTCAATAAAATATTTTTACTTTTAAGATGCCATTGTTTATTTTTTTTATTAAAAATATTTATATCATTTTTTGTTGATAATAGAATTAAATTTTTTAAACTCTCATTTTTACATAAATTATTTAAAATATTTTTATCAATTAATGAGTAATATTTATCAATATTATTATTTTGATTATCCATTTAATTTTATAAAGAATAAATTTTTTATAATTTTTAAACTAATAATTATTTAATTAATAATTCCTAAATCTTTTAATTCATTTAATAAATCATTATATTTATTATTATTATTCATATTGGTAGATGTTTCTTTTAAATCATAAAATGTTTTTATTGAAGAAGAATTTATATTTTCATTTACAATAACTTTATCATTAGTTTCATTAAAATTTATTAATATTTGACTTCTTTCTTTTTCTTTTTCCATTAACAATTTTTTAAAATCATATTTATCATCATCTATTTTTAATATTAAATCTTCACTTGATTGAATATTATTAGGAATTATATTAGTAATTGGATTATATATTAAATTATTTAATTTATATTTTTCATTTCTTTCAAGTTCTTTCGATTTATATTTCAACTCAATATCTGGATTATATTTTTTATTATTTGACGGATTTATTATTTCATCTTGGTGAGAAAAATCAGAAAGTTTTTCAAAATTTTCTGATTTATATTGAGTAGATTTATTAATATTTTTGTAAAATATATTATTTTTCATTATAATCTATATATAAATTAATTCTTTATAAAGAATTAAATATATAAATACTATTAGAAAATGAATTTATATGAAATATTAGAAATAGATCATTCTGCATCAGAAATAGAAATTAAAAAATCATATTTAAGATTAGTAAAACTATATCATCCAGATAAAAATAATTCATCTGATTCTAACGAAAAATTTATGAAAGTACAATCAGCTTATGAAATATTAATAAATGAAAAATTAAGAAATAATTACATTAAAATGCCTGATGAAGAAAAACAGACATTTTTAGATATTTTAGATAAAATTATTAATAATAAGATAAATTTTTGTGATTTAATTAAATATTGTAATAATATAGAAGAAATTGATATTAATCATATTGAAAATAATTTTATGGAATTCTTAAAAAAAATAAATGTTGACGAAGTATTAAATATTGTTAAAGGGTTTTTCCCAAAAAAAAAATTAAATAATATTATATATTCTGAATCAGATATTGATATTTATGATGATAATTATGCAGATTTTTATGATATTCTTCCAATATCTTTTCAAAAATATAATAAATTAGATATTAAAATCGAATTAAATATAACATTAAATGATATATTTAATTGTAATAAAAAAAAGATAAAAATAAAAAGAAATATTAATAATGAATCAATAACTTGTACATTTATTTTTACAATTACTAATCCATATATAATTTATTCAAATTATGGAGATGTTTTAGATATTGATACTGGTGATTTAATTATAAAATTAAATTTACCAAATAATTTATATTGGAATAATAATACAATATTAATAAGTAAATTAATGACTCTATATGAAATGATTTATGGATTAAATTTAAAAATAGATATTGGAGATAATAAAAATGTAATTATAGATAATTGGATACCATGTAAGGATGGATTAATAATAGATCTTAATAATTATTATTTTATTAATTCCCATAAGTTTATATTAAAACTATTTTTAGATTGGAATGATACTTTGGAAAATAAAGAATTATTAAAAAGATATTTCTCCTAAATTTTATTATAATGTGGTCTAATTTTACACAAAAAAATTTAATGTATTTTAAAAATAATAGTTTAATAATTGATGATAATAATAATTTAATAAAATTATTAAATTCTGAACAAAATAATATTATATTATTTATTAAAAAAAATTATAATTTTAAAATTATAATTAATAAAGTTATAGATATTAATATTGATGAACATTTAAATTCTGACTGGGTATGTGAAAATGATATAAAAGAAATTAACAATAAATTAATTAATAATTATATAATTAAATGGAAAAATATTAAAAATGAATTAATTTCTAATAAAATTACAATTAAATCATATTCCTGTAAAAATATTTTACTACGTATTAGAATTATTATTTTATTTATAGAATATTTAAAAATTAAATCAAATAATAAAAATAAAAAAGTTAATATTTTTTTAATATTAACAAAATTAAAAAAATATTTTCCAAATAATAATAAAATAATTGATATTAATAATGTTAATTCTGGTTATTCTTCGTTTCTTGAAAATATTATATTTATTTGGAGATTAGAAGAAGTTGAAAAAGTATTATTTCATGAATTGATACATTTTTTTAATCTTGATGGAAGGAATATTAATATAAATTTAGATTTTAATATTGAAGGCATAAATTATTATTTTGAAAGTATTACAGATTTTTGGGGAATATTCTATAATTTAATTTATATTTCAATTTTGACAAAATATCCTTTAAAAAATTTATTGGAAATTGAATTTACATTTATTAAAAATCAAGCATCTATATTAAATAAATTTTTTAAATTAAATGATTGGTCCAATATTGATAATTTAGTTATTAAACAAAATACATCTGCATTCTCATATTATATTCTTAAATATTTACTATTTGATTTTATAATAAATCAAAATATTAATATTACTAATAATATTCATTTAAATAATAAATTATTTGTTGAATTATTTAAAATAATAAAAAATCAAAAATTTGTTAATTATAATTATTTAAATTTAAAATCAAGCAGAATGACTTTATTTCAGTTAAAATAATTTTCTTATCAATATATTTTTGATTTAATATTATTATAAATAATATTATATATTATTGGATTCATCTACATTATCAATTTTTTTTTTTGGATAAAAACTTGCTAAGAATCCTTGAAATTCTGTAAATTTTATAGATTTACCAATATAATCATTATTTAAATTTAATTGTTCAACTACAAATTTATTTAATGTAGTATTTTGCCCTTCTTTAATTTTTAGTTCTGTAAATTTATTATTTAATGCACTCATTACTTTTGGTCTGGACATTAATGTTTCATTTGGTAAATTTAGAAAATTGCATAATATTTCAGGAACTAAACATTCTTTATTAAACCCACCATTAATATTACCTTTTCTTTTTCTTTTTTCTTTTCTGACTTTATTTATTTCATCAGTATGAGTTTTGCCTAATATCTTAAATATATTATTTATTTGTTTTTCGTAATCATTACGAATTTTATCTTTATTTTTAATTTTTTTATTAATTTCATTTATATCTTTATTTAGATCATTAATATCTTTATCAATATCTTTAATTAATATCTTAAAATTATCTATTTTTTTTATCATATCATCATATGATTCCTTTTTTTTATCAGTATTTTTTGATTTACTTGTGATATCTTCATTTTTTTCATTATCTACTTCATCATCAACTTCATCATCTACTTCATCATCATCTACTTCATCATCTACTACATCATCTTCATCGTCTACTACATCATCTTCATTATCTTTATTTTCTATAACATTTTTGTTTTTATCATTCAAATTAATTTTTGAATGTGATCTCTTTGAGTTAAGAATTTCAGTATCATTTTTATCTTCAATGATATTATTTTCAACGTTATTATTATTATTAGTTTTGGATTTGGATAATTTTTTGGTATTATTTTTGGAGGACATTACATTAATAGGATTATAATCTAATTAATTAAATAATCAATTTTTTTTATTCAAATGATACAATTATTTTATCTTTTTTAAATTGATTAATATTTTTTATTGAAGTTTTTTTTATAATTATTAATTTATTATTTGAATAATTATTATTTTTTATAGATATGTTTTTTTTATCTTGATTTTTACGACTCATTTTATTTTTTTTATTCATATCAATTTCAATATTATTTTTATTATTTTTTATATAATTATAAATTTTTTTAGAAAAAAACCATTTAAAAAAATTTAATTGGCCTATTGTAGTAATAACACAATTATTTTTCAAAAAATAAGGTATTCTGTCTCCTCTACTAAAAGGATCAAAATTTTTTTTCTGATAAGCTTTTAGTTGTTGTTTATAAGATGTATAAATATTAATAATTTGTTCTGTATTATTTTCTTTAATTTTATAGCATGTTTTATGATTTTTAGCATATTTTGTTACAAAATGATCTATTAATCTAATTGAAATATCAGATTCTGAATTTATAATTGAACAAAATAAATTAACATTTTCTTCATTTTCATAAAATGCCTCAATAGTTTTTATTATAGTATATTCTTGTGATGATATTTTGATATTTTGAAAAACTTCATTGTTTAATTTTGATGATTCTGAATTGATCATTAATTTTATTCACAAATTATATATAAATAGATTTAATATCTTTAAATCAGTTTCAAAAATTATATAGAATTTATACATGTTTAATGATTTAACTTGATGTATCATTTAGATTATCAGAATTATCTGATAAATTATTTTGTGAACTATCTGATAAATTATCTATTATACTATTTAATGATATTTTATTATTATTATTTTCCAAATGATTCATTAATTCTTTATAATCAATCTGTGTAGTTTCATCTAATTGATTATTACTATTGGTATTTATTTTCATAAATATATTATCATTTATATCAGTATCTGGAATTTCAAATTCACTACCATTATCTGAGTCATCTGTAAATTTATATTTATAATTAATTTTTTCTTTAGGTGTAAAAGAAACAATTATAGGTCTTAAAAATATTCCAAAATCATTATTAGAATTGATCCAAATCGCATAACATTCTAAAATCATTTTACACCAAGAATCTTCTGGAATATTTGCGGCATCTATTCTTTTATTATTTAACTGAATAATAGACTCAAAATCATGTGTTTTAATTAATTTTAATTTAATTGTACCAACGCTATCAGCGTTGCTAGAACTTTTAGAAGTTGTACCAACGCTATCAGCATTGCCAGAACTTTTATAAGTTGTACCAACGCTATCAGCATTGCCAGAACTTTTATAAGTTGTACCAACGCTATCAGCATTGCCAGAACTTTTATGAGTTGTACCAACGCCATCAAGATTGGATTCTTGAACTTCACCAATACTTTCATCATTATCAAATTTTGAATCTTGATTACGAATTATTTTTTGAAAATTAATTATATCATTGTTATTTTTAAACCATGTATGTGCATTATTATGAGCATCATCTTTAATTTTTAATTCTAAATTATTAAAAAAATTAATAACATCATTAATTTTAGAATAATTTTTACCAATTAAAGCTAATTCAATTTCACTATATTCATTAAATAATTCTGCTTTATTAATATTTAATAAAGTAGGTAGTTGAAATACAAATTCATTAAATTTATTATTATCATTATATTTAATTATAACAATTTTTTTATTCTTTGTTTCTTTTATTTTTGAATAAACTATTTTATTTAAATCAATATCGCTAATTTTGTATGGTTCTAAATAAGACATTATATAAATTATAATAAAATATTTTTTAAATGATTTTATAAAATAATATTTAATAAATATTATTTTATAAAATTATTATATAAATAAAAACTTAATTATTTTTTTCCCTTAGGTTTGGCTTTAGGAATAATTTTTTTTGCAGGTTTAATATCAGAATTATTTGAATCATCTGATTCATCTTCTGATTCTTCATCTTTTTCTGATTCTGATTCGACCAATACTGGTTTTTTTGGTGATTCTTTTGGTAATTCTTTTGGTAATTCTTTTGGTACTTCTTTGAGTAATTCTTTTGAGGAAGATGATTTACTATCGTCTTTTTTTGTGCCAACTTTATTAGTATCTTCTTTATCAATTATTTTAGTTGGTTTTGATAATTTAATATCATTTTCATTATCCGAATCCAAAAATGCATCTGCGTCTAAATCATCAATATTAGAATTTTCTTTAGAAGGTTCTGTCTCAACTTGAACTAATCTAAAACTTAAGCCATATGTAGGATCATTTTTACTTGGATTTTGAGCCCATAATTTAATTGGTTGTCCAATTGGATGAATTGCTGATTTCCATGATACATATTTTGAGAAGTCATCAACTGTCACAATATCATTGATTTTAGTACGAATTCTTTTATTTATTTCACTATCATAATTTGAAATAAAAACTTTAGATTTAATTTTTAAATCTGGATAAGTATAGTCCAGTTTTAATTTCATATATGGATGTTTTGGTCCATAATTTTTCTTTTTCTTAATTTTATCATCATCATCATCATCTTCTAATGGTAATCGAAATATCGGTTGATATTTATATTTATTAGATTTTTGACCAAATTGTGATTTCATAAATTCAGCAGATGATAGTTTTGTATCAATTGATTTTATAAAATCACTAAATGCTTTTATTGTTGGATCAGATTGATCTAAAGGTATTTTAAGAAATAATCTTTGTGAATCTTCTTTGTAATATTCTCCAATTTTAGGAACACCGTATGAATTTAGATTAATCCAAGGAAATTGAATACAAATAGGACATTTATTACCAAATTTAATATGATCATATCTAGGAAATGCTATCTTTTGACCTTTTGATCTTTCGTTCTCTTCCAAGTCCGTAAATGATAATTTATCAATATCCATATCAGTATAGTTAATTGTAATTTTATCTTCATTTAATTTTTTAGCATTAGAATGATTTGCCATTAAATAGAATACAAAAAAATTAATCAATAAATCTTTAATTCAATTTTTTTATCAAATACAAAATAATATTTAAAGAATATTAATTATATATAATAAATGAATGATAATTTTGAAAGTTTAAATTTAAATGAAGATTTATTAAAAGGTATTTATTTACATGGTTTTGTACAACCATCTAAAATTCAAATAAAAGGTATTAAATCAATTAACACTGGCAGCGATTGTATAATACAATCTCAATCAGGGACAGGAAAAACCGCAACATATTTATTAGGTGTTTTAAATAGATTAGATCAAACACTTAATAATTGTCAAGGTATAATTATTACACCAACACGTGAATTAGCTAATCAAGTTTATGATGTTAGTATTAATTTATCTAAATATATTAACTTTAAAATTACTAAATGCATTGGAGGAACAAATTTTATTCAAAATAAAAATGATTTAAAAAATTCACATCTAATTATTGGAACATTGGGAAGATTATATCATATTATTTTTGAATTAAAATATAATATTTTTAATCTAAAGTTTATTGTTTTAGATGAAGCAGACGATTTATTAAATAATGGTATTAATCCAAAATTAAATGATATTCTTGAAAAACTTCCAACTGGTATACAAGTTATATTAATATCAGCTACAATGTCATTAGATGTATTTAATTTAAGTAAAAAATATATGCATGATCCTATTAAAATTTTATTAAAAAATAATGAAATTATGGTTGAATTAATTAGTCAATTTTATTTAGATGTTGAAATTGAGGATCAAAAATTTGATACTTTGTTAGATTTATATAATTTAGTATCTACATCACAAGCTATTATATTTTGTAATACAATAAAAAAAGTAGAATGGTTAGAACAAAAATTAATACAAAATAATTTTCCAATAACTGTTATGCATTCTAATATGACTGCTAATGAGCGCGTTGATGTATTAAAAGATTTTAGAGATGGGAAAACTAGAATTTTATTAACTACAGATTTGTTATCACGAGGTATTGATATTCCACAAGTAAATATGGTAATTAATTATGATTTACCTAATAATAAAGAAACTTATGTACATAGAATTGGACGTTGCGGTAGATTTAATAAAAAAGGTATTGCTATTTCAATGGTTAAAACAACAGATGCATCAGATATAAAAACTTTGAGTAAATTTAAAAATTTTTATAATATTGATATAAAAGAAATGCCAGAATCAATAGATAAATATTTATAGTATAAAAAATCATGTTTTACATTTAATAATGTCTTTTTACATTTAATAATGTCTTTAACAATTCTTGATATATATCAATATCAAAAAAAATTAATAAATCTTTCATTATAATCGTTAAATTTATTGTAATCTAGTTAAAATAAATTTAATTCTTATGAATTTTATAAGTGACTTGTTATCTATTATGTCATTTAATTTCATATACATTATAAAATTTATCTACGTATGCATTAAACTTCTAAAGAATATTAGTCATATTTTTTAGTATTATTATTAACGCATGACAGTTTATTATTTTTAGAAAAACTATTTTTATGTTAATATAATAAAATAATTAGTTTTTCCTAACAATAACAAAATAAAAGTTTATATTTCAAGTTAAAATAAATTTCTAATATATAACATATAAAATGTTAAAAAACAAAAATTACATTTGTGAAATTTGTAAAACAAAACCAGATCAATTATCACATCATAAAACACATTTAGAAACTCTAAAACATAAAGATAAAAAAGAATTGTTTGAACTTAAATTATCTAAATTATCATTAGATGAACTACTAAAATTATATAATACAATAGATATATCTGTTATTGTTAATGAAAATGAAACAAATACATATATTTCAATAGATAGTAATAAAAAATTGAATAATAATAATAAAGAAATAAATAACAATAGTAAAGAAATGTCAGATGATGATAAACATAAAATTGAACAAAGTAATAATGTTTCTAATAAAGAAGCATTAAAAGATAAAATCCACGAAATTCATAACTATCTGAGAAATAATGGTGCTGGTTATGGTATGAATGCATTGAAAGTATTTAATCTTTTATATGGATTAAAAAAGATAGAAGAAAACAAATTATTAGATAAAGTAAATCTAAAAAGACCTGATTGTGAATTTTCTTATTTACTTGAAAAAGCAAATGAAAATAAAGAATCTGAATTAGGTATCTTAATTCGTAAAAATGTATTAGATTCAATTAATGATTCACCAATTAAAAATTTATTATTCTATGAAATACCAAAAACAATGACAGGAAAAACATTTTCTTATTTGATTAAAGAGATTAATAAAATAACAATTATTGAAAAAACATGTAATGTTCTATTATCAGGTAAAATTTACGAGTACTTTATTGGTCGAGATTTATCAGCAATTTCAGAACTGGGAGCATATTTTACTGATAGACACATTGTTGATTATATTTATAAAAAATTAAATCCAGAAATTAATAATGATGGGTCAATTGATTCAATGATTGATATGTTTGGTGGATCAGGTGGTTTTACAACTGGATATATTAATTATTTAAATAATAAATATGATAATATTAATTGGATAGATAATCTAAATAAAATTTATCATTTTGATATGAATGAAGATGTTGTTAAATCTGCAGGTTTAGAATTCTTTTGTTTGACTGGAATACTACCAAATATGAATGATAATTTAAAATATAAAAATTCATTCACTGATGAATTTAATGATAAAAAATTTATGAACGTTATTACTAATCCGCCATATGGTGGTGATAAAGTAGTTCAATCTGATGCACAAATTAAAAGAAAAAAAATTAAAGAATATATTAAAAAAGAATTACTTATATTAAAAGATGAATTACAAATTAAAATTAGATTAAGACAAATCAAAAAGATTGAAGATCAAGAAAAACAAGATAAAAAAGATAGTGATAAAACTAAAGTTTCTGTTAATATGTGTAGTCAAAGAATTATAAAATATGCTAAAGATAATAAATTAACAGGTAATGATAAAGAAAGTTCTTCATTAATATTAATTATGGATTTAGTAGATGTGAATGGAACAGCTATAGGAGTTTTAAAAGAAGGTGTATTTTTTAATAAAACATATAAAGATATAAGAAAATGTTTAGTTGAAAATTTTAATGTTCGTGAAATTATTAGTGTTCCACAAGATCAATTTGAAAATACATCAACAAAAACATCAATTGTAATATTTGATAATACTAAAGAAAAAACAACCAAAGTTATATTTTCAAATTTAGTAGTTGAAAGATATACTGAAGATAAATTTGAAGAAATTGGTGGTGAAATTGTTTTGATTGAAAATAAAAATGATGTTTGCGGTATTAGCAATATAGTAATATCTGAAGCAACTAAAGATGAAATTTTGAAAAATTATATTTGCTCTTTAAATGGTAAGGATTACAATAAGAGAGAAATAGTTGTTGGCGAAGGATATGAATTAGTAAAATTAGGTGATATATGTACTTTCTTACCAAAAAGTAAAAGAAATGCATCATTTGGACAACTTAATGGAAAATATAATTTTTATACATCAAGTGATAAAATTCAAAAATGTGATATTGCTGATTATAACGAAGAGTCAATAATTATAGGTGATGGTGGTGTAGCAAATATTAAAATAGATAATATATTTAGTTGTTCTGATCATAATTATATTATTAATACAAAATATAATAAATATATATATTATTTAATTAGTGGAAATATGAATTTTTTAATAGATGGATTTTCAGGATCCGTTTTAAAAAATTTATCAAAAACATATTTACAAAATTTACAAATACCGATTCCGAAAACAAAAGAAAAAATAAAAGAATGGGTAGATAAACTTTCAAAACCATATGATAAGAAGAATAAAAATCAAGAATTTATTATGAAATTAGAAGAACAAATTAAAAATAAAATTAAGAATATTGAAGATAATGAAGATTGTGATGAAGTAGAATTAGGTAGTTTAATTGATTCAAAAATTATGCCTAAATTTACTGTAAATACAAATGAATTAGATAATAATGGCTCTTATCCTTTTTATAATAAAGTTGGAGAACCATTAGGTTATCATAGTAACTATAATTATGATTTAGAGGAATGTATTTTAATTACTAAAGATGGAGGGAGTGGTCCTAAAATATACGGTGATAATATAGCACTAGGTGCTGTAAAAATAATTAAAGGTAAATTTGTAGCAACATATGCTAATTTTGTTCTTAAAGTTAGTAAATCATCAAATTTAAATTATATTTATTATTTACTAAAAAATATAAAAAATCAAATTATGGATTTAGCAAATTATAGTGTTAAAATAGGTCATATTCAGTATGACAAATTAATGAAAATAAAAATCAGACTTCCAAAAGATAAAAAATTAATAAAAGAACTTGATTCATTATTTCAAGAGATTGAAAAATTACAAACTGAAATGAAAGAAGCCGAATTAGAATATAAAAAATTAATTAAAGAATTATCAGAAGAAGCAATACTAACCAATAAATAATTAGAAATTAAATCAGATAAAGAAACAACTGAAGAATCGAATGATAATATTATTATTGAAACATCTATAAAGAAACTAAAGACTATTAAAAAAGTTAAAACATAATTAAATATAATATAAAAAAATTATTTTATTCTGAATATTTTCTTCTTTTTGTATCAAATTCTAATTCAATATCAATATCTAAACATCCTATATAAAAATCTGCTGGATTAATCGGTAATTCTTCATATAATTTACATAATTCTTTATAATCTTCTAATGATTTTACATTATTTTCTTTACAAAAATTTATCCAATTATTTTTATCTTGAATAAATTTTTTAGTATCAACGCCTATAAAATCATACCAATTACTCCATATGGCTTTTAATTTAAAATATTCTTCTGGATTTTCAATATAATTTTTATGTTTATCTTTTATTACTTTAAACGTATATTCTTCTTTTGATTGAATATTTAATTCTTTATTTAACTGTCTAACATAATTAAATTCATCTTGTTCTTCAGAATATTGAGAACTAAGTGCTTTACTATATCTTAGTCTCAATATAATTTTTGTTAATTCATCATAATTTTCTATAATATTATGATATTTTATTTTTTCATTTGGATTATACAATAGTTTAGAACTTAATTTATTTAATGAAACAACATTTATTTTTTGTTCTATTTTTTCATCTATATTTCTAATTTTTGTAATAATTTTTCTACATTTATCAAATGATTTATTGTCAGTTATAAAATTTTCAGTATCAATATACGGAATAATAACATATGCTTTTTTATCTGGAAATTTACTATCTAATCTATTAGGTCTTAATGTTGATTGTACTATTCTAATATCAGATTCCATATTTTCACCAAATACAACACCATTTAATCTAGGACAATCGAAGCCTTCAGAAAAAATATAAACACTTGATATAATGCCCCATGATGCTTTCATAAATTTTGTAAGTTCACCTACTTTAATAGAACTATCTAATAATTTAATATCATTTAATTTTTCTTTACTATTACTATGTAATGCTTTATTATAATAATTCTCTTTATTAATATTTATTATATTTAATTCTAGAATAACATCAATATATTTTTTAACTAATTCAGAATTTTCTGTTTTATTAGTATATATAAGTATATGTGTTAAGTCATTATATTTTTCTATTGATTTCAATGCCATAAATGCAGATAAAAATAAATCTTTATGATATATTATATCTTCGTTATCATCTAAATTCAAACTATTAATAATATTATTAATTTCATTTTCTGTATTTTTTAGAATTATTAAATTATAATCAGTTATTTTTTTATTTTCAATTGCCCAATTAATTGATTTAGCATCAATTAATTCACCAAATATATTTTTATCATCCATAGTATAAATTATATTATTAGTTCTATTATTTTCAATTACTTTTTCTGTCGCTGTCATAAACAATGATTTATTTGATTTTATTTTATGAAACGAATCTTTGGTTTTTTCATATTCACTACCAACTAAATGATGTGCTTCATCGCCAATTTTAAAATCAAACTTAATATTTGATAATTTATTACAAGAATCATAAGTAGTAATTACAAATTTACAATCAGATGATTTTTTATTAATAAATTTATTTATATCATCTTCTTTAATAGTTGATTCTATTATATAATTTTCATTCTTTTCTATTTCACCACCTATATATAATATATTTTTATGATTATTAAATATTCTCATTATTTCATTTTTCATTTGTTTTTGCAAATATATACTTGGAACACCAATTACAACTGATTTACAATTTAATTTTCGAACTATTAATATTCCTAATAATGCTTTACCAAGACCGCAACTATGAATTATTCTTCCTCTATCATTATTTTTGTAAAATTCATCTATTTTTAATAAAACATTTATTTGATGTTCTCTAGGAATAATAATTTCATTTGTTTCATTATTTTTACATGAAAATTTTAATATATTTTTTAGATTATTAATATTTATTTTATTAAATATTTTCTTAATATTAGTATTTTTCCATATAATTGATTTTATTTGTTCTTTTGATAAAATTGTAAATTGTAAATTTAATGTTTTTAAATAAGGTATTATTAATGAAATAATATCTTTCTTAAAAAATTCTGTTCCACCATCTAAATAATAATGATATCCCAATGATTTGAAATGAAATTGTAATAATCTTTCAATAATGTCTAGTTTTTGTTTTTGAACTTTGATAACTAATTCGTAAGAACCACATTCTACTTCACCAGTTTTATATGTCGAATTTCTTTCTATTAAATTCATCGTTTTACCCAATTTACATACATTATAGTTATCATATGATACATGACTTCTTATATAAATATAACCATTATTCATTTTTAACTATTATTAAAATAATTATAGTTAAAAAATAAATCAATTTTTTATAGATACTATTACTTTTGGTTTATCAATTAATACACCATAATATATTTTTTATAAAAAAAATTTAAGGTATGAAAAAATCATGTTTTCCATTATTATATTTTATAATATCCTTAATTAAGGGTTCTTCTTCTAAGGGAACATATGTAATTCGTCCGCCAGTTTCATCTTCTATATATTCTGAATTTTCTAATTTTTTTGTATCTAATAATAAATCGAAACAACCAGTTCCCCCAGCTATAACTCTACCTACAGCAATTCTTGAACTTATTGATTTCATATGATCTTTTTCGTTAAATATTGCTGCATTCACAAAATGATCCATTGTTTTCTCAAAAGATGCTTTTGCAATAGTGTCCATTTCAATTTTTGATAATCCATGACGATCAATTGATATTATTTCACCTAAATGACACATTTGATCTATTAATAATGACAAGTGATTATTATTAATATTACAACCACCTGCTTGATATGTTAATGATAATTCATGTAATAATATTTGTCTTGTTGCTTCAATACCATATAATTTTAATATTGTATCAATATCATTACATTTTGTTCGAGAAAAATCTATTCCTTTCATATATTTTAATTTATGAATATTAATACCTGCTGTATATACTACATACTCTTTACCTACAACTATATCACCAGTTTCCTTATTATAAGTTGTGTGCATTTCCTGAATTACATCAATATTATTTATATTTTCAATTCCTTTTAAAGTTATATCATCAATAATCATTTTCAAGAAATCTGTAATTACAGTATAATTAAATGTATTCATACTAAATCTAATGTGTATATATTGATCTACATCAGATATATTATTTGATAATATTGCACATCTATTAATTCTACTAATAACTTCTTTTTCTACTTTCTTTAAATTTTTTAGATTTGTATAATTTTTATACCAATGTGATATAAATTTAGTTTTAATATCTAACATTGTAGTTTCTTTATCCAACATTTTTTCAATATCTAATTTAATTCTAAATATAAATGGTAAAGAATTAATTTCTGCTTTTTGATTATTTACAAAGAATGGACTACCTACATTATCTGATTTAATCATTTTACTTAAATCATCATTTAGGCATAAATCATAAAACACTTCAACATTCGATACTAATTGTCTAATTGTTAAATGTTTAAAATAGCTGACAATTTTATTTAATTTAACACGATCTGTATTATAAGGTTCATTAAAATATATAACCATCTGAGGTGTTTTAATATTTTTTGAATAATGTAATAGTTCTTGAATTCTATTAACACCCATATTTGCTGAACTTTTTGATGCCATCCCTGCAAAATGTTTTGTATTTAAAGTATTATGAACTATAATACCATTATCTACCATAAATGTTTGATTTGCTGGAACAGTAAAATCATATACATAATCAGTTTGATCAGGTGTATATATTTCTATTTCTTTAATCTCATCCCATATTACATCAGAATTTGCTGCTTGATTTAATATTTGTAATTCATTTATAATTTTATTTTTATCTTTATGAGCTTCAAATATTTCTATATATTTAATTAATGTTCTTCTACCTATTGATTCTTTCTTTTTCCATCTACCATAATTACGACTTTGACCTTCTAGTTGTAATTCTTTTCCACATTTCGCAATTATATCTCCTAGACCATTTATTTTATCAATTTCATCAGATAAATTATGTGTATCATCTCTTTCAGCATATGCAACAATTTCATCAAGTTTTTCTGTATGGACTAACGTTCCAATATGTTTTTTAAATAATGGTGCATATCGAGCAGACATTGCTAAATTATACATTTTGGATCCTTTTATTTGTGTTGATTTAATAGAACAAAATAATCCAAAATAACTTAATAATAATGATATATCTTTTGCTAATTGTTCACTGCGACTACATACTCTAATTTGATAATGAGTATTACTTGTATTATAATTACCATCACCGTCAATATATGCTTGGATTAATCCTGCTTTAAATTCATTAGGTGCAGTAAATGCAAAATCCGGAACACATTTTACAAAAGAACCGGTACCACAAGAATCTAATAGAAATTCAGCAAGTGGTTTCAATGAGAAACATGTTGTTACACCAGGACCATATTCGCCTTGATATTTTCTTATATTAACTTCTTTGTTAAATCTTTCCGCAAATAATTTAGTATTATTGATAAAATGTTCTGAAATATTTGTAATGTTGATTTGATTATTATTAATATTTCCTTCTGCTAAATATGCACCAATAAACCATCCAAATAAATAATCTAATTTATATGTTTCATCATCAATTTTAATATATTTTTTTATAAAAGTATTATCAATATATTTAGCTACTGGTATACGCATTCCTACTCTTAAATCAGCACCTAATATTGGCTCTACAGTTTGATTACTTCTTATTAGATGTGAATGACTAAGTGTTGAACTAGTTGTTCTACCGCTTTTAGTTGTTATTTTCATCATGTTACCATTTACTGGATGGCGACTAATATGCGAGATTCTATTCCAATGTGTTTTCTCATATTTATCAACACCTACAATATAATATTCTTCTTCCAAACTACTTAGATCGGTTTCTACTGAATTTTCATGACCCGTATCAAAAGTTAATTTAGGATATTTTTTAATTAGTTCGTCACAAAAGTTTCCTATTTTTTTTGTTTTAAAATTAATTGTTTTATTCTTTTTTATAATCACTTTAATTTCCGATGCTTTGCATTGACTCATTTGACTAGTGGGCTCGCCAATAGATTGTGCTGCGATGATACCAACCATTTCTCCAGGTTCAATAATAGCTTTAATAAAATTCATTTTAATTTCTTGCATCATTTTAATAAAATCTAATTTTGATAATCCATATTCAAATATACACTTTGCAGGTGATAAATATTCATTTAATGCTACTTCCAATATAAATTTCAAACATCTATCATCATTTTTTAATAGCTTATCATTTTTCTTTAATGAAATAATTAATCTATTATCATAATCAATTAGAAAATCTTCAATAGCTTCCAATATTTCATCAGGGTTTAATTCCAAACATTCTTTTTTGTTAGAATAATCTTGTGTAATTCTATACAAATTAACAGGTAGTGCATATTTTTCTTCAATGATTTTATAATTGATTAATGCTTTTGCTTGAATTTCTCTTAATTGATCTCTAAAACTAATTAATTTTGATATATGTTTATTATTTGAATCTGTAAGATCTTTCAATGACATTTTTATTTGTTTATCATTTTTTAATGATTTAAATGATACCTTCTCCAATTTTTTTAATTGATCATTAGTAAAACATAAATTTTTTTCTATATCTTTATTATTCATTAATAATATATTCAGTTGAATCTCTGTTTGAGTAGCTTGATTTATACCATTTTCACCATATATTGTTTGAATGATGATTCCTTTAGCATTGCGATTAGTACCATCATATTTAATAGATAAATCTTCTAATCCTTTAATTAATTGTCTTTGAATATATCCTGTTTGTGCTGTATCTCTAACTTGTAATCCATTTGCTAGTGAAAAATTAAATGTTGATGGAATTGTTAAATCGTACATTTTTTTATGCAAATTAACATCTATTTTATTTATTTCTATAATTTGATCAAGTATAACATTATTAAATTTTAATTTGGTTTTTGCAATATGTAATTTAGATATTTCATTATTTTTATTATTATCAAGTAAGATAATATTTTTATTAAATAATTCAATATATTCATTATATATTGTTACAGTTTTATCTATAATATTTGAATATATTCCAATTCTATTTAATAAAAAATTAAATTCATGCATACTTTGTTCATTTTTGAATTTTATTTGAATATCTTTATCATTTACTTCTAGTGAAAATGTACTGTAGCCTGTAATAATTCCCTTAATGAATTCAGCACTAGATAAATATATTTCTTTCGGAAATGTTTTAATATCATCTAAATATTCTGATATAAGGTCAGAAAAAATAAATGCATTATTTTCAATAATTTCATAATTTAATTTATAAGTATTGCACCAATTTATTATAAATTTTTTACAATCATTATTTAAATTATTAAATTTTATTAATTTATAGTGCAATTTATCTATAAATTCAATATCATGGCTTGTAATAATTTCACCTATAGATAAATATAATCCAATTAATATGCCATTTTGATAATCTAAGTTAAACTTATAATTATCTAGTTTAATATAATTTAAAATTTTTGGCGGATCACATAATTCTGCTGTTACGGGAACAAAATCACCAATAATTATATCTGATGTAAATTTTTCTCTAAATTCTTTTAATTCATTATTCCAGATTAATAATGATTTAGTTTTTGTTACAATTACTTTCCTTCCACTTATAGTTATGATTTCATATAATTCATCGCCAGGATCATGTTTAGTAACTGCACTAATATTTCCCCAAGTAACATTACCAAGATAATCAGTTGTTGATATATATACATTATTAATTTCTAATAACTCCATATTAAGTTTATTCTCATATTTAACACTTGTTGTATTATTATCTATTAAATTGTCAATCCATTCACCAATTTTTACATACATTGGTTTATTATTCTCAATAATTATTATAGGAGTTTCCCATGACACAGAACGAATAGCAGTATCAATTAATCCTTCTCTTCCTGTCGCAGAACTAATAAAAAATTCAAATCCTCTTAATCCTGATAAATATGAATTTTTAATAAATCCACGAGCTTCTGGTGTATCGTCATCTTTATGAAAATAAATAAGTGATCTTCCTTCGATTGATTTTTTTATACGCGATCCTGCTAAAGTTTGTTGACCTAATAAACCTATTATTTTAGCTAAATTAGTAGATGATCCTTTTGCTCCAGATACAGCACATGTCCAAAAAAAATTATCTGCATTTAAATATTCTTGTAATATTTTACCTATATTAGCTTGAACTGTATTTAGATCATCCGCTAAGGTTTTTTCAATTATATCTAAAGATAATTGTTCTATATCATTTTCAAATTGAGTAATTGTATATTTTGATTTCAATATTTCATTATAAATCATTTGTTGAATTTTATTTTGCATTTCATCATCAATGACTGTATCTTTAAAACCTACTGTTTGACCTCTCATTAATAAATAATTTAAAATTAATTTTTGAGCATCATCAATAAATTTACTTGTTTTATTAGGTCCATATTTATCCCAAATAAATTGAATTATTGAATTTTTTGAAGTACTTAAAAGTGATTTATTAAGATACCCAGATATTAATTTACCATTTATTATCTCTAATTTTATTTTATTATCTGATTTCAAAGTTATATTTATTCCAGAAGGAATAATGAATGAAAACACTTCATGACCAGTATATTCTTTATTCATATCAATATTCATATTAGTATTAGATGTATTTGCTAAAATATTTGCTAATTCCCAACCTATAATTTTGACATTTGGATCTGTTAACATATAAGCTCCAGATAATGTATCTTGTTCACATCCTATTATTGGACTTGAATCTTTTGCTGATATAATTTGATATTTGACATTTGATATACGTTTAATTTCATTTCTTGCTTGAATTGACTGTGCTAAATGTATATTCATTTCATCTCCATCAAAATCAGCATTATAAGGTTTACAAACTGATACATTCATGCGAAATGTACTTAAATCATCACGATCGATTACTTGAATTTTATGACCCATCATTGATGGTTTATGTAATGTTGGTTGCCTATTAAATAGCACATAATCACCATCAACGCAATGTCTTTCTACAATATCATCTAATTTTAATCTAATTGATTTTTTTCGATATTTTAAATCGATTTTTTGTACTTCTGGTTTCCCATCTCTATAATTTACACGCAAGACAAAATTGGCACCTGGATATATATTCCTACCATTTTTAATTAATCCATTTAAATATTTTATATTATATGGTGTTACTTCTTCAGGAATTGTTAATTCCATTGCTATTTTTTTTGGAATACCAACTTGATCGATATTAATATATGGATCAGGCGTAATAACAGTTCGAGCTGAAAAATCTACTCTTTTACCCATTAAATTATTTCTAACTCGTCCTTGTTTTCCTTTAATATTATCACTTATTGATTTTGTTGATCTACCTCCTGATTTAAACTCAGTTCTGGGTAAACTTAGCGATTCATTATCATAAAATGTAGCAACATGATATTGCAATAAATTTATAATTTCTTGATTAAAACTTGATAATTCATTAGATAGTGTTTCTCTTTCAATTTGTTGTCTTACTCTTTTATTTGCAGTAATAATATCAGATAATTTTAATGTTAATCCATCTTCCATTGTTGCGGCTGACATAAAATCTACTTTTGCTGTTGGTCTTATTATGACAGGTGGAATTGGAAATTTTTCAATTATTAAATCTTCAGGTCTTTGCATTTTAGGATTAAATCCTAATAAATAACAATCATTATCTGATACATTTCTTAATATATTATAACATTCACGTGGACTAAGTGATTCCTTAATTTTTTTCGAAAAAGCTTGTAAATCTTCTACTTCATTATTATTACTTGTATTTAATACACGTTCTATAACTATTTTTATTGAACCATTATCTTTCACTTCTCTTTTAACTTTTGGAACTGGTACACCACATGTAAAACAATAATTAACATTTTTTGTTAAATTTTTAATCTCTTTGAATCTCATTTCCGATTTTTTATTTAATGCTCTTTTAAATTGTACATCTGATTTTTCTATTAATAAATTTGAACATTTATGACAAATACATTGCAAAATATTTTTCAAATGATTTAAAAATCCAAAATGAAATACTGGTTCAGCTAAATCTGTATGACCAAAATGTCCAGGACAATTTAATGAATTTTCACCACAAGTTGAACATTGTAAATATATATCACAAGTACCTAATCTTAAATCCACTAAACCGCCTTTTTTAGGTTCATAATTTTCATATGATTCAGCAAGATCTATTCCAAAAGGATCATCACTAACTGCCGAATATTGTTTAACATCTTTATTACGATAAATACTAAACTCTATTTTATCAATACGTTTAACATCTTCATGATAATATGTAAGATTTATTGACATTCCTATTTATATATAGATAGAAAAGCTTTATAACATATTTTTTTATCAAATTTTTTTACACTCAGAAAATTTTTAAATATAATTTTTTTAATTTAATAGTTTAATATTAATATTAAATCTAAATTTCTTTAATGTTTGATATAGATAAATTTACTGGTGAACTTTTTACAAAAATTATTAAACAATTAAATAAACCTCAATATAAAGAAAAATTAGATAATGAAATTTTAAGACCATTTATGTGTGATATTTATGATAAATTATATCCATATATATCATTAATATTTATTATGTATATTA
>Ga0214923_10000807_pt1 | contig 46280 bp, 40 predicted proteins | sample LL1510_MetaG_FD_177993 | JGI IMG/M metagenome (GOLD analysis project Ga0214923, IMG submission 177993) | Freshwater microbial communities from Lake Lanier, Atlanta, Georgia, United States - LL-1510 | ecosystem: Environmental > Aquatic > Freshwater > Lake | place: USA: Georgia | collected... | reverse complement strand
TCCGTCTATTTATTCCGTATTATACTCTGTCTATTATAATCTATTTTTTCTTATTCGTTATTTCATTACCTGAAGTATTATTAAATCTAAATTCAGGAACTCTACCAGGTTTTCCTGTTGGATCATATCTAAAAACAATCATTTTACCTTCATCTTTTCTTTTTCTTTGATCAATTCTAGATTGTCTTAATGGATCTTCGGTTGAACCTAAACATTGTAATGTAAATTCTTGAAAAGGTGATTTATCTAAAATTGTTAAATCATGACTATCTAAATATTTTTCTCTAGCTGCTAATAATCTAGTTATCATTATCATAAAATTATTTTGTTCTCTTTGATCTCTCCTAGTAATAGCAAATTGATAATCTGCTAATAAATATAAAAATATTAATTGAAAAGTACCAAAGAATACTTTTTTCTTTTCTGAAAAATTATTTACAATACAACGATTATTATGACCATATAATTTTAAAATACAAACATCTTTATAAAAATATTCAGTTCTATAATCTAAAAATTGGAAGAAAGGTACAAAATGTTTAACGGTGATATCATTTTTATATTTTTCTTTGAGATGTTTTTCTACATTATTTCTATCTTCTAAATAATTAATAGAAATAGCTTGATAATAATTAAAATTTTCGAATTCTAATCCAAGATTTACTTTTTTAACTAAATAATTATATGCATAATGTCCGACTATTATAAATTGAGAATGATGTAATATTTCATGACGAACAAAATGTTTTATTTGTTCTAATTGTTCATTTGATAATTTGGTATCATAAATAATTTTATTTTTTGAATGTTTTTCATCAAATGGATAATATCTCATTAATACAGAAAAACGATTAAATGTTTTATCTAATCTAAAATAAGAAGTTAAAGGATCAGAGTAAACTCTAAATGCATCAACTAACATAAAATGTGGATTTGCAAATCTAAGCCCTTTACTATCAATATAAGGCATATTATCATGTACATTTTTTGGCATGTAAGATATATCACAATAGTTTATAAAATTTACAAAAATCTTATAAGTTTCTGGATGCGCGCCTTCAGAGCCTTGAACATATTTATATCCTTTACTATGTAATAAATCACACATTTCTACTACATCAGTTAAGGGTTCATATGAATAAAATTCAACATCAGCCAAATCTAAATCTTTATAAAATGAATCATATTTATTTTTAATTTCAATTAAATGATTTTGTGCAAAACCACCGTAAATAATTCTTCGTTTCTTTTTTATATAATCTAAAATAACATCATATACTTCATTAAATTCTTTCATAGTGGGTTCTAAAGTATCTAATTTTTTCTTCATTGCCTCATCTTTTATATTATCAATATTTTTTCTTAGTATATCTAAATCAATTTGTCTATACATATTATAATAAATTAGATATAAATTTATTATAATATTTAGAAATAATCAAAAAATGCTGTACTTTCTATTTTCTTTTCATCTGAATTATAATTTATTACTATATCAAATTTTAATAGTTGATTCTTCTCTTTATCAAACATAATATTTTCATAATTATATTTCTTTAAAAAATTTTCAAATATATCAGCATCATTACTAAGTAAATAAATATCAATATTATTAGTTAAATTTTTATTGTGTAAAACAATAATTGGTTTTTCATTAATTTCTTTTAATTCATTAATTAATTCTTTATCAATTTTATATTCAACTAATTTTTCTGATAATTCATTATAATCTTTTATTCCATTAAAATTACTATTTAAAATAAATTCACTATTTTCTAAATTAAAAGCATAACTTACATTCTTTTTTGTTTCAGTTTCTTTAAAATATAAAAATATTTTATTACTTAGAATTATATTATTAATATCTAAATCAAAAGAAACAATATGAATTTTATTTTCATTTAATTTTGTTTCTAAATCATCATTATATTCTCTATTAAATTCATTTAAAATTATTCCTATATCTTTCTTAAATTTATTATAATCAATATTATTTCCAATATCATTAATATTTTTGCTATATAAATGTAATTCCATTTTATAATCTCCATTTTTATTTTTTATTGCATAAATGATATTTTTATCAATTAGCTTTCTTATATTTATAAGTTTGTTTATTAATTCCTCTTTTATTCCTAAATATTTAAAAAATTTAATTGTTGTATTAAATTTATTTCCTAGCCAAGCATTGTAAACTACAGAATAATCATGTGAAGCTAATTTAGGATTTAATGAATCAATAGTTTTTTCTATATTTTTTATTTTTTTATAATCAAAATCAATATAATTTTTTTTTTCTGATTTTTTTTCTTTTATTTTTTCTGATTTTTTCATAATAAAAATACAATAATAATAAATAATAAATATTATTAACATAAATATTATTCCATAAATATATATCATTAATTTTAAATATATATTTTTTATTACAAATCGATTGTAAAATTCATTTCAAAATTTTCTAAAGGTTTATTTTCAATTTCGAAAGAGTTTTCGTATGGATTATTTGTAAACATATCATAATTATTTTTTGGTTTAACTTTATTATATTCTTCTTTATAGTTTTCAAATGATAAATTGTTAGAATTATTTAATTTATCAAAAATACCAAATTTTAATGTAAATAATTCTGGAATTACAAAATTTTCATTATTTAATTTTTCTTTAGAAAATATTTCATATAATTTTAAATCATTTTTGTATTCATTTTTAAAATCTTCTAATTTTTTCTTTTCATATTTTAATTCATTTATTTTTGAATTTAAATCTATCTTTTCTTGTTGTATTTTTTTATATTCATCTGATTTTTCTTTCTCTAATTCTTTAACTTTTATATCATTCTTTAATTTTATTTTTTCTAGAATTGTTATAATTCTTTCCTTTTCTTTGGTTTCTTTTTCTTTGGTTTCCTTTTCTTTGGTTTCGTTTTCTTTGGTTTCTTTTTCTTTGGTTTCGTTTTCTTTTATTTGTTTGTTGGGAATTACTTCTTTTAATATTTGATGACTTAATACTAACTCATCTTTTTTTTTGTTATTATAACAACTATTAAAAAAATAAGATTCTGTTTTAATATTTTCTATAGTAAAAAAATTATTTTGAATTCCTCCTTTAATAAAATAATTTAAATTATTTTCATCGAAAACACCAATTACTTTATTATTTAAATATAAAATGTAAACTATTTCCATTATTAATTAAAGAATATATTCTTTAATTAATTTAGGTTTTATTTGTTAAAAAATTGTTAAATCCCTTTTTTAAATCAGATAATGTAATTAATTTTTTCTTAGAATTAGGTTCTAACATTAATCTTTTACAATGTGCTCTTTTACACATTGTAATTAAATTTTCTATATCTCTACCAAAAAACTTTAAATCATTAAAATTTTTCTTAAAAAAAGAAGTTTTAACAGAGTCATCTACTTCCCATCCATATTCATTACATATTTTTATAAAAATTTTTAATAATTCTTTTGGTTTATAAGGTTCTATTATAAATCTGATAGGAAATCTAGATTGTAAACCTTGATTATATGAAAAGAAACATTCATTTATTTCTTTAGAATATCCTGCAACAATACAAATAAAATCATTTTTCATTTCTGATAATTTTTCATTTAATGTATCTATAGCCTCTTTTGAGAAAGAATCATGTAAAGTTTTATTACCTAATGAATATACTTCATCAATAAACATAACACCACCGAAACAACTATCAATTAAATCTTGTGTTTTTATAGCTGTTTGTCCTAAATATTTAGCTACCATATCAGAACGAGAAACTTTTTTAAATATATCATTTTTTAATATACCCATTGCTAAATAGATTTTAGCTAATATTTTTCCTAATTCTGTTTTACCAACCCCAGGAGGACCTTCTATAACAGTATGCAACATATCAACATTTTTATCATCTAAATTGTGTATATAAAATAAAATATGATCTACAATATCATGTTTAACCTTTAACATACCTATCATTTTATCTAACTCTCTTAAAGGTTCAACTAATTTATTTAACATATTCATATTAATATTATAATCTTTATTAGAATCATAAGTTTTACCTAACTCAATTAAATCTTTGATAGTAGAAATTTGTGTCTCAATTTTAATAAATTCTCTTGGAATAGATTTTTCAGTTATTATAATATCTTCAAATTCATCATAAAGTAAAATAGGTCTTGGTTTTTTATTTGTATCAGTATTGATTAGATTATTTCGTGATCTTTTATTAGAATTATTTTTATCATCATCGTTCATAATATTTTATATAATAGATATATTTCTTTAAATTAAGTGCTTTAATAAATTTAAAAAAAATTTAAATTGTACTTAAGCACTTGGTGGTACTTTTTTCTTCTTCAATAAAAGAATTAGTACAATAAAGAATAATATTCCAATGAAAATATAGGTTAAATTATCTGGCGATACTCCTAATTTATCTGCAAAATCAGAAAAGCCAGACTCAAAATTTCCTTCCTCTTCAAAATCTAATTCTTCGTCAGTATACGCATCAGGATCAGCTTCAGGATCATAATCTTCATCAGTTGGATCACTTTCAGAATCTGGAGTTTCTGGTGGTTCTGGTACATCATCTTTATTTTTATTTACTGAATCAGCAACATCTTGTACAAATTCAATTGGTTTAGATATAATATCTTTCAAAGCTTGTTCAAAACTTATACCTTGTGTATCTGCATAAATTGCTATTCCAGCTGCAGTAAGTCCAAAAGTAATTAACATTGGATGATTTTTAACAAATTTCAATGCACCTCTTCTTGCTTTAGATAAAATACTTTTAGCACCTTTGGATGTTTTACTTGTATTTTTAAGACCTGATTTTAATGTATCAAGCTTTTTACTATTTTTAGCAATAACATTAAGACCATCTGCACCCTTACTTAGAACTTTTCCATCAGCTATTTTTCTAAGCTTTGCCGCTGCATCTGCAGCTCTCCCAGCTTTAGCTGTCATTGCTACAGCATCTGTTCCTTTAAGAGTTTTAGCAAGTGCTAGCAAATCGTCTGCATTTTTTGTAGCATTTGCTGCAGCTTTAATGGCTTTAGAACTATTGACAGTAGTAGTAGCCACATTAGTTACTCCCTTGATTGCTTTAGCTGATTTAGCAGCTGAAGAACCTTGATCAATTACAGATAAACCAGCTTTAATTAATTTAGCTCCCTTAAAAAAAAATTCATATATTTTCATTAAAATATATAATAAAATAAATTATTATATATTTTTAAAAAAATTTCATATATAAAGATATTAAAATTAAAGCTCCTAGACCATACCAAACCATCCACATATCAGCAGAGTCAATTCCTAACAGACCTGCGATTAACTCATTAAGTGCCGTACCTGCTACTTGTCCAGTTGCTTTTGTAACTGTACTAACTATTTCACCTAATTCTTTGGCACCCATCCCTACTAATTTTTTGAGTCCTTCTCCAAAAGTTAAACCATTCATTGATGCATAAACTCCTACACCAGCTGCTGTTAATCCAGCAAAAGCTAATCTAGGATGTGATGACATAAGCGAATAGGCTGTTTTACCCATACCTTCTTGAAGTTTTTTACCATCTTTTAATGCTTTACCTGGGTTAGCTTGTATAGCATCATCTAGTAATTTTGCTTGTTTACCAAGGCTTTTAGATGCATCGCTAGCTTTACCAAGGGTTTTAACTGCATCGGTACCTTTATTAAGAGCTTTAAGCGAATCAAGATTTTTTAAACTTTTAGCAGTATCTGCTGCTGCTCCAATACCTTTAAGACCTTTAGCACTAGAAGCTATATCATCAACTGAACCTAATGCTTTTAAAGCACCCCCTTTAAAATTTTCATAACATATCATTAAATAATAATATAAAAAATTTTTTAAAATAAAATATATAATTAAATATAATGGATAAAAAAAAAATATTAATAGTTATAATATTAATTTTAGCAGCGGCTGCTGCATATTATTTTTTCGTATATAAGAAAGATAAAACTAAAAAAAGAGGTTCATCTAGATCATCATCTAAATCATCAAAATCCTTATTTGGATCTGAAGACGATGATGATTTTGATATAAATGACCTGCCGCCTCTTGATGATTTTGAATTAATAACAAGAGATAATGAGAAATTAGACGAGGAAATTAATGAACTATTAGGTGATACAAATAAAAAAATTAGTTTTGAAGATTATCAAGCAATTGCAAATGCAAAAAAAGAAAATCAACAAAAAATTCAACAAGAACAATCAGTATTGGATAATTCAACTTCAATTGATAGAACTTGTGGCGCAGGTCCAGAAAATAAAGCTCCATGTGGCAAAGGTTATATACTAACCAGTCTTCCAGATCCTAAATTGTCTACTGATGAAAATCCAGTATTAGTAAATTGTTGTCTAATTGATCCCTCGAGAAATGATAAAACTACTGTTGATTCTGCTGTTGAAACTGCTATTTTTGTTGCCAAAGCAATAGCTGCACAAGAAGGAACAGGTCTAGCTATTAAAGCTGCATTAAGACTTTCTGGTACATCGTTTAAAGGTCTCGAAGCAGTAGTTTCAAAAGGTTTTTCTAAATTAGCTTCAAAACTTGTTTCTAAAACTACATCCAAAGCTACAACTACTGCACAAAAACAACTAGCTAAACTTGCCACATCTAAACTACAACAAAGTTTTCTTAGAACAACATTACGTGCTACTGGTAAAGCAGTAACAAAAGTAGCAACAAAGGCTGCTGCTGCTACAACAAAATTAGCAGCAAAAGCAGGAATGGGACCAATTGGCTGGGGTTTGATGATTTTTGATATTATTTCTATTGCTGTAGATTTAGCTGATCCGGCAGGTTATGATAATATTAAATATTTAGAAGAATATAAAAAAGCAAGAGATAAAGCTGAAGAACAATTTGCTAATGAATTAAGAAAAGAAGGAATCACCCCTCCTATAGTTATAGGACCTGCTGCAAAATTACCTGATAAAACACCACCTGGACTACCTGAAGATCCACCAGATGGAAATCCACGTAGTAAAGAAGAATTAGCTTCAATGGTAACTACAGAATATTTGACTGAATATATTATAGATGTGATGGAAAATATTGATTTAACTATGTATTCCGAGACTGAAATAAGTGAAATTCAAGAAAAAATAGCAGAAAATGGTTCAGCTTTCTTTGAAACAAAAGAGGGTGAAGATTATATATCTAAAAGACAGTGTGAAATTATGAAAGGTTTATTATTATCTGATAATTCTTGTAGTTATACTAGTAGAGAAAAATGTGATGCTTCTTATGATTGGTCTAAAATTAAAGCAGACTATGAATCTGAAGATCCAAATGCTAAAAGTTCCGGAGAAATTTTTGTTGAATGGAGAGATAATAAATGTGTTGTAGCCAATCCTCTTTCAAGAATTACATGTGAAAAAGATAATTTTCCATATGATTATGATAAACGTTTATGTGTTCTTACTGCAGAATATTGTAGAGGTAAAGGTTTAGATCCTATTCAAACTGCAGATGGTATTGATTGTAAATTAAGTGGTGGTCAAGAATTTGCAGAATTGCTTTTTGGAACTACATTTACTAGATCAATAATTCAAACATTTGATCCAGCCCAATATAAACCATGTAATCCAGGAGATTACGATGGTAATAATATACCTAATGAAATTAAAACTGCTATGTATGCTATTCCTCATACAGCTGCTGCATATGGTATGTTAGGAAATAAACTTTGTGTCACTCCTTCTAGATGTGAAGATGGAAAAGTTTTAGAAAATGGTTTATGTTATGAAAAATGCAGAGATGGTTATACTAGTGATGGTGCATTAATGTGCTATAAAAGTACTCCTCCAAATTGGCCTGGTACTTCTACTATTACCCATTTACAACATCATGATATATACAAACCAGGTGGATATTTAGATAGTTGTGGTGATCCAAATTATCCTAATCGTCAAGGAGCAGTATGTTATGCAAACTGTAGAAATGGTTATGATCGTGTATTAAATATGTGTCATGCAAGAATAACAGGAGATGGGGTTGGTAGTATACCCTATAAAAGAGGATGTGGTCCCAATGAAAGAGACGATGGATCAGTATGTTTTAAACAATCAGGTGAAGCTTGTGCAGATAATTGTAGTGCTGGTTGGGAAGCTTGTAAACACAGAACTATACGAACTTGTTCATGGAATGCTGCCAAATGCAATTCTTGGGGTGCAGAAGAGTGCATTGGTGGTTGTAGAGCAGGTTGGCAAGGGTGGGATGATTGTACTAAAGGTTGGGATGACTGTAGGCGTAAATCATGGAATGCTGCTGCCTGCAATTCTTGGGGTGGAGAAACTTGTGTTGGTGGTGATTGTGTAGGAGGTTGTACAACAACTTGTGGTCCTGTATATTTAGGAGAAAGAACCGAACTTTGGCAAAGACAATATTGTGATTCAGGTAAAAGTAATATAGATGGTTTATGTTATCCTGACTGTCCTCCAGGTACTAGTCACCCTCCTGGTATGCCAAATCAATGCAGAACCGATGGAGAAATCAGTTATTCTAGTGAAGGTGTACCAATGAGTTGTGCTCCTGGTAGAGAACAAAGAGCAGCAATGTGTTATGATAGTTGTTCTGTTCATAATACAGGTCAAGTTTCTTATGAAAGAAGAAATGATAATATAGAATTTTGTTCTACTGTATGCCCCCCTGGAACTACTAATATTGGTATTGGAGGTTGTCAAAAAGATAGTTATTCTAGACCCGCGGGAACTATTCCTTTCAGAATTTATGTTAAAGAAAGATTAGTACCTTATTCAAAAAAATAAGTAATATAGAATAAAAGAAAAAATGAATATTTTTTTAAATATAAAATATATTTATATTTAATGAAAATAATTGCCTGGAATATTAATGGTATTAGGGCTACCATGAAAGAAAAAGATCTTTATGATTTAATTGAAGAGGAAAAACCAAGTATTATATGTTTTGGAGAAACTAAAATTTCATGTCCTTTTAATGATGTACAAGACAAATTGAAAGAACAAATTAAAGGGTATAAATATCGTTATTGGAGTCCGTGTTTAATTAAAAATGGTTATAGTGGAACTGCTATTTTTTCAAAGAAAAAGCCAATTAATGTCATATATGGTTTATTTGATAATGAAAAACAAATAGATGATGAAGGTAGAGTTATAACTTTAGAATTTGATAAATTTATGTTATTACATGTTTATACACCTAATTCTGGTGAACAATTAGCCAGATTAGAATACAGAACTAAAACTTGGGATAAAATTTTTAAAAAAAATATTATCGAATTACAAAAAAAGAAACCAGTAATAATTTGTGGAGATTTAAATGTTGCTCATCATGAAATAGATTTAAAAAATCCAAAAACAAATTTAAAAACAGCTGGATATACCAAAGAAGAACGAGAATCTTTTGATAAACTTTTACAAGAAGCAAATTTAATTGATACTTATAGACATTTAAATCCAGAGAAAATTGAATATAGTTATTGGTCGTATAGATTCAATAGTAGAAAGAAAAATACTGGATGGAGAATTGATTACTTTTTAATAAGTGAAAAATATATAAAAAATATTAAAAAAAGTTTAATATTAACAGATATTTTAGGTTCAGACCATGCCCCAATTAAATTAATTGTTAAATTTTAAATGTATAAAAATATATTTTCTAAAATGTCTTATATGGACCAAGATATTTTTATCGCCGTTATAGCCGCTTTAGTTAACTTAGTATTATCTATTATAGTTCCTTGTGTTCTTAAAGACAACAAGGACATTTTACCTCAATTACGCATTATGTTAGAACACCACCGTGCTACTTTATTAACATCATCTGTATTAGTAGCTGTAATTGTATATCTTGCATTAAAAGCTGCTCCTGTAATTCAAAATGATATTCCTCCTGGACTTTTAAACTTAGCTAAATTAGTACCCCCTACTCCTTCATTAAAGTCTGCTTAAAATTTAAATAAGACGACCATAAAATTGAAAACTTTTTAATCTATAAATATCATTTGATTTTGGAAAATGATTTACCCAAGGAATTATTTTCTTGTCCGGTTTCTGCTCTTTTTTTAAAGGACTATAATGTATTGGTTTATTATTAACTACATAATTGGTTCCAAAAGGACCATTAAGAAACTTTTTTTTAATCATTGCTATCTAAATATCTATATATTTAGATAATAAAAATATTTTTTAATTTAATTCTAATATCCAATTATTCCCATTTAATTTAGCCCCTAATTTTTCAATAGTTTCTTTTATTTCTGAATTAGAACTAATCACTTTTTCATTCTTAAAAGTTATTTTATAACCATCTTTTTCCTTGAAAACTTTAAAGTCAATATCTCTTTCAATAATTTTATTAATTTTCTTTTTAATATAGACTACTCTATCTTCTAAATTATAAGGGAAAGTATATATTGGATGATTCTCCGGAATCATAACATAGGTTAATTTATTACCATCTTTATTAGTTGAGTATTTTTCAAGATATAATAATTTATCTCTCATTTCTTTACATATGTCTTCTCTAGTTAATTTATCTATCCTAATAATTTCTTCTTTGGTAATATTTGGTATCTTTTTAATTAAATTCATTAAATAATTTTTGTCTTTGGATGTAGAACATACAGCTCCTTTTAACGTAGGTATACCAGTTCCTCTTTTCTTATCTTTGGTCTTTCCAATTGGTTCTCTAATTTTAAATAAATCTATTTCATTTGAGGCTAATTTATTTAAATTCTTATCTATAATACCAACAATAAAATTTTCTTCTCTTTGTTCATAATAATCTATTACTGATTCAAAATTATATCCTACTTCTTTCTTATCTTTAGTTTTCTCTTCCATAACAGGAATATTTGTTTTAACATTCCCAAATTTTTGTTTAATAAAGTTCTCTAATGAAACTTGATTATTTTTATCTATATTAATAGTTTCACGATAATACATTGGTACATCTTCATTTTCATTAAACGGTTGAAACAAATAATATTTTTCTCTTTGGATTATATAACCAGGTCTATTATATTTATCAAAAACAGTATCTTTAAAATTATTAAAATCATTTTCAGATTTAGGCATCATTTCTTCTAATCCTTGATCTAAAAAAAATGAATCAAATAATCCTGCTTGATGAGGTAAAAATGATTTCTTAATTTCTTTTAAAATTTCATCATAAAAATAAACATGTTTAAATCTAAACAAATCCTTAATTTTACTTTTAACATTATTGATTTCAAATTTAGCTAATTCATCATTAAAAGTATTATAATCTATTTCATTATTATCTAATTCTCTATATTTACCTTTTTGAAAATATTTTACATTTAATTTATCTTCATCACATTTTAAATTGCATTCTTTAAAATCACATAAAGCTGGGCAAATTTTCTTACCTGTCTTTATATTTTCTGCAGTTGGTTCTACACAGCCTTTATGATGCTCAACTTCTTCAGGAAACATATTGGCATTTAATAATAATGGACAATCTATTGCTGATTCTTTTAACCCCCTTTCTATATTTTTTACTAGTAAATATTTTTCTTCAGCCTTTTTATATAATAATTCATCCGTAGTTAGTTCTCCAGGTGTAGAAATTACATAACGATAAACTCTAACTTTTGGAAATCTATTTTTATCATTAATAGAATCTTTGTGAACACACATTCTAATAGCTCTTCCAATAACTTGTTCAACTTTAGGTAAATTATAAAAAACATCAATGATATGAACTTCCGAACAATTTTTTAAAGTAACACCTTCGTTCATAACTCTGGATCCTAAACATAATTTAATATTCTTACCGTCGATATTATCTTGATTATTAAAAACATCTTTAATAATTTTTTGTTTTACTTCAGATATGTCTTCTCCAGATTCGTCAACAGAACCAGTAATTAAAATAAATACTGCTGGTTTAAAAGAGCTAATTTTTTTTTGTTTCTTAAAATCAGAATATGGTAATCCAGTTTTATAATCTATAGTATCATCTTTAATATCATAATTTCTAGAATCTTCTTGATATTCTAAATAACCATTTTGTTTTAATGTTTCTGCAAATAATTCCATTCCACCGGCTCTAACTAAATTTGAATAAATAAATGCAGTTCGAGAACCTTTATTTCCATCAACTAATTTAAATAATCTTTTTATAATTTTATAAAATTTTATAGAAAAGAACCTCAAATATTCTAATTTTAAAATATTACCTGTAATATTTTTATCTTCAGATTCAATCATAAAATTATCTTCTTCTGATTTATTTAATTTACCATTAAATAATTTCCTATTAATTAAATTTCTTAATTTAGCACCATCGGAATTAAGTTGTTGTAAAACAATATTTAAACCTTCAGTTGAGTAATATCCTCTAAGATCATTTTTTTCTGGATTTAAACCAGGAAAAACAAAGTTAGCTGCTGCTGAAGATGTTCTATCTAATGTATCATCTATATTTTCTTTAGTTTTCATATAAACTTGTTCTTGAAACTTTTCCATAAAACATCTTATTACTGGAGTAAATAAAAGTCCTTTCGGAATTTCTCCTTTTTCTATTCTTTTTGCAAAAGTATAAGGGATATTACCACGGTAATAACTTATATAACCTTTAGCTTTTTGTTTTAAGTAATCTATTCCCCCTGGTTTTAATTTCATTAAGTAGTTCTTTTCTCCAGTAAAAATTTTATCCCTTTGAACTTGATCATTTAAAGGTCTTATAAAATTTAATAAATCTACAATTTCATCAGCTAAATTAATCATTGGTGTTGCAGTAAGTAAAACAACACGTAAATTTTGAGAATTTTTAATAATTTTCTTTAATGCTTCGCCATATTCATTACCAGATAAGTTATGTGCTTCATCTACTATAAGAAGAGCATTATCCATATTATTAATTCTATCAACTACTAATTCTCTTTCAAATTCTCCTTCAGTATTTTTTTTATAATTAGTTTTAATTTTATTATCCTCGGATAATTTTTTTTCCACTATTTTTTCACCTAATACCTTCTTATAAAAAGTTTTATAGGACATAATTTTATAATATTGTGATGCTGCATATAAGGCTATTTTATATTCTCTTTCAACTTCTCCTTTAGTCATTTGATTTAAAATATTTTTATTTTTAAGATAAGTTTCACCAGTCCAAGTTAATATTTCATTTTTAAAATTATCTCTAGTATTTGGTCCTGGTACAATTACATAAATTTTAGTATTATATTTTTTTATTTGGTCCTTAAATTGTTCAGCTATTAAAATTGCACTACCAGTCTTACCTGAACCAGTTCCATGCATTAATATAACTCCAGTGTAAGGAGTATTAGGACTAATGAAATTAGGGACTATTGCCTGTTGTTCTCTCGGTATTACTTCCCCTTCACGGCAATTAGCTTCTCTGTATTTTTCTACTTCTTGATAAGTTTCCATTTTATTCCTTTCTGGTACTTTATGGTAATAAAATTCTCTTTTTCTAAAAATTTTAGTTAATAATTCATCATCTTTTGTTTCTGGATATGAAAAATCTTTTACTAATTTAATTTTTTTATTTGGCATTAATTATCTATCATTAGAATAAATTTTTATAATTAAAAAATATAAACGAATTATTTTTCGCCCAATTAATAACTAATATATTTAGTAAAGTTAATGGAGGTTATTCCTAATCCAAGAAAATATACTTCTACATGTAGAAGAAAAATAAATTTAAAAATTTCTAAACTTACTGACAAAAAAGATTTTGTAAATATTTTTAATATTATTCAAAATGAATTAGGTAAAGAACTTTCTATTAATAGAAATGGTATTTTCTTTAATATTAATAGTTTATCTGATTTAACTGTTGAGAAAATAGATAAATATCTTAGTGAAAATACTGATAATAATACTATTACTGAAACAGAATCTAAAATAAAATATCAATCTTATTCAATTGATGAAATCGAAAATGCAAATAAATTAGGACCTAAATTAAGTAATCAGGAAAAATCTATTTTAAAGAAGATGCAAAAGTTTTAAAGAATGTGCAAAAGTTTTAAAGAATATGCAAAAGTGTTTAAAGAAAATCAGAATCTTCGAAATGAATCCAAGGTTCTTCATAAGTCAAATAATCTTTAAAAATTTTTTGAATTGCGATTTTACATCCAAAATGATTTAATAATGTAATTAACCCAGTATTAAATTTAAAAATATTTTTATCCCTTCTTTCTAAATTTAAACTCAAATCAAAATTATTAATTGGTATAAAATTAACAGATGTATCTTCTTTAGTTTCACTATTAGTTAATACAATAAATTTATCAGTATCGCCTTCAAAATTACAATATTGATCAAGTGAAATTCTATTATTTATTAAAGGATAATATATTGTAAAATCTTTTGTTAATTCATATTTTCCAATTTTAGTTAATTCGTATTTTTCAGTATTAATATCAATATTTTTATAATTTAATTTATATATTTTTGTATTATCGATTTTCATTAATGATTTTATTAAATATATAGTTGGGATTACTAATCCTAAAATATGATTATTTTCTATTAAATATTTAGTGAAAATACCAATTAATTGATTATCACTAGAGAAAATTGGAGTACCAGATAATCCCTTTAATTTTTTTAAAATTTCATCATTGGAATAAACTCCAATATAAAAAGACATGTAAATGTTTTTGATATTGGAAAACGGATTTTGACAAATGTTTCTATAATCATGAAAAGGAAATTTTTCTTCATTACCATTAATTTCTATTTTAATTTCCTTACCTACTTCTTCGAATCTTGTTTTATAATTTTTAATAATTTTATTTGATTTTAAAATTTTAGAATCAGTACAGTTAAAAATATTTATTTCATTCCAATAAATATCTTTATTTTTTGTAAGTGGATAATATTCTTTATCCGATATTTTTAAATATGATTTTTTCAGTGGTAAAAAGTGATGTACTGAAATAATGTAATTAACTCCTTCAAACTTGAATAAAAACCCAGTAGAACCATTCATTTTGGCCAGACTAGAAAATGTATCAAGTTCTTGAATTATCTTTAATTTATAGTCGACCATTATTTAATAATTAATTATAAAAATTATTATTTAATCAATTTTTTTCTAATATTCTTAAAAAATAAATATAAAGAAGGTAAATTATTATTCTCCCATGGAGAAACAATTTTTGTATTATTATTAACATGATTAACTAATGCATCATAACTATAACTTTCTAAATGCATTACTTTATTTAAAGTTATGTAATGGTCGCGATCTACAATTAATTCTTTTTTACCAATAATATTTTTAAAAATATATTTATTAAAAATTTGTGGATTACAACTAGTAAAATAATCCATTTCCAAGTTAGAAACTATATTTAATGTTACTAGATTTTCAGATTTAGTATCAGCATAATTATAATAAAAAATATATACTGATTGATTACTTTTTTTAGGTCCTAAATCACCTAAAACTTGATTTACTGGTAAAGTATAATATTTATCAATTGGATTAATTCTAATAGCATAATTTGTAGGTCTCCCTAAAATAAAACTTTTTATAATTCTTTCATTAATATTATTTGTTTTAAGAACATTTCTAAAACTAGATTTTAAACTGTCCATCCAAACCAGAGGTGATATTTCATTTAAATCTATATCTAGATTTCTTTCAATAGTTAAAATATTAAGTATAATATTTCCTAATTCATTAAAATAATTAAAAATTTCTTCCGATTTAAATAAAGTGTTTGAACACCATTCCTTAATTCTAACTAAATTATTTTTTAATTCTTGTTCAATTATCTTTCCTAAAAGAATAAATTTTAATTCTTTTTTTCCTTTATCATTTTCTAAATTTCCAGAATTATATAATTTAGATATAATATTCCAAATATCAGGTTGATCTAAAAAAATAGTTGGAAAATCATTAGGTTTATTTTTTATTTGTTTTTTAAATTTATTAATAACATCATCAACTAAATAATCATACTTTTTAATTTCTAATGGATTCTTCATTAATTTGAAAAGTAATAAATCGCTAAATTTTCCTTCTAATTCTTTATATAAATTATATAAACTAATTAAATCAGATTCTAGATTTGTAAAATTTATTTTTTTTATTAAGATTATAATTCCTAAAACTTCATTAAAACAATTTAATCCAATAGAACTAAAAATAGTTAAACAATCATTTAAATCAATATTATTATTTGATAAAGCCTTTTGTAATTCTTGAACCTTTTTATACATTTCAGTTTTAATTAATTTGGAGAAATCTATTTTATCAACAATCTCAAATTCATAAGTTGGATCAATTAAAACTAAATTGTATTGGAGTAAAAATAAGTATTGTGAAAAAATTAAATTTGGTATTTTATCTATTTCTATTTTATTAAATTTAATAATATTATTATAAATATTTCTAACAATATCATTTTCCATAGGATGAATAATATAAAAAATTCCATTTTCATCAATTAAAGTTTTAATTTCTTGTCCATTAAAACTTCGATTCAATGATTCATTTTTTAATATTAAATCTGGAAAATTATCTTCATCCCAATATAAATTTTTATTTAAAATTTTATTATTTTGACTATACTGCTTAATTAAAATATGATAAATATTTTTATTGAAGAAAGAATTATCTCTAATTTCTTTAGCTTTTCCTAAATAAAATCTTGAATCCCGAAAATAATTTGGATTAAAACTAGGAGGTATTACGTATTCATTTTCTAATTTTTGATCATCTATTGATAATTTTAAATATATATTTGATGGATCTTCTTGTGTAATTTTATATTTAGGTAATATTTTTTCTCTGGCTCCTTTCGGATATAGAAAATAAACAATTCCGTCAGATAATCTGCCAACACGACCTTTTCTTTGAACTCGGGAAGATTCTGAAATTTTTTCTACTTGTAATACTGATAATTTTTTCTTATTATTATATGTATTAACTTTGGCATAACCATTATCAACTACAAATTTTAATCTAGGAATAGTAACTGAAGCTTCGGCTACGTTAGTTGCTATAATTATTGCTCTTTGATAAACACCATCAGGAACACTTAAATCTTGAATAAATTCAGGTCCCCATTCTTCATGAATTTTTTCTCTTTTATTTTTAATAGTTCCTATTTTTTTATCAATTTTGTCTATTACATCTTTATAGCTTTGATTTAATTCTGAAAAATACGGTAATGCTATATTTCCAGAAGGTAATATTTTGTTTAATTCTTCAACTGCTTTCTTAATTTCAGGTGCACCAGTAGAAAATAATAAGATTTCACCAGTCGGAAATCCAGAGCAAATTTCTAAGATTTTTTTATAACTTAACTCTTGCACTTTTATTGATCCAGGTTTATCTGCCATTTTATCGAAAGTTGATTCTTCTATAAATTTTTCCAATACAACATATTGTGTGGTTTCTCCTGGGGGTGAAATATGAAATCTTCTATCCATAAAAATAGAATTAGGAACTATTTTATTATCATTTTCTGATTTTCTTAAAATAGAGAATGGATGTTGATATAAAGGAGCTCTGATAGGATAAGTTAAATTATCATTAATACATCTAAAATAAGATCTATAAATTGGCTCATCTTCACTCATTGTAGCTGACATAATTATTAATCTTAAAGAATTATTATAAAAACAAGATTGTCTAATTAAAGTTAATATCATGTCCATATTAGTATTATGTTCGTGAGATTCATCTAAAATTACAATATCATAATAATTATTAAAACCATAAATATAATCTTTTTTCCCATTTTTATAAATTGTTTCTTTCATTAATGGATTTGTAATTAATTCTTCATATAATGTACCATCGGTTAAAATTTTTAGTGTTGGATGAGGACAATTATTTTTCAAATGAGAATCACTCTGATATTTCATTTGCACATAGAAATTATTAGTTTTAGTTTTAAAATTATTTTTTAATGATGATGAAACAATAGGAACACCTAATTCTTCCGAAATTCTTTCAGAGTTATTTTTAGTAGGTGGAATACGAGGTTGAGTACAAACTACTTTACCGTTATTTTTATAATCAAAAGCTTTAGTCGCATATAATAATAATTTTGGAACTTGAGTTGATTTACCCTGACCAGTTGCACCAGTAACATATAAAACACGATGATGAATATAACGATGAAAAAAACTAATTTGAGATAACCAATCCATAGCATAGAAACTAAACCAAAGTTGATCTTTTTCAAATAATTCAAAATAGGTATATTCTTCTATTTTTTTAATTTTTGAATCTTCAAATCTAATTTTAGGTAAATCTTTAAATTTTTCATTGGTTAGATAATAATAAGCTTCTTTATATTTTGGATTTTTCTTAAATTTATTACCTATTCTTTTTTTCTTTTCATCGCCTATATTTAAAGTAGAAAAAGATTTATTATCAGTTAATTCTAAATCTACTTCAAATTTATTTAATAATCCATTTTTTATTAGAATTTCAAAGATTAAATTTAATTTAATTTGATCCCATGAATCTATTAATTCATTCATTTTGGTTGTATAATTAATATTTCCATATTCTCTAATTATATTTTTTCTTAGATTTATCCAACTATTAAAATTAGTTAATCCTAAAAACCTTTCCATGAAAATTTTTTGTTCTTCAATATTAAAAGTTATATAATTAGAATCCAAACTAATCCATTCTCCTTTTGGGGTAAAAAAATGTGTTAATGATTTGGCTATATTATAAATATTTTTAAAACTGATATTAGTTTCAGGGAAAAAATAGGCATCGCTTATAATTGTTTTATCATTCTTTTTAATAATTAAATATTCTTTTAAAAATGTTCCCTGTAATTTTCTCATACTTTGTTGTAAAAAATTCCAAATATGATTTATTTTAATTGCTTTTAAAAAATTAATTATATCATCTATTTCTATTTCATTAATTTTACTCCTAATTATTTTAGAATATTCTTCATCATCAATATCTTCATCAGTGAAATCATATTGTTTAATATCGGGAGTAAAATAGAATTTCTTAAAATACTCTGAATTTTCATTTTGCACTATTAATCTATTTGTATAAGAATTACATAAAAATAATAAAATTTGTTTCCAGATTTCTAAAATAGTTATATCATCTCCTATTTTAATTATTTCTTCTTTTTTAACTATTGAAATAAATTTAAATTTATCATCTTCATTAATATCTTCGTAGTTTTCATAAGTAAAAAATAAATCTATATCCATTATAGAATTTAAATATTGAACCAGGTAAAAATTAGTATCTTTTTTAAATCCAAAAAGTAAAAATTTAATTTGTTTAATTTCTTCATATAATTTATTTTTTATTACATTATAAATATCTCCAAACCATAATCCATAATAATTATTCAATAAATTAAATACATTATCAGTGTTTCTTGTTATTGGGGTCAACTGTTTTAATCCTTCTAATGTTTTTAAATAAATTTCGGATGTTTTATAGTCTTCTAATACAATAGGAATAATATTTATCCAATTAATATAATATTTACCATTCATTACTTCTAAAGTTTTTAATAATCCGATATAATTATGATGAATGATCTTATAAATTAATTTTAGATTATTAGGATATAAATTTAATAAATTATCTTTATCGTATTGTAATAATCCAATAGATATATTACTGAATTTAAATTTAGATTTTAGTAAATCATTTCTATCCTCATCTTTTATTTCAATAGGGATATTTAATTTGGATAGATCTGAATATAAAAATTGATTTAAATCGATCATTTCTGAAGTTTCATCAATGTAAGGCAATAAAATTAAAATTATTCCTTTAATATCACGTCCATTATTTTGTTTCCATTGGCGATAATATTTTTCTTCTTTTTTAAAATAAAGATAATTTGAAATTTTATCTATCAAATTTTCAGAAAATAATTGTAAAACTTCAAAATCTTCTTTATTCAAATTTGGGAATAAAGATTGTATATTATTTTTTATTTCCAATTTTAAATTATTATCTACAAAATTATATTTAATAGTTCTAAAATAATTTAATATTTCTGTAAAATTCTGATTATTTATTTCCATTATTAATACCTGGTAAATTTAATTTTTAATTTTCCAATTGATTGGTTTAAAATCCCAATTATTGTGATCGAAAATCATTGAAAGAGAACCTACGGGGTAATTATTGATTTCTTCTCTGGATAATTTTTCTTTCAAATGTTTATTTACTATTTTTAATATATTACCACAAATAACTTGATGAGATACTATTAAAATATTATCATCGGTTTTAATATGGTTTGTAATTAATATTCTTAAAAAAATTTTCAAACGATTTACTACATCTTTTTCCGTTTCCGGATATTTAATATTTTCAGGTTGAATTACAGAATTATATTTAGGATCATACATAAAAGATTCTGCTAAATATTGTGGTAAATTTGTTCCAGCTGAATTTTTTGAAATTAATTCAAGATCATTAATTTCAGATAAACTATATTCTAGTTTAATATTTTTTTTATTTTCTTTTATGAAAGGATAAATTGTTTGTAAAGTTCTAATATATGGTGAACTATAAATATGACTAATATATAACTCATTTAAAATAGGGATTAATTTTATTGATTTATCCAAACCATTTTTTGTTAATGGTGCAAAAAAAGAAGCATCTTGAGTTCTATCTTCATGTCTTAGAATAAATATTCTCATCTTATAAAGAAAGATAGAATATTATTTTTTTAAATATAATTGTTTTAAAGCATTTTGATTTTAATAATTAATGGTAAAAGATAATACTCTATATGAAAGATTAGAAGTTAAATCAACTAATACTGTTGAAGAAATCCAAAAAAAAGCCAAAAAACTATTAGTAAAATGGCATCCTGATAAACATCCTCCAGAAAAAAAAGATATGGCTACTAAAAAATTTCAGGAAATACAAGAAGCAATGGAAATTTTAACAAATCCCGAAAAGAAAAATATGTATGACCAATTTGGAATGGAAGGTGGACCTAATTTTGAAGATAATTTTGGCGGAGGAGGGTTTCCTGGCGGTTTTCCTTTTGGTGGAGGGTTTCCTTTTGGTGGCGGAGGGTTTCCTGGTGGTGGAGGGTTTCCTGGTGGTGGAGGGTTTCCTGGTGGCGGAGGGTTTTCTTTTTCTGGAGGGTTCCCAGGTGGTGGAGGCCCTGAACCTAAAAGTAAAGAAAATATTATAGAAAGGGTAGATGCAACACTAGAACAAATTTATAATGAACAAACAATAAATTTTAAATATAATCAAAAAATTACCTGTTCTAATTGCAATGGTGAGGGAACTAATAATGGATTGAAATCCGAATGTGTAGAATGTCAAGGGAAAGGAGTTAGACTTAGAATGATGAAGATGGGACCATTAGTAACTCAATCTTTAGTTCCTTGTAATAGTTGCAATGGAAAAGGGAAGGTAATACCTGAAAATAATAAATGTTCTAATTGTACTAGCTTAGGATATGTTAATAAAGAGAAAACCATACCTCTTCCGTTAAAAAATGGTTTTACTAAAGATCTAAAAATGCAATTAGAAGGTAAAGGCAATAATATTAATGGTCAAAAATCTGATTTAATAGTTATTATTAATGAATTAGAACATGATTTTTTCAAGAGAAAAGGAAATGATTTATATATTGAAATAGAATTAAAGTTGTATCAAGCATTATTTGGTTTTGAAAAAATAATTAAACATTTAGATGGAAGAAAGCTTCATTTACAACACGCTGGAAAGACTAATTTTGGTACAATTAGAAAAATAGTAGGTGAAGGTATGACAGATTTAAGAACTAAGAATAAAGGAGATCTAATAATTAAATTTAAATTTACTTTACCAACTATTACTAATGAAACTTTAATGAAGGCAATAATTTTAGTTGATAAAAATGAAAATACTATAGAAAAAGAGATAATTAAAGAAACTAATTTGATTAAAACATTTATGATTGATATTGATGAAAAAGAATTAAAAAATGAAAGTCCAGAACATGTGGAACAAGATGAAAATGAAAGAAGACAACCGGAATGTGTTCAGCAATAATCGAAGAGTATTCAACAATAATATTTCTTTAAATTTAATAATAATTTAAAGAAAAATAATTTATTATTTATAATGTCAGAAGAAAATGCAGTAATATCTGTTTTTATTGAAGGAGATAAATCTTATTTTTCATCAAAAGGTGCAATTGACAGATTAAAAAAAGATTTAAAAAATAATGATCAGGAGAAATTAAAAAATAGTACATATTTTAAGGAAGGTTGGACATTTAAGATTGTTTCTCAAAATGAAATAGAAATAAAAGTTAAAATTATAAATGAACAGGATTTAAATACAAATAATGCACCTCGAGTTTTAGAATGTGATGATAGAAGAAAAATGTTAAAAACAAAATTAAAAAATATAAAAGAAAGAAATGGTTCTATTATAAATTTGAAAACAAAATTAAAAAATAAAATTCCAGAAGATTTATTAGCATGTTATTTAGAATTGAAGAAAAAGAAATTACCTATACCTTTATTAGATCCATATGAAGTTTTAACTAAGAAAGAAGAATTTAAAAATATTGTTTTTACAATGATAAAATCTTTTGGAAATATAAAAGGTAATAATAATCCTATAATTGAATATTATAGATTACTTTGGAAATATTTAGATAATCAAACTTTAAATTTAGATAAAACTGTAAATATTACTTCAAAACAGGAATCAATATCAGTTATAAATAATACAAAAGATAATTTTATTGATCAATTAAGAAAAGAAAGATTAAAACAAGCAGAATTAGATGCAGAAGAAGAATTAAAAAGAATATATGCATCAATTGGAATAAATACTAGAGAAGAAGAAATAAATAATACCGAGGATCTAAATAATTTGCTTAAAAAAATAAATTTATAAAGAAAAATTCTATAATTTCTCTTTATTTTTTTATAATAATTACATCTCAAAAAAATTTGAATATTTATTTAATCTTCCATTTTTCTTTTCCCAATGTCTTGCTTGTTTTTCTTTAATTTCTTTTCTTCTTTCAAGAACTTCATCTAAACTTAAAAATCTTCTTCTCCTTCTTTGGCCATTTTTAATTGCTCTAGAATATGGTTCATTAATTAGTTCTTCTTGATTATTGAAATTTAATTGTCTATTATTTATCCAATCTCTTGGTAATATATTATTGGTTAATAAAAAATTTTGATTTTGAAAGACAAGACTTGGAGGAACCTCAACCTTGTAGCCATTAATAATTCCTAATTTAATTCGTTCTTTAATTTCATCATTTGTATATGTAAAATTTTTTCTGCAAAAAGGGCATATAGCAGAATTTAAGCGAACACAACAATCGGAACATATCTCGTGGCAACAGGGAAGTTTCTTGTTAGATTCTTTGATATAACAAATCTTACAATCCTCCATTAAAAGATATTAGAAATTATATTTAAAGAAATTAATTTCCTTTAAAGAACTTTTAATTTTACTATATAAAGAAAATTTTCTTCGCTAGGATAAATTTATAAATTCAAAAATAATATAAAATAGAAATCCAGTGCTATAAAAAACAAAATTTAATCCAAAAGGTTTATCAATAGATTTATTATTTTTATTTATGGTAAGATTAAACATTATAGTACATAATATCCAACTGATTAATCCCATAAATAAAGCTTCTAATAATAAAATGAAATATTTCATTTAATTAAATTATAATATATATAATTTTTGTCTGAACTTAATGTTTAAAAAAATTGATGAAATAATTAAAAGAATACTTTCTAATTTATTAATAATGCCTCCCAAAAAATCTCAACCTAAAAAATCTAAAAAGAAGGATGAAGAAGAATATACTCCTGAAATTGAAGAAGAAGAGGAAATTGTAGATGAAACTGAAGATTATCCAGACGATGAAGAGATTTTAGAAGAAGATGAAGAAGAAGAACAAGACGAAGAAGATATTAAATTTATTGACGAAGAAGGGAAAGAATGTGCTATTGAAAAAGCATTAGAAGATGATAATGAGTATTTTGAAAATGAAGATGATATTGAAATTCAACCTAATACAACAGTTCAATATGTTAAAAAAGAAGAAAGAGTTTCTTCTGCAAAATTAACAAAATATGAAATGGTAAGAATTTTGGGTGAAAGAACAAAACAACTTACTATGGGAGCAAAACCATTAATTAAAAATTTTCAGGGATTACCATATGATAGAATTGCCGAAGAAGAACTTAAATTAAATATGATCCCTTTCTTAATTGAAAGACCATTACCTAATGGTTCGTTTGAATTATGGAAATTAGAAGAATTACAGAAAGATCATTTATTATCGCTTTTAGAATAAATAAAGTTTTTACCAAGAATAAAAACAGACACAACAAATGTAATTTACTCTAAAACTATCTTTTTCTTTAAAAAATACAGATTCTTTCTTACTAGTTTGTTTATGAGTAACACAATTTGGATTTTTACAAGTATAATCGTGAGTTCTAGGTAAAATTGGATCTTTGCAAATAAATTCATTTTCTTCTAAAGTTCTCATCTTTACATTATTTTTTTCTTCCATATTAATATTATATAATAAAATAGTTTCTTTAATGACTTGATTATTATTACAATTATTGCATTTAAATTCAGCACCCATAGATGTTATTTCTTCAAAGATTTGATTGAATTTAATTTTATCTGCATCTTCTAATTTTTGGTATTTCTTATTTTTATTAGTTTCATCACGATTAAATGTTGCTACATACTTTGATAAATCTTCACCAGCTTCTAATTTTTTCAATGCTTCTGCTAATTTATCTACTGGTGTTCTAGTATCTTTAGTTGAAGAAACTTGAGAAGATTTAACAATATCAAATGAATATGAACAGTTTGGACAAAAATACATTAATTATATATATTTATATAATTAAATATTTATATAACAATTTTTTTTAATTATTTTGTAATTTTTTAAAATTAGCTAATAATTTTGGAAAATCTAATTTAGATTTTTTCATAAAATATATATGGCTATCTACTTCAGATTTTCCAATTATACTTTCATAAGATAATAAATCTTCTAATAATTTTTTATTATTTTTTTTAAATTCCTGTTTTATATCTTCTTCGAAATATTTGGAATAAGGAAAATTATTATTCAAAACATCCACAATAGCTAGTCGATAGGTATGATAAATTAAATATTGATTATATTCAATAGATTTAATATCATCTGGTTTAAGTTTGTCAAAACCTGGTTCATTTTGAATAGGATATTCTCCTAATAAAGATCTAATAGAATTTGAAACTAATCTTAAATTCATAATAGGAGACCATGAAGGTCCTTCCCATGTTCCTAAGATTGATAAACATACTTTTCCTTTCTCATATAAATTTGGATTAAACCGAACATCATTATCTATAGTTAAAAAATTAACTATAGGGGAAGATTCCGGATAATTATTGGGAAATTCTATCTCAAAAAAGAAATAACCACCAAAATATGGTGTATCTTTGGGTCCCATAATTAAAATGTATTGCTTTTTTATATTTTTTTTATCAAAATATAAATATATACCATCTGGTTTATTTTCATTAAAATCTACAATATCATTCATGATTCTCATAATTGTTGATTTGTTCATTACTTAATTATATTTTTTATTTTTAAGGGTTTTTTTTATTATAAAAAAATATATATCTCGATGGGATTTAAGAAAATATTTTTTTTTAAAAAAATTTTAGATGTTTACGTCGAAAATCTGAATCTAATTTGATTTAAACAAAAAAATTGATAAAAATATTTAAAAAAATCTTATTTAATATAATTATATGAATTCAAACAATGAAAATCCCATAAATCCTAATATCAAGGCAAAGGTATTAGCAGAGTATAATAGTATTTTAGATGAAACTAGATTACCACCTGGACAAAAAACTGATATTACTCACGTATCCATGTGGGGCAACAGAGGAAAATTCTGTTTAGATAAAAACTTAAGAAAAAAATTATACAAAGTTATTGCTAAAGCTAGTAGTTTAGGCATTGACTTGCATATTGCTGAAATGCCAAAAGAATATGGTCCTATCTTAATCGATATCGATTTAGATAAGAAAAAAGAAGATTATGACCCATCCGTTAATAATGGTAGATTGTACGATGATGATATGATAGTAGAAGTAATTGAAGATTATAGAGAAGCAATTAAGAAATATTTAGATGTTTCTAAAAATCAATTAGTTGTTGCTATTTTAGAGAAGAAAGCTATTACTATTAAAGATACTGAAGTTAAAGATGGATTTCATGCTGTATTTTTCCAAATTTGTACCTCTTCTAAAGTTAGATATTTAATTAGAAATCATGTTATAAATAAAGCTAAAGAATCTGCTACTTTTAATGGATATAAAAAGAATGTCGAGCAGATTTTTGATAAATCTATTGTTAATACTAATGCATGGTTAATGTATGGTTGTAAGAAAAATGATTCCTGTCATCCTTATTTGTTAACTAGAATGTTAGATGTAGATTTTAATGATTATGGTTCTAATTTTAAAAATGATGATTATGATTTTAGCGATAATGAACAAAAAGTAAAATTATTTTCCATTCAACAAAAAACTTGGCGTTCTGATAATGAAATTCCTTATAATTCTGTTTTTTCTGAAGAAACTATTAATGAAGAATTTGAGAATTTAGGTCTAAACAGGCCTAAAATTGAATTAACCCCTGTAGAAAATTTACCAGAAGATAAAAAAATTAAGATAGAAAAAGCTAGAATTTATGTAAATATGTTAAAATGTTCACGGGCTGACGATTATCATGATTGGGTGCGTGTTGGATGGGCATTACATAATGTTGATAAATCTCTTTTACCTGAATGGATAGAATTTTCTCAAAGATCTGATAAATATAAGGAGGGAGAGTGTGAAGAAAAATGGATTGGAATGAAAGATCAAGGTTTCACAATCAGAAGTTTAATGCATTGGGCTAAAGAAGATAGTCCAGCTGAGTATAAACAATATCAAAGAGAAACCTCTAGTAATTTATTAAAGAATTGTACTGAAGTAAATACATATTATATTGCATTAGCCCTTAAAAATAAGTATGATGATAAATTTGTGTGTGTATCTATTAAACAAAATCTATGGTATGAATTTAAAAATCACAAATGGTCTGTAAGTGAAAATGGTATTGGCTTAACAAATTTAATTTGTAGTGATTTTATTAACGAATTTCATCAAATGGTAATTGATTATAATCAAAAAGCAATGGAAGCTAAAGGTTCTGACAAAGAAGATTTTTCTAAAAAAGCCTTACAAATTCAAAAAAATATTGATAGATTATTAAATATTACTTTTAAGAAACAAATTATTGAGGAAGCAAAGAATTTATTCTATGATAGTGAATTTATGAAAAAATTAGATGAAATTAATAAAAACTTTTTTGCATTTGAAAATGGTGTTTATGATTTAGAGAAGGGAGAATTTCGTCCTGGACGACCTGATGATTTTATTTCATTATCTTGTGGTTGGAATTATATTAAATATGATCCTAAAAGTTATGAATTTAGAAAATATGGAGATAAGATTAATAACTATTTTAATCAAGTTCTTACTGACGAAGATAAAAGAAGATATTTCTTATTATCTATTGCAACTAGTTTATCTGGTGAAAATAAAGAACAAAAGTTTAGAACTATTACAGGTAGTGGTATTATTAATAATGGTTCCAATGGTAAATCTTTAACCATGAGTTTAGTTGCTAAAGCTTTTGGACAATATTATGCAGCATGTCCTGTTACTATTATTACTAGAAAAAGAGGAGATGCTGGTCAAGCTTCTCCTGAATTAGCTAGATTAAAAGGTGTTAGATTAGGTGTTTTTCAAGAAACTGATGAGAGTGATTCATTAAATACCGGTGTAGTTAAGGAATTAACTGGTAATGATAGATTTATGGTTAGACCTTTATATCAAGAACCATATGAAATGCAAATTCAAGCTAAATTTTGGCTACAATGTAATAAACTTCCTAAAATTCAAGCTCAAGATAAAGGTATTTGGCGTCGTGTTAAAGTTATTGAATTTAGTTCAGTTTTCGTTGATGATCCAGACCCAACCAAACCAAATGAATTCAGATTAAATTCTGGATTAGAATATGAAATTGAAACTTGGGCTCCTTATTTCATCAGTATGTTAATTGATATGTATATCAATATTTATAAGAAGAATTTACCATTGCTTGAACCTAAATGTGTTCAAGTATTTACTGAAAAATATAAAAGTGAAAGTAATAGTGTCCTTAGATTTATTAATGACATTATTCAAGTTGATACTAATCTTAATAAATACATCTCTATATCTACTTGTTGGGATAAATATAAAGATTGGGTTAGAGAACAAAATGACGATGCAATTAAATCAGTCAGTAAGGCTGAATTTGATAAAAGTTTTCCTGAACAAATGATTGTCCCTTATAATACTGTAAAATGTAATTTTAAAAATATTAAATTTAAGGACTTTAATGCAGTAGAAGACGAATCTGATGATCTAGAAGGTGGGAATAAGAATAAGAAATCATTGGATTTATAATTGTTTTATAATTTTAGACTTAATTAGAAAAAAATTGAAATTTTAAATCTAATTAGAACCCATAAAAAATAATAATGACACGATTTAACACAGTAGCAGAGTTTAAAGAATGGCAAAACGAATTCAATAACAATTATATTGCAAATTTGAGAAAGTCTATGGGTCTATCACCTATTAACCAGACAAACTCAAATACTATTATTTGTGGAACACATACTATTGGAGGAGAATATTCAAGAAATTCTTCACCTATTGGATGTTCTTCAAGTAGTAGCAGTAGTTCTAGTAGCAGTTCTACAACTTGTTCTTCTACTGGTGCAACTATTTCTTCTCTTTTTGGTAAATAAAAAGAGAAGAAACATATCAAAACATTTCTTTATACCTTAAAAAAAGGATGATTTAAACATTTATCTGCATCAAATCTTTGATTTGGTTGAATGATTAACATTCCTTTAAGTAAATCTAAAATTTCAGATTTATTTTCAACAATATTATATTTAGTTAATAATTGTTCCAAATTTTTTTCGTCAAAAGAATTAAATTTTTTTAAATTGCATTCTGTTGTAAAGAATTCTTTATATTTTTCAGTTTTCTTTAAAAAACCCTTATTAAAATCTCCACATCTACAATTAATATAATATAAATGATAATCATCTCTAGTTCTTTTAGAATCTTTCTCAGGGTCAAATAAAATTCTTCCAGTTAATAATTCATAAAAAACACATCCTGCTGCCCAAATATCAACTGGATATCTACAATCTCCATTTAAAATTATTTCTGGTGCGCGATAATATCTAGTACCAAAATCTGTTTCATAACTTTCTTCTTCACCACACCAAGCACCAAAATCTGATAAAACTACATGACTATTAGAAATAAACTCATCATCAATAATATATTTTTGTTCTTTCTCTGGAAATGTTAAATTATTACAAATATTTTTATGGATTTCTCTTCTAATTTTTAATTTATCTTTTGGGTTTAAATCTTTTTGATTTATTTCTTTTTTATATTTTTCCAAAAAATTTGCTTCATTATATTGTTTAATCATTTGTTTATCATAATTATTACGTCCTCTCAATAATATATTATCTGTTTTAATATCTGCATGAAAGACTTTCATCCTTTGATGTAAATATTTCAAAGCAACTAATAAATTAAACATCATCTTTCTAACAACTTTAACTGGGAGTCCATCTTGATATTCTCCTTTTCTAACTATAGCATCTAAGTTTCCAGTTTGTAATTCAAATACACCACATGCATATTTTTTATCATTTTGAATTTCAACAAAATTTTCTTTTAAATGATTAAAACATAATAATTTTTCTGGTAATTTCTTTAAAAATTTAAACTCCTCAGAACCTTTCTTAAACTCATTAGGTTCATTAATTTTAATAGCATAATAATTAGAATCTTCAATATTGAATCCTAACCAAACAATTGCATCTGCACCTCTACCTATTTCATAAATTATATTATATTTGTTTAATAATTCTCCTTTCAGATTTAAATTATCTTGTTTATTATCATCTGAATGAATATCATCAGAGGAGGATAATAATTCATCATTAGAATAAACGCTACTATTTTCCGAACTTGACATTATTATTTAAGGAAAATTATCTTTAATTATTTTTATCTCCTTTTTTTTAATGAAAAAATTTAGTGATATTAGAAAAATTAAAGTTTTATCAAATCCTATAGGTAAAAATAAATTTTCGGTTCATCCAATTACATTAACTTTGGTTGAAAATAATCAAGATTATAAAATTGTAAATAGTCAGTTTTTTATTAATGATAAACAAAATATATCATATTTAAATAAATATGATAACCAAAAAATATCTAGATCTACATCTAAAAATATGGATTCACCAGATTTATCTCTACCTTTAACTGATATTTTAAATATTTATAATATTGATAATTACGATGAATTAATTAGTAATATTAAGAAATTAAAGGAAGGTGAAAAATCAGAATACACTATGTTTAGGATTATAAATATTTATGTACGAGTCTTTTTTGAAGATTTAAAAAAAAATAATAATAGTTTAATTAAAATTTTTAAAATATTATTTGAAGAAGTAGATGAAATTAAAATGAAAACTTTCTTAAAAAAATGGTTTGATAATAAAAAAGTAGATGATTTTAATTTAAATATTTGCAAAGATTATAAAAATTTTCTAAGTAATTAATATGAACGACGAAGGCCCAACTTTTAGTGATTCAGAAAAAGGAGGAATAGACGTATCTATTAATAGATTAAGAAAATATTATCCGACTCCTGTTTATGTACCTCCAGTTATAAATTATTACGATGAAGAAAGAAATAAAGCAATAAGAAAACAAATGACATACTTTTTTCTAGATAAATTAATTAACTGGACTAAATCTGAATCTAAACTAAAAAAATATAATAAATTTATTAAGTCAAAAGAAGGATTACTTTATGTTTATCATTTATTAACTATGTTTGTTGAAAATAGTAGTTCCGATTGGTATAATTTAACTGATTCTATAAATTATCCAAATGTAAAAGCATTTTTAAAATATAAATTACAAAATTCTAAATTTTAATTACCTCTTTAACAATAATAAAGAACGATTAGATATTCTAATGGTTCTGGTATTTTTTATTACTTTATCTTGTTCTTTATTTTTATCTTGTTCTTTATTTTTATCATGTTCTTTATTTTTATCTTGTTCTTTATTTTTATCATGTTCTTTATCTTGTTGATTAGCTTGATTTTCTAATATTACGATTTGTTTGTTTTGATTATCTTCATTTTCTAAAAGTTCAGTCCTTTTTTTAAAAATTTCTTCTAAACTTGATGGTTTTTCTTCTAAAATTACAGATTTTTCTTCTTTTAAATCTTCTTTTAAATATTCTTTTTTTTGTTTCTTAATTTTTTTATATGATTCACTACCACTAGTAGAATTATCCGAAAGACTTTCATAATCTGAGTCAGGCATTAAGAATTATATTATCATATCTTTAAAATAAATAATTTTTATTTAAGGAAATCTTAAATTTAATTAATATGGAAAAGATTAAACAATATAATAAAGAGATTTTTGTTAAAGATTATTTTCAAATCCATAATTTCTATTCAGAAATTTATGGCAATGGTAAAAGCATTATTTTAATGCAAGTTGGTTCATTTCATGAAGCTTACTGTACTGATCAGAAAGGATTAGATTTAGTTAGTTTATCCCAGAAATTGGATGTAGTTTGTACTAAAAAAAATGGCAACAAAGAACTATCTGATTCTAATCCTAGAATGATGGGATTCCCAATTTTTGTAACACATAATTTTATAGAAAAACTAATAAACTTAAATTTTACAGTAGTTTTAATTGATCAGGTTTCTGAGCCACCTGAACCTAAAAGAGCTATTACTGGAATTTATTCACCGGCTACTTATTTAGAAAAATCAAATAATAAGATAAATAATCTAGTTTCAATAGTTATAGATAAAACGAAAACAAAATCTAATGATCAACTTTGTATAGGTATTTCTTCATATGATTTGGGTACTGGTTATGGATATATTTTCGAAACATATTCAACATCAAATGATCAATTATTAGCTTTAGATGAAGCTTTAAGATTTTTAGAAACAGTTAAACCAAGAGAAGTTTTGTTAATTAATAAAATTAATGAACCTATTGCTAATATGAAACCAGAAGAAATAATTCAATACCTTCAAATAGACCCTTCTATTATCTATCCTACAAAGATAGATAATCAAGAAAAAATAAAATATCAAGAAAGATTATTAGAAAATATTTTTTGTAATGATAAAAATATAAGTATATTTGAAAATTTAGATTTAACTTATAATAATTTATCAAGATTAGCATTAGTTGTTTTATTAGAATATTGTTCGGGACATCAATCAAATTTATTAAATAATATTAAAAAACCAACCAATTTTTATAGTAATAATTTTTTATATTATGGAAATAAAGCAATGGAACAATTAGATGTATTAACTAATCAACAAAAAGGTTTATATAATATTATTAATCATACTAAATCATCTTTAGGTAATAGATATTTATATAATTGTTTAACTAAACCATTAATTAATAAAACGGAAATTGAGAAAAGATATGATGCAATTAGTATTATAATTGAAAATAAACATCAAGACTATTTAGAAAAATTTTTAGAAGATATATATGATATTGAAAGATTAAATCGAAGAATTGATTTAGGAAATTTACATCCATTTGAATTACATCAATTATATATTTCATTCTATCAAATTTTTAATCTATTAGAGTATTTAGATCTTAAAAAATTAAATATTTTAAATAAAAATAATTTTAGAGAATTAAATAAGGAAATTAACAAATTTATTAGTTATATTAAAAATACTTTTAATCTTATTAATTTAGAATCTACTAACTTTAGTAATTATTTTGAAGATGATAAAACTTTTTTTAATCCTGGTTTTAACAAAGATTTATTAGAATTACTATCCAAAATTCAAACTGGTAGTAATTTTATTGATTTATTAAAGGAAAAATTAGAAGGACTTATAGGAGATGATAAAAGTTTATTTGGTAAAAAAGATGCATCATTAATAAATCCAAAATTTAATGAAAGAGATGGGCATTATATGTTAATAACAAATCGCAGATGTAAAATATTAAAAGATAAATTAAATAAAATGAATACAATTGATATAGGAAGTTATAAATTAAAGATTTCTGATATTGAATTTAATGAATTACCTAAAAGTTCAAATACAAAAATAGGATGTAGTAAAATAAAAGAAATATCAATGGAAATTATAATTAATAAACAAAAATTAGCACAATTAAATAAAAATTTGTTAAAATTAGAATTATTAAAAATATCAGAAAATTATATGGAATTATTTAATTATTGGGGAAAAGAAATTGGATATTTAGATTTTATAAATTCTGGTGCATTATGTGCAAAAAAGAATAAATATAGTCGTCCAATTATTAAAAATAGTGAAAATTCATTTTTTATAGCCAAACAATTACGTCATCCTATTATTGAATCAATAAATAAAGAATATAATTATATACCTCATGATATTGAACTAGGAACAGACAATTTAAATGGAATATTATTATATGGTATAAATAGTTCAGGTAAATCAACTTTAATGAAATCTATCGGATTAAATATAATTTTAGCACAAATTGGTTATTATGTTGCCGCTGAACATTTTGAATTTATGCCTTATAAATCATTATTTACTAGAATAATAGGTAATGATAATATGTTTAAAGGATTAAGCTCATTTATGGTAGAAATGATTGAGCTAACTGCTATTTTAAAAAGAAATGATAAAAATACATTAATTATTGGAGATGAAATTTGTCGTGGAACTGAAGAAAAATCAGCTAATATTATTGTTGCATATATGTTAGAAACATTATCAAAATCTAATAGTTCTTTTATTACTGCAACTCATCTTCATAAAGTAGCTAATTTAGATTGTGTATTAAAATTAGAAAATGTTAAAGCTAAACATTTGAAAATAACATATGATCCTGAAAATGAACAATTAATTTATGATAGACATTTAAGTGATGGTCAAGGAGAATCATTTTATGGTTTAACAGTAGCAAAGTTTTTAATGAAAGATAAATATTTTAATGATCGAGTCAGTGAGATATTAAGTGAATATGAGGATAATCAAAGTTTTAAGAAATCAAATTATAATGATGATTTTATAGTTAAATGTCATATTTGTTCCAATAAAAATAATTTAGAATCTCATCATATTATTCCTCAAAAAGATTTTGATGAGGATACAACAAATAAAAATAAATTACATATTAAAAAAGATAATTATTCTAATATAGTTACATTATGTAGTAGTTGTCATGATAAAATAGATACCAACGAATTAGTAATTAATGGTTGGATTGAAACAACAAACGGTAAAAAATTAGATTATTTTATTCAAGAGAAGAAAAGTAAAAATAAATATGAACCCGAAATGATAGAATTTATAAAAAAATTAAAAAATAAATTCACTCCTCAAATGGCTTTAATAAAAATAAAAGAAAAATATGATCAGAAAATTTCGAAGAAAACTTTAGATAAGTATTGGTCATAAGTTTTTTTATTATTAAATATTTTCAATAACAATTTAATGATAAAACAAATAATATCCATAATTTTTATAACATTATGGACTATATTTTCTACTTATGGGTTTATTACACCATTTTTAATTATAAATCAAGAAAAAATGTTTGTTGAAACTCTTAAAAAAAGTTTTCAAGTATTAACTTCATTTGTATTAAAATATGGATTTGGAATTAATTTAAAATGTAATATGAATATTACGCAAACTAAAAATAAGGTTGATATCTTAATTGCAAATCATATTGCAACTATTGATAGTTTTATTTTACTTTCAATGTTAGAACATATGAATATTTCTAATTTTATAATGATTGGTAAAAAAGATTTAATTTACACTCCCGGTGTAGGTTTAATTTTTATGTTTGGAGATCATATTAAATTAGCCCGTAATTGGGAAGAAGATAAAAATACAATTGATAAACAATTAGAAAATATTAAAGAAGGCATAATAGTTTTATTTCCTGAAGGAACTAGATATACAGAAGAAAAATTTAAAGAAGGACAAGAATTCTCTAGAAAAAATAATTTACCAGTTTATGATAATTTATTAGTACCAAAAAGCAAAGGATTTCAAGCAATCTATAATAATTTAAAAAATAAAAATAAATTAGGAAATATATATGATTCAACTATAATTTTAGAAAATAAAAATTTAATCGATTTATTCAAAAAAGATTCAACTAATGTTCATTTAATAAATAGAATTTTAAATAAAGAAGAATTAGAAAATAAAGACTTTAAATCTTGGTTATTAGAAAAATGGTCAGAGAAAGATAATCTAATTAAGACGTATTCAAAAATAAAATATGAAAATATGTATTTAGAACTAGATGAAAACTTTTTATTTTTAAATTTATTTATTTATTACAATGTATTTATTTTACTTATTGAAAATAAAGAATTTAGGTATTATTTCTTAACTTTAATAGTTATAGCTTATATAATTACTTATTTGAAGAGAAATCAATTTGTTAAAAAAAGTTGAATAAAATTAATTTAAATACTACAAGAAAATAGTATGTCAGTACAAAAGATTTTCATAATTCCTACATTCATAAAAGAAAACAAAAATAAGAAAAATTGTTTCATTTGTGAATGTAATACATGTAAAGATTTAAAAGAAGAAACAGTATTAAAAAGTATTGTAGAAATAAAAGAACATATTAAAAAGTTTAACATAAACTTTTTCAAATGTCCTGAGTGTGATTTTAATCTTCCCACACATTCTACAACAATTACAAAACATATTAAAAAGTTTCATCAAAAAGTTGTTGATAAACTGAAACTATATAATGAAGGCAAAATGGCTCTTTATTGTAAAGAATGTGATGATTATTCTGATGTTATTCATCATCATTGCTTTGAGTGTAAGAATATTGGAAAAGAGAAAATGTTTACTTCTAAGAAAGGAATTGATGATCATTTAAAAAATGATCATATGAAATATTGGTTAGAAATTAATTGTAGAAATGGCGTAAAATGCAATGGTTTCTTAAATGGAACTTGTTCTTTCAACCACAATAAGCATGCTGAAAAATATATTATTCAGAATTCTGTTGATACAACTATAATTTGTAAATTCGAAAAACCTTGGGATAATTGTAGATGTAAAAAAATTGAATGTTCCTTTGATCATTTCTGGAATCGTGTTAAAGCAGTTAACATTATGAAGAAGAAGAAAAAGAAAAGTTTATTGATTGATTCTGATTCCGAGTCTGAATCCGAGGCCGAGTCTGAATCCGAGGCCGAGTCTGAGTCCGAGTCTGAATTAGGGTCTGATTCAGAGTCTGGGTCTGATGAGTCAGATAATCAGAAAATAAAGAAAAGTTGCTCAACATCTTGTTTTCATATCTTATAAAATCTTATTTTCATATATTACAAAAAAATTGTTTTATTTATATTCTAATTAAAATATAACTATTAATGGCCTTAAAAAGATTACAAAGAGAAATAAAAGAAATTACTAAAGAACCAAATCCATTTTATAGCATTTTGGTTTCAGAAAATAATATTTTTCATTGGAAAGTTTTGCTTTTTGGACCACCAGATACAATTTTCGAAGGCGCAATTATTAATGCTGAGATTAATTTTCCGTCTGATTATCCTAATAAAGCTCCTGAATTTAAATTTACCGATAATACTTTTCATCCAAATATTTATCCAGATGGAAAAGTATGTATTTCTATTTTACACGAAGGTGTAGATGAATATGGTTATGAAGGTCTAAATGAAAGATGGAACCCATCTCAATCAGTAGATAAAATTTTAATTAGTATTCTATCAATAATTCCTGCACCTAATTTTGAATCACCTGCAAATGTAGATGCTTCTAAAATGTGGAGAGATAATTTTAATGAATATAAGAATATAATTTACAAAATGGTTTCTAAAAGTCAAAATAAGTTTATTTAAAAAAGAATTACCATATTATTTTAATAAATGATCATAAAATTACCAGTTTGTATAGATGATAAAATTTGTTTTAATAATTTTTTGTTAGAGAAAAAGAATGATTCAATTGTAGTTAATATTTTTAATAATAATTATGAAAAAATAATTAAAAAAATAAAAGTTCCATTGTGTAATAATTTTGAAGGAATAACCTACATTGATTTATATTTTCCAATGACTCTAAAAATATATGATAAAAAAATTATATTTAATAACTTTTTTCAAAAAATTTTTTTATCACAAAATAATTTGGAAATTGATTTTTTAAACAATTTAGAAAAAAATATTAAATCCGAATATAATTTAGAATTTATTAATAAAGATGAATTACCTACTTTTGACATTAAAATATGGAAATATTGGAATGAATACAATGATCAAATTAATTTTAAAAATAATGAAGGAATTAATTTAAAAAGTGAAGAAATATTAAAAAATTTATGGGAAGTAGTTCAGTTATATCAAAACTGTTCTTTGTATTTAATTTATCTTAAACCTAATTTTACAAACAAAACAGTTTATGACTATCAAAAATTACATAAATTAGAAAAAAAAATTATTAATTTAGCAAATGTAATTAAATCCATAAAATTTTCAATCTATTCCAGTAATGATTACATTTTTAACGAACATTTATTAAGAATTGGTGATTTTAAAGCCAAATTATCGGAGATTAAGATTGGATTCAGATATTTTATTAAGACTTTAGATTCTAATAAATTTTTCCAAGTTGAAATAAATAATATTAATGATAATATAATTCATACCGTAAATAATCAAGCTTTTATTTTTGAAAATTATGAATGGTATTTTTATATATCAAACTTAGATTTTGATATTGATATAATTTTTTTTAATTTATTAAAAAATAATAAAATATATGAAGAGTTTATGGAGAGAAGTAATTTAAAAATAGAACTAATTCATTCCAAAAAAATATTAGATTATTATTTGAATAATAATGAATGTAATTTAATTTATTTCAGAAAGTATTTTGAAAATTATTATTCTGATATGGAAATTTTAAAAAGAAATAATTATTCCAATACATTTTTTAATTATATTATTCAAAGATATGATAATGGAGGTGAACTTTTAGAAGTTTTTCAAAATTTATTTTTAAATTATACCTATCCAATTAGACAAAATAAACTTGATAAAAACTTTGATCATATTTTATTCTTTTCTTTTTATCATATCGAAAAAATATTTAGTAAAGAAAATAAATTCGATAAACAAAACTTGGAAAGTTCAATTATGGATTTAATACCTTCAAAATTAAAATTACTTTATTACAATTTAACAAATTTATTTTATCAGGTAGTTATAAAAAATAATTATCAATTCTTGATATCAAATCAAAAATTTTATAATGATTATTTACATCGTACTATTATCAAAATTATTTTCAATAATACTAAATTATTATCTTCTTCATATATTATTCAAAAGATGACAACTGTTCAATTAAATAAAGTTATTTCTATTATTAAAAATAGTTTATTATTAATTGATGTTGTTAATAGATTAACTTGGACTAATTTACCTAAAAGACTTCATTATGTAAGTTTAATTTATGATAATAAAGATATTATCTTTTTCCTGGATAAGTTTAATAAAAATATTATACCAGATAACTATGACTTGAGATTAAAGAAAATTATTGAATACCCTTTTGAAATGTTTAAACATTTAAAAAAAGACAAAGATTATATAAAATGGTTAAAATTTATTGGTAATAATTTGAATGATTTATTTCAAACTCCAATTTCATTATCATCAGAAGATATTATACATTTAGGTAAAATTATTTTTCTTTTAACAAATATTACAGAACAAAATGTTAAGAATGAAAGTTATAGTAAATTTTTAAGTTATTGTCAAAAACATCCAAAATTAATTTTAGATAATACAAGAATTAATATGAAAATAAAAGAAAATTTTCCATTTTTAAAAATAAATATTAATTTAGGTTTTTTAGCAAAACATTTGACCTTTAGTAATGATGCAATAATAGTGTTAGATGATGATCTCGAAAAAACACAAGATTTAATTAAAGTAGAAGAAATGCTTAGAAAAGTTACTAAAAAGTATTTTAAATATAAAAATAAATATGTTAATGCAAAAAAAATAGATGCATCTGAATTACCTCTTTCGGCAACAAGTGTTATTAAAAAATAATAATTTTAAATGCAAACGGGAATTCAATACTTGACTGTACTATATTTTTATTAGATTATTAATTTTTTTTTATTTATGTAAAATGAATCTTCTGAATCAGAACTATCCGATGATTCTGAATTAGAAGATTCTATTTTTTCTTCTTCATTATTTATTTTTCCTTCTTTATTATTTATTTTTTCCTCTTCATTATTTATTGTTTCCTCGTCATTATCTAATATTTCATCATCTAATCCTTTATCTTCTACTTCAACAGCTTTCCAAGTATTTTGAATCATATCTTTATTATTATATGAAATTTGATTTATTTGTGTTCTAGCAGCTTTATTAGCTTTTTTATTAACAATATGTAAATATTTAGTATCATTTATTAATTTTAATAATTCATCGGATTTCTTTTTTGAAATCGTATTTTTTATTTTATAAAATATTAATTCCATATTATTTAAAGCATTTAATAAAACAAAATCAAAAAAATCTGTTTTATTATGTTTTTCTACTTTATTATTTTTACTATTTATCACATTTACATATTTCCCTTCTAAACTTGTATTACAAAATGTATGATTTTCTGGATGCTTTTCATTAAAATTAATTAATTCAATTAACTTTATTAACTTATTGTAATCTTGTGTGAAGATATGTTTAATATCATCATAGGTTAAACAGTTAATATCTTCACTTCCGGCGGGATTAATATGAATATTAACAATATTATTAACATTATTTATGTTATTATTTATTGTATTATTTGTTATATTGGTTATCGTTTTTTTATCATCTTCTTCTACTTTTATAATATTATTATTTTTATTACAAGATTTTTCATGTCTTGTTTTACTTTGATAATGTTTATATGTTTTAGTACAATAATTACATTTATATTCTAGATTATCTTTATCATGATAATTTTTTATATGTCTCCATAAATTTTTGTATGTTGAATATTTTTTATTACAATAATTACATTGATTCATATTATATATATTATTCTATATTTTTCTTTACATATGTTTAAAATTGTTGTATTATATTTTTACCTCTAATTAAAATATCTTCTTCAAACAATAATATAGCTTAAATAATTAAAGACAACAATGCTCTAATAACATCTTCATCAGGTATAATATTTAGGAGGATGTTATCATTTCAAAAGAGAAACCGACACTCAGTTTAAATTGTAATCTATTACAAAATTTTGTAGGATATGAATATTTCAAAAGAGATACATATATTTTGTAATATATTAAGTTGTTTCAATAATTGATTTTTATTAAAAATATTGAAGAAGATATAGATGCTCACTTTTTTTATTAGAGACAACTACATTTTATGAGGATATGAATGTTTTATTAGAGGAGCCGTGTTTGATTATTCTTTTAATCTAATTCAATAATTAGGTTAAAAATTAATTATTGAATAAGTCGCAGATGCTCACTTTTTTCATTAGTGTAGGATAAAGTTTAGGAGGATATAAAATTTTTAGAAGAGCTTCAACTAATGATCAAACTAGTAATCTTATTCATTATTTGATAAAAACTAAAAAAACTAGTAGAGATACCGATGCTCACTTTTTTCATTAGTGATGAAAAGATTTTAGGAGGATATAAATATTCTGTTAAAGAGACCAATGCTCACTAGTATTGAAACAGATAATCAAAAGTCAGGAGGATGTTCAAAAACCAATGCTCAAAAAGTTTTTCACCTTTAATAATTTTTAGGAGGATGTAAGTTTTTTGTAAGAGATACCGATGCTCACTTTTTCAGTATTACTGAGCATAAAAAATGAGGATATCGTTTTTTTGGAACAGACACCGATGCTCACTAAATCATTACTATCAACCCCAATTTAGGAGGATAATGAGGATGTTTTTCTGAAAATCACGTACTCTCGTTTGATTTTTTGTGAAAAATGCTCATAAGAGTAAATTTTTTTTTTTTTTTTATTTTTGCCCAAAAGTTTTACAAAAAATTAATTTATAATAGAATTATATTTCTTTTACATAAAATCCTTGCCAACCAAAATTTTTTCTTAAAAGTAATAATTTTAAAAGTTTTGCCTTGAATTTAAATAAATATTTTTCACCTTTGATTACCAGTGAAGGAATATAAAAATTCTGATCATCAAAATTTTTAAATAGAATAGATAATGTTACACAATCTTTTTCATTTAAAATTGATACTGTTTTTCCAAAAGTATATTTCTTAAATTTCTTTAATATTTCTATAATAATCAAATTATTAGAAATAAATCTCCAAGCATATTCAACTGTATTATTATTAGAATCATCAATAATAAAATCCGAGAAAGATACATATTGATATTTAATTTTATCAACACTATTCCCCATTATTAATTTATTAATAAATTCAAATTCTTTGATTATATTAATTACTTTATAAGAACTAATTATTCTTCCATATTTTTCTAAACTTTTTTGTTGATACTTATCAAAATACCATAATTTAAAACCAAACTTATTATAAAATGTTTCATCTTTTACTAATAATCTATATAAAGATAAATCAAATTTTTCTTCAATATCACAATCTATTGTCGCACCATCGTGTAAAGCTAATTTTTCAACACCTTTAATTCGTTGACCTATTTTAATAGCAAATTCAACTGATTCAGTTCCACTTATTAATCCATCTTTTTTTGAAATACTTGCTATATAAATTGAATTAGGTTGGTTTTTCTTTGGATTATTTAAAAAATCAACAAATAATATTCTAATTACATATAATCTTTCTTTTTCTTCTGATGTTAATGCTAAAATTGGTTCTTGAATATTTTTTTCTATAAAAAAATTAACATATTTTAGGGTAAAAACTAGAGCAATTTTATTATAGGTTATCAGTAATGTTTTCCCAATATTTTTTTTCAGAAATGATAATGATATTTGTTTTTTTTCATCTAAATTCCAGGTTATCATAAGGAAATTATTATATTTAATTAGATAATTAATTATTTCCTAAAAAAAATTTTTAACTTCTCCTATAACATCATCAGGAATTACATTTAAATCTCCACCTTCTACTATTTTATTAAATACCATATTTGATGCAGACTCAGTAATATACCATTCATCTTCTGGAAAAACATATGAGGATTCAGCACTAAATATCTTCATATATATTGCATCTTTTGTATTATAATATGTTTTTATGTCTGAATACAGATACTAATACTGCACATTTTGACTTTAGTATTCCATCACGATGGTTAATTCTATAAAGTTTATTAATTTTAAGTTTATTAAATGGTATTGATGAATTATGCATAGATTTTTAATTTAAAATCATATAAAATATATAATTTCAATTTTTTAGTAAAAGATTTTATAAAAAAATTGATTTATAATAGAATTATTATTGTATTATAATATTAAATATGGATTCCAATACAAACTTTTATCAAAAAATACAAGCACTGAAACAAAATCCAGAGACAGCTAAAGCAGGTGTTAGATGGTCCCCTGAAGAAGTAGGACAGTTAGTTGATGAAATTAAGAAAAAGATTTCAATTAAAGAAATTTCAAAGATTCATCAGAGAACAGAAGGAAGTATTATAGCTAAATTACTTTCAGTTGCTAGTTCTTATGTTATTGAAGGACAAGATATTAAAGATGTAGCTATTAATTTAAATTTATTAGTTTCTGATATTAAAGATCATATTGAAAAGAATAAAAATAAGAAGAAAATTATGATAAAAGAAAAAGAAGAAGAGATAATTGAACCTCCAAAAATTATCATTTTAACTAAAGAACAACAAAATGCAATTGATGCTTTTAAATCTGGTAAAAATATTTTTCTTACTGGGTTTGCTGGTGCTGGAAAATCTGTTGCATTAAAACACATCATCGAACATGCATTAAACAATAATATTAAAATTGGAGTTACAGCTACAACTGGTACAGCTGCTTTTTTAATTGGTGGAAAAACATTACATTCTTATTTAGGAATAGGTTTAGGCAAAGAAGAGCCTGAAGTTTTATTAGAAAAAGTATATGAATATAAAAATTTCAATGTGATTAAAAAATTAAAAGATTTAAATGTTTTAATTATTGACGAAGTATCAATGTTAGATCATTTATTGTTTGAAAAAATATCAAAATATATTGCATTAATAAGGAAAAAAAATAAGCCATTTGGAGGTTTACAATTAATACTAACAGGTGATTTTTGTCAATTAGAACCAGTTGATGGCGATTATTGTTTCAAAAGCGAGGTATGGAAAGAATTAGAATTAACTAATGTTTATTTGAAGAAAATGATGAGACAAAACGATGATAAAGTTTTTCAGAAAATATTAACTGAAGTTAGATATGGAAATTGTACTAAAGAATCTTTAGAGATATTAGAATCTTTAAAAAATACTGAATTTGGTGAGATTAGACCAACTAAATTATATTCTCATAATTATGATGTTGATAAAATTAATGTTAAAGAATATAATGATTTAATTTTGAAAGGTGCACAGAAGAAAGTGTATGAAATAAAATATCATTGTCTATCAAAAGATAAAGAAAAAACAAAGAAATGGGCTAAAAATATGGATATTCCAGATTCAATTGAATTGTGCGAAGGTGCACAGATTATGGTTATAGCAAATATAAATCAAGATAAAGGAATTGTAAATGGAACAAGAGGAATAGTAATGAGTTTAAAAAATAATAAAGTTATTATTAAACTAGTTAATAAAAATCTATATGATATAGAATATCATAAATGTATTCATGCTGAAAATCCAGAAATATCCGTATCTTATTTACCTCTTAAATTAGCTTATGCCTTAACGATTCATAAAGCTCAAGGTGCTACTTTAGATGCAGTTGAAATTGATATTGGTAAAAAAATATTTGCAGCAGGGCAAGCATATACTGCATTATCTAGAGCTAGAAATTTAAAAAGTATTAAAATAATAGATGTTCATTCGGATAGTTTTATTACTAAAAAATCAGTAATTAAATTTTATAAGAAACTAGAAGATTGAATAAGAAACTAAAAAATTAATTTATTAAAAAAAATATATCTAAAAAAAATAATTTATAGGTAATATTATATGTCTTACTATGAAAAGTATTTGAAATATAAAAACAAGTATTTACGTTTAAAAGATTTATTAGGAGGAGAATCTGTAGTTCCCAATCCTAGTAATAATCTTGATAAATGTACTCCTCCGCCAAAACCAAGTGATGTAAATTTACTTTTAATTAAAGGAAATTTTCATCCTCATTCCATAGCAGCTAGATGTACTCACCATGTTGAAGGTAATGAGAAAGAATTAATTGACGAAGCACTCTGTAGAGTAGATATACATAATGTTTCATCAAATGGACAATGTAGTGATAAAAATCTTGGCATGGAATCTGCTACTTATTTTTTAGCAGTTCAAAATGAATTACAAAAACCAAATCCCTATTTAGGAAAAAATAAATTAGTTCAACTATTAAATAATATGATTAGAAATTTAGTAATAAATGCTGAAGGTGGTTTCAATCAAAATACTTTAGGGCCATATGAACTTGCAAAAACACCTAAATTAGCTTGGCTCCATAAAAATTATAGAACAGTCTTTGAAATTCAACCAATTGCTGGTAGCCCACTTTGGAGATTTAAACAAGCATCCGATTTCAATAAACAGCAACATCAAGATATCAGTCGTAAATAAACGCAAAAAAAAAATGATAATTTATTATAATTTTATATAATAAATTAATATTATGCTATTACCATACATGAATAAAGAATTAATAAAAATTTCTGATAAAAAGGAAATTTATGTTGTTTACGATGAGCCAATCTTAGTCAAAGTAGGTGATTTTAAATTAATTAATGAATTTCATATTCAATCTGAAGCATGTAAAATAACTAGTTGTCCCAAAGTAATAAGTTTAATAGAAGCTGAGGATAAAATATATTTTTTAATGGAAAAAATAGAAGGAAAAACAGTTTATGAATTATATGGTGATAATCCTAAAAATGTTCCCGATGATATATTTAAACAAATTCAAAAAATTATAAATCAATTATATTATCGTGATATACATTATATTGATATTTCACCTTATAATTTTATAGTGTCTTCAAATAAAAAAGTATATATAATAGATTTTGGAGATGCATATAAAACTAACGTAAATTGGTTTTTGAAAGATTTTTTAGATGGAGAAAAATTATGGAATCCTGATTTTTATTAAAAATTATAAAAAATTTTTTTAAATATAATAAATGAAAGTAATAACGATACAAAGATTTTTCCAATAAAGTTTTTTTTCTTGATATTATATTTATTTGTTTCGTCTTTCTCAATTGGAATTTTAATTCTCAAAAAATCTGGATTTTCTTGATTTTTATATTCTAATTCTTGAATATTATTCATAGTTATAAGGAATAGTAATGCCAAGAAATACAAAAACGTGTTAATCTACTAATTCAGAAACAAAGCCTATTAATTTAGATAATCATAAATCTATAATTAATAAAGAAACATCAAATAATAGTTTATTTAATAATATTAAACAAGGATTTAGTTTTGGGATAGGATCATCATTAGCAAATAATTTTGTTAATTCTTTATTGACAAAAGATGATAAATGTCAAACAATTTATAAAGAATTTAAAAAATGTAAAATTAATAATGATTGTTCATTAAAAATAGAAAACGATTTCGATAAATGTTTTCTATAATTTAAGTAATGGTTCTTACAATAAGAATTGTTAAAATAAATAAAAATAAAATAATCCAATATTTATAATCTTTAATAAAATATGTTGATTCGCCAATGTCTAAATTAGAATCTCCAATAATTTCATTCAAGTCAGTATCTATTTTTTCCAAAAATGATATATTTTTTGAATCAGTCATATTTTCAGAAATAGTTATATTGTCTGAATTATTTGATTCTTCAGAAT
>Ga0214923_10000806_pt1 | contig 46295 bp, 45 predicted proteins | sample LL1510_MetaG_FD_177993 | JGI IMG/M metagenome (GOLD analysis project Ga0214923, IMG submission 177993) | Freshwater microbial communities from Lake Lanier, Atlanta, Georgia, United States - LL-1510 | ecosystem: Environmental > Aquatic > Freshwater > Lake | place: USA: Georgia | collected... | reverse complement strand
GTGGTTGCCGGACTAGGTGACCCGGATTTATTAACAGTTCGCGCGCATCGGTTGCTTCAATCAGCCGACGTCGTAGTTGTAGACGAGGAAATAACTCGACTTGCCGAGATTGTTTCATCGGGACGAGTGCTTGTTGCCGTAGACAATGTCGGCGCACCACTTTCCTTGGCTGCCCGCACAAAAGTTTTGGTTGATGCCCGCAAGGAAGGACTGCAGGTAGTACGCCTCCTCTCAGGTGATCCGGTATTGGATGGTCGTCTAGCCATGGAGACGTCTGCAATCGCAAAGGCAGGTCACACCTTCGAAGTCGCAGCTGGAGTTTCGCCATTGACAGCAGTTGCAGCGCACGTTGGTGTCTCACTGACCGGTGGCCGCACCCGTGAAGTTCGCATCATCGATGCTGATTCGCCAATCGTTGATTGGTCTGCCCACATCGATCCACTTGTGACTCTTGTAGTTCATAATGCAGCTGATCGAGTAACTGAAGTTTCAAAATCACTAATCAAGGCGGGCCGCGAAGGTTCAACACCAGTTGCAATTGTTCGTGATGGTGCAACTGTTGAACAGCGATCTTTGCACTCAACACTTGAGGCTCTGCCAAATGCCGTAAAGCTTGCTAAGCAAAGTGGTGCTGGCATCGTAATCATTGGTGACACTGTTGGTGATAGAACCGCTTGGTTTGAAAACCGTCCGCTCCATGGCTGGCGCGTTCTGGTACCGCGCACAAAAGATTCAACAGAAGATCTTCGCGAACAAATTATTTCATTTGGCGCGGTTCCGTTTGAAGTTCCTACTATGTCTGTTGAACCTCCTCGCACACCGCAACAAATGGAACGTGCAATTCATGGTTTAGTTTCGGGAAGATTTGAATGGGTTGTTCTAACCAGCTTGAACGCAGTCCGTGCAATCAGGGAACGTTTTGAAGAGTACGGCTTAGATGCTCGATCATTGTCAGGAATTAAAATTGCTGCAATTGGTGAAGACACTGTTAATGCATTGATTGCAATGGGAGTGCGTCCAGATTTAGTTCCGGAAGAAGAACAAACAACGGCCAGTTTGCTTGAAGAATGGCCAGAATTTGATTCAATCAACGATCCCATTAATCGCATCTTCTTGCCGCGAGCTGACATTGCAACCGACACCTTAGTTGCTGGTCTAACTGCACTTGGTTGGGAAGTCGAAGATGTCACAGCTTTCCGTACAGTTCGCGCTGCTCCACCGGCAGTAGAGACTAGAGAAGCCATCAAGAGTGGTGGGTTTGATGCTGTGATCTTTACCTCAAGTAGCACAGTTCGTAACTTGGTTGGAATTGCTGGTAAACCGCACCCAACGACGATCATTGCGTGTATCGGGCCAGCGACCGCAAAGACCGCGCAAGAGCATGGCTTACGAGTTGATGTACTTCCAGAGGATGCCACTATTACAGCTCTGGCAAACGCCTTAGCAGTTCATGGTGGGGCACTCCGAGATGAAGCAGAAACCGCTGGCTCGGTAGGTTGGCGACCATCTCGTAAGCGCTCGGCTGCACGACGTCGCGCAACGTGATCTGATTAGTAGTATGCGGACAACGGTTCACTTACTGCGTCACGGTGAAGTTCATAACCCGGACAAGGTCCTTTACGGACGCCTGCCTGGTTATCGCCTTTCCGAGCTAGGTCATGAAATGGCGGAACGAGCCGCCCAAGCGCTCGCTGCGCGAGATATCACTGCGGTAATTGCATCACCGTTGGAACGGGCACAGCAAACTGCGGCTCCAATTGCAGGAGTTCACGGCTTAACAATTGGCACTGATGAAAATTTGATTGAAGCCGACAATGTCTTTGAAGGTGAACGAGTTTCAGTTGGGGATGGTGTCCTAAGGCAACCGCGCGCTTGGCGTCATCTCTACAATCCGATTCGCCCATCTTGGGGCGAACCATATGTTGTAATTGCGGCTCGAATGCGCCAAGCCGTAGCAGATGCCAGAAATGCAGCTCGTGGTCACGAAGCGGTTTTGGTAAGTCATCAGCTTCCAATTTGGATTAGTCGACTTGATTTCGAAGATCGACGCTTCCCGCACGATCCACGTAAGCGTCAATGTGCTCTGGCTTCGCTTACTTCACTAACTTTTGACGACGATGCGTTAGTTGCGGTTTTGTATACCGAACCTAGTGCCGATCTTTTGGGGAAAGCGAGCAAGATCGCTGGTGCGTAAAGTTGCAGCGTTAATTTTCGCAGGAACCTGCATTGCATTCCTGGCAGGATGTGGCGCAAGCGCTTCTTCGAATACTTCTGACACCGGATACATCTCTGGTGACGGAACCACGCTTTTATTGGCAACTGAGGATCGCGGCGAACCTGTTGCGCTATCTGGCGAAACTCTTGCCGGCAAAAAACTTGACGTTGCTGATTGGAAAGGTAAACCGGTCGTCGTAAACCTTTGGGCTTCTTGGTGTGGACCATGTCGGTCGGAAGCTGTTGAGCTTGAGAATTCTTATTTGCAGTTCAAAGATAAAGGAGTTCAATTCCTTGGTCTTAATACGCGCGATGGCCTCGCCGCCGCCAAGGCTTTCAACGATCGATTCCAAACCTCTTACCCATCTATCAGCGACAAAGACGGAGAACTAACTTTAGCTTTTGGAAATCTTGGTCCTGCCGCGACTCCATCGACCATTATTTTGGATTCCAAAGGCAGAGTTGCAGCGCGTATTCTTGGCCCAACAACTGAATCTGAACTAAGAGTCGTGATCGACGCGGTTTTAGAGAGTGAAAGTTAATGGCCACGCTTGACATAGTTCAAACGATTAACTCGGGGTCATTGCTACTTGCAATTCCTCTTGCCTTTGCAGCTGGCCTAGTTTCATTTCTGTCACCTTGCGTGCTCCCGCTTGTCCCTGGATATCTTTCCTACATAACGGGAGTTGCTGGAGCTAGAGCGACTGCGCAACGCACTTCAGTATCGCGATCTCGAGCCGTTTGGGGATCGCTGGTTTTCGTCGCGGGGTTTTCAGTGGTTTTCATTTCCTATGGCGCACTCTTTGGCGGCATTGGGCAACTGCTTTTGGAATACCAAAGAACTATTCAAATGGTTATGGGTGTCGTTGTTGTAATACTTGGACTCGGATTTCTAGGAGTAATCCCAGCAATTCAGCGAGACATCAGAATTCATCGGGTACCAACTGGAACTTTGTTTGGCGCTTTTTTGCTTGGCTCATTGTTTGCAATTGGTTGGACACCTTGCATCGGACCAACTTTAGCTGCCGTACAAGGCATGGCACTCACAGAAGCAAGTGCCTTACGCGGCGCCATACTGAGCGCAGCTTACTGTCTGGGTCTTGGGCTTCCATTTGTATTTCTTGCGCTGTTCTTTGAGCGAAGCATTCGAACTGTAAAAGTTTTACGGAAGCACTCGAAGGGAATTATGTATTTCGGTGGTGTCATGCTTATTGTGATCGGGTTACTACTTGTAACTGGGTACTGGAATGACCTCACAATTGAACTGCGGGTTTGGGCTACCAATTGGGGTGTTCCAATCTAATGCGAATTGAATCAGCGATTGAAACGGTGAACAAGTAATGGCGACTATGCGTTGGTTGTGGCGACAACTAACTAGCATGCGAATTGCCCTGATTCTGCTTTTCTTACTCGCCTTGGCAAGTGTTCCAGGTTCAATTTTTCCGCAGCGCGGAACTTCACCACTTCGAGTCAGCGAATTCTTAAAAGACAATCCAACGTCTGGTCCAATTTTGGATCGACTTTACATGTTCGATGTTTTTGCCTCTCCTTGGTTTGCCTCGATTTATCTCCTGCTCTTTATTTCGCTAACAGGATGCGTGTTGCCGCGCGCGCTTGAGCACTACAAAGAAGTTCGAAGCCAACCGCCGGCGGCCCCGAGGAATTTAAGTCGATTACCAGTGCACATGCAATGGCATAGTGATTCGGAAACAGCAATAGTGATTTCTGATACTGCTGCGGCTTGGAAGAAGCGGGGCTGGAGAGTTCGCCAGGGGGAAGACTGGCTGTCAGCTGAAAAGGGTTATGCCCGAGAGACCGGAAACTTAGTTTTTCACTTGGCACTTCTTGTGCTGCTGATAGCAGTTGGCTTTGGTGGTGCAGTTGGTTATCGCGGAACCGTAATTGTGCGGGAAGATTCTGGGTTTGCTAACAACGTCACACAGTACGACACATTTGCCCCGGGTCGGATTTTCAGCGCAGACCAATTACCGCCGTTCTCATTTGAACTAAAAAAATTCACGGCAACTTTCCAACGTGGGGGTCAGCAAAATGGTGCACCTAGAGAATTCACAGCCGAACTTTTAGTAAAAGATGATCAAACGAAACAACCTCGACCAGTCACAGTTGAAGTGAATCATCCATTGCGCACAAGTGGCGTAACTGTGTACTTGGTTGGACATGGCTTTGCACCAGAGTTCACAATTCGAGATGCTTCTGGAAAAGTTGTTTGGGAAGACGCCGCAGTTTTTTTACCTCAGGATTCGGCATTTACTTCTAGTGGGGTTATCAAAGTTCCCGATACGGTTCCGCAACTTGGCATCCAAGGATTTTTCCTTCCAACTGTTACGAATGATTTCTCAAAAGGGCCAAAATCTGTTTTCCCGGCAGCCGATGATCCGACCGTTTATTTGAGTGCTTATCAGGGTGATTTAGGTCTCGATTCTGGAATGCCACAAAGCGTTTATCGCCTGGATACCAAAAACATGCAACGAATTGGAATTGAAGAACTTGCCCCAGGGGAAACGTGGGCGTTGCCAAATTCCGCTGGAACTCTTGAATTTACTGGCTATCGCGAATGGGCATCATTTGTAATCACTAAAGATCCAGGTAAGGGTTGGGCTCTTGGCGCAGCGATTGCTTCAATTGTTGGATTGTCACTTTCGCTCCTCATCCCTCGTCGTCGCGCTTGGTTGCGAGTGACGCCTACCGAAGATAGCGGTAATCTGATCGAAGTTGCGGGATTGTCAAAAACTGAAGCTCCTGGTTTAGCCGATGAAATTTCACAACTAGCGAAACTGGTTAAAGCCCCGGAGGCAACATAATGACTGTAAATGAAACATTGGCACAGGCAAGTAATGCCATGGTCTATGGATCTATGACAGCGTTCACTGGAGCCATGGCTGCATTTAGCATTTCATTAGCAAAGGGTCGCAGGCTTGAAGCCATTGAAGTTTCGGCAGAGCGAGCAAGTGCATCGCATCAAGTGCGAATGGGTTCGACTGCAACTTTAGATAAGCCAGCGGTATCTACTTCGGTTTCTGACGGTGAAGAACTTGGTGAAGGCCGTCGCGCTGGAAACATTGGTATGTCATTAACTTGGCTAGGAACTTTACTTCTTGGCGCCGGAATCATTTTTCGCGGACTTTCAGCAGGTCGAGTTCCAATTGGAAATATGTACGAGTTTTCACTCGCCGGTGGCTTTGCAGTCGGCCTAACTTACTGCTTATTGTCGTTGTCTCGTGATCTGCGTTGGCTTGGGTTATTCATAACGATTCCAGTTCTATTGGACCTTGGGCTTGCCATCACTGTGCTCTACACCGAAAGCGCACAGCTTGTTCCGGCGCTGAATTCGTATTGGCTAGCAATTCACGTAACGGCTGCAGTTGTTTGCCTTGGTGCATTCACTATGGGTGCTGCTCTTTCATGTCTCTATCTAGTTGCACAAGCTGCAGAGGACCGAGTTGCAGCTGGTATGGAGCCGGGCCGCAGCGCTGCAATTGCGCAACGCATTCCGTCTGCTGACCGACTGGACCTAATGGCTTACCGAATCCATGCCTTCATGTTCCCGATCTGGACGTTTGCAGTTATTGCTGGAGCAATTTGGGCCGAAGCTGCCTGGGGTCGTTATTGGGGTTGGGATCCAAAAGAAACTTGGGCATTTATCACTTGGGTAATTTATGCCGCTTACTTACATGCTCGCGCCACAGCGGGCTGGCGTGGTAAAAAAGCTGCCTATGTAGCCATTGCTGGGTATGCCGCAATTTTGTTCAATTACTTTATTGTGAACATTTTTGTGCAAGGCCTACATTCCTATTCAGGCCTATAGAAGTTTGCACTGGTAGCAAATAGCTAGCGCTTCGGGGATAGATCCCGCAAGAAACTTGGATCATCATCCGGCGCAAAAACGTCATCATCTCCGCGACCCCACCCGCGGCCGTTAGTGCGACCGAACAAAATCCATAACAATGGTCCAACCACGGGCACGAAAACGATTATGGCAACCCATACAAATTTTGGCAGTGCTTTTGGATTAGATGTCTGCAGGCAATCAGCTAGGGCATAGACCGAAAGCCCGATTACTAAAACCGTTAATACAAAGCGAGGCATACCTAGATCGTAAGTCAGAATTCGAAGGTATGCGAACAGACGTAAACTAATGATGTGAACCCATTTATTACCTACACTCTGGCCCGACTTGGATTACTAGGTCTGACTTTGGGTATTGGTTACCTATTTGGCCTTCGTGGGCCGCTGTTAATCATTTTGGGTTTCTTGGGCTCCGGGCTTCTGTCATTAGTTCTATTGAACAACCAGCGGTCTCAGCTTGGTGGTCGGGTTTCTGGATACTTTTCTCGCATAAACCAAAAGATTGATACCAACACTCGCAAAGAGGATTTTGACGAGTAGAGCGGCTACTCGTTCAGAGAATAATGACGAGTAGGGCAATTACTCGTTCAGAGAATAATGACGAATATTTTCACATTCCGTTTGGTGACAACCAGATTGCAACCGAAAGCATTCCAGAAAAAAGTAAAAGTACTCGTGCGGTATCACCAAGGACTGGAATTAAATCTGGACCAGTTGCCCCATTACGCACAGCTTGTAATGGACGCCTGGCACTCAAAATTGCAAACAATCCAATAAATGCGCTCTCTGGACCAGTCTCAGAAAAATTCATAGCCAGCGGCATAAAGAATCCGATAACGATGCAGGCACGATAAAGTTCTCGAGTTTTTGCATCGCCCAGTCGAACTGCCAAAGTTAATTTGCCGGTGAGTTTGTCGGTTGGGATATCTCGCAAGTTGTTAGCAACCAATATGGCTGTTGAAAGTGCGCCACAGGCAATCCCGCCAAGTAATGCTAAGCCGGTAACTTGGCCAGTTTGGCTAGCGCTAGTGCCAGCAACTGCGACTAACCCAAAGAAAACGAAAACAAAGAGCTCGCCATATCCGGCATAACCGTATGGCTTAGCGCCACCGGTATAAAACCAAGCGGCAGCAATTGCTGCTAGGCCGATTGGAATTAGCAACCAGACGTGACTTAACAAAACCATTCCAAGTCCTGCCAGTGCGCTAATTCCAAATGCCGTGACGGCGGCGCGTTGAACTTCGTTTGGAGTTGCTAACTTCTGACCAACCAGGCGAACTGGTCCAACGCGATTTTCATCTGTCCCACGGATGCCGTCACTGTAATCATTTGCGTAATTGACGCCAATCTGAAGCGCCAAACTTACAACGAGAGCAAGCAAGGCGATAACAGGGCGAAATGATCCTTCAAATTCAGCGATTGAAGTTCCAACTAATACGGGTGCCACCGCAGCTGGCAAAGTTCTAGGTCGTGCACCATCGATCCATTGGTTACGCGTGGCCATGAAAATCCTTAATGATGTGTTCCTGGGTGTGGAAATACCTTTTGAGTAACTTCGTTAGCAGCTTGCATTCGTAAACTTATCCGATCGATTTTTCCAGAATCAAGCATGGGTAGTGTTGGAACAAATTGAACAGTGCGAGGAACAGCGGCTCTGCTGATTTGATCACGAATTGTGGATTGAATTTCAGATATCAGATTTGAAGTATCAGCAATGTGATATCGAGTAACTACGTACGCAATTGGAATCGATCCCCATAGCTCATCTTGCAAATCAATTACTGCGACGTCCTCAATTGCCGGATGATGTCTAATCAGGGATTCAACAGCACTTAAGGCAACGTTGACTCCACCTACCGTTACAACATCATCTAGTCTGCCCAAGATATGTAAGAGTCCACTGGAATCAAGCTTTCCAACATCATGAGTTTGGACTTGACCTGAGATGAAGCTAACTGCATCCAAATCTGGTCGTAAGCGATATCCATTTGAGGTGACCGGTCCAGAAATTGTTACACGTCCTGGTTCTACATCATCTTTTGTGCCCAGGGATACTGTTACGCCATCAAGCGGCCGACCATCAAAGACGCAACCACCGCAAGTTTCGGTCATCCCGTATGAAACAGAAACTTTGATTCCTAGTTCACGCATTTTGTTTAGCATTGGTTGCGGAGTAGCGGCTGCACCACTCAATACCAAATCGTAGGACTGTAAAGCTTCAATGCCAACACTGCCCGATTCCAGAAGTCGAGCAATTTGGGTTGGAACTAGGGACACCATCAAGGCACGGCCATCTGAGTTACTTTCGCGAACCGCACGCATTGTGGTGGCGGCAAAGGCAGCTGCTTCAAAAGTTCGCGCGCCACCAACACTTGGATCTATCTCGAATGGACTGTTGTGAAACCAAGAGCGAACCAAAACCATGATTCCGGCGATTCGATGTGCCGGCATAGACACAACCCAGCGATTATTAGTGCCGAAACGATCCCCGAAAGCAGTTGCTGATGCTTCTAATGCCTGTTTGCTCAACAGCACACCTTTAGGGGTTCCGGTCGACCCTGACGTTGCACTTACGATCGCAATGTCATCAGATTCGAGCGGAAATTTGGGGTCGCCTGGGCGAAGTGCTTCCAGGGTTTGGCGCACAATGAATTCCGGGGAGTCTGCCATCGGCGCAATTGCGGGGCCAGAACCATCGAGTGCTGGGCCGATAACTGAGGCTAATTTCAGAACTCCGCCCATGCCAGGGGGAACCGTTACCGCTGTAAGCGCCCGCGGGTTCTGGCTTTTTCTGGATGTGTCAGATTGCGTCATCGAGACTAGCCTAGAGCGAAGAACTATTCCTCAAGATTTTCCTAAGGTTTGCCATGGATACCCGCACAAAGTACGTACTTCCACCAGTGGTTGCAGACGACAGTCCTGCCAAGAAAGACCCAAGCTATTCATCGATCACGACCGCATGTGACTGGGTACGAACTGGGGATTACACCGACATTATTTTGGAGCGATCAACTGGTGAGGATTCTGGCATTGCCAAAATCACGATCAACCGACCAGAAAAACGAAACGCCTTTCGGCCACAAACGGTTCAGGAATTAATCCATGCCTTTGACGTAGTCCGCGATGATCCAAGTGTCGGCGTAGTAATTCTGACTGGTCAAGGTGACTGGGCATTTTGCAGTGGTGGCGATCAGATGATTCGTGGCGACGATGGCTACATCGGTGACGATGCAGTTGCTCAGGCAGGTGTGGGTCGCCTAAACGTTTTAGATTTGCAAATTGCAATTCGCCGAATCCCAAAGCCAGTTGTGGCAATGATTGCCGGTTACTCAATTGGTGGTGGACATGTATTGCATGTGGTCTGCGATCTTTCGATCGCGGCTGACAATGCTCGCTTTGGACAGACGGGACCAATTGTTGGTTCGTTCGATGGTGGTTATGGTTCAGGATTACTTGCCCGTCACATTGGCCAAAAGCGAGCTCGTGAGATTTGGTTCTTATGTCGTCAATATGGTGCAGAGCAAGCATATGACTGGGGCTTGATCAATTCTGTTGTGCCAATTCAAGATTTAGAGATTGAAACTGTGCAGTGGTGTCGTGAGATGCTTCGACTTTCCCCGCTTTCACTTCGCATGCTCAAAGCAAGTCACAATGCTGCCGACGATGGCTTAGCTGGAATTCAACAACTTGCTGGCGACGCAACGCTTCTTTTCTACATGAGCGAAGAAGCGCAAGAAGGTCGTAATGCATATAAGGAAAAGCGTCGACCTGATTTCACGCAGTTTCCAAAACGTCCATAGTTTTTCGTAGCGCAAAAATGTCTATTGCTGAAATCGCAGAACAATCGGTTCCGTTTGCGCTGAACTTGAACGCAAAGTTTCGCAATACGCGATTGCGAACTGGCGCATTGATCAGTGGCTCTTCAGGCTGGGGTGAATTTGCGCCGTTTCCGGAATATGACGATGAAGTATGTGCCCTATGGCTTGCCGGTGCACTAGAAGCAGCTTTTGGAGCATTCCCCACTAAGGTAAGAAATTCTGTCCCGGTAAATTCCATAATTCCAATACTGGATGTTGAGCAAACTATCCTGACCGTTGAAACTGCCGTTCAAAATTATGGGATGACAACTTTCAAGGTAAAGGTTTCTGACACAGGTCCCGAATCACTTGTGAGTGATGAGATCCGAGTTAAGACGGTTAGCGAAACTTTGAGTCGGTTAGGTGTAGCTGGAAAAATTCGAATTGACGTAAATGGCCAATGGAGTGTTAAAGAAGCAATTCACGCAATCCAGATCCTTGACCAGGCAGCCGGCGGCCTCGATTATGTAGAACAACCTTGCGCGAAAGTTTCAGAGTTGATTGAACTTAAAAACAGAATACAAAACTGGGGAGCACCAATCCAGATTGCCGTGGATGAGTCATTGCGAATGTCAGCCAAAGTTGATGTCGACGAGATTCGATCGGCTGCGGACATTTTGGTTGTGAAAGCGATTCCGCTGGGTGGCGTACAGCGGGCACTTGATATCGTGAATGAAATTGCCTTACCTGCAGTAGTCAGTGGATCTTTAGATTCATCAGTTGGACTTTCGAGTGCCATTGCACTCGCCGCTAGTATCCCTCAGCTATATGGCTCGTGCGGATTGGGAACTGGCACTTTGTTTGCAGAAGACTTAGTAACTCCGACAACCTTGCCCGTTAATGGTGAATTGCCAGTCAGAAGGGCAACTCCAGATGCCCACTTACTTGCAGCATCAGCCGCCACGGTGACAGGAAGTGATCGCCTTTGGTGGCGGGAGCGGATTGTGCGAGCATGGCTAAGCGGTGCCAAGGACTTGGTGAGTCCGAGTGTGCGGGAGGCGGTGGAACAGTGACATCAAATGCAAATACAGCAACACAGTTAGCAAGAGCAATTGTTCAAAGCTGCCTGAATTCCGGTGTTGAATACGTTGTGATTTCACCGGGCTCTCGAAACGCCCCATTGTCGTGGGCCTTTGCGCAGGCGGAGAAAGCTGGACTAGTTAAGATCCAAGTTCGGATTGATGAACGCGATGCAGGATTTCTTGCTCTGGGAATTGCCAAGGCAACTAAAAAACCAGTTCCAGTTGTTGTAACTTCAGGTTCTGCAGTCGCGAATCTGATGCCAGCAATTGTCGAAGCTTTTCATAGCGCAGTTCCTGTCATTGTCTTAAGTGCCGACCGACCAGAATCTGCTCGAGGCAACAGTGCGCCACAAACCATAAAGCAATTTGGAATTTTTGGAACTTTCGTTAAGTCTGCGATCGATGTTTCTTCTGAAAAAACGGAGGCTTCTGACATTGATGAGGCAGTTAATTCGTCAATTTTGGATCGTCCGGGTCCAGTACAAGTAAACGTTCAGTTTGATCTCCCATTACTGCCAGATAAAGAACACTTGAATTGGCAACCAACGGCACCCAATCTTGGGTGGCATTCAAAACCTAAAGTCACGAAGAAGCAAATTGAAGTAGCAGCTCGTGGAATCTTTATAGTCGGTGATAATTCAGATGTTGAACAAGTAGAAGAATTGAACAAAGTTTCACAAAAGCTTGGTTGGCCAATTATTTGGGAACCATCCGCAAATGCGCATGGGTTCGAGAATTCAATTTCACATGGAGTGTTGTTACTTCAGGCAGGTATTGCACCTGAAGTTGACGTTGTAGTTACGTTTGGAACCGTTGGATTGTCTCGTGCAATCCTGGGCTTACTTAAGAGCGTTCCAACTCATCTAGCGATTCATAGTTCAATTGCCGGAACCGATATACCGAACCCAGTTTCAAGTGCCAAGGAAATTTTTGATTGCGTGCCAATTATTGAAACTGAGTTTGATCCAGAATGGCTTGGATTGTGGCAATCACTTGATCACAAAGCCTCAGCAGTGATAGCAACTGCGTTATCACCAGACACACTTACGGGACCAAGTGCTGCGCAGTTTGTTTGGCAACAACTCGGGCTCGACGACCAATTGTTTGTAGCTGCATCTTGGCCAGTGCGACACCTTGAGGCTTATGCCGAAAAACGTCAGGGATTAAATGTATTTGGTAACCGAGGTGCAAATGGAATTGATGGACTAATTTCAACTGCAGCTGGAGTTGGCCTAGGGACAAACAAACGAACTGTCCTTCTTATGGGTGACATCGCTTTTTTGCATGATTTAGGTGGCTTAAACCTAGGTGAAGGGCAAGTTCAGCCAAATCTGACAATTGTTGTCTTGGATAACAACGGCAGTGGGATTTTCAGCCAGCTAGAACAAGGTGCCGATGAATTTAAAGAACATTACGAAAAGGTATTCGGAACTCCGCATGGAAAAGACCTTTGGGTAATCGCCGAGTCATTAGGTATTCCAGCTAAGCAAGTAACTTCTAAAACTGAATTGAAGTTCGCATTAGAAAGTTTCGCGAAAACGCCAGGCATTAAAGTTATTGTTTGCCTGACAGGGGATCGAAGCTTCGAGAATGATTTGATTAAACAAATTATCACTCAAGTGAGAACTAGTTAAGGATCAAATAATGAGGGCTCGCGATTTAGGAATTAGTTTCGAAGGCAAACCCGGAGTGTTAAATGCCATCACGGATGTGCCAGGCCTTGAAGTTGGAATGGTTACCTTGATTTCCGGCGAAGGGGACTTGATTTCTGACTCTGGCCCAGTTCGAACTGGCGTGACTGCAATTTTACCAATTGGAAAAGCGAATACTCAAAGTGCAATTCCAGCCGGCATCTATTCATTAAATGGCAATGGCGAAATGACAGGCTCACATTGGATCAATGAAACTGGTGGCCTTTCGGGACCAATCATGATCACGAATACTCACGCGGTTGGAACTGTTCATCGCGGAGTAATTGAATGGGTTAAACAAAATTTTCCCGAGGCAGCAATGGAATGGCTACTGCCTGTAGTTGCAGAAACTTGGGACGGATATCTAAATGACATTAATGGTTCGCATGTAACAACCGAGCACACAATTTCTGCCATAAATTCTGCAAAGTCTGGTCAAGTCAGCGAAGGTTCGCATGGTGGTGGCACTGGAATGAACTGCTATGGGTTCAAGGGTGGAAACGGTACAGCCTCAAGGCTCGTAAATTTTGGCGGAAAAGATTACGCGCTAGGAGTATTCGTTCAAGCCAACTTTGGCGATCGTCGAGAACTGCGAATTCAAGGTATCGACATGTCAGATTTAGACGTCCCAAACCCAATGGACGAACCAACCTGGCTAGAAAAAGATAAATCTCGATCAGTTCCGGGCGGAGCTGGCTCAGTAATTGTTGTAATTGCCACAGATGCACCGCTGCTTCCGGATCAATGTCGGGCACTAGCCAGAAGAGTTCCACTTGGGTTAGCCAGAACTGGGACCGCTGGGGGACATTTCAGTGGCGATATTTTCTTGGCTGTTTCGACTGCGCAGCCGGGCGAACTCTCAAGCGGTTTTCCAACTCAGAAACGAAGTGAAGCTGAACTAAAGTCCCTTGATTTTGTGCCATGGAATTACTTAGATGCTTTCTTTACGGCTGTAGTTCAAGGTGTTGAAGAGTCCGTACTGAATGCCCTAATTAACAACACCACAATGGTTGGTCGTGACGGTAATACTTCTTATGCGCTCCCGCATGATCAAGTTAAATCCCGAATTTCTAAGCCGTAACGCCTGAAAAGTCAGTCAAGGCAAGTACGGTTAGTGCAACAAGGGAGAAAATGAAATGGCCGATAAATCAATTCGAGTTGATGTTGAGCAACCCGCAAAAGCTAATCTCCCAAAACGCGTCTCTTATTCTCAGATGTCGCTCTATCAACAATGCGGATTGAAATATTTCTTTTCGTACATTGACGGTTGGCGTGAACCTCCAACATCTGCTCTAGCTGGCGGATCAATCACTCATGAGGTTGTTGAATACCTTTATCGGCTCGCGCCGGAACAGCGCACTCTAGAGACAGCCATGGAATTGCTTCGCGAACATGGTCCACGCATGCTCAAGTCAACTGAATACAAACCATTCGAATCAGATAACAAAATGAAGCACAGCGTAAAAGAAGCCATTGAGAATTTGTTCAAGGTTGAAAATCCATCTGAGGTTGTAGTCCAACCAGAACACATTGAAATGGAACTAAATGTAGAAATAAATGGTGTTAACTTTTTTGGAAAAGTTGATCGGTTCACCGTTGATGGTGTTAATCGGGTCACTGACTACAAGACTGGAAAGAGCCCAGGAAAGTTTGTAGATGACAAGCTAGCTCAGCCTTATTTGTATGCACTTGGATTCAAGACACAACATGATATTGATGTGGATGAAGTTGAACTTATTTTCTTGAATGCCCAAGAAGTGATTCGCCGGCCGGCAGATTCGGGTCTAGTTATTTCACAAGGTGAGAAACTTGCGCTAATGCGTGCTGGAAGTGAAAGTGATGTAAAAAGTTCGTCATGGGAAGCCCGTGTTTCTCGGCTGTGCGATTACTGTGCATTTGAAAGTGTTTGCCCAGCTCGAACGCCAGAGGCCCCGATCCCAGGATCCACAGAATGTGACACTAAATTAAGTGCGGCCGGACTCTTGCATAAGTAGTCGACTGCCTCAACTAATGTGCAGCAACAAGTTCTAGACTTAACCCATGCGAAATTCTAGATATAGGTACTCTCGCCTAGTAATGGTTATTGGATCGATTGTCTTTGCAATTAGCGCAGTGCTACTACTCATTGATCCTTCGGGATTCCTCACCTACATAGGCGTGCCTTCGGATGAATCAGTTATTTGGTCGTTCAAGTTAATGGGTTTGGTACTTATTGCTCTGGCCATTCACATGGCAACAACATCGCGAAATGCAGCCGACCCGGCTTTTCGTCGGGCTGCACTTGCAATGATCTTGGTTTCAATCGGACTAGGCGTTCTGACTTATTTAGCGCCAGGCGCCGCAACCACGGGGCGATGGATTTTCGTTGCGGTGGGATCAAGTTTTGCTGCGTTATACATAATCACGCTCCCAATTAAATCGATTGGTTACAAGGAAGAGCAACCTAATAGCGCATGAGTTTGGCTGACATTTTAGATACTCGTGACCCGGCTACGGTTGCAAACCCTTACGACATTTATAGAGAACTTCGTTCGGCTCGAGACCTAATTTGGAGTGAACAACTTGGACTTTGGCTAGCTCCAACTCATGAAACTGCAAACTCAACACTACGAAATAAAAATTTAGGTCGGATATACCAAGCCCAAGAACCATTTGATGAGTGGGAAATCTTTAATTGGTTACATTCAGATTCAATTTTAGATAGCGAGCCACCAAAACATACAAGATTGCGATCACTAGTCCAAAAGGCTTTTACCCCTGGCCGGATCGCAGCGCTAGAACCCAACATTAAAGAAATTTGCGAGCAGTTACTTGATGAAGCGGAACGAAAGTTAGTTGCATCTGGAAGCTTTGATGTTTTAGCTGACTACGCTGAACCATTGCCAGTTTTGGTTATCGCAGACTTGCTAGGAGTTCCACGGGATATGGCAGATGACTTGCGGCGCTGGTCGCAGGACATCGTGAAGATGTATGAATACGGAAGATCCAGGGAACAAGAGCTGGCAGCTAAAAAAGCGGGCCTTGAATTTAGTTCGTACATAGCCAGCCTGGCAGCTAAACGAAAAGTAGATCCACAACCAGATTTAATTACTGCGCTCGTAGAAGTTGAAGAGCAAGGCGAAAAACTCAACGAACACGAAATGATCGCAATGTGTGTATTGCTACTTAATGCGGGTCATGAGGCATCAGTAAACGGTTTTGGTAATGGCATGGTTGCAATGTTTCGCCATCAAGATCAGTTGGAGTTGATGAAGCATTCGCCGAGAGAATTAACGGAGACGGCATTGGAAGAAATGATGCGATTTGATTCACCGCTTCATATGTTTGAACGAACTGCAACCAGCGAAACCATAATTGGACAAACAACCGTGCTCAAAGGACAAAAAGTAGTTGCCATGCTTGGTTCAGCAAATCGCGATGAAGAGGTTTTTGAAAACACGGACCGATTTGATATAACTCGGAAACACAACCCGCACATTGCTTTCGGGGCAGGAATTCATTTCTGTATCGGTGCGCCACTGGCGAGACTTGAGATGCAAAACTCGCTACCTATGTTGTTTGAGCGATTTCCAAGTCTGCAACTCGCTGGCACACCAGTTCAGCGCCCAACATTTGTGTTGCGAGGCTGGGAAACAATCCCTGCCAAAAATAGCTAGTTATTCCAGCGCAGATTTCATGGCAGCAAATTTAGCCTGTGACTCTGCGACCTCGGACTCACCGGTTGATCCGGCAACGATGCCGCAACCTGCAAACAATCTTAAAGTTTTGCGATCCTGGGTTTCGACCAGAGCACAACGAAGAGCAATTCCAAATTCACCGTCACCATTGGCAGTAATCCAGCCAACAGGTGCTGAATAGCGGCCGCGATCCATACCCTCAAGTTCTCTAATTACATGTGACGCACGCTCAGTAGGGGTTCCACACACAGCTGCCGTTGGATGTAATGATGCTGCAAGCGCAAGGGCCGGTGCCGCGTCAACTAGTTCACCAGTCACGTCTGTTGCCAAGTGCTGAACATTCGCAAGGCGCAAGATGAAGGGACTTTTTGGGACATTTAAATCTGTGCAGTGTGTTGCAAGTGCGGCCGCAACGGACTCGACGGCGTAGGCATGCTCTTCTTGGTCTTTATCGGAGTCCAGCAACTCGGCGGCAAGTTGGCCATCTCGATCGGTGTCACGACTGCGACGCATAGTTCCTGCTAAAACTCGACTAGTTACATGTTCACCTTCTCGCCTAATTAAAAGTTCTGGGGTGGCACCGACAAGTCCATCTACACAAAAGGTCCAGCATTCTGGAAATGACTCATTCAATCGAATCAATAGTGCACCTAAGTGAATTGGCTCATCTAGTTGAGCGACTATGTCACGCGCCAGAACAACTTTGTCGAGTTCACCTGAATTAATTCGAGCAACTGCATTATCAACTGCAGACTGCCATTCCAAAACTGGACGTGATCCAGGTAACCAAGTGACATTGTTAATGCCTTGTGTCACCACACGAGGTCGATTTATTTCACCAACCACGCTAGCTAGCTGCCCGTCAGAAATGGCAACATGGCTAGTAAGCGTTAATCGAGTTCCGGTTTGATTACGAGTTATTGCTACTTCGGGAATGACTAAAACTGAGGTTCCCGGATCTTTATCAAATGCAAATGATGCAAAGGCTATTGGCTCGTCACCCGATGCGATTGAGCATTGTTGTGACCACCAACGTTGCGCGCGACTGAAGCGCTCTGGCCCATGGAATGAGCTTCGGGTTACTTCGCCCCAACCGATGGTTCCCATTTGATTGGTTGCCAAGCCATTAATCCAAGCCAAACCGCCTTCTGCAGGTAAAAGCTGCAACAGATTCGGAATGTCAGGCAAATCAATAGTCCGAACATACAAGATCGAGTCTTGATCTGCGGCGAGTGAAGTCATAATCCGATAAGCCTACGGTGTCTTTTGCTTCTCGGCATTTGCATAAGGGCTACATAGACTTAGGGCGTGACCGAGTTAACAACAGCTCAAATAAACCCTCAATCGCAACGGTTGCTTCAAAATATTGCGGCCGCGTATGAGTTCAACTTACCGACCTTGTCTCTTGCAGCGGTGGTTTTTTCGCTCGGAAAACTAACGGTATATGCGGCTGGCGATCGCGATTTTTTTGTCTATAGCGCTTGTGCAGTCGTAATCTCGCAACTGCTATTAGTTGCTTCACTTTTGATTCTGGGCAGATTTGTTTCACGATTACAGATAGGAGTTTTGAGAGCAACCGTTGTAGTTGCAATGATTCTTTTACTGAATATTGCAGGCACGATACTTTTTGAAGCAATTCTTCGAAGCTGGAACCTTGAGCCAATTTCACAGACGATGTTTCAGCGAGCCATTAGTTTGGCCTTTGCCACCTTCATTTATCTAGGATTCGGTTGGGTATTTCAAGTTTTGGGTGGAAATTTGAATCAAGTTGGTTTGGCGAAGCGCTTGCTGGCAGACCTCTCGAGAAAGCAATTGGAAATCACTCGAGAAATTAGAGATGCAAGAACTTTTTCGATTCGTGAGATTTCGCTAGAAATACAATCAACTCTTGGAACTCTCGATAACTATGCAGCATCTAGTTCACTCAATCAAAGTGTAAAAAATGAAATTGATGAGTTACAAACTAACTTGCAAGAAATTGATTTCCGAGTAAACCAAATTGCAAGTGGCTTTCCAGGTCCTGTCCGAATGCCAAAGATAAATTCGAAACTTAGATACTCATTTTCAGGGATAATTTCATCAAGTACTAAACCGAATTCATCACTCACAAGGCTTATCTCAGTAGTTTCATTCTTTGGCTTCTGTAGTTGGCTGAGTTATTACATGAATGAATTGCACGCTGCCTTTTGGGGCATAACTTTAAGCGCGTTAAGTTATTGCATCTTTTTTTGTTATGAAAAATATCTTGCCCCACGACTATTAAGGCAGGTATTGATTATTCGAATTTTTGCATTTGAATTAGTCGTAGTGTCCTACCTATTCTTTTGGCTCTTAATCCTTGGTTATTTTGCAGGTGATGACTTTGGCGCATACACTGCTGCGTTAGCTTATGCAGCAATACCATTTATCTTTTTTAATGGTGGCGCAGTTTTGGGCGGCGTCGTTATTTCGTCACTGGATCAACGCGAAGAACTCACCATTCAAGCTTCGCTACTGCGACAAGACTTAGCGAAGTTAGAGCAAATTCGAAGTGATGAAGATAAAGTTTGGAAGTCACTTTTTGCCGGCGACATAGCACGTTCTCCGACAACTGCGAGTGTAATTTTGCGAGACTCAACTATGGCAACAGACAATCAACAGGTCTTATCCGCTATTAGAAATGTGAATTCACTCTGGAATTCAGTGTTGAAAAAGATTTCTAACACAACATAGCAACCTGGAAATGCGCACAACCTAAAAGATGGCAGACTAGAAGTATGTCCCGCGCGAATTTAAACAAAGAGCCGCACGAAGTTGCTGCCATGTTTGATGCTGTCGCAAAGAAGTACGACATTACAAATGACGTACTTAGTTTGGGCCAAACTCGAAATTGGCGAAAAGCAGTGGTTGCAGCGGTTGCGCCAACGGTTGGCGAAGAGATTCTTGATCTAGCTGCAGGAACAGGTACCAGTACCCAGCCGTTCTATGAAGCCGGAGCAAATCCAACCGCATGCGATTTCAGTGCCGGCATGATTGAAGTTGGACGCGAGCAATTTCCGCACCTGACTTTTGTGCAGGGTGATGCCATGAACCTGCCGTTTGCGGATAACTCTTTTGATGCAGTCACAATCTCATTTGGACTGAGAAATGTTCAGGATTCAAAACTGGCATTGACTGAAATGTACCGAGTTACCAAACCGGGCGGCCGTCTTGTGGTTTGCGAGTTTAGCCACCCAACTTGGTCGCCGTTTCGCACGGTCTACATGGAGTATCTGATGAAGGCGCTTCCCGCAGTCGCGAAAACGATGTCGAGTAACCCTGATGCTTACGTATATTTGGCTGAATCAATCCGAGCTTGGCCAAATCAGGCAGAACTTAGTGAAGTGATTTTGGCATCGGGCTGGAAAACTTGCGAATACCGCGATCTGACCGGGGGAATAGTTGCCCTACACAGGGCAACTAAGTAATGTCTACTGCCCTGCATAGGGCAATTAAGTAACGCCCCGAACGCATTCAATTAACCGCTGGTAAATAAACTGGGGTGGTTCAAGTGAATTTATTCACAAACGCACAAATGCTGAATTTTCAAGGGGCTTTTCGCCTCTAGGATTAACTAGCGCAAGCGAAAGGTGGCCTAACCGTGGGACAGGGAAACGTATACCTACCCATTTTCTTCTTAGGTCTTTTGGCATTTGGTTTTGCTGTTTTCTCGGTTGCAGCTGCTTCGTTTACGGGACCGAAAAGATATAACCGCGCCAAAGTTGATGCTTATGAATGTGGCATCCAGCCTGCACAAGCTCAGTTGGGCGGCGGTCGTTTCCCAGTGAAGTACTACATCACTGCAATGCTTTTCATTATTTTTGATATAGAGATTGTTTTTCTTTACCCGTGGGCCGTTTCCTTTGATGCACTCGGGCTATTTGGATTAATTGAAATGATTATTTTCATTCTCACAGTTCTAGTTGCGTACGCCTTTGTTTGGCGCCGCGGTGGACTCGAATGGGATTAAGAGGTTAGAGGAAAAATGGGACTAGAAGAGAAACTACCAAGTGGTGTTTTACTAACCACGGTAGAAGGATTAGCCGGTTATGCCCGTAAGAACTCTTTGTGGCCTGCAACGTTCGGCCTTGCTTGCTGTGCCATTGAAATGATGGCATCTGGTGCTGGTCGATATGATTTAGCTCGTTTCGGCATGGAAGTTTTCCGAGCCTCACCTCGTCAGGCAGATCTAATGATTGTTGCTGGGCGAGTTAGCCAAAAAATGGCTCCGGTACTTCGTCAAATTTATGACCAAATGCCTGAACCAAAGTGGGTTCTCGCAATGGGAGCATGCGCGTCTTCGGGTGGCATGTTTAATAACTACGCAATTGTGCAGGGTGTCGACCACGTTGTACCAGTTGACATTTATTTACCTGGTTGCCCACCGCGTCCAGAAATGCTTATCGATGCATTATTAAAGTTGCATGAACAAATCGGTGATACCAAATTGGGATCAAACCGTAAACGCGAAATAGTTGAACTTGAAAAAGAAGCACTTGTTGCTACACCAGTAACTGCGCAACGAGGTTTATTGCGATGAGTAATGACGTAGTACACAATGGCCAGCCGTTACTTGAAGTTACAAGTGCGAGCCAAGGAATGTTTGGCGCAACGGGCTCCGGTGATACCTCTGGCTTTGGTGGCCTAGCCACGGTAGTTCCAGTCCCAGCTCCGTCCGAACGCCCATACGGTAACTACTTTGACGAACTTGCAGATGAATTGATTGCCGCACTGCCTGACTTTGAATCATCCTGGGAAAAAGCAATCGAAAAAGTGGTTGTTGATCATGATGAACTAACACTTCATGTCCGCCCAAGTGAACTAGTTGCGATCGCAAAAACTCTGCGCGATGAACCAGGTTTGCGATTTGAACTTTGCCTTGGCGTTAGTGGAGTTCATTACCCAGAACATAAAGACCATGAATTACATGCGGTTTATCATTTTCGATCACTAACCCATAACCGTCGGATTCGGTTAGAAGTTTCAGTACCAGATTCCAATCGGCATATTCCTTCAATCATGTCGGTTTACCCAACTAACGACTGGCATGAGCGCGAAACATATGACTTCTTTGGAATAATTTTTGATGGTCATCCACATTTAATTCGAATCATGATGCCGGATGATTGGCAAGGCCATCCCCAGCGCAAGGATTACCCACTTGGTGGCGTTCCCGTTGAATACAAGGGCGCGACTATTCCGCCTCCTGATAACAGGAGGTCGTACAGCTAATGTCTGACACTTATTCACCAACTTACGAAACTACTGAAGGTCGCGTTCATACCGTTATGGGCCAAGACTGGGATTCAGTTCTTGGCGCTGCCGAAGGCGAGTACGAACGAATTGTCGTAAACATGGGTCCACAGCATCCATCGACTCACGGCGTATTGCGTTTGATTTTAGAACTCGAAGGCGAAACCGTAACTGAAGCTCGTTGCGGAATTGGCTATTTGCACACTGGCATCGAAAAGAATCTTGAGTTCCGAACTTGGACGCAAGGAGTAACCTTCGTTACTCGTATGGATTATTTGTCCCCGTTCTTTAACGAAACTGCATACTGCTTAGGTGTTGAAAAACTTTTAGGCATCACTGATCAAATTCCAGAACGTGCGCAAGTAATTCGCGTAATGATGATGGAACTTAACCGAGTGTCTTCTCACTTAGTTGCCCTGGCAACTGGTGGCATGGAACTTGGTGCACTTACCGCAATGATTTTTGGATTCCGTGAGCGCGAATCAGTTCTTGACTTGTTTGAACTTGTAACTGGTCTACGCATGAACAGTGCCTACATCCGACCTGGTGGCGTTGCGCAAGATTTGCCAGCAGGTGCAGAAAAGCAAATTCGCGACACGATCATGGCGCTTCCACGGCGCATGAAAGATACCGCGGACCTGCTGGTCGATAACTCGATTTGGTTAGCGAGAACGCAGGGCATCGGAAAGCTAGACCTTGCAGGCTGCATGGCTTTGGGAGTCACCGGTCCAGTACTTCGAGCTACCGGGCTTCCTGAAGACCTTCGGAAAACTTCGCCATACAGCGGATACGAAAATTACGAATTCGATGTTATGACTCAGACAACTTCTGATGCCTACGGACGATTCCTAATCCGTTTGACGGAAATGGAACAGTCTTTGAACATTGTTGAACAGTGCCTAGATCGTTTGACGCCAGGTCCAGTAATGGTTGAAGACAAGAAGATTGCTTGGCCAGCACAACTTTCAATCGGTTCTGATGGTCAAGGTAACTCACTGGATCACATCCGGCACATCATGGGCGAATCAATGGAAGCGCTAATTCATCACTTCAAATTAGTAACTGAAGGTTTCCAGGTTCCAGCTGGTCAGGTGTTCAGCGCAGTTGAATCGCCACGTGGCGAACTTGGCGTTCACATAGTTTCTGATGGTGGAACACGTCCTTATCGAGTTCACTATCGAGACCCATCCTTTACGAATTTGCAAGCAGTTGCTGCAATGTGTGAAGGCGGACAGATTGCCGACGTGATCGCTGCTGTTGCTTCGATTGATCCAGTAATGGGAGGCGTTGATCGTTAATGTCACTTTCTGAATCAACTCGAGTACAGGCGCGTGAAATCATTTCACGCTATCCGCAAGCTAGGTCAGCCTTGCTGCCAATGCTGCACTTAGTTCAGGCAGAAGAAGGCTATGTAAGCGCAGACGGAATTGCACTTTGTGCCGATGAACTTTCGCTAACAACTGCGGAAGTTGCAGCCGTTGCAACTTTTTACACTATGTATCACCGAAAGCCAGCTGGTGAATATCACATTGGTGTTTGTATCAACCCGGGATGCGGAATTCTTGGTGGTGATGCAATTTGGGAAAAGTTAAGTTCTCGACTTGGTATCGGACATGACGAAGTAACACCGGATGGAAAAATTTCTCTTGAGCGTATTGAGTGTCAAGCCGCTTGCACACACGCACCAGTCATGACAGCTAACTGGGAGTTCTTGGACAACATGACAACAGAATCTGCAATTGATGTTGTTGAAAAACTTGTGAGTGGAACAGAAGTGCGAAGTACGCGTGGTCCAAAGATTCGAACCTTTAAGGAAAACGAGCTAACTCTTGCCGGGTTTGATGATGGCCTTGTTGATGAAGGCGTACAAGCAGATGCCCAAATGTTGGCTGGTCTGAATCGTGCCAAAGAACTTGGCCAAAGTGCACCAGGAGTAAAGAAATGACATTAACTCCAGTACTAAGCGCACATTGGGATGAAGTAGATTCCTACAAAATTGGTGGCTACATGCGCCATGGTGGATACACGGCATTCAAAAAAGCATTCGCTACTGGTCCAGATGAAATTATTTCGCTAGTAAAGGATTCGGGATTACGTGGCCGTGGCGGTGCAGGATTCCCAACTGGCCTCAAGTGGAGTTTCGTACCGCAGAGTGATGGCAAGCCGCATTACTTAGTCATCAATGCCGATGAATCTGAACCAGGTGCGTGTAAAGATATTCCGTTAATGATGGCGAACCCGCATTCGCTTATTGAAGGAATCATTATTGCTTCATATGCGATGCGTGCGAATCATGCTTTCATTTATATTCGCGGTGAAGTTCCGCACGTATTCCGTCGAGTAAATGCTGCGATTCGTGAAGCCTATGCCGCCGGTTACCTTGGCAAAAACATCATGGGTTCAGGATTTGATCTTGAAGTAGTTCTACACGCTGGTGCTGGTGCTTACATTTGTGGTGAAGAGACAGCACTACTCGATTCGCTTGAAGGTCGTCGTGGCCAGCCAAGACTTAAGCCACCATTTCCTGCAGTCGCCGGTCTTTATGCGTCACCATCATGTGTAAACAATGTGGAGACAATCGCAAACATTCCATACCTTGTTAACAACGGCGTTGATTGGTTTAAGTCATTTGGAACGGAAAAGTCTCCAGGCTTTAAATTGTTTGCAGTTTCAGGACATGTAAACCGTCCAGGTATTTATGAAGCTCCACTTGGAATCACTATGCGTGAACTTCTTGAGCATGCTGGCGGAGTTCGAGACGGGCACAAAGTTAAGTTCTGGCTACCAGGTGGATCCTCAGTTCCAATGCTGACGCCAGATCTACTTGATACGCCTCTAACTTATGAAGACATTGCGGCTGCTGGATCCATGCTTGGAACTGGCACGCCAATGATTTTTGACGAAACAACTTCTGTGGTTCGCGCAGTTACTGGTTGGCTTGCTTTCTACAAGCACGAATCCTGTGGCAAGTGCACTCCTTGTCGCGAGGGAACTTGGTGGTTAAGTGATGTGTTGCACCGTTTTGAAGATGGTCATGGCACGGAATCTGATCTCGATAAGTTAATTGACATTTGTTCGCAGATTGCCGGTCGTTCATTCTGTGCTCTTGGCGATGCGGCAGCGACGCCATTCCCAGCAGCACTCAAGTACTTCCGAGATGAATTTGTGCTAGCAACAAATACGCCAGCTAATGAAAGCTTTGATCCAGTTGCTGCAACCGTTTTTGCAGGAGCAACTCGATGACCGTAACTACGCAAACCGTTACCGTCACCGTTGATGGGGTAGTGGTTGAAGTACCAGCTGGCACTTTAATAATTCGTGTTGCCGAAATGCTTGGCACTGCAATTCCACGCTTCTGTGATCATCCGCTTTTAGATCCAGTGGCAGCTTGCCGTATGTGCTTAGTTGAAATTGAAGGACAAGGTAAGCCGCAACCTTCATGTGCAGTAACAGTTTCTGACGGCATGGTTATCAAAACTCAGCACACTAGCGAAATGGCAGAAAAAGCCCAAGCTGGCGTTATGGAATTTTTGTTAATCAACCATCCACTCGATTGTCCAATTTGTGACAAGGGTGGCGAGTGTCCATTGCAGAACCAAGCAATGACAAATGGCCAAGGCGAAACCAGATTCGAAGGCACTAAGCGCACTTTTCCAAAACCAATAAATGTAAGTGCTCAGGTTCTGTTAGACCGTGAGCGTTGCGTCTCTTGTGCTCGCTGCACTCGATTTGCTGATCAGATCGCGGGAGATCCGTTTATTGAATTACTAGAGCGTGGCGCGAAGCAACAGGTCGGAACCTCCGAAGATCAGCCATTCGATTCGTATTTCTCGGGAAACACAATTCAAATTTGTCCAGTGGGTGCATTGACGAGCGCAAAGTATCGCTTCCGGTCTCGCCCATTTGATTTGATCAGCACTCCGACTGCATGCGAACACTGTGCAAGTGGTTGCGCACTTCGCACTGATGTTCGTCGCAGCACTGTGATGCGACGCTTGGCATGGGATGCTCCAGAAGTTAATGAAGAGTGGAATTGTGACAAGGGCAGATTTGCATTCCCTTACACAAACGAAGGACGTTTAACGCATCCATTAGTTCGTGACGATGCCGGTAATTTAGTTCCAGCATCGTGGCCAGAAGCTTTACGCGTTGCCGCTAATGGTTTGGCAAAGGCTGGTAAGGCCACTGCAGTATTAAGTGGTGGGCGAGTAACCGTCGAAGATGCCCAAAGCTATGCATCGTTTGCCAGAGAAGTCCTTGGTACTAACGATGTTGATTTCCGTGCTCGCGCAGTGAGCAACGAAGAGACAGCATTCCTGGCAAATCATGTAGCTAACAAGGGCCTTGATGTAACTTATGGAGACTTGGAAGCAGCCAAGAGTGTGCTCTTAGTTTCATTTGAGCCTGAAGACGAATCTCCGATTGTGTTTTTACGTTTACGCAAAGCAGCATTAAGTGGCACCACCAAGGTCTACGCAGTCGCGCCGTATACAAGTGCTGGTCTTGCCAAGATGAAAGGCACTTTGCTAGTTGCCGGTCCTCGTGAAGAAGTTTCGGTAATTACCTCAGCGGCAACTCACCTTACTAACGACAGTGTGGTTTTAGTTGGCGAACGTGCGGCTCAAACTCCAGGTGCGTTAACAGCGGTCGCTGAACTAGTTGCCAAAACTGGAGCGAAGTTGGCATGGATCCCAAGACGTGCTGGGGAACGCGGTGCGCTTGATGCAGGGCTCCTACCAATCGATGGCCGAAATACTTCGGAAATTATCGCCGCTACTGGTTCAGAAATTAAGGGATTAGTAATCGGTGGGGTTTCACCAGAAGATGTCGATGGTGATTTGATTGCAGCTATTGAAAAAGCACAATTTGTTGTATCACTTGAAAGTCGTCACACCGAAATCACTGCTGAAGCAGATGTGGTTTTACCGGTCGCAGTGGTAACTGAAAAATCCGGGACTTTCCGTAACTGGGAAGGTCGTGACCGAAGTTTTGGGGCAGTAGTTCCAACACCAGGTGCGCTTAGTGATGCTGATGTATTGGCTGAATTGGCACGCGAACTTGGCAAGTCCATTAATGTCAAAGATTTCTGGGCGACGGCCACAAGACCTGTTCTTAAAGCAGAGAGCGGTAGTGCGGAAGTTGCAGGAAATGGACAGGCAATTCTTTCAACCTGGCGACACCTATTAGATAAAGGTTCCTTACAAAGTGGTGAACCGTACTTAGCCGCAACTGCTCGTGTAGCTGTCGTTCGAGTCAGCCCAGCCACGGCACAAAAACTTAATCTGGTTGACGGCGCAGCAGCAACAGTTGAATGCTGTGGCCGAAGTGCCAGCGCGCCTTTGATCGTCACCGCCGGAATGGCCGATGATGTCGTCTGGCTCCCAGCAAATAGTGAAGGAAGTTCATTGAACTTGCCGTCTGGTTGCGTTGTAACAGTCTCGCCGGGAGGTAACTAATGTTTCACGCGGAAGCGCAAGGTGATCTAGGCATCTTTGGCAACGACCCTGGTGCAGTGATTGCGGTAAAGGTATTGGGAATTTTCGTAATCATGGTTCTGATGACTTTGCTGACAATTTGGGCCGAGCGTCGCGTGGTAGGTCGCATGCAGATGCGAATCGGGCCAAACCGTGTGGGTCCGTTTGGGTTACTACAGTCCTTGATGGATGGCATCAAATTGGCTTTGAAGGAAGAAATTATTCCTAAAGGCGCCCACCTAGCCGTCTACATAATTGCCCCAGTCATTGCTGCGACAACTGCGTTCTTAACTTTTGCGGTAATTCCACTTGGTCCAGAGGTTTCGATTTTTGGAACTACAACACCACTTCAACTAACAGATTTTCCAGTTTCTGTTCTATACATATTGGCAATTGCCTCTGTTGGAATTTACGGAATCGTTCTTGCCGGATGGTCATCTGGCTCGATCTATCCGTTATTAGGTGGACTTCGTTCCTCGGCACAAATGATTAGCTACGAAATTGCGATGGGACTTTCCTTTGTTGCAGTATTCCTTTACGCACAGTCAATGTCGACATCCCAAATCGTCGCTGCACAAGAGCCAATGTGGTACATCGTTCTTCTGTTGCCATCATTCATCATTTACACAACAGCAATGGTCGGTGAAACCAACCGAGCACCTTTTGATTTGCCAGAAGCCGAAGGTGAACTCGTTGGTGGTTTCCACACCGAGTATTCATCTTTGAAGTTCGCACTTTTCTTCTTGGCTGAGTACGTAAATATGGTCACAGTTTCTGCGCTTGCTACAACACTTTTCCTTGGTGGCTGGCGCGCACCTTGGCCGATATCACTTTGGGATCAAGCCAACGTTGGTTGGTGGCCAATGCTTTGGTTCTTTGGCAAAGTGTTTGCGTTTATCTTCGTTTTCATTTGGCTTCGGGGCACGCTACCGCGGTTGCGCTACGACCAATTCATGAAGTTTGGCTGGAAAGTTTTAATTCCAGTTTCTATCGTATGGATTTTGATCGTGGCGATTGCGCGCTACTTGCGCAGCACAGGTGGATTAGAGTCGCGCAATTTGCTATTCGTTGCCAGCGCAGTTCTGATCCTGGTGGTGGTCATTTCGTACGTACTTGATTTACGGCGCAAGAAATCGGATGAGATTGAAGCCGAACGGCAAGCGATTGCAGCAGATCAAGAATTTGATCCATTTGTGGGCGGCTTCCCAGTACCACCGATGCCAGGACAAGTTGCCCAGCCATCGCGTCGAACTAAGGTAACAATTTCTAGTGGTGCTTCAGCGCAGTCCACATTGGAAACTACGGAGGGCACTAATGTCTAAAGTTCCACAAGTGATCCGCGGCTTTGGTGTCACTTTCTTGTCGATGTTCAAGAAGGTAACTACTGAGCAATATCCAGAAGAGCGCGATAAGTATCCACCAAAGCCTCGTTTCCATGGTCGTCATCAGCTCAACCGTCATCCTGATGGTTTAGAAAAATGTATTGGCTGCGAACTTTGTGCTTGGGCCTGTCCGGCAGATGCGATTTATGTTGAAGGTGCGGACAATACTGAAGAAGAGCGCTTCTCGCCTGGCGAACGTTATGGCCGAACTTACCAAATCAATTATTTGCGCTGCATACTTTGTGGACTATGTATCGAAGCATGTCCGACTCGTGCGTTAACCATGACGAATGAGTATGAATTGGCTGATGACAGTCGCGAGAAACTGATTTTCACAAAAGAAGATCTACTCGCTCCACTATTGGCTGGCATGGAATTACCGCCGCACGACATGGCACCAGGCACGACTGCGATTGATTACTACGAAGGAAAAGTCGGTAGTAGCCCAACACCTAGCCCAATAAAGGTAGGTGAAAACTAGTGAATGGTGAGAGCGTAGTTTTTTGGGTCTCGGGTACGTTTGCCATAGTTGGTGCCCTTGGAATGGTGGCATCTAAAAAAGCTGTACACAGCGCATTATGGGTTGCTTTCGCAATGATTAACATCGCAGTTCTTTATTTTGCGCTGGAAGCTCCATTTCTTGGAACCACGCAAATCATCGTTTATACCGGTGCGATCATGATGCTATTCCTATTCGTACTGATGATCGTTGGAGTGGATTCTTCAGACTCACTCTTAGAAACAATAAAAGGTCAACGACTACTGGCTGGACTTTTTGCACTTACTTTTGGTGGCGTAGTTGTGGCATCAATTTCAAGCACTTTAGCCTCTCCATCAGCCGGTCTGGCGTATGCCAATGCGGGCTACGGCGGTCACATGCAAGCGATTGCAGGGTTAGTTTTCGGAACCTATCTGTTTGCATTCGAAGTATTGTCAGCGCTTTTGATTACTGCAGCTCTGGGTGCGATGGTCTTGGCACATAACGAACGATGGAGTCCTCGAAAAACTCAGGATCAAATGCAACGAGAGCGCACACTTAGCAATCACGTAACACCATTGCCGGCACCAGGTGTACTTGCGAGAAATAACTCGGTTGATACTCCAGCCTTGTTGCCCGATGGAACTACATCTATCGAATCGCTTCCCACCGCATTCCGTGGTGAAGGGCAAGTTACTAAAACTGCTGAGATTGATGAGGCAGCAAAGTGAATCCAAACAACTATTTGATTCTGGCTGCCATTCTTTTCACCATTGGTGTTTACGGAGTATTGGTTCGCAGAAATGCAATTATCGTTTTCATGAGTGTTGAGTTAATGCTCAACGCGGCAAATCTTGCCTTCGTTGCTGCAGCTCGCAATACCGGAACTCTTGATGGCCTTGTGGTTGCCTTCTTTGTAATGGTTGTTGCTGCCGCTGAAGTTGTTGTTGGTCTTGCAATTATCGTGACAATTTTCCGAACTCGTCGATCAGCCTCGATCGACGAAGCAAGTCTGATGAAGTACTAGAGGAACTGAAAATGATTGCCGCTCTTATTGGTCTGCCGCTACTTGGCGCCACAGTGCTCTTGCTCGGGGGCCGTCGCACCAACGTTTGGGGACACTTCTTAGCTGTAGCGATGTCGGGTGCCTCATTCGTACTTGGTGCATTTCTTTTCATTCAGATGGCTGGAAAGTCGGAAGAAGAGCGCGAAGTCGGACAACATTTGTTCGATTGGATTTCCGTGGGAGCCTTTCAAGTTCCATTTGGCTTACACCTAGATCAACTTTCAATTGTTTTCGTGCTCTTGATTACGGGCGTTGGAACTTTGATTCATATTTATTCAATTGGTTACATGGAGCATGACCCAAATCGTCGTCGTTTCTTTGCCTATTTGAATTTGTTCGTAGCCGCAATGTTGCTTTTGGTTCTTGCTGACAACTACTTTTTGCTTTATGTCGGGTGGGAAGGCGTAGGGCTGGCCTCGTACCTTTTGATCAGTTATTACCAACAAAAGCCAAGCGCAGCGACGGCTGGTAAAAAGGCCTTTATTGTCAATCGTGTCGGCGACGTAGGTTTGTCTCTTGCGATCATTCTCATGTTTGTAACTTTTGGCACCGTAACTTTCGAGGGAGTCAATGCGGCTGCTGAAGCAAGTTCCCCGAACACAATCACGTGGATTGGCTTAGCACTCCTTCTGGCTGCTTGCGGAAAGAGTGCACAGTTCCCATTGCAATCCTGGCTGCTTGATGCCATGGAAGGTCCAACTCCAGTTTCTGCCCTGATTCACGCAGCAACTATGGTTACCGCTGGCGTGTATCTCATTGTTAGAGCGCATGCGATCTTTGATTTATCCGAAACTGCTCGAACTGCAGTGGTAATCGTAGGTGCAATCACACTCTTACTTGGTGCATTCATTGGAACTGCAAAAGACGATATTAAGAAGGGTCTAGCAGGCTCTACTATGAGCCAAATTGGTTACATGGTTTTAGCTGCTGGACTTGGACCGGTTGGTTATGTTTTTGCAATTTTCCACTTACTTACCCACGGTATGTTCAAGGCTGGCTTATTTCTTGGAGCAGGCTCGGTAATGCATGGCATGCATGATGATGTGAACATGCGTCACTACGGGGCACTTCGCACGATGATGAAAATCACTTATGCAACTTTTGGACTTGGATTCTTGGCAATTATCGGGGTACCGCCATTTGCCGGATTCTGGTCGAAGGATGAAATCATTCATGCGGCATTTAGCCAGAGCTTGATCATCGGTATGGCTACTTTGATAGGTGCAGGTGTAACCGCTTTCTACATGACACGCATGATGACGATGACGTTCTTTGGTGAAGCTCGTTGGGAAGACGATGTTCATCCACATGAATCTCCGGCTGTGATGACAATCCCAATGATTATCTTGGCTTTTGGATCAGTCTTTGGTGGCATGGCGATGCTGTTCGTTGGGGATATCGAACATTGGTTAGAACCGATTACCGGATTTGCGAAACCTGAGCATTCAGTCTCGAACACGGTTTTGATACCAATAACGCTTGCGGTCGTATTTGGTGGAGCATTGTTTGCCTGGTTGCGATACGGTCGACGCCCAGTACCAGTCATTGCACCATCAAACGTGAGCTTCTTAACTCGAGCTGCTAGAGCAGATGCATATGGTGATGCATTAAATGAATCAGTGTTTATGCGCCCTGGGCAGTACTTAACTCGATCTTTGACTTGGTTTGACTCAAAGGCAATCGATGGCTTAGTCAGTGGACTTGCTGCAGCAATAGGTGGACTTTCAGCTCGTGCCCGGCGTTTGCAAAATGGTTATGTCCGTTCTTATGCATTAACCATGCTTGGTGGCGCAGTTTTGATTGCACTCGTACTTCTATTAGTGAGGCTTTAATCATGTTGCTAACGACGTTGATGCTAATCCCACTTGTTGGGGCAATAGGTGTTTTCTTATTGCCATCTGGAAAAGAAAAACTTGCAAAGCAAGTCGCCCTTGTCTTTGCACTAGCAACGTTAGCGGCTTCAGTCCTTGTTGTACTGGGACTGGAAAATACGTCCGGAGGACTCCAGCATGTCGAGTCCTACGATTGGATTCCGGCTTTTGGCATCTCATGGACCTTAGGGGTTGATGGAATTTCAGCATCGCTGATTGTGATGTCTGCAATTTTGGTGCCAGTGGCAATCATTGCTGGCTGGTGGGATGTTGAAAGTTCACGCCAAGGAACAGTTAAAGGCTACTTTGCCTTAATTCTTGTTTTAGAAACTTTAATTATTGGCGTCTTTGCGGCTAATGACTTATTTCTTTTCTATGTCTTCTTCGAGGCAATGCTGTTTCCGATCTACTTCCTGATTGGAAAATTTGGTGGGCCGCAACGTGCATACGCGGCTATGAAGTTCTTGCTGTACTCACTTGTCGGCGGCCTGTTTATGCTGGCTGCACTCATTGGACTTTATGTAGTTTCAAGACTTGAGTTAGGAAATGGAACCTTCGATTTCCAGACTCTCACTACATTGAACATTGATCCAGGCACCCAGAAAATGCTCTTCCTCGGCTTCTTCTTTGCATTCGCAGTTAAGGCTCCCATGGTTCCGTTCCATACCTGGTTACCCGATGCTGCTGCAGAGGCTACTCCGGCAACTTCCACATTGTTAGTTGGCGTGCTTGATAAAGTCGGTACTTTTGCAATGCTGCATTTTTTGCTTCCAATTTTTCCAGAGGCAAGCAAGTACTACGCACCGGCAATCATTGCTCTGTCAGTAATAAGTATTTTTTATGGTGCACTTCTTGCCATTGGGCAATCAGATGTTATGCGCCTAGTTGCCTTCACTTCAATTTCTCACTTTGGATTTATCGTCCTTGGAATCTTTGTTATGACCTCACAAGGACTTAGTGGTTCGTCGTTCTACATGGTTAACCACGGCTTCTCAACTGGCGCTTTATTCTTGGCATTGGGTTATCTGGTTTCTCGCCGTGGCTCGAAACGAATTGCAGATTTTGGTGGCGTCCAGAAAATTGCTCCGATACTTACCGGCGTTTTCTTGTTATCGGGTCTGTCCGGCCTAGCATTGCCAGGCATGTCTACCTTTATTTCAGAATTCTTAGTACTAACGGGTGCGTACGCAGTTAACCCAACTGCAACCATAATTGCGACTTTCGGAATTGTATTAGCTGCGGTTTACATTCTTTGGCTTTACCAAAGAATGATGACTGGAATCCCAAGCAAGGAAGTCGAAGAAACGGTAACTGAGATTTCGAAACGCGAACTGGTTGCAGTTGCACCACTTTTGGCAATTTTAATTGTTTTGGGATTTGTGCCACAGGTTGCGCTTAACGTCATTAACCCAGCCGTTGAACAAGTTCAAACATATGTCGGAGTTACTGATCCAGAAGCTTCCGTTTCAATGGAAGGGAGTGGCTCATGAGAGTTTCCGTCGAATACCAAGCGCTTGCTCCAATAATCATTTTGTTGGCAGCTGGAGTGCTCTCCGTCTTGGTTGAAGCATTTATTCCTCGCACACTTCGTCGCCCAATTCAACTGATGTTGGCGCTTGCCAGCATCGTGTTGGCTTTTGCTTACGTCGTTATTAATGCAACCGCTCAGCTTGCTGGTGAACTAATTACCAATGGTGGTCAAGTAAAGGGATTACGTCAGTTGGCTGCAAGTGATGCAGTTGCCATTGATGGTCCTGGCATGGTGCTTCAGGGAATAATTCTTTTGATTTCATTTGTCGCTACATTGTTGCTTGCTGAACGGCAGATTGATCCACAAGGTGATGCATTCGCATCGAGATCATCAACGCTTCCGGGAAGTGAAGATGAGCGTCAATTCACTGCACAAGGTTGGTTACAAACCGAAATATGGCCACTGTACTTATTCTGCGTTGGCGGCTTGCTACTTTTTCCAGTCGCGAATGACTTCTTGACAATGTTCGTAGCACTTGAAGTTTTCTCGCTGCCGCTTTATTTGATTGCAAGTATGGCTCGACGCCGTCGACTCTTAAGTCAAGAAGCTGCGCTGAAGTACTTTATCCTTGGCGCGTTCTCTAGCGCATTCTTCCTATTTGGTGCGGCTTTGATTTATGCAGCCACATCTTCGGTAAACTTCAGCACAGTCGCAGTTGCAATGGAGAATGCATCCTCGGATGGCCTAATCATTCCCGGTATTGGCATGATTGCCGTCGGATTACTTTTTAAAGTAGGTGCGGTTCCATTCCACCAGTGGGTTCCAGATGTTTACCAAGGTTCACCAACTCCATTAACTGCATTTATGAGTGCAGCTACTAAAGTTGCAGCCTTTGGAGCTTTGCTAAGAGTGTTCTACGTAGCCTTTGGTGGAATGCGTTGGGATTGGCGCCCAATGATGTGGATTGTTGCAATTTTGTCAATGGTTATTGGATCACTGTTGGCGGTTACCCAAACTGACATTAAGCGCATGTTGGCATTCTCATCAGTGGCACATACTGGATTTATTTTGCTTGGCGTAATTTCAACGAGCGCTTCGGGACTATCGAGCACCTTGTTCTACTTACTTGCGTATGGCTTCACTTCTGTTGGCGTATTCGCAATTGTTGGGCTAGTGCGAGATGCCTCAGGCGAAGCAACGCATCTTTCACAATGGGCTGGGTTAGGTAAGAAGTCTCCATTAATGGCAAGTATCTTCGCGCTATTTTTACTAGCGTTAGCGGGCATACCTCTAACGAGTGGATTTGTCGGAAAGTTTGCAGTATTCACGGCTGCAGTCGACGGTGGTGCAACTCCGTTGGTAATTGTTGCGGTAACCGCCAGTGCAATTGCGGCCTTCTTCTACGCCAGAGTTATTGTGTTGATGTTCTTTACTGAACCTCCAGTTGATGGACCCAGCGTCGTAGTCCCAAGTGCATTCACAACCGTGGCCATTGGAATCAGCGCTGCCTTCACATTGCTTCTTGGTATTGCGCCTCAGCCAGTCCTTGACTTAGTAATCAATGCAGGTTTATTCATTCGCTAGGCCTCAAGTCGCAACATTGCTCACAAAATGCAAGGATTGTCCTGTGAGCGTTTTATTCCCAGAAGAGTTAGCAGCACTCGAAGAAGAGATGTTTGCTGGCCTTGCAGCGATCGAAGATCGACTTCGGGAAGAAATCCGAAGTGACTATGAACTTGCTGACATAACAGCGCGCCATTTAGTTGAAGCTGGCGGAAAACGCTTCCGACCATTACTAGTACTTCTAGCTTCACATTTTGGTGATTCTAAAGCTGATGGTGTCGTACCCTCTGCCGTCGTTGTGGAACTTACACATCTAGCAACGCTTTATCACGATGATGTAATGGACGAAGCCGAAGTTCGACGAGGGGCTCAGTCCGCAAATAGTCGTTGGGGAAACACCGTTGCTATTCTTAGTGGCGATTTCCTATTCGCAAGGTCCTCAAAGTTGCTTGCTGACTTAGGCCCAGAAGCAGTTCGGGTTCAAGCTGAAACATTTGAGCGACTTGTTATTGGTCAGCTTCGCGAGAGCGTTGGTCCGCAAGGTGATGAAGATCCAATTGTTCATCACCTAGAGGTACTTGCTGACAAAACCGGTTCACTTATTGCAGCTGCTGGACGATATGGCGCAATGATGAGTGGAGTTTCTCCCGAGATCACGGACCGAATTGCTGACTTTGGTGAAAGCATAGGAATTGCTTTCCAGTTAAGTGATGACTTGCTGGATATTGAGTCTGAAGTTTCTGGTAAGACTCCGGGAACCGATTTACGTGAAGGTATCCGAACATTGCCAGTGCTGTTTGCGCTAGCAGATCCAGACACACCACCGCGATTGCGCGACTTACTAAGCCGAGCCATCACTGATGACGCCGAGCATGCTGAGGCACTGGCAGCTCTTCGAGTCCACCCAGCAATGGATCAAGCTCGTGAAGTGCTTGAGCAGTGGGCAGATCGTGCCCGCGAACGACTAGCTGCATTGCCTGATTGCGATGCAAAGACGGCAATGGCAACTCTCGTTGACAGCGTTGCATATCGCACCGTCTAGTAACCCAAAGCCCAAACATTTTCACACATGCAATAGTTTTAGTTCATCATGACTTTGCCGGCTGAAAAAGAAAAGCGTTCGGAACATTCCATTGGCCTAATCAATGGATTTATTGCATACATAATTTGGGGCGCAGTAATTCTTTACTGGCCTTATCTGGCGCCGGCTAAACCACTGGAAATTTTGGCCCATCGAATCCTGTGGAGCCTACTGTTTGTAGCAGCAATTCTGGTTTATCAAAAACGAATTGCGTCACTACGAGTTGTGCTAAAAAATTCACAACAGATGAAGTTGCTTACGGTCGCCTCGATACTTATTTGCGTTAACTGGGGTTTGTTTATTTGGGCAAGTATGAATGGGCATGTACTTGATTCATCGCTTGGCTATTACATAACCCCGCTACTTAACGTAGCACTCGGGGTTTTTTTCTTCAAGGAAAAGCTTCGCCCTATGCAGTGGTTGGCAATCGGCATTGCAGCCTTTGCCGTCATGTTTATAACGATTGCGATGGGTGTTGTGCCATGGGTTGCACTGTCACTTTCAATTAGTTTCACAATGTATGGCTACGTGAAGAAATTGGCAAACGTACAAGCCCTGGAAAGTTTGATGATTGAAACACTAATTCTTACTCCAGTGGCGACTGGATACTTAATATGGTTGCAATTTAATGGCGGCAATACTTTCTTGGAATATGGTCTTGACCACACGCTCTGGATGGCGAGCGCTGGCATTTTCACTGCCATTCCACTGCTCGCATTTGGGGTTGCAATTACCCGATTGCCGTTTACCACTCTGGGAATGTTGCAATACATCGGTCCAACAATCCAATTCTTTGTCGGAGTTTGGTTAACTCAAGAGCCAATGCCACAAGTTCGTTGGATCGGCTTTGTCATCACATGGGTGGCTTTAGTAATTCTCACTGTCGACGCATTACGTAATCGACGAAACGTCAGTAAGTCATTCGTGCCAGATCCTGACTAGAGTCATACTGTGAGCAAAGTTTCAGTTTTACAGGCCGGGCTGGCCTGTTGTGGCGTGGAATCAAGCTCAGTTGATTTAGTTTCTGATGCTTGGAACCAAACCGAGTCAGTGGCAAAGCTATCTGCAGCGCAACACATATTGGTTATTGCTGGAACGGTGACTCATGCTCTAGCCCCAACAGTTAAATCGGCTTATGAAGCGCTGCAAGAACCAAAAGTAGTAGTCGCTTTTGGAGCTTGTGCGATTTCTGGCGGGCCTTACTGGGATTCATATTCTGTGGTTTCTGGAGCGCATGAATTAATCCCGGTTGATATCCAGGTACCAGGCTGCCCACCAGGACCTGAAGAATTGGCAGCAGCATTGATGCAAGCTGTGGAGTTGGCAGCAAAATGACGATTCAGCAAAAAGTTGATAAGTCTCTGTGGCAAAGACAAGCAGCAGATATGAAGCAACGCGGATTAGTTCGCTGTGAATGGCTAACGGCAACTCATAATGGGGGAGATTCTTTTGAAATCTCGCTAATGGTTTCAAATGAGGATTTAACTGAGAACCTGATTCTCTCAACAGAAATCGAATCCAGCATAGAATCCTTGATTGATATTTATCCGAGTGTAGATTTTCATGAACGAGAAGTTGCCCAAATGTTCGGCGTCCAATTTCTTGGCAACAGCAATTCCGACCTTGCGTTTGAAATCGAATCATCAGGTTTTCCACTTCGCCGCGACTTTGCACTTGCCTCCCGAACAGACGCGCAATGGCCAGGCGCAGTTGAGCCTGACGAAAATGCAAAGCGCCGACCATCCCTTCCACCAGGGGTTCTGTCAGAGTGGAAATCATGAATCACTCAACGATTGCGCTTCACCCAGCTTCATGTACTTCTTGCATGCTTTGTGTTCGGGAATGCCCAGACTGGTGCATTACGGTTCAAGCGCACTCTGAGCCAGACCCAGACGCACCGGCCTACAGCAATTCCCGTAGGCAAGCTACCAAGAATGTATTGGACCAATTCACTATCGATTTTGGGCAATGTATGTGGTGCGGTATTTGCATTGACGTTTGCCCATTTGATGCGCTGTTCTGGTCAGACTCACCAATGCCAGCAGGGCAAGGCCGAGGCGAATTGATTTACGGAATCGATGCGTTAGCGGCTTCGCTTCCTAGTGCACGACGCAGTGATGGTTCACCTGCGCCACAAATCGACGAACCACCGAGTGGTCGACGTAAAAAGTAACTAGCGATAGTTCGTGTATTGAACTGCGAAATCTAGATCGGATTCACTAAGCAGTTGCTGAACGGCTTGTAGGTCATCGCGACTCTTGCCGGTTACTCGAAGTTCTTCACCTTGAACTTGTGTCTTTACGTTCTTTGGGCCTTCATCGCGAATAATCTTGCCAATCTTTTTTGCTTGCTCTTGGCTGATACCAGCCTTGAATTCACCATTGATTTTGTAATCTTTACCGGAAACTCGTGGATCTCCAGCGTTGAAAGACTTTAGGCTCACACCACGTTTGATTAGCTTCTCGCGAAAAACTTCCAAGGCCGCCTTGGCACGATCTTCAGTGCTTGAGGTGATCTCGACGCCGAGCTCGCCCTTCCATTCAATAGAAGTATCAGTGCCTTTGAAGTCAAACCTTGTCGCAAGTTCTTTAGCAGCCTGGCCGAGGGCATTGTCGGCTTCCTGACGATCAACTTTGCTCACAATGTCCATACTGGAATCAGCCATTTGGTACCTCACTAAAAACTGGATATTTCTCAATAACCTTACTTTGCGCACTTTGAACGGCAACAGTTAAGGGCTCGATTATGCAGCTTGAAAAGAATATCGAAAAGTCCTTGACCGCAATACTTACCAGGAGTATCCTCCTAAATTGTAGATTGTTGACAATTTAGGAGCAGATTTGGGTACCGCAGTTATTACGGGAGCCGGTAGTGGCATGGGTCTAGCAACGGCAGAACTGTACTTGGATCGAGGCTGGCAAGTCATAGCAATTGATATAGCTGATAACCCAGGAATCAAATCAGAAAATCTGCATTGGGTTAAGGCTGATGTTCGCAATCGCGAGCAGTTAGAGTTAGCGCTGGCACCGATAGTAAAAACTGCCGGTGGCCAAATCGATACAGTTGCAAATATTGCGGGTGTATTCCCGCCGACAACTTTAGAAACGTACACCGAAGAAAATTTTCGTTTCATTTTTGATGTAAATGTGCTTGGTGTTTTAAACGTAACTGCTTCCTGTGTCCCATATATGAAGTCAGGTTCTGCAGTAGTTAACTTTGCCTCCGTAGATGGATTTACAGTTTCACGCGGACAACTGCTTTATGGGGCATCCAAATCTGCAGTAATCATGATCACCAAAGCACTTGCACTCGAGTTAGCCCCAAATGGTATTCGAGTCAACGGAATTGCTCCGGGCTGGGTAGCAACTCCAGGAAATGCGGCGACTGGGCGCATGGAGGAAGCAGCTAAATCAATTCCAATCGGACGCGTTGCCCAGCCATCAGAAATTGCCGAGTGGGTTTGGTTGCTTTCTGATCCAACAAAAGCTGGATTCGTTGACGGGGAAACTATTGTGATTTCTGGTGCGGATGTAATGCGATGACATTCCAAGCCATTGAAAGCCAAAGTACAGCTGAATTGTTAGCAGATCAGATTCGTGATGCAATCTTGGTTGGCAAACTGCATCCTGGCGACCGACTTATTGAACAAGATCTTTCCGAATCGTTCAAGACTTCTCGAGGTCCAATTCGCGAAGCTATTCGAATTTTGGCGACGGAAGGTCTTGTCGAACATCGCAAGAATCGCGGCGCAGTTGTTGCAGCACCCAGTTTTGATGACGTACTCGAGGTATACGCCATGAGAATGTCACTGGGTTCGATTGCGGTGACACATGCGAGTCAATTGAGTTCTGAGTCCCAACTTGACCTTAGCGAATTGTCAAAAAAACTCGACGCGATGCGTAATTTTGTTGGAGGCGACCCTAATCGCATGATCTCCCTAGACCTGGATTTTCAATCGGCATTAATTGCCCGAGGGGAATTGCCACGAATTACTGAAATGTTTGAGCAAACTGCTATTGATATTGGAGTATTTGTTCGATTCTTGGGCATCAAGTATGACGACTCCGATCACAAGGCATTGATTCTAAGGCATGGAAAGTTGCTGAAAGCTATTGCAAGTGGAGATTCGGCACGAGCGGTTGCAATTTGGAACGGCCACATTCAAGTTTCAGTTCGGGAATTTATGAAGCCTTTCAGTGAGATCGAAATCCAAGAGCTGTTCGACAGACCGTTAATGAAAAACTTATTCGAAATGGAGAATGTTAAATGAGTAAGTACTGTGTGATTGGCGCTGGACCAGCTGGCTTGGCATCCATGAAAACTTTGGTTGATGCCGGCCTTGAGTTTGATTGCTTTGAGCGCACTCAAGCCGTGGGTGGTCACTGGAACACTGACTACGAAGCATTGCACCTTATTACATCGAGCAAAGTAACCGGTTATGACGGACATCCAATGCCAGAAGATTGGCCGATTTTCCCGAGTCGTAAATTGATGCTGAAGTACTTCGAAGACTTTGCCGAAGAGTTCGATTTAAAGAAATATGTAACATTTGGCGTTTCGGTTGATCGGGTAGAGCCACTACCAACAGATGGTCCAACCGGATCAGCTGGTTGGAGTGTAACTACCAGTGATGGCAAGACAAATAACTACGACGGTGTATTTGTAGCCAACGGCCATTTGTGGGATGAAAAGCGTCCAGAATTCCCAGGTGAATTTACTGGCAAGACAATTCACTCCGGAAGCTACACCAACACTAAAGATATTGACGGTACCCGAGTGCTGGTTATCGGATCTGGTAACTCAGGCTGTGACTTAGCGGTTGACGCAGCCCAAAATCATTTCGAGACCGACATTGTGATTCGTCGCGGACATTTCTTCCAGCCAAAAACTTTCTTTGGTGTGCCACGAGCTGAGCTCGGTTGGATGCAGGAATTTACTTTCGAAGAGCAAGACTTAATTGCACGACTGATGATTCGCCTATCTGTAGGTACCCATGAGAACTATCCAGGCATGCCAGCTCCAGATCACCGAACATTGGCAGATGGTCCGCCGGTAGTAAATCAACTATTGCTTTATTGGATCCATCATGGCCGTATTGCAGTTAAGCCAGGAATTGAAAGATTCGAAGGCAAGACTGTGCACTTCAGCGATGGCACCTCGAAAGAATATGACACCATTTTGTATGCAACTGGCTTCCATGCCTCGCTACCATTTTTGTCCGAAGAGTATCTAGAAAGACAAGAAGGCGTTCCACTTCGCGTTGGAGCAGCAATCGTTCCTCTTGGTTTAGAGAAGTTTTACTTGATCGGCATGATTGGTGCGCGCGGACCACAGCCACCGATCTATTTGATTCAGGCAAAGATTGCTCTTGAGATGGTTCGCCTGCACGAACTAGCAGGCGGATTCCGCCCTATTGCTGGACCGCTAGAAAAGCTTCAAGAAAAAGAATGGCGCATTGATATCTTGCGACCAACTTGGCTGGATCAAGTTGAACATACAAAAACCGCATTAAGCATCATGGCTGAAGTTAAGCCAGAAAAAATTTCGTCATGAGTGACTGGCTAGGACTTTCCGGTCGCGCAGCTGTAGTTACTGGTGCGGGAGGCGGAATTGGCAAAGCGATTGCACTCGAGCTTTCAGCAAATGGCGTGCATTGCAATGTCCTTGATAGGGCAGGCGAATTGGTTGAAGCCTCAGTTGCGGAAATTAAAGCAAGTGGTGGCAGCGCAACGGGGTTTGTTTGTGACGTGACAAATGAAGGCGAAGTTACTTCGGTTGCAGCCTCAATCAAGAATTGTGACATCTTGGTGAACGCTGCTGGTTTAGTCCGACCAGGGGCGCTTGCCGATTTAACAACAGTTGAATGGAATGACTTATTAAGAGTTAACCTGACCGGGTATTTCTTAATGGCTCGAAGCTTTACGCCTGCGCTAGTGGCTTCTGGAAACGGCGCAATGATCCATGTGGCATCAATTTCCAGCACTAATCCTCAGGGTTCAAGTGGTGCATATAGTGTGAGTAAAGCTGGCGTTGTCATCATGTCTAAGCAACTAGCTTTTGAACTCGGACCACAGGGCGTTCGCAGTAACACAGTTAGCCCGGGTTTAGTTCGCACACCAATGACTGAGGCGTATTACCAAGTTGGTGACGTAGCGCAACGTCGAGATGCTGCCGTTCCGGTTGGACGGGTTGCTAGACCTGATGACATTGCCGACATCGTTACCTTTTTAGCCAGTGACCGTGCCCGCTACATAACAGGGGCAGATCTGGTCGCAGATGGTGGATTTAGCCAGACTCTCATGAGCTCAGTTCCACGACCTGGATTTGGGGACTAGTCTTAGCGTTCTAGCCTCTCGGGGATCGAGGTAACCATGGCAAAGCCCAATGTAGTAATTCTTGGCGCCGGTTTCGGTGGACTCACCGCAGCCCGTGCGCTGTCCAAACATGCTGAAGTGACGCTAATTGATCGCCATAACTTTCAAACTTTCTTGCCACTGCTGTATCAAGTATCAACAGCAGGTCTTGCTGCCGACCATGTTGCATACCCAATTCGTGGCGCATTGCGTAAGACTAATGTGAAGTTTCGGATGGGGACTCCAGAGAAGTTAAATGCAGCAGCCAACGAATTAACTTTGGCTGACGGTCACGTAATTAAATATGATCATCTGGTAATCGCAATGGGCTCAACGACAGCGGATTTTGGAATTGCCGGCGTTAAAGAAAATGCACTCGGCATGAAAACAGTTGGTGAGGCGCTAACTATTCGTTCTGAAGTAATGCGCTCCTACGAAGAAATGTGTCGCCAAGGCAATCAAGACAAACTTGATATTGCAATTGTTGGCGGTGGCCCAACTGGAGTCGAGATGGCGGGAGCTTTCGCCGAACTTGTGCGTGGTCCGCTTCATTCCGATTACGCAGATGCTGCAGATCGAGTTCAAGTGTCAATTATTGAAGCTGGTCCGCGACTGGTGCCGTCTTTTTCTGAGTCACTATCAACTCGAACCCAAAATGACTTAGAGAAGTTGGGCGTTACAGTACTGACCAACACTTCAGTGAAAGAGGTGTTGCCTGATTCAATTCTTACTCTTGAAGGCAAAACGATTCCTGCGGATACTACAGTTTGGGCGGCAGGTGTTAAGGGAGTTCCTGCTATGGAGCAATTACATCTGCCGATTACTCGAGGGCGAATTGATGTCTCTAGCACACTGCAAGTAACGGGTTATGAAAACGTTTGGGCAATCGGAGACATCGCCGGCGTGGTTGGCGCAGATGGCGTGCCGTTGCCAATGGTTGCACCGGTTGCAATGCAACAAGGAAGATTTTTAGCAAAACAAATTCAAGCGGTTACGAAATCTGAGCCACTTCAAAACTTTAAATACAAAGACAAAGGTTCAATGGCAACTATTGGCCGCCACAAAGCAATTGTTGAAGTTAAAGGAATACGTATCGCTGGTCCAATTGCGTGGCTTGCGTGGCTTTGGTTGCATTTGTTTTACATCCTTGGTGGTCGCAACAAGATCGGCACCATGGCCGACTGGACATGGAACTACTTGACTTTTGATCGTGGCAATCGACACATTATGGACTCCTTTTAGCCAATAGCCGATTGGCATTTTCAGCCATTGAGTCGCTATCCTTACTAAGTTGCCTTTGGGCGACATGGCAGATTGCCCGAGCGGCCAATGGGAGCGGACTGTAAATCCGTCGCGAAAGCTACAGTGGTTCGAACCCACTATCTGCCACCAGAAAGCGCCAGGTTCCGACGGGGACTGGCGCTTTCTTTGTTTTCTGGCCTATTTCGAATCGAAGGAAAGAATAGTTTCAACTAGAACTTGCGCGCCATCGGCTGCCCATTCTTGGGTGATTGCTTCGTTCTCCGCGTGACTAATTCCCTTGTCACATGGAATAAAGATCATGGTGGTTGGCATTACTGCGGAAAGCTGACAGGCATCGTGTCCAGCCCCAGAAATCATGCGCTTAGATGTTTTGCCACAAGCAGTACCAGCCTGCTCAACTAGGTCAATTAGTTCCGAGGTGAAATTAATAGTTGCCGAATCAAGTTCCTGTTTACTGGATACTTCGACACTGTACTTGTCGGCAGTTTCTTTCAAAGCCTGGTTAAGCGAGTCCGTCATGACATCAAGTACAGAAATTTCAGGATTACGGAACTCAACCATCAGTTCGACGTGGCCAGGAATTACATTGGGAGAGTTTGGTGTGACAACTAAGTGCCCAACCGTTGCTCTGCCACTTAGTGGTTGATCCAATCCGATTTGTTGAACGGCTTTAATCAAGTGCGAGGCTGCAACTAACGCATCGCGACGAGTTTCCATTGGATAAGTTCCGGTGTGACCCGATTGACCAGTTATCCCAATTCGGAACCAGCGCATACCTTGCACCAAAGTAACTACGCCTATTTGCAGATTCTCGTTCTGCAGAATTGGACCTTGCTCGATGTGGATCTCAAAGTAAGCCTTGTGTTCCACTGGAGAAACCACGTCAGTTCCCGCGTACCCAATTCCAACTAACGAGTTTCCGAGTTGAACTCCGTCAACATCTTTGCGAACTAGCAATTCATCTGCCGTAAATTTTCCAGCGAAGTAAGCAGCACCCATCATTGCAGGGGCAAAGCGAGCACCTTCTTCGTTTGTCCAAACAGCGACTTCAATTGCATGCTTGGTTTCAGTTTTAGATTCGTGTAATGCCCGAAGCAGTTCCAAGCCCGCCATCACGCCATAGATTCCGTCATACTTGCCGCCGAGTGGCTGGGAATCTAAATGTGAACCAATCAAAATTGTTTTTGCATTTACGACGGTTCCAGCGCGACGCATAAAGGTGTTACCAAGGGCATCGATGCGAACTGAGCAACCAAGCTCACGAGCTGCTGCAACCACGTAGTCGCGAGCTTGACCATCCTCTTTTGATGCAGCTAGGCGATGTAATCCACCTGCAGGAGTTGCACCAAACACCGAAATTTCAGTCAGAGATTTCCAAAGTCGATCTGAGTTTATTTGGGGAGTGGTCATGCCTCAAGCTTTTCGCACATAATGAAAATCGCAATGCGAGTCGCCACCCATAATGGTTTTTGTCCGGGTGATCTCAATCGTTGGATCGTAACCAACTATGAATTCAAAGTCGCGAGTGCAGGAAAGTAGATTACCAATTTCGGCTAAGCCCATTTCTTGATACATCTCGGCGTACGCACAACGCTTTACTTCATAGGTATAAATCTCTTCAGATTCTTCGATGACTTCAGTTACCAGCGCGTCATCTTTTTTCCATAAGTCTTGGATTGCGATGAAAGTTAACAAGTTGGCACCGTTTGGCTCACTAGCTGCAAATCGAGCCCCGGCTTTATGCGCATCCTCAGTGATAGCCTCCCGAATGATGTCGGAAGCGCGCTCCTGACCCAATTCGCGCTTCATGATTTGGTAAATCGGGGAGATGATGTTGGCTTCGATCCGGCGACGCTGCAAAATGCCTAGTTGATCATCTTGATCCTGGACGGATACGCTCAAGTTTTCCGCAGATGTAGCCATTTGATTCTCCCGTTTTTCGAAGGTTTTGTTAATCGTAGTATTCATGCGGAAATTGGGAGTGCCAAGATTTGGCAAGAAGGTAGTTTCCCAAGCCAATTGGGCTCAATTTCCCTGCAACGGCAGGTATTCGATACGCTAACGGGGCGCAGAAATGCGAATCTTGAAGAAAAGACTGGCCCCCTTGGCACAGTGGTAGCGCACTTCCTTGGTAAGGAAGAGGTCGTCAGTTCGATTCTGACAGGGGGCTCGAAGCCCGTGTTTACGCACGGTTTTAAGCCGGGGTAGCTCAGCTTGGTAGAGCAAGCGGCTCATAATCGCTGTGTCGCCGGTTCAAGTCCGGCCCTCGGTACGTAAAGGCAAGACCAGTTGCACACCATGTGTAGCTGCTCAAACGAAAGGCAAGACCATGGCACGTAACGACGTTCGTCCAAAGATTACTTTGGCATGCGAAGACTGCAAAGACCGCAACTACATCTCACGCAAGAATCGTCGTAACGATCCTGACCGCCTTGAGATCAAAAAGCATTGCCCAAAGTGCAACAAGCACACCCTTCACAAGGAAACTCGTTAATTAATTAACGCTTGTTAATTGTTTAGGGGAGTCCCATGGGAATGAACCACGACATGATCGGTCATGTCTATCCACCTTCAAAGCCTTACTTGGTGACGTCAGAAAATATTTCTGCATTTGTTAAAGCATTGGGAGATTCAAATCCTGCTTATGCAGATGGCACTGTTGCACCTCCTACTTTTCCGATTGTTGTGACCATG
>Ga0214923_10000805_pt1 | contig 46395 bp, 48 predicted proteins | sample LL1510_MetaG_FD_177993 | JGI IMG/M metagenome (GOLD analysis project Ga0214923, IMG submission 177993) | Freshwater microbial communities from Lake Lanier, Atlanta, Georgia, United States - LL-1510 | ecosystem: Environmental > Aquatic > Freshwater > Lake | place: USA: Georgia | collected... | reverse complement strand
ATAGACTACTCAGAACAAGATGTCAGCAACTACCAACTACAAGACAACAAGGCGATGTAAACGTGGGAAGTTGTCATTGAGGTTATTCACCGCTTCCGAGTTGGACAAACAGCTGGAGACTATTTAACACAGAGCTGGTTTACACCGCTTTGGAAAAGCGTCCGAGCCTAAGCTATTCATCCAACACAGAACGCTCTGTCCACCGCTTTCCGCCAAGCAAGCAAGGCAAGACTCCGCCCGGGTAGTCGGTTGGTCGGTTGATCGGTTGGTTCTAAAGCCCTCATGCCATGAGAGTGTGGGAGGAAAAATTCAATGACAGAAAAAGCGTTTTGAACCAATGCCAGAGGGTAAGACGGGAGATTTTAGGTTGTAGCTAAAAAAAATTTATAAAAAATTCTTGACAAAAATTTTAGATTGTGCTATATTAAGGCCGTGGTGCACCATGCGCTGGACGAAAACGAAATCAACAGACAAAACAATGAGAGCAATCTACGAAATCGCTAATGACATCAACGCCGCTTGGAAGAATCCCAAATATGGCGCGGTGCCTTACTTGAGGGCAATGGCGGAGTTGAAAGATAAAAACTCCATGTATGGGCAAGACTCCGCAAAAAACATTGTGGTTTCCTTTTTGTCGAACGCGCATGGATTTCGCGGACCAAAAGCAAAAGCTCTCAAGAGCGAGTTAAGAGAGCATTTTTTGCCTGTGAAGTCTGTTAAAGAAATTGTGAATGAGACGGTGAAATATTACCGAACACATCCTATGGGAATTATTGGTGATAAGTGTAAATATTTTATCGAAGAAACTGGAGCTATGTGTGCAGTAGGTCGTTGTTTAGAGCAACCGGAACTGTTTAAAAATCAAAACGGTTGTGTGTTGTTTTTGGTTCAATTTGATTGCCTTGATTCAAAACTTAAACCAGAATATCGCGGACACAATATTAATTTTTGGAAACATCTTCAATGTTTACATGACACTTCCAATTATTGGACAGGTAGAACTCCAAATAGTCTTACTCTAGATGGGTTGAATTATAAAAACTGGATTATTTCCGAATTCAGTGCAGATTAACCTTCAATGTTTACACGACAACTTTATTTTGGACCGAAACGGAATTCTATGAAAGCGCTTACAGCAGCAAGTAAAAATACCCTCTACCAAGAGGCAATCAAAATCGACAGGAACCCAATCTCCGCTGGGGATTGTGTGATATTTCAACGAGCCGTTGGTCAACGACTTGTGATCTTCGAAGATGGAAAGGTCCAAGTTTGGAAGGAAAACGAACTCTCAACGGTGGAGGATTTCTTTCGCCAGGAACTCACGCTTGCTAAACGTGTCAAACCGAATGTTCCACGGAAGCACAATGTTTCTACCGAACGCATCGAGCAAATCTTAAAAGAATTAGAAGGAAATTGAGCAGTGAGCTTGTCGCCTTACCATTGCAAAGATTGTTTTTATTTTAGAAGGCGTTTATCTCAAGCTGAAGGCGAATGCCATCGTTATCCGCCAACAGTTCATCTCATTGCTCCACCTCAATACGACCGTTTTGCTGTTGAACCTTATAACGTTTTACCGATAGTTTCAATTTATAGCTACTGCGGAGAATTTCTCGACGACACCTTAACCAAATCAACCAAATGAGCCACGACATTTCATTCTTCAAAGGTCCACTCACGGACAAAGAAATTCAGTCTTACATCTTGGAAGGCCACTACGGGAAAGAACGCCTTGTAAAAGAGCTGATCTCCTGCAACGCCGGCATTTTTCAAAATGCCCTTCAAGGTAAATACGGAACGAACTGCCTTCACCTTGCACGTGGTGTCCGAGAGAACGGTCAACGCCGCAAAGCACGAATGACCAAAGCAAGACAAAGCAAACCAACAAAACTAGTCATCATCGACGAAGCTCGCATTCAAGCGATTTTAGACGAACTCGAACTTAACAAACCATGTTGAACATAGATCTTTTACTAGCTGCTTTCACAAGAGAAGATCTCTTGCAGCTTTTACAAGAAAAAATCAGAACTTCAAAAGAAGATTTCATCATTGTTATTGTTGTCAAGAACAATAAAGAGTCCTACGCCATTTCACAGCAATCCACAAAAACAGAAGCTTCAATTATCAAACAACTTCATGCTCATTATAAACAGCTTGAACAACAAACCAAATCAAACCTCTCATGAACCGCAGACTGGTAAAAATCCATGTTGGTGCAGCAATGTTTCGTCAAGTTGACAACTCAGCCTCAATCGAACTTGCGCTACGGACACCCGCAATTTTTGGCCCACAAGAAACAACAGTTCTTCACCTCCCGGTTTGGGTTACGCTCGAACCTAACGAACCTTGGAACTTTTCCCTTCTTACTCTTAACCCACACATTGCCATTCGTCGAAGTCTCTCCGCTTCCCCGCTGATCTTCGACCAACGCAACACTGGCTCAGACGAAGAACTCTTCGTTCACATATATAACTCTAGCCCTAAAACAGTTTTCATTGACGCAGGAACGTTTTTCTTACTCCTCACACCCTTTTTTGGAAACAGCTACGATCTTGTGAGAGATCACAACCTAAACACAACAAACTAACATGCATGCAGTAATCATCACCGGAAAACACCTCAACGGCCAACAACTATATTTAACTTTCACCCCTTACGATTGGGACATCAAAGCCACTTTTGGCAAAGACATCGAATTTCGTGAGTTAACACAAGAACAATTCAATTTGTTTTGTGAAGAACATAAGATTGTTCCTGATTTTAAACTTGATCCAAACAAAGAATTGCTCCAAAGCGTCAACCCACCAACCGAACTCCTTAACTCCAACGGCAAAATAATTTTGACCTTCCCGGTAACAACGTCTGAATCTACAAAAGTCCCCACAACAGAGCAAATCGAATTGCCCTAAACCAAACTTCTCATTAAATTTTCTAGTAATTTCAGAAAAAATTTTCTTGCTACTGAGCACGCCTTATATTACCGTGCTCTTCTAGCTTGAAAGCACAAGCAAAAACAAAACATCAAACATCATATTAGCATGTCAACAAAAAACAAACCATCCAACGCTTCTCCAAACTCACGCATTTACGTGAACAAAGTCTTCGGTTTCGATCTCTCAATCACAGTGCCAGCCACTGTCGAAGAAATCGCCCGAATCCTTGGTGACATGGAAGAAGTATGGAAGACTTCAGTCCAAACCCTCCTCTACCGTCGCTGGAACCCTGAGTTCCGTGAACGTTTCTGCGAACGCTTGGAAGAAGTCACCGGTGTCAAACGTCCACAAGCCAAAGACGGCAACGGCAACTTGCTGTTCCTGCCCGCGGCCAAAGACTCCGAAGAACGCGAACCCAAGCTCGTCACGGAGCAAGTCTTCCTCAACCAATGCATCAGCGATGGTTTGATTGACTCCTTCGCTGCTGAGCAACTCGCTCGTGAAATCGCTGCCGACATCCCGGTGGACTTCACCCCTCGCACTCGCGAACTCAAGCCCAGTCCGCAGAACAAAAAGGACGCTCAAATGTTCTACAACCTTTTCGACTCCGGCGCGAAAGACCCCAACGACTTCCGCAAATCCTGGGAAGTCAAAAACAACCAACCTTTCCCTGGCGACCCGATGAACATCGACGACCTTGCGAAAGCCTTCCGCATCTGGGAAGAAACCATGAAGCGCACTGCCGCTTCTGCGTTCTAACCCTTTAACGACGGATTGTCTGCCGTCGTTTCGAGTGGTGGGAGGTTTCCTCGTAGTTTTACTCCCACCACTCACCCTCTCCAAGTAAGTCCGGTGACGGGTGAGCATTCTATCAATCGCAGGGGTGCGGTACGCATGGCTCACTTAGAGGTTCGACTCCTCTTTACTTGTTTTATGCCTAGACGTCCAAACTATCCAACACCAGAATCCGAACCACGCTTCTCCCAACGTGCCTTCCGCATCTTCGAACCCTTCGCCCTCGCAGCTATCAACTCCTTCCCCATCCCATACAAAATCGACCCAGCATCCGTCAACCTCTCCTCCACCACCTTCGAATGCCGCTTCCGCGATGCACTTCGCACCTACTGCAACCCGCGATGTTCCTGGACCTCTTCCCTCGACCGCTCTCGCCTTTCCTCCATCTTCATGTTCCTAGGCTCCACTGACCCTGGCGCCTACCACGTCTTCTCCGTCAACGGTTTCATCCACTTCTCTCGTCGCACCGCCTCCCTCCCTGAAACCCAACTCCTTTCTCTCACCCCTTCTCTCCCCTCTGACTCCATCATCGAAACCCGCCACTGCCCTGAAGTCCTTACTGCCTTCTGCATCCTCATTTCCCACAATTACCTATCAACCCCTATCCAGTTAAGAGCCTCACAAGATGAGATAGTGCAAGCGGAAAACCTTTATCCAACAATCGCCTTTTTATCCGAAGGTGATTGTCTTTACACGCTAATGTGAAAAATCCATATGCTAAAATCACACCAACAAGAACAGTTGTCGCGAAAGTTGGAGAAGCGGATTATAACTCTGTTTATCTTCGCTCACCCCTGCACGGTTTTCAAGACCGACTGCTATCAAACTTATTCAAAAAATTCATTGACTTGACTAAAAATGAACTCCAAGGACAACCAATCAGCGACCCCGTCAGCGAAGCAAATCGCCTTGCCAGTCTCGTTGAGAGACTTACCATTGATTGATTTGTTGACATTCGATGTTAATACAGCGACCCCAGAGCAACTTGTTGAAGTTCGCAAAGGGTTGCAAAACTTCGGCGCTTCCGCGGTCAACCGCAGAGTGCAAACGAAGAAAGAAAGCGATCAACTTGAAGGGAAGTTTTCTGACGCCGCTGCAGCGTTTCTATGATTGAACTCTTTCCTGGACTGGGAATGTGGATCTACGTCTCAGTTGTGTTTTATTTTGAAGTTCGAAGGATTTCTTTCGACTTTGCGGTGAACCGACACCGCGGTGTAAAAAAATATTTAGCACCGGGAAGTGAGGCAGTGGGTTGGACACTGTAGCTTGCTTCTAATCATCGGTTTGAATGAGCACAAAGTTGCCCGCTGGCTGATCACCAGCGGTGCAACAACTTTTTGTGACGCAACTGGTGTTGTTTTATTTTGAAGTTCGATTCTTCACGTTACATTTTCTATGAAAAAGTCACCACGCCGTAGTGCTCTTACTAACGTTCTTACTGTTAAACGCCTTCTTATTTTCTTTACTCTCTTCCTTGTCTTTCACATCATCGCTTTCTCTTTACTTCTCTATGGACTCTTCCATCTTGAATACCCAACGATTGAATACGTTACCCCACCCGCAACCTCAAACACAGATATCTCAGAACCGAACCTTCCTCACACCAAACCCGGACACGCCTGGGTCAACGAAAGACAGCGGTGGTGAAGTTCACCAAATTTTCACACATATGCCGCCGCTGCATTAACCGGCTTGTTATCTAATTCAGTAATTGTAACGGGTATTGGTGCTTGTTATGAAAAAGAAATTATCCCAACAAAACTTGTCATTGCCGCAATATCCTACAGTGTCTTAATGTGCAATGAACATCAAAATCAAATAGCAGCTTCTGAAACTAAACACGAACAAAAAACGTAAACGCCGTGAAGCAAAACTCCTCGAACTAGAACTAACATGATCTACGATCCCGTCCACCGCTTTCTCTTTCTCAAAAACGGTCGAGCGGGATCTACCTCCGCGGAACTCTTTCTCTCTCAGTTTTGTTCCACTTCCGCCATCATCACTCACAACATCGAAGGTCCTAACTACGCGCTTCTTGCAAAAGGTCAAAACTACTGGTGCCCAATCTCCCTTCCCGGCGGTCACCCCATCCGTTATCACTTTGACCCACACGAGCCCTACTGGCGTCTTCGTCGCTGTATTCCGTCCATCGAAAAACTCACCATCTTCACAACTTTCCGCCCTCCCGTTCCCCGTGTTTGCTCTTGGTTCCACTGGCTAAAAACCTACGGCGAATACACCGCAGATTTTGACCACTTTCTCTTCTCCGACATCTACCTTTGGGAAAACCTCTCTCTCTTCCGGGAACTCTCCTCTGCACAAATCGAACAACTAAAACACCTCTCCCCTTTAGTTCCTTTCCGTGAGCACTCTTTCTACCGCGCACTTCGAACAATCTTCCCCCGTCACCCAGTAGAAATCAAAACTCCTTTAGATTACACAATCCATCGCACACCAAACACCGAAGACCTAAACCTAACTCGCGCACACGTAAACCAAATCGCTAAACACTGTTTCGAAGCAACTCTATGAACCCGATTAACCTATCCTCCATCCCGCCAACCAACACATCTAAATCCACCGGACCGCTCCGCCCGCTCCTCCAACCCACCTCAACCTCAGGTGAATTCGTTCTTCAAATCGACAACTCCTCGATGGAACTTTTCACCACTTGTCCACGAAAGTCCCTTTTCGCTTACGTCCTACGACGCACACTTCACCCTAAATCCGCTCTTAAATACGGCTCTGCAATCCACTCCGCACTTGAATTCTACTACAAACACAAAGACCAACACGCCAACGAAGAAGACCTTTTCCAACATCTAAAAGAAATCGTCGAAGACGATTACCAAAACGAACTCCTCGACCCCTCCGAATGGCGTACTCCCACTCAAGCGCAGAAAACCCTTCAGCTTTACATCAACAAATGGCGAACCGACCACCTTCGTCTCCTAGACCTTAACGGTTCCCCAGCAGTCGAACTCCCATTTTCCCTTCCTCTTTGCACACTAGAATACGACTCTGCCTTTCTGCAACCCATTGACTCCATCCCTCCCGAAGACTACTTCACCCGCATTTTCGGCACACCCCTCACACAAGAAATCTCCCGTATTTATGTTTTCTGGACAGGAAAAATTGACCTCCTCGTCCGAGAATCCACCGACAACTGGGTTGTTGACCACAAAACCACTTCCATCATCGGCGAAGCTTACTGGAAACAATACGAGCTTTCCACTCCCGCTATTGGTTATGTCTGGGCCGCAGAGCAACTAACCCATCTCCAGTTCTCCGGTCTCTGGATCAACGCTATCATCGGCCGTCGTCCTACCGCCACCGGTCGTGCAATAGAATTCGAACGCCGTCGTTTTCTTTACCCACGACATCGCATCGACGAATTCTCCTCCGTTGTCTCCCGTACCATCGCCGACTTCATCGACAACCTCATTCGCGGTGACTTCCCACCTTACTTCAAATGGTGCGTCTCTCAATACGGCGCTTGCCCTTACCACGAAATCTGTTCCCTTAAACCCTCTTCTCGCATTCCAGCTCTCTTCTCCTCACCCTTCCAAAATAACACCTGGTCCCCACTAGACTAATGCAATCCTCATCCGCTCTCACCCTCTCCATCCCACAATCCGTTCTCCTTATCGGTGAACCCGGCACAGGCAAAACCACTCTTTCCATCCAATTCCCACGCCCTTTCATCCTAGATGTCGACTCCAATCTCACTGGTCCCACCCGTTACCTCTCCCAATCCGGAACCAAACCCAACTTCTTCTACGCCTCCGTTCTCTCCGCTTCTGAAACCGAGCTTAAAGCTATTGGCGTCAAAGATCTCTCATCCTTCACCCATAATAACAATCTATACACCGTGCCACGAGAATGGAGATACCGACTTGCCGCTTTCCACCTTGACGCTGCCGTCGCATCTCCCGACGTTGACACTATCATCATTTCTTCATGGACGACTTTCGACTCAGTCATTAAAGACGAAGTTCGTCGCCAATTTTCTCTCCCTTTCGATCGCGATGTTGGTAAAATTACTCGCACTGTCGACAAGCGCCCTGACAAAGATGGGTTTGCGCTATGGGACGGATATCTCTCCTTATCCAAAAACCTCATCATCGAACTAAAAGCCTCAGGCAAACGCCTCGTCGTCGAAGTCCACATCAAACGTGAAAAACACAACGACTCACTCATCGAAACCATCGCTATCCCAGGACAACTCGGAGACACAATCTCCGGCTACTTCGAAGAAGTCTGGAAACTCGAAACCTCCAACGAACTCAAAGGCGGTGTCCTTACGCCAAAGCGCATCGTCCGCACACAACCCAACCCAGACCAACTTGCGCTTGGGCTTAAATCGGCCGGACAACTTCCCCGGACACTAACTCTCTCACCAGATGAGCTATTTAAAGTCTTCAAAGCATGACTTGTAAATTTACTTTTGATTCCTTGCGTGCGTTAGAAGCGCGTTTGGAGAAAGCTAACGCCCCAAACCCAAGGAGGTTGTTAGCAGAAGCCGGGCAAGTTTCCTTGGATTGTTTACGCAATTACATGAATGGAGTTTGTTCTGTTTCGTTAGATCGCTATCGTTGTATGGAAATTGCGGTGCGTTTGGTGGAAGAGGGTAAACTTCCAACTTTGTTGCGAGATAAACCACCAGAACTAAAACTACCGAGATTCATACATGCGATTTATTCCAAAAGAAAAGGAGTTCGTTATCTTTTGGGATTCCGTGCTGCGGTGAATAATGAAACAAACCAATTGGATTCAAAAAGCTTTACAATTCAACGCTACGGTGGTTATGATGAGGCTCTTGCGGCAGCAGTGCGTTACGTAGAAAGAGAACTCGGAAAGAATTTTGATTTGCCTCCAAAGTTTATCTATGCCAACTATCAAAAGCATGTAAAAGTAAGAGAAAATCTCTCTGGTTATCGTGCCGCAAAGAAAAATTGTTTTGACCGTTACTTTTCTGTTAAAGATTACGGTGGGCAAGAGAAGGCTTACCAAGCCGCGGTTGAATTTGTGAAATCCCAACTACAATGAAAAAGTTCGTCTACTTCGAAGGAGGTCTTGGTGACCTGATAAACAATTTTTATGCGACTGATCAGTACGACTTTCTCCAATCTGAAGAAGTTGAAACTGGAGTAGGAATTGTTCTTGCTTGTCACTCTCCTTTTGCACATGAGTTCTTTTCTTATTCGAAATTTGCTCATCATTATGACATTCGGCTTGCTGGCCATCATTTTGCGTTTGCACAACATATGAAGTTTGATGCAATGCAAAGAAAAGAGCATATTTGCGAAGCAGCTGGAGTGCATTTTGAGTTTTTACGTCGAGTTCGTTCAAGAGCATCTTCTGCTCCAATTGAACTTCCTAATCTTGGGACAATTCCAATTGTGAATAAAGAGTTGCACAACATCCTTATCGTTCTCGATGCTGCGATTGATTGGAAGTCAATTCCGTTTCACATCTTCTATGATGTTATTCTAGGCTATATCCGTGATAACCCAGACAAGCAATTCTACTTAATTTCCCGAAGATATCGAAAACTGTTCAAAGACGACGCACATTGGTTCGGATTTAATCCAGACAAGATTCCTTACTTTTTCAATCTGAACATTGTTTCTCCCACCGTGCCGGATACTTTATCTCTTGCACGTCAATGTGATCTTATTATCACACCGCATTCTTGCCTTGCACAGTTTGCCGCACATGAAAACCTCCCTTGTATTGTTGCATACCCACAAGGCTGGAATGAGTTCCAATTGCCTAAGTACGGCAACGGACACACAAAGCATTTTGGGAAACCAAACTTCCAACTCCTTCCCTTCTCCCTTTTCCAAAAAGAGACCTTCTCTGAAGCAATTTCAAAAGGGTTAACCAAACCTTTTTGACTAAACACAACAACAAAAAACAAAAATAACATTAAACATGAACTTGAATATTGACCTCAAAACCGTCGACACGTCTATGCCAAAGCTTGTCGATGGAGATTATCTTTTCTCCATTGTGCAAACTGAAGTTCTTCCTTCGAAGATCGACCCAAGTAACCGTAACCTTGTCGTTCAGTTTTCTTTAGAAGAAGACGGTGAGACTAAGGATGGAGTTAAAGTCCGCAAGGGATTTAAAATGCGGAAATACTTCCCACTTCAACAATCTCCAAAGCCAGATGCGCCGGATTTTCGACGCGATATCGCAATTTTGTTTGATTGTGCGTTCAACTTGGAAGATGTCACGGATCGACCAGTGATTTCGACCTACGATGACTTCAAGTTGCTTCACGGTAAACAGCTTAAGCTGCGCATCGCTACGGTGAACTCCGAAGAATACGGAGAACAAAACGAGATCAAGCGGATGCTTGTTGCTGACTGAGACCTCACCTACGGCCATGTAGTTTCCCTTGCACGGGTGATGAGCCCGCCCGTGCATAACTTCTCTTCTTTTTATGACTTTACTTGGAACTTTCGAAACTAACATTGCGGGAACAAACTTCCGTAACATCCCTGATGACAACTCCGTAATGGAGTACGACCTTGTTGATCTCGTTCCAGAACCAGATAACAAGTACGACTCCAATGCGGTTAAAGTCGTCACCCAACGAACTGGCACCTTCGTCGGTTACATCCCAAAGAACTCTACCAACTTCTTCCTTAACACAAACTTAGCTTTCGAGTGCTCACTCGGCGCTTGTACCATCAAGAACAACAAAGTTCTTTACATCAAACTCAACGTTAACGCTTTCTTGAAATAATGACTCCTTCATCGCTTCCTACCATGCCAAAAGCGCATGGACTAATCTCTGTTGACGACATCATCATCCCAGACAGAATTCGCTCTGAAGATACCGCGGAAACCAAAGTTAACATCAAACAGCTTCACGAATCCATCGGCCGCATTGGGTTGATTCAACCGATTGTATTGGAAGATGATGAAAAAACGCTGGTCGCCGGGTGGTGTCGCCTGTCGGCTTGCAAACTCTTAGGCTACACAGAGGTTGCTTACTGTGTTCGTAGTGAGCTTACCCCAGCGGAAAAAGTCATCGCAGAATTTGAAGAAAACACTCACCGAGGTGAGATGTCTTGGCAGGATCAAGTTTGCGCTATCGCAAAAATCCACGAAATGCTCAAAGCCGAACACAAAGGCAGAAATGAAAACTGGGATCAGAAAGCAACTGGCCGAGTGTTAAAGCAATCCTCCGGTCGGGTGTCTTACTGCCTTGTTCTTGCACGCGCAATTAAAACCGGCAATACTTACGTTAGCAAATCTACCAACGTCTCAGAAGCACTTGCCCGCTTAGCAGAACAAAAAGCCGCAGAAATCGACCAACGCCAAGCAGAACTTGGGCCAGCTGCGATGTCTACTGTGCCACTCCGTAAACGTGACGCAGGGACATCCGGTTTTGTCACTTCAGGGAGTTCTTCTGTTCTTCCTTCAGTTTCCTTCAAACAAGAGTCAACTTCTCCAACTTCTGAAGATCCTCTAGATTTTCCAGACGAATCTCTTGAGCCCGAAGACGTTGATGTATCTTTCGCTATCAATGCTAACATCACCGTTCCTTTAAAAGAACTCTGCCTCAACGGCAAAATGGAAGAAGTTTGTGAAGTTTTCCCTAACAACGTTTTCGACCTTATCTTCACAGACATCCCCTACGGAATTTCTATTGATAAAATGGGCTCTTCCATGAACAACCTGGATCTGGTAAAAGACGAACACGAGATCGACGAATTCCTTGTTGCCGGCCCTAAATGGCTTAAAACCATGTTCCGAGTTTTGAAAGACAACACCTATTGTATATTTTTCTATGACGTAGCTCACCACGAAAAACTCATTCAATGGGCGCAAGATGCAGGATTCATCGTTCAACCTTATCCCTTCATCTGGATCAAAACTCACCCATGTTCTAATATGAACGCCGGTGTTTGGTTTACAAAAACGGTTGAATATGTTATGATCTGCCGAAAAGGTCGTGCCACAATGCAGAACTCTTCTTACTCACCTTGCCATTTCGAATCTTCCGGTGCAGTTGATCGCCAGCTTTGGACTCATCCGTTCTTTAAACCCTTTGATCTTTGCACACACCTTCTAAAGAAAGTTGGCTTCCGCGGAATGAAAATGCTTGACCCCTTTGCAGGTGAAGGCTCAATTATTAAATCCGCTATCTACCAAGGAATGACACCTTACGGAATTGAACTCTCTCCTAACTGGTATCCAAAACTCCTTGCTACTTACCGTAATACATATCAAGAAATCTACAAAGGCAATGTCTCTTTCTCATGACTACATCCACAACAAAAGCAATTGACACCTTACTGGACCGACTCTCTTCCGAAGGGATCTTTTTTCACATTTTGTTACTAGAACCTTCCCCAAAAGACCCAACACAAGTTCCAGTCACCAAAATCTCAAACCTCAACAACGAAGACATCACTAACCTCCTTCAATACGCCCTGCTAAAACATGAAACTGATTCCTAACGAGTTTCCGAAGAGTGATTTTTCAAAAATCGCCGTCATAGGTTTTTCACCTTCACTTGCTGATGCCGACTTCTCCCGACCCTTTATCGACCACAGCGGCAACATCCTTGAAGCCTGCCTTCGACAAGCTGGTCTCTCTCGAACTAACGTCTACCTCGGAAATCTCGCACCCTATGCCGGAGTCCGCATCAACGACACATTTGAAATCGAACTTGGAACCGACCGACTCCGTAAAGATTTTGACTCCATCTCACCTAACATCGTTGTCCTCCTTGGATCAACAGTTTTCAAACAAACCAAAATTGAACATTCCCTCGAAGACTTTCGAGGCACAATCTTCATTCCACAAGACACCACTTCACCCTTTTACGGTTATAAATGTCTTGCCACATACCACCCTGCGGATATTATTCGACAATGGGCATGGTGGCCTTATCTGGCTTTTGACATTCAAAAAGCAAAAGCCAATTCTCTTTCTCCAGAACTTTCACTCCCCGTTCGAGATCTTAAAATCGAACTTACTGCGAATGAGATTATATCTTTGCTCCGTGGAATTACTTCTGGAGAAGTCGCAATTGACATCGAAGGTGGCGGACCCGAAGGTATCTCATGCATTAGCTTTGCTCCGCGACCTGATTTCTCTTTTGTCTTTACACCAGGTGAGTTCTCACCAGAAACACAACTGCTTGTCTTAAGAGAAATAAAGCGACTTCTAGCCGACCCAAACGTCGACAAAATCCTTCACAACGGTCTCTACGATCAGTTTTGCCTTTCTTGGCATTGGGGTTGTCCTATCATTAACCTCTCCTGGGATACAATGCTTTCCGCTTGGGAGATCTACCCAGAAATCAAAAAAAGTCTTCGCTCCCAGGTCTCCATCTTCACCAACGAACCCTCTTACAAATATCACAAAAAATCCAAAAACCAGCGACTCTTTCTAGAATACAACGCCAGAGACTCCGCTGTCACCATGGAACTTCGTCAAGTTCATGAGTCCAAAATGACTCCTGAACAGCTCGAACATTTCCAATTCAACATGGAGCTGTTACCTATCGCAGCTTACATGACTCGTCGCGGAACGCTCTACGACCGTGCAAAACAAAAGGAAATGCACGAGAAAGTTACCGCGGAAATGCAACAAAAACAAGCCGCGTTGGAACTTATCATTGGCTCTTACGTCAACATCAACTCTCCTAAACAACTCAAAGATCTCCTTTACACCCGTTTTGGTTTCGAACCCCAGTACGAGGTCAAAAACGGCCGTAAAACCGATAAACTCGTCACCGACCGCAAAGCACTTCTCAAGCTAGCTAAAAAATTCGAACATCCGCTCATTCCCCTCATCCTAGAATGGAAACACCTAGAAGGTAAACGTAAACAACTTGAGTTCACCCCAGACAAAGACTGCCGTGTCCGCGGGATGTATAACGTTGTTGGCACAGAAACCGGTCGCTTCTCTTGCTCTATTTCTGAAAAAGAAAAAGCCGATACCCGTTACCCCGGCGGCGTGCCCATGCATGTTATCAACAAATCCCACCGCTGTCTTTACTTAGCCGACCCAGACTATGAATACTTCCAATGTGACCTTGAAGGTGCGGATGGTTGGACCGTTGCAGCTCACTGTAAACGTCTAGGTAATCCAACCATGATGGAAGATTACCTCTCCGGTAATAAACCTGCGAAAATCATCGCAGCGATGTACCTCTACCAAACAAAACAAATCGATCGTAATCCATCAAAACTCGATCCAATCGACTTATCCTCTTACATCAAAACCCTTTCCATACCAGAATGGCTTTATTTCGCTTGTAAGCGTGTCCAACACGGTACCAACTACCTTCTTGGTGTCCCTACCATGATTACACAAATCATGGAAGATTCCTACAAACTCATGGGCACACCCATCCACATCTCCCACCGAGACGCAGAACTCCTTCAAGTTCTCTACATCCAACGCTACCCCGGAGTTCGTTCCTGGCAAGAATACATCAAACAACTTGTAGAAAAAACCGGCAAACTGCCTTGCGCTTCCGGTCACATCCGAACATTCTTCGGCCGCCACAGTAACGAACTCCAACGTCAAGCAGTCGCTCACGAACCACAAGCCAACACCACTTACGCCACTAACCTCGCCGCAATTCGCCTCTGGAACGACCCAGAAAATCGCTCCGCCGATGGTCGCCAACTAATCATCCAACCACTTCACCAAGTCCACGACGCACTCAACGGCCAATACCCTTCAGCTCTTCGTGCTTGGGCACACAAAAAAATCCGTGAATACTTCAACAACGAACTCATCATTGCCGGATATAGAATCCGAATTCCCTTCGATGGCCGCTATGGCGCCTCATGGGGTGATACGACTCATGCCTTTTCAAAGGAGGGAGAGGCTGATATCTGACATCAACATCTACGGCGTAATCTTCCTTCCCTCCAACACCTTCACAATCGAAATCCTATTCCCTGACGTACGCATTGACGAGTGGCTTAGATCAAATTTAATTCTATCCACTCCAATTCGCATTGACGGAAAACCTTTTTTACGCTTCGAACGAAACCTTGACAAAATCATAGAACCTTTTACCTCAGACGATTTATGAAACCAATGCTAGCACACAAATTCAATCAACATCGAAAACGTCTTACTTGGCCAGCTTTTACCCAACCAAAAATCGACGGCATCCGTGCTTTATACAACTCCAACCGACTTCAATCCCGCGACGGAAAGCTTTGGAATCGCGACGTTTGTGCACACATCACAGCTGCCCTTTCCACTCTCCCTTCTCATATCACCTTAGACGGAGAACTCTACAAACACGGTTGGCGATTACAAGAAATCAACTCTGCCGTCGCCGTTAATCGCAACGAACCCTCACCTCTTACTTACCTCATCGAATACCATGTCTTCGACTTCTTCGACGAAACAAGACCTGATCTTCCTTTTGCTTCTCGTCATGAACATCTCTCTGCTATTATTAATCATATCAATAGCCCTGTTATCCGCCTCGTACCAACATTCGAAGTCCCAGACGAAATCACCTTCGAAACCTTCTTTCAAGACTTCCGAGCACGTAAATTCGAAGGTTCAATGTGGCGCGACCCGCAATCCTCTTACGGCCTTTCAGAAAGATGCACAAACAAAGAAAACCGTTGGCCCTATCTTCTCAAACGCAAAGACTGGCTCGATGACTGGTTCGCAGTCCATTCCTTCCACTACGGCAACGGTCGACTCTCCTCAACCGTTGGCACCATTGTCTGCCTTACCCGTAACGGCCAACTTTTCGAAGTAGGCACAGGTTTCTCTGACTCCGAACGAGAACACTACCTTTCTAATCTTCCCACTTCTCTCCACGTCCAATACGAAACCTTCTCTCGTGACGGAATCCCTCTCAAACCCGTCTACCTCGAAGCAAAATGATTCTCTCAACACATGAGATACTTCGCCAGCGACTTCTTGCACGTGCTGGATTAACAGAAGTACCCAAACCAAAGTACGACTTTAAAGAGCTTGAACGTACTGAGTGGTCTCCGAAGTTTGAACAACTAATGCGGAACCGACTTCTTATGGGAGCACTTCGTTATGGAACAATGGAAGAAAAACGAAAACGAGTGGTCCTTTGGGATCTCATCGGAGCGATAGAGAAAAAACTTGAACATTATAAAGAAACTGGCAATTTGGAATACATGGTTGATATTGCAAATTACTGTCTACTTGAATTTGAATTTGGCTCACACCCTAAGAGGCACTTTGCAGCGTTGGACAACCACCACGATCACTGTAAATTACTTCCTGATAAATGAAAGGCACACCTTCAAAACCAGGCGTTTATTGGGTTTTACCGAAGGACAGCAAAACTTGGATTATGTTTTCCGTTTGGAAAAACGGGTTTAAAAAATTACGTCATACCCAAGTTTTTCCAACTCTTTGCACTATTTCTTGGACTTTTGAAGACATGAGAATTCTTTATCCTTTCGCGACATGACAACGTGTAAGAAAACCAAGACAAATTAAAGCCTTAAACAAATGACCCATGTCTTTCTTAAAGGACTACGCGATCTACACCGCTGGCAATGAAGCACCGTCTATCTTCCATACTTGGGCCGGTTTTTCTGTTTTGTCCACCTGCGCTTCGAGAAAAGTTTGGTTGGACCAAGGACCGTTTATCGTCCGCCCCAATATGTATATCATCCTTGTCGGAGCCCCAGCGTCGAAAAAGTCGACCGCCATGTCCCTCGCCCGCGGTCTTGTACAAGAGATCAATTATTTCCCGATCGCGCCGGCAAGTATCACCAAAGAAGCGTTGACAAAACTTATGGCGGAAGAAGGTTCTCCGTGCAAAAAAGTCACCGACCTCCCAGATGGATCTCCGATGCCTTACACGCACCTTTCCATTTTCGCCAATGAGCTTGTGGTTTTGATTAACTCTGGTGGAAATGCACTTGGGATGATTGATTTCTTAACGGAAATCTGGGACCAAGACATGCTTGAAGTCAAAACAAAAAACAAAGGGTCAGACATTGCCAAAAATCCGTTTGTAACGGTTCTTGGTTGTATGACCCCTGACAGAATGGCAAATCTTCTTTACGAAAAAATCATTTCCGGTGGGTTTAACAGAAGAGCAATTTTTGTTAAAGCTGTTAGAGCACAAACTGCTATTCCTTTTCCAGAAATTACCACAGAACAACGTGAAGCACAAAAAAGATGTCTTGCCAGATGCAAAGAGATCTTAAAAGTCGCAGGACCTTTTACTTGGACTGACTCTGGTAAAGCGGCTTATAAAAACTTCTATGAAGAAAACTTCTCTCTTGTTGATGAAAGCTCACAAGACGCAGCATTTCAAGGTTACTTGAATTCCAAAGGCGAATACGTCATCAAACTCTCAATGCTTATTGGTCTTTCCGAGCGAGATGACCGTATTGTGGAAGCTTGGCAAGTTGAAGCTGCGTGCTTATTCCTTGCGCAAATCGAAGATGGGTACAGAGAAATCTTTTCCTCTTCTGGTCGCAATGAATTCGCACCACTTCTTGCAGGAATTGAACAACTCTTAAAAGCTCTTCCTGATAACGCTATCCCTACCGCGGCACTTTATCGCAAATTCCGCAACGAAGCCAATGAAAACGAGCTTAACAAAATCATCTTGCAATTAGTTAAAGAAGGCACCGTGATAGAATTCTCGGAGTTGATCCGCGGTAACCCACATCATTTTGTCGGGTTACCGGGATCAAAAGAGAAAGTCATCACTCGCTTGCAAAAGGGTTCTTAGATCTTTCTGCAAGTAGCCTTTTTGCAGTTGAATAACTCAACCAAGGTTGTCTTCTAATCAACTCATCTACCGCCGCACTTTCCCTAAACGCAGCGTTTGCTGAGGGATCAGGAAAACCAAGCATTTGTAACACCTGATTTTCCGCTTGCCTTCTTGCAAGTAATGACGGTTCCAACCCGCGGAAATCCATAGTTCTAAAGAACTCATCTTCCTTCGGAGATGAACTTGCCGTGCTGTCAAGCCGAATATCCTTCGGAAATTGTCTTTTCACCACGCGCTCTGCAACTTTCTTTGCTCCAAGTGTGGCATCATAAGTTCCATCAGAGTTTTCTGCCCTTTCCAACAACATTTGCCGCACTCTTTTCGGGTCAGTTTGCATCAACTTCCCAAGGCCGTCATGCCATCTTGCGTCTTGTTGTTGTTGGATTTCTTGACTTCTCCTTTGAATTCTTGCACCTTCACGGAGTTTAGTCAATTTCTGTGGTGAAAACCCAATAGCATTAGAGATTCTATCTCCAATTGTAGCGTCAACAAGTTTTGCCCCAGACATGTCCACAATGTCACCACCGTCCATCGCCATTCCGATGGGCCTTCGCATTGCCACCGGCAAAATGTCTTTAAATCCTTTTCGCCAGTCGCCGGTAACAAAATGCCCAGCGGAATTCACCATATCTTCTGCTAACGAAAACGTGGGTCCAAACAATGCACTTGACGTAAATCCATTATACGCATCTGCACCCATGATCGAACCTAATGACAACCTTGATCCAATATCCGGTTGAAATCCGGTTTTACTCAGCAAAGCGTTTACAGCTCCGCGCATGGCGAGTTCACTAAAAAACCCGCCTTCCCCTTCATCTTCGTGAAACAACCTAGAAACACTTTCACGCAGTGCTTTGTTAACTTCCAACTCTGAGTTTTGTTCTAACAACGCCATTCCCGTTCCAACAAACGGCAATCCAAGCAACCCAGCAGACCCAAATGCAACTCCAAGCATTGTCATTTCCGCTTGTGCTGCACGTTTTCTCTGTGCTGCCGTCAACCCAGGATAGTTCTTAGGATTCAACCATTGATCGGTTAATCTCCCATGAATACCTAACATCCCAGAGTTATAACTCTGCAACGCATAGAACATCATTCCAGCTGTTCTTGTAATCGGATCTCTTGTTGCAAACGGCGCAGCAGGACGACCAAATCTTCCTGTCGAGAATGTCATCATTGCAGCCAAATCCCTAGCTTCTTTATACAACTTCGGATTAAGCATTTGTGCTCCAGTTTTATTGGGATTTCTTACATAAACCGGTTCACTCGGATTTTTCTTTGTCGTAATCTCCCATCCAATTGCTAAAGCGGTTCTAGCATTATGCATGGTAAAATGTGAATAAAACTCCTTAGACATATTCCCAAGACGGCTAAGCATCGTTGTAGCTGCTTCACCAGCATTTTTCAAAAACGACTTCTTCCCACTTGTAGCACGTTTAACATTCTGCCCTACAATATCTACTGGCTCGCCTAACATTTCCGCTGTATACGTCATCGAAACAAGCTTATCCGCTGCAGCTTGATCAAACAAATCTCGCATAACCTTACCCATTTCTCCGGTGTAAACCTTTTCCCAATTCGCATTATCATAACCTTTCTTTCCAATCGACAACGCAAAAAACTTACCAACTTTCCCCATTGCGTCATGCATCAACATTGTCGCTTTCACCGGATTCATATCTCCTTGCGTGATTATATGCGGTAAAAACGAAAAATATGGCTGCATCACTTCCATCACATGGCTAGATAAATTCAATCCCATGAAGTACTGAAAGAACATTTTGTTCAACTCCAATCCTACTTTTGTATCCGCATGTTTGAAGTTAGCAATCTGCTGCCGCATTTGATCTGCCATTATCCGATTCTTACCAGTTAACAACTCCGGTGCAGAAAACGCAAAGTTCAACGAACTATCCAGCACACGACTATTACTAATCCCAGTCAACAACTTCACATACATCATATGTGTGGCAAAGATGTCATCCGCACCGTCAGATTCCTTCCTCCCTTCATCTAACGCCCCTTGAAGATTCTCCACCTTCTTCCCAATTTTTAACTCCGTCGCAAACCTCTCGATTTCCGACATGGTATCAAACCGATTCTTCAAATCTTCCTTTAACACATCTTCAATATCCAACTCATCAATAAACTTCGCCCGTTCTTGATCCAATCTTTCTAAAATCCCACCCCAGGATTTATTCATTCTCTTATACAAATCCCGTGCATTCCATTGCAGTTCTCTACCAAACAAACCAGAACTTACAAAATTCGGATTCTGTGCAAAAAACTTCTTAACCTCTGCTCTACTGTTCATCAACTGCGTAGCATACTTCATCGCTTTCTTATACACATCACCCGCTTCCAGCGCATCAAACTGCGCTTTCACTTGCCCAAGGTTCACCATATCCATATTCCCTTGTTGCAAAGTTGGATCCAACAAAATATCCACACTATCCACTAACCCTTGTGCAAGTCCTTTAAACTCCGCATGTTTCAACTTTCCTCTTAACTTCCTTCCCAAGTAAGTTGCAATCAAGTTAACATTCTCTTCCTTCAACTTACTTACCACATGCCCATGAGTTAACCCCACACTTTCCAACGTCTTCTCCATCATAGAGTTAACTAGCTCACGGTCTGAGGGGTTTAGTTTTCTAAAAGCACGTCCAGCTGGAGTGTCGCCGAGGTCTTCACCGCGGAGAAGTCGTTGTTGCCCTTGAAGTTCTTTTGCAAGAAGGGAAAAAGTTTTGTTGACTTCTGCATTATCTCGCACACGGGCGAAGCGTTCAAAGGTTTTGTCGCCTGGTTTGGCGTTAAATTTCCCTGTTGCGGCATCACGGCCGCCGACAAGCGGTGCAAGGTTTTCTGTTGCATCTGCTGCCACACCGGTTTGGAAATCCAGAACAGAGGAAAAAATTGGTCTGGTTTCTGGGTATGCCCAGGCGATATTTTCCATGCGTTCGAACATAAGTGATCCAACACGACGTGCCATTATGCTGTTGCCAACTTTTTCTCCTGGTGCGCCTGGGATGGGGAAGCCACCTAAGTGTGGGGATGATCGATAAGCTTCTGTCTCATCTTTTAACGCAAAAGCAAATGGTGTAGTTTTGAGTTTTGCTGTATAGCTACCAACTTCTTGAAAAAGATTTTGAAAGTCGATTTTTGGGTCTCCAATTCGAAGCATACGTTCATAGCTTTCTTGAATTTGTTGTGCTTCCGCAATGTTCTTTTGTAAAGAAGTAAATGCGTCAAAAGCAAGTTTAAATCCTTTATAGCTACCTTGCAGTTCTGTATCAACTTCACTTAAAACAGAAGCAAAATCAATGTGAGTTTGATTTAAGTTTTGAATCCAATCCGCAACTGTTTTTGGGACAAAAGTTAATGCACGTGTAGGGCCAAACTCTGTAACTTTTCCACCTAACATAGACAACGCCCACATTTCACCAATGTGCGCGCGAACTTCAAGAGGATTGGAAAAAGCATAATTTCTCACAAATTTCTTTGTTTGTTTTGTTTGGGCTAACACGGTATCACCATCCGCAAGTTCATAAAAGACATCCATAACAGATTTGATGTCTTCTTTTGAAGCGGTGTTAGTCCAATCAAGAAACTTATCCCACGCAGCTTGTGCTTCTTTGGGAAGTTGTTTTGCCGCGGCAAGAAATTCTGTGATATGAGTTAATTCGTGCGCAACAATTCGTGTTGCCATTTTACTTGGTGCGATTCTTGCTAATTTCGTATTTAACGCAATACCAAGCATGTTTTCATTTAACGGTGCAGCAAAACCAAGTTTATCTGCATCTTGGGTTAAACCAAAGCGAACATTTGGTGTACCAAAAAGCTCATAAATTTGTTTAATTTTAGGTAAAATTTGCTCAACGGTGAATTTTCCATAACCATTACTTTGTAATGTTTTTCTGATTGCACCTTCTAAAGTGTAGCCCCAGTTTGATCCAACGTTAATTCGTGTATTGTTTACAATTTGATATTTTGATAACTCAAGCTCAGAAGTAAATTCCATCTCAGGACGAATGTTCTCTGGTAGCAGTTCAGCAAAATCTGAAATAGATAACAGCTGAAATTCTCGTCCAAATTGTGTTTGAAATTTTTCTTGTAGTACAGGTAGTAACTTTTCTGCAATGTCTTTTGTTTCAGATTTCATCGGAGCTTGAATTAATCCAAACTCCTTCTTTCGATTGCTAATAATTGTGTCAATTACTTGATAGTCTTCGTAATGATTCGATTTTCTTGCTTGTTTCAAAGCTGCATGGTACTCTGGATCAATCACTGGAAGAATACTTGAATCATCAGATGAATATAAACCAAAAAGTAAACTTTTTTGTTCGTCTGACAACTCACTCACATCCAACCGCTCTGGAGCAATCCGAGATTCAAAAAACTCAACATCACGCAGTACAGTTGCTAACCTATCACTACCTGCAAGATCCTTAATAAAGAACCCACGCGCATAGTTCAAATACTTCAGTGCCAGTTGCTCTGCATCTCTAGGAACGACACCAAACACCCTTTGATAAACACGCTTAAACCAGCTTTGAACTTTCTTCCACCAAGGAAGATTTGCTCTTGAGCTAAGACGTTTTCCAATATCTTTTGTTGCCTCTGCAAACAAACGTGCATTAACTTCTGCCGCTTGTCGATCTGGCGCATAGGTCTTACTTACATGCTCGATGATTGCAATTCTTGCATCGTTGGGTACACTTTCCAAAATTGCATCATAATCCGCTTTCAAAGTCGAATCCTGAAAGCTTTTTGCAGCTGTGTCGACGATGTGTCCAAGCTCCTCTCGAATAACATCTTTAACGTTTTTATACGTTACATGTTCTGGTCCCACAAACAACTGAAGGCCATTTTTTGTTAACCGACCAAATGCTTGACTATTTGGGTTACGCACAAGTTGAATATTTACTGGTTCACCATCAAATTCAATTTTCAATTGATCCCAGACAGCTTTCTCATCTTCATTAAAGTTTTCGGGCGAGACGACTTCTGGTTGAAGTTTAACTTCGGCAGCAGTTTCAACCGAAAAAGCTTCTTCCCATTGCTGACGTAAAAAATCTTCTGCGCTTACTGGTTGCTCGGGCGTTTCTTGTTCTTTTTTCCAAGCTTGAAACTCGTCTTCTTGTCTTTGTTGTGCAGCTTGATAAGTAAAATCCTTCTGAACCTGATCAACCAATTCTTCAGGTAAAGCCGCAATAAAATCCTCACGATCCCCTTCATCGAATTGCAAATACCTTTCTCGAATTTGATCAAAGTTTGTTACTTCACCATCATCAAACAAACCAGTTTTAACAAAAGCTTCAACGACTTTTTTACGTCCATTAACTAAATTTTTGTCCTTTGTTTCCGAAGAGGAAAACAACTGATCACCATAAATTTGAACGCTTTCAGATAACGTTTTTGGTTCTGGTGTAGCACTTCCTACACGTTTTCCTTTGTTCTCTTTTGAAGTACCCTTTAAAAACTTCTCTGCGTTTCTATGTGATAAGATAAGAAAGCTCTTTTTTTCGCCTTCAAAAGAGCCACCTCGCCACAACTCCCAATCACCTTCGTTTAACCCATGTGCTTCTGCCCAAGCAGTGGCACTTGCATAGTCATTTAACGGAAATGTAATTTTTTTGCCGTTCTCATCAATAAAGTACCCTTTTCCGTCAAACGGAACCGCAAGGGTTATTTCATCAAAGCCATTTTCAATCTTACTTTCAGGATGAATGCGTTTTTCTTGCTCAGTGCCGACTTGAATTTTTTGAAGTTGTGCTTTAAGTGCTTTGTGCTCTTCAAAAACTTTATCTAAAGTCTTAGGAGGCAAAAACTTGTTTCCTTGCATAACATCGTTCAGCAAAGAATCTAACTTATCAAAACGCGCTTTAACAACAGAGTATTCAACTTGTTGTTGTCTAGATCCATTAACGGTTTGTTCCATTTCCTCTCGTTCAACTGGAACTTCTGATCTACCTTCAATGGATTGCATAACCGCATCCCAGGTCATCTTGGTCCCATCTTCCCCGTAGAGCAAATGTGCAACTTTCTTTCTGACTAACTCCAACTGTAAAGCGAACGCATTGCTATCTTCGTACTTCTTATGCCAGCCAATTGTCCGCATGACATAATCCACGTACGACTCCAAACCATGCTCATGCTCCATCAACTGCTCTTGACGTAAGTCCCAGTTTTCGAAGAACTTATCAACACGCCTACGAGCAAGTGCTAATTTTGTCGGATTGTTTTTTGCATACTTCCTAGAATCCTCAATTGACCGTTCTTTTGCTCGATCTAACATCCAAGGTTCCACCGGCTCCGCGGTGAAATCAAACATGTCTGCTGATTCGTCAACAACTGCGGTTTTCTTCTTGGTTGGCGCAACATCTACCTTCGGCTCTTCTTTCTTCGGTGCAAAAACTGCAACATTCTCTGGTGCTTCTGTCGACTTTTCATTCAAAAACGGAATCGTCTTGCCAGCTTCTTCATACCGCTGTTCGACATCCATTTGCTCATACCAATGAATCGCTTCTGTGTAAACTTGATTTACATAATCAATCGCCTTTTTGTCTACACCCATTCTCTCCAGTGCTGCGATTGCATCTCTACGTCCAGTTACCAACATCCCTTTTTCTGACCCAACATGCTCACGGAAGAAGTTCTGCGCATACCTTGGATGTTGGCGTAAAGCAAAATCCGTAATCTGCAAAGACCTCGCAAGCGGGTAGAAGATATTCCCTTTCTCTGGAATCGCAATCTCTCCTCTGCGACCCTTAATCGCTTTCTCACTATTTCCTCTCCAAACCCAAAACTCAACGTCAGGAGACACAAACCCTTTTCCTAAAACCTTTTGTAAACTTCCCAACAAAAACCCAGCAAGGCTTCTCCTGGATTTAATATCAATCTTCCCGCTTCGGCTTAGATTATCTTTAAACCCAAACCCAGCTTCTTTTCCAATTCCCTCCAATCGTTCAACCAACTCTCCAGGAGCCCAAGGACTCAACCAATGTTGCTTACTTTTATCCAGCACCTCACCTTGCTGCACACGCAACGGTTCACGTTGTTGCTCAAGCGACATTTGCTGCTCAGCAATCTCTAAAGCCTTCCGGATAATTCTCTCACCAAATGAGGAATATGTTTCTCGGATTTTTTGATCCCTGATCTTACGAGAGTTTAGTTCTAGGTTACGTAGATTTTGTTCTAGGTATTTAACTAGCGCTTCGTGAACTTGTGGTAAATGTGCGCGGTTACGTCCAGCAAAATCAAGCGCATTTAAAAAGCGGTGAATTGCGTCAATCGTTTTTGTGATTGGTTTTGGCGCGGAGGGGCCAAAGTTACCTTCGATGTCATCCAAAGAAAAGACATCTGGATGAGGTTTTGTTGGTTCACGCTTTGAAGCTTCGAAAGCTGCGGTTAGACCTGGAAAGAGGTCTCCTTTGGTTTCCAGTGCACGTCTGTTGTTTGGGTTAGTGAAATCAATTCTCCCTTCTGCGGGAATGAGAACCTCGAATTGTTTGTCTGGTCCCTTGATTTGCCAACCTGGAGTTACAAGAGTAAGCTCCGTATCGGGTGGTACACCTTGAATTGCTTTGAATTTCCCCTTGCGAACTTGAGTTTCGTTTCTACCGGGACGAAATCTTGTTACCCCAAGGCCACCACGAGGAGCAGAAAGGTGTTCAAGGATAATCGGCCGCAGGTTTGGATGTGTTTCTAGTGCAGCAATCAGATTCTTAGCAAGAGATTTTCTAATATCATAAGCACGTTGCAAACGTTTAACAGCCGCATTGCGTTCTTTTGTCGTGGCAGCCTTGGAAATTTGATAATTAGCAATGCTAATTTCTCTGCGAATGTGATCTTTTACTTCTTGAAGTGTTTTGTATTCTTCAAGTTCTTTGTGCCGAGGAATAATTGCACCTTTTCGTGCAACAAGTTCTTCGATATTTTCGTTTTGATTTCTAGCGTGAGCCTCGCTTTCAACAACGCGTTTTTGCGGAAATTGTTTATCTGCTTCTAATTTGATTGAAGCAATCTCTGCTGTACGCGGTTCAAAATGCAGTCCCATAATCCCGAGGGCGTGATCAACCAAACGTTGTTCGTACTCAACGCGAGATTCAGTTGGGCGTTTTGGAAGGTATCCGTGCGAGTTTTCATGGATTAGTACAAAGTCAATAAACCGCTCTGGAGAGTTAAGTGCCTCAAGCGGGATAGGGCGAATCGTTGCACCGTTGGCATCGAGCGGTTGCGGCTTTGTCCACAGTTGGTTTTCATAAATATGCGCAAGTTTTTCGATTGAAACTAGAATTTGTCCAGCTCTACGATCGTACGCAGCACCGAACATAAAAGCTTCAATCGAAGCTGGGTTAGAACGTTCGACGTTGACGACGTTTTTAATAGGGTAATTCCCAGCTTTTTTGCGTAGCACATTTTGAATAGCTAACTGCGTAAGGTTATCAACCGGTTTTAACCCTTTTGCACGCAATTGAGCATGAAATAAATCTCTCCAAGCAAAAAGTTTTTTTCTTGCGTTTGATGGGTCCTTTGCGGCTTCAGCCAGAAAAGCTTTTTCACCAAGCATGTTTGCAGGTGGTGTCAAACCATACACAGAGCGAAGCTCCATAAGGTGACGGTAATCTCTACGAAGTGAATTTTTAAACTTCGTTGACTCCGTTTTTGGTTTTAGATCTTCTTCTGTGTAAGTGGTTTTATACCCAGCGAAAGGCAGCCCATCGTAGTCAGTATCATTATGTCCGGACGCATCGATTGCATCTTGTGTCTCAGCCAAGAATGCATTAAAAGTCATCTCCGTTGCATCGTCTAGATTGTGTCCAGCTGCAACAAGTTCATCAATTCTTGTTTGAACTGATAAATCATCAATTGGATCAATCCCAACTTGAGCACGAAGTTTATTTGCTTCTGCGTGAACTCCAATTGTGGCGTCAGCAAAATCTGCTGATGGAGGTGTGGTGGTGGAATCTGTTTCTGCCGTTGGCTCAGTTACAACACCCTTGCTTGCCATCTTAGCCTTCTCATAACGCATTGCCAGCTCTTGTGCACGCTTTGAAGCTTGTGTACGCAAACCCCAAGCTGGAGGAAGTCCAACTTCGTTGACTAAATCAATAAACCCTTCCACAGTGTCCGGGTAATATTGACCGTTAAGCGCAAATTTAGTTTGTTCGGAAAAGGCTACTGGTTTTCCGCCAAGCAACTCATAAATATTTTGAAACTTCTTATCTTCAAAATCAATTTGCTTGTCGGTGCCACGTTCTTCTTCGGTCAACATTTCATACATTTTAGCCAACTCCGGATCAACATCACGTTTAGGTAAAACGTTGAACTCATTAATAACACGTTCGACAAATTTTGGAAAAGCTTCTCCAAGCGTTGTTTGATCTCTTGTAGCTGGGTCAACACCAGCGTTAATTCGATCAACTGCCGCTTTGTATTGCAAATCCAATCTGCGCTTCATTTCTACTTGAAGCGGAAGATCTTGAATTTCTCTAATTCTTGCTTCAATGTCACTACGCCTTACACTAAGATGAACTAAAGACGCTTCTACGACATCTGTTTCTTCTCCAAGTTGATCCAAGTTAAAACTTTCATTTCCCACTTGAATAGGTTCAACTTGCGTCCTTGCCGCATCTGCAATTTGGTTCAATTCGTCCGTCTCAGCATCGACTTCTTCTGCTGAACGATCTGCCTCAACCTCATCCAAGTTGTTCTTAAGTTCAGTCTTAACCGCGGTGTCACGTGCTTTTTCAGCTTGAGCAAGAATTTGTTCTTCTTCTGGTGAAATCGCACCAGGATCTTCTTGCATACGCTCCCAAGACGTCTTATGGTTGGGTTCCATTTTAGGGCGAAGCGGACTCGTTCCAAACGGAATCGTTGCAAGGTCCCCAATGAGAAACGGAAGTTGGCCTACTGCTTGCCCAACCCAGTAATCCTTGTTGGTTAACACTTCTGGCCCTTGGTATAACGCATCAGCAGTGGTGAACGCACCAGTTACGGCAAGTTGTCCACCAATGTAACGCATTAAATTGTCTCCAAGTTTAGAACTCTTCGTAAGCGGTGCGGCAAGTTTCCCTAGCGCACCACCACCAGCTTCCATAATAAACGGAGTCGCAGCAGACAACCCACCAACAACCGCAGCTTCTTGCGGGTTGTCAGTCTGTTCATAAGTCTGCGCACCAGACATCAAACCAGTACCAAGCAAACCAAGCCAGTTACCAATCTCTCCACCAATTGCCGCTCCCGCAGGAATCGCCTCCGGCCCACCAAATGCCGCAAGGCCACCACCGACAACTGAACCAACACTACGTCCAGTCATCATTGGTGCCATATTCACCAATCCGCGTGGAAGCCCTTCACCAGCAGATCTACCTGCTTCTGGGCTTCCAAGCCAACTTCCAATTGTTTCTCCAATATCGCCAGAGACTTTTGTAGCTTGAGTTGATTTCAACAAGTCATCCAATCCAGAACTTGCGAATTTCACCGCATTGCCAAAAGGGTTACTCGCCGCATCAAAAGCACTCGTGGAGAAGACATTATTCATCTCCTGCGAGTAACGATCTAACGTTAAGTTAGCAAACTCATTAGGGCGTTGTTCGTAAAAATCACGAACTTGTCGAAAAGAAGGCTTAAACGGATTCATGAAAGAAAAGAACTATTATGGTTTTTCAGTCAACAAACCAGTGACATCAGTACGCGGAATAATTCCACCAGTAATTTGTTTTTGATAAATCCCACGCATCATTTGTTGTAACAAATTGAAAACATAATCTGTATCTGGTGCGGCTGATGGGGCTTTTTCTTTAAAGATGTTTGTTGGATCAAACTGATTTTCTTGTTGCGGCTGTGATTGCTGTGATTGTTTTCCACGAAAAATATTCGTTGGATCAAACACTTGTTGTGTGTTACCACCACTCACAACTTTATGTGTTACACTATCCCGTACAGTTCCATCAGGTGCTTGATAGGTCACCGGCAACTCTACATTTGAAGAATCTTCTTGTGGAAGTGTAAACGTAGGTTGAGCAGAAGGTGACTCAATTCCTGCAATGTTAGCAATTTCAGGATTTTGCATGTACTGCTGAAAGAACGGATTATTTTTATTCCGTTCCAAATATCCCTGATGATGTACAGTTTGACTGCTTTGTCCACCATCCACCATCGGCTTACTTCCATGCCAAGGGTAACCACGATGCGGGATCATGGAATCAATCACGCCAGCCTCATTCGCCGCTCTTTGAGCTTCAGCAATAGCAGCAGCTGACTCCATTCCATTAATCCGACCTCCGCTTGGCGCCGATGCACCAGGAGTTCTTTCAAAAACATTTGTGCTAGGATCCACAGCAATTTGTGAACGTCGAAAAGCTTCATCTCGCTGAGCCCTTCGTGCCATAAACTGCTTTCGGCCTTCATCTGCCATTTGTTGTTCCGCAGCATTACGATCCCACGCAGACTTCGTAACTTCTTGCTGCATCTGCCGGTCACGAATAACACTTTCTGGTGTCATCTGCGGATTCATATACCCGCCTGGCGACCTTGGGTGCAAAAACTTTAGGGCCTCAGGAAAAAACTCTTTTGCCATTTCGCCAGTAGTTTGACCTTGTGGCATTTGCGCACCAAAGATGTTTTCAGCATCCTGTGCGCGTTTTCTCTTTCCTTTAGAAAGAGTTTTACTTTTCGTTGAATCTTTTGCCATAACTTTTTAAGTTACTTTTTCTTGTGTTCCAACAATAACCTTACACTTGGATCCTTGGACTGAAGAGCCTTTGCCATTATCTCAGGGTCAATTTCTCCGCCTGACATTTTAGTCATAAGCGCGTTGTAGATTTCTTCTTTTGTTAACGTTGGATACATAGAAGAATCTAAGCCAAATGTTTCTGGTGGATGCATTTGCAAAAACTTCTCCATCCCAGGGGTTTCAGTAATCGGTCTAGCCATTTCATGCCCATCAACTACCGACCCAGTCAACGCTCGATGCGCTGCAACAGCGTTCATCAACTCTCTTAAAGGAGCTTCTTGTTGCTGTTGTTCCATCTGTTGTTGCATTTGCTGATTTTTCAAATACTCCGCTTGTAACTGCGTCGGTGCAATTTGATTCTGATGCTGCATTTGCTGCATAGAACCCATCATTGAAATCATTTGGCCCAACTGAGCCATTGGATCTTGTCTCATTTTATACAATTCCAGGAATTTTTGACAACCCACCATTCACAAGCTGTTGTCTTTGTTGAGCCGCATTTGCAGCTAGTTGATCTGATGTCCAACCCTGACGTCTTCCATCTGGAAGTGCCATTCCTTGCGGTTGAAACGGAGAATTCCAAAAATTGTTTTTTGACCCTGGTGGTTGTTGCCAAAACCCTTTACTTCCATATCCCCACGCGTTGTTCCCAGGTTTAAAAACACCAGATGTACTAGGATCAAAAATATTTTCAGGTTTTCCAGTTTTTTGATCTGTCATCATTCCGCCGCCGACCATTTTATCCGTAACACCGCTCATCAAATTAATCTCGTTTCCCATTTCGGCCCTGTCTCTTGGTGTCACACGGCGTTCAAAACCAAAATTGGCTCCACCATTACCTCCGCCGCCACCTCCACCACCTTTACCTTGCAATTGTGCAAGCAAGCTAGCCAACATCGCCATATCAGGATTACCTGTTTGTGGCAATGTTCTAAACCCACCGTTGTTATCTCCAGCCAACGCTGGTACAACACCCTTCCAAGCATTCGTTGGTGTGCGGAATAAATTATTATTCCTAGGATCTTTTGGGTTAATCCAAGTACTCATTTTGTTTTTTCTTGATAAAACTTAATTACTTCAATTCCTCTTTTAGAGAAATACGCTTCATCACCGTAGATGAAGTTATTAACAATAAACATTTCACCCGCCGCAATAAACTCTTTTCTTTGCGCTTTTGACGGACTTAATTTCAAATGTGAAATCACTTTATCTGCAATTCCTTCAAAGCCTTCAAAAGCCTCATTTAATGAGATGTTTGCATGAAATTGACTCCAGACAGGAAAAGCAAAAGCAGAGTAAAGTGAAAGGAGTTCATTTAATTTGTTGTGTTTTGCTTCCGTAAGGAGAAAGTGGTTGAGTTTTAAACGGTCACGTTTATCGCAGGGGTGAAACAAGAAAAAATCTGGATTGTGAATAACCCAAGATGAAAGCGCGGTGATTGGGTTAGAAAAAAGGAGAAAGGTTGGAACACCAAAAGGGTCAGCTTTAGAAAGGAAAAGACTTCTTGGTGTTACTGATGCGGTGTAATAGATGTAATGAGGGATGAAGGTAAGCTTTTCTTGAACTGGAGAAGTTGGGACGCGGTTTGGATCAACAGGAAGCGGTTGGATTACATATCTGTGATCGAGAAATGACAAAAGCTTAGCAAATTCTTTTGCAATGATTTCATCAAAAGCAAAGATGATCATAAAAGAGCGGTGATGATTGAGGTGAGTTGCTCGAAAGTGAAACGTTTAGAGACTTCGATTGATTTTTGCGCTAAATCTAACTTCATCTCTGGGGAAAGTTGACAGTAACGTTGAACTTGTTCAACAGCAGATGAAATTTTAGGTTTAGCCCAGTTACCAAGGAAGTAATCATCTTCAACTGGGATTAAGTCAAAGTCAACGTTAAAGTTATGCTCAGCGAAATCCATGTTTCCAGACCAAGCAGTGGAAATCGTTGCGCAGCCATGCGACATTGCTTCAAGGATTGTTAACCCAAAACCTTCGCCCGTGTGTAGGGAGATGTAACAGTCGCAATTGTTGTAAAGCTCAGTTAGGTCTGACTCAGAAATTAAACCTTCAATTAGTTGTACGTTTGATCGTTCGATGTGATTACGAAGGACTTCAAGATAAACCGGATCGAGGTTTTTAGTTTTGATTTTAAGTTGGACGTTGTCTTCAAGTTGGTTAAAAACTGTTATGAGGCCATAAGGATTTTTGCGAAGGACCCTAGAACCTCCGTCGAACATAAAGAGAAATTTTGTTGGCTCTGTGTAAGTTCTTTCAATTTGTGTTGTTGGATGATCAATAACATGCGGAACAACAAAAACAGGTTTGTTAAAAACCTTTCGAAAGACTTCAGCACAGAAAGAAGATGCAGTCCAGATTTCAGAAATGAATGGCTCAAGTAGTTTATACCGCGGATCAAAGGTGTCGGTTTCGCAAATCAAATTACAAATTACCCTGACAGAGCGACAAATTTCTTGGTTTTGTTGCACAAAACGCAAGCATTGTTTAGGCAAGCCGTAAAGGTAAATGTTATGTGAAGGTGTCATTAACTTCGTGTCAAACGGCACTCTGATGATTTCAGTAACCGATTCAAACACTCGACAATTCATCTCAAACGCTTTACTCAACCCATAGCCTTCCTGTAAATTTCCAACGCAGATCATTCTGAAGGTTGTTGAGTTGTTTCCTGAGAAATTTCAGCGATAAGTTGTTGATGTCGCTGAATGTGTTGTTGTTGTATTTGAAGAAATTCGTCAGCTTCTTCTTGAATTGCATTTAATAACTTAGATACCCGCCTAGTGTCAGACGAATATCCGGCATCTTGAGGTAAACTCGAACTCGTTTCCATAAATTATAATTCCAACGGGTGATGTCATCTGCGATGAGTACTTCTGAGCGTAATCGCATCATTTCTTTATATTCCGACGCAGTTGGCGAACTTGCTGGGATGTTAAAGGTTAACCTTGCCGCTGTGTCCGCATCACGAAAAGCAAGAATTCCAGCATCACAAAGAACATCATTTTCAAAGATTCGAAACGCAGAACTCTCCAAACGAAGATCAATCGGCTTGAATTGAAAAATCTCAGAAATTGTCGGAGGAGCCGAATGAAACGTAATTACAAACTTGCAAGGAATTTTAAATGTGTGATCGGATGTTCTGTTTGTTGTAACCGATGTTGCATAGGTCTCTGCACCGGTTTCAGTATCAACTGTACGCCTAAACCCTTGAATTGAAAACGGGTTTGCTGGATCAAGATAAGACGGAAAATAAAAACTAACATTATGGTACTCTTGAATTGTCTTAGACTCAAATGAAGAAATATTCGCGGTTCTTGTAACTAACAGTGCCTTGCGACAATCAAGAATTTTAAGCCTTTTGATTTTTCCGGCTTCACCGTAATCAATCGTAGGCATGTCATCTCGGTTAAGAATCTCACGCTTAACCTCAACACGCAATCCGGTTTCTGGATCTTCTTCATAATCTGTGAAAGTCGGCCAAGATGTTACCGACTTCTTCACAAACTGCAATTTACCGTTTCCAAGATCGACTAACTTTTGTTCAACGGTAAGATAATCTGTTTCAGGTCTTGTAAAATTTGGCTCTACAATTTTCTCTTCTACAACCGTTTTGCACCCAAGACCATCTTCATCTGTGTCAAAGTAAGAAAATTTAGAACGAAACCCATCTGGCGCGAACTTATAAACAAGCAAAGCTTGCGATTCCGTTAAATCACGAATCTCCGCAGATAGAACGTTAACTCCGCTGGGAGGAGTAGTCCCTTTTGCAACAACTTGACTTCTCTCAATTGTTTTGTTCCCACCAGCTTCTGGGTCTTTTGGGTTAATTTTATCCAACTGCGCCCAGCGATCTACTGTCGTCGTTTTTCTTATCGCATGCGCGCGATCAAGATGTTCAACAGTGCTGTTAACCACTAATAAAGTATCATCTGCCGTTGCAGGAAGCCCACTTGTAGCATCAAGAATTTCCGTTCTTGTTGTTAGATTTACTCCGCCAAAATCGCGTTGAAATCTTGTCTGATCTAACGGCTCAAATAAATCTTCTGTGTCAAGGATGACATACTGAAAATGCGACCTTCTTGCATTCTGGTTGTTTTGAATTCCAACATCAAGCTTACCGAACTCTGGTGTAAAATCTGGCGTAAATCGCTGATCAACCTCCTGATCATAACGTAACACCCGTTGACCGAGCATTACTCGATCTCGCTCTACATCCTGATCATAAACCTCATGTTGCCTGACCTTAATTAACGGCCCAGCATTTTGCAATGGATTTGTTGGAGAATTCGTTTCGCTCATGGCATCGGAATATACCCAGACAACCCATCGTAGTTATCTGAAGCTCTTAAAAGCTCTAACGCAGCATTCAGGGACTTATCAATTGAATTTTTTGACACCGTTCCTTCCTGCCGCATATCCGGAAAAGTCTGAGTAAAATTATTCAGCTTTGCAATCGTTGCCCATTTTAAATAGTCCTGTGCTTCAACTGCAAAAAATGAACTATTGTCATCGTAATCTTCCCAGTCAGCTTCCCATGTGTGACATGTTACTTCAAATGTAACATTCTCAGTAAATGAGGAAATGCGCAAAAAGAACCCATCGACAATTACGTTAGAGACGAGATTGTTGTAAAGAGTTTGTTGGCCTGCGTCTCCAGGGTAACGATAAGTGGTGTCGTAGGAGGAGATGCGGCGTTGAAATTTTGCTGCACGGTTGAAATGTGCTTTGGTGGTTTTCCAAATAATTGGAAACCGACCTACGCCAGCGGTAACTAACCACAACTCGCGCAAGGATTTAAAGCGCTTATCGTTGTCAGTTACCAACTGGCGTAAATCAAAACCAGCGGCAGATGTCACTTCACACTGACCGGTTGCACGAAGATGTCGAAAGTTGTGTAACTTTTCAATATCTTTGCGGGACTCGTTCAGCTCGATAAGGAGCATGTCTTCACTATCGAACGTCAGCTCGGAAGCGGGACGTTGTAAATAAAAACAAACTTGCTTTTTAATTTTGGAGAGTGACATCTGCGTAGTGGTGGTTCAATCCGGATGGCCTTTTGCGCCGCCTTTGCCGAATGGCTTATGTTTTCCGGACACGTGGCGCTTAGTGGAATTAGTCCCGGTCTGATTCTTCTCACGCGCGCCTGGCGTAAGCATTGCAGTGTCCTTGACTTCCTTGGAAGGAATAGGTGCTTCGTCGTTGAAGCTGATTGGTTTAGCCATAATGGTTACCTTTCGTTTTTGTGTTGTTGTTTCAAATGGTGCCAAAGACTACGAACTCGTAGTATTCTCCATTTGAAAGTGAAATTTCGTCAGTGTCGAAGTTGAAATACTGCAACGTGACGTCTTTTGGGTCAGATTTACCATGTGTGAATTGCGGCATGGATTCAGCAGGAAGGCCAGTAACTGTTGAAGCAGCGACCTTTTTTGCTGAGCAAATGCCAAGTACTTCTTTGAACTGTAGCACACGTCCGATGTTACCAATACGTGTTGCAGTTACAGAACCGGTTGCGGTCGCACGCACGCGCTCAAACACGATTGAGCGACCATTTGCACCTGGCAGAGTGGTGATTCGTTCTGAGGTGAATACCAAGTTTCTACCAGAGTCAGTGTAAGTGCGCATTGTGTTAACCAATAGATTCTACACCACGCAGAATCATGTTTTGTTCTGGCATGATGACTTCCAAACCGCACTCAGTTAGCCACTCGTCTTTGCGGTAATCCGCATCGGGGAGTTGACGGTTTTTGAGGAGTTCAGTATCCGAGTCTTGCAGGTAGGTGTAAGTGAAGTCTGCAAGGTCAAGGAAGAAGCAGTCGTGCCAGAGAGCTGCGTTGTCGTTAAACAACGGGTGCGTTTTGAGAAAGATTGACCCAAAGGGTGTTTCATACTCATGGCATTCGAAGCCAGCTTTTCCGACTTGGAACATTTCACGTTTTACAACGTGATTTGAGCCAACGTATTCTACGAAGGCTTTGAGGAATCTGCCACCGCAGAAACCGAGTTTTTCGTAGGAGGTGTCGTTGGTGAAACGGAACAAACGTTCAAGAAGCATTTCGAATTGGCTTCCAGACATGTTGCCGTTGACTTCGATAATGCGCTTTTCGTCTGTGGTGTCCCATGCGGAAGTAGAAACATCAGAACCACCAACACGATAGTTTCCAGCACCACCGTTACCGGTATTACCAAGTTCCCACTGGCGAAGGTACCATTCGATGCCGCCCATGAATCTCCGCGGAACGGTGTCACCATCTTCATTGACAACGGTATCTTCGTAGCGCTGTCCAAAGAAGAAGGAACGTTCCAAGAGGATGGAGTGACGCAAAGCATTTTTCTTCGCTTTGACTTTGTATTCACCAGAGGAGTCGTAACGCAACCCAGCTTTGAGTGCGTTACGGGTAAGATGAAACGCAGTCCGGAAGATCTGGGTGTAATTCTCGACTTCAAACGGTCGAGAGTTTTGTCCAGACTTGGACCGAACACCTTCACCAGCCGCGGTACCAGTCGCTTGCACGATGAGACCGTTAACCGCAGTAGTGTTGAGTGCGTTGGTGACACCACGAAGAAGCTTCAGGGTAAGAGTGTTAGAAGAGATAGACTCCACAACAGCAATAACCTTGAGTAGCGCAGTTCCGGTTGAGGGAACTTTCATTACTTCGATGACATCACGCTCACGGAACTTCGTTCCATCTGTAACTTTCAACTTGACCGCGTCGCCGGCGGATTTAGTCCAACCAGACGTGGTCAAGTTTGTGTTCGACTCATCCGCAAACGGACCAGCCGCATTATAAGCCGCAGTTTTCGAGCAGTAATTCTCGAACCGTTCTTCGAAGATGGCAAACTTTGGTTTATCCACCTCTTGTTCATCCATCATGGAAAGCAAGCCCATCAAAGGCGCAGCTCCCTGTGGATACTGATAGAAAACCCGACGACGGGCTTTCTCGGACCACCAGGATTCCCCGGTAGCACTAGTTGTCAATCCAGTTAGCATTTTGTTTTTATGTGTTTAGGACCAGATGTCCTTCCAAGCTGGAGCAGTTTGCCCTTTTTTAGAAGAACTTGCACCGCCTTTGGTGCCTGCACCGGGACGACCCAAGCTTTGCATTCCGCCAGATCCATTGGAAGTTTGCTTCAACCTAAAGGTTGGATCACCCACCCGGATGATCGAAGCCGCGGTTCGAGCGGTGTCGCGCATTGCAGCAGTAATGTCATCGTTGATGTAACCAGACATCCGCATTTGTTGGACAGCTTGAGCAATTGCTTTCTTCTTTCCACCAAGTGCTGGGAACCGCTTTGCGACATTCTCAATGAAATTCGATTGTTTTTGTTGTTGAGTTTGATCTACAAGCGGTTGCACTTGCTGTTGCATTTGTTGCAAACGGTAAGCAACAATAGCATCAGTTTGTGCACGTGCATGTTGGGAGAGCGCTTCAACAAACTTAGTAAGTCCAGCTGAAGCACGTTTGTACGCATCTTCATCTCCCAATTCACCAAGGATTTCAGTTACAAGTTCTTTGTTAACTTGTGGGTAACGAAGTTGGCGTTTAACCTCTTCAATTTGCTCTGTGGTTAGTTGTTGTGGTTGCACAGAAGCTGCCGGTTGTTGACCCTTGCGAGCCATTTCCAGCATGTCCATGACTTGTTCTCTGGTGTAAGTTCCAGAACTGGAACCACTATCAGAAACCTGATCATCATCACCACCATCGTCAAGCCCATCAACATCGTCGATGTCATCAAAGTCATCAATATTGTCATCCAATTCGTCTTCCATACCTTAACTTCCTTTCTTTCTTGATTTGATTTTTGTTATGATTTCTTCTTCCACAATTTCAAACCATTGTTTTGCAGTTTCGGCTACAACCGATCCACCAACGGCTTGTTCACGTGCGAAGAAAATTTCCATTCCTGTTACCGGAAGTTTGCACGCAGCGTTAAACGTTTGTTCTTTGTTTTCCCAATCTGCCACGAAGATTTTATACAGGCGACTCTGTCGGAAATCCCGTATCTCCTGTGCTATCCCCGCTAACTCCTGGTTGTCCTTGTTTTTGTAAAAGTCCGCTTGCATTTGGATTATTGAAGTGTAAAGAAAATCTTCCAGCGCGACCAACTCCACGCAATTCTAGGATCTCATTAATCATGGCTTTTGGATCTAAGTCAAAAATAACCGCGTTATTGGGATTGGTCATAATCATTCCAATAAGTTCTTGCAAGGACTGTGCAATAAAAGCGCGTTCGCTTTCCACCGTGTTGTCGAGAACAAAGAAATCTTCAGAACCCACTAACTCGCGCCAATCCAACGGACGGAATTGTTCATATCTTTGCTCCACAGTAATCTGCTGTTGCATTGGAGCCATGCCAACAGTGATTGGTGCTTTTCCAACAATTTTGACAAAAGTCGGCAAAGAAATCCCCTGTCGCGAATTACTCAACATCTTTTGTCCCATTGGTGCAATCCCATCGTTGTAAATCATCACAGCAGGAGTTTTCAACCTTGCGCTTGCACCAGAGTTTGCTGCCCTAGCTTCCGTTGCAGACCTCCGCCCACTTGACATTTGTCCCATGGCATTATCGTTAACCCCAGTGCATTCTTGCGAAATCCCTCTAATCTGTGAAATCTCCGCGAAGTTATTCGCCGTGCTGTCTCTAAACTGCAATTGCGCAAAGAATTTATCAACGCCGATCTTCGGTGCGCCTTTTTTCAAGAAAATGTAAGGCGACAACGGATCGGCAAACGAATCTGGGTCGACAAAGTCCAAATCCAACACAGTTTTACCGTCCAAAGCTCTTCGCACAGACAACAACCTGGAATTAAACAACCAGGTCATGATTTCTTGCAAATTAAAAGTCACATCTGACAATGCCATGCCTACTTGCTCGTGCATAGTAGGCGAAAACTGCGCGACATTGTAAGGGAATTTGCGGTGAAGGTAATGAAGACGACTAATTTTAACAATTCGGTCGTTGTTAAGAATGACAATCGAAAACCGAACTGGATAATCTTCAATTCCTAAGTTGTAATCTTCCGGGATGAGGTCAATGTGAATTTCAAGCTTACACATCACCTCATTAACATCATCTTTTTTGTCTTCTCCCTTCCGTTTTAAAGTGCGTTTAGGTTGTTTGCCAACAAAATCATTAACGCCTTCTAACCTTGTACCGCCGTGCGACTTTAAGCGATCTAAAGTTAGTTTTTCCACATGCTCTACCCCAAAATAGTTGCCATCAGCCGCCTCTTTTAGCATTGACTCTTTCGTAACTTCACTTTCATCAGCAGCAAATTGCCCTTCTTCCCAGTCTGACAACGGAACACGGCAATCCGGGAAAAACAAGTAGGGCGAAACGTTAGCGATCTTATTTCCTTCGTAGGTTACTAACTCTTCTGTTGGGGCAACTTCCTCTAAACCAAGTTCCACTGCCATTGGGTCAACGAATCTAGCTTTATCTACCGTCCACCATTCTTTCAACACACCCACACCCATGACGGCAATGTCTTGCAGAAACTGGTAAAGTTTTGTGGGCCACTTATTTTTTCTAAGATCTCTACCTAAAATCTTTTCACAATCCAACCTAAGGAGATAATCTTCTTCTCCCGTTGGATCCATCTCAAAGAAATTCTTACTCCGCTGAAAAAGCAAAAAACAAAAAGCGATAAAAGTCTGCGCATCCGCAAAATTCATCGGAACGATAACTTTTTCAGGCTCGTTTGCATCTCGTGCCTCAAGGTCTTCTTCGTCCGCGATCTTTTTCCCTTTATAAATCTCCCAGTTGCGATCCCAACGAGCGTAAAACTCGCTCATTTTACTTTTAGAATGCTTAACAAGCCGCAAACACATATCACGAAGTTCAACAAGCTCTTCATCTTGTTGTTCTTCTGCAATACGTTCGTTAAGTGTCAGCTTTGTTTTCATTATCTAGGGTAACGTGAATCTCTTTTTCCTGCACCTCTTGGGCGACTCTGTGCAAAAGAGATTGCACTTCTTGCTCCACGAAGACGTATTGCCGCAGCAGAATCCGACAAATTCAATTTAGGGGCTTTTGGCGGACCAGAAGATGTGTCAATCCAATCACCGCCACTCAAAACAAAACGATACAAGTTTTCCATCATATGATCTCGATCATCTTCTGGCTTCTCTTTGTTATCTTGCCAAGAGTAGTTATCGAACTCATGGATAGTTTCAATACAGTTAGGAGAAAAATACAACGACTCCTTCGAAAGCTCCGCTTGTGTTTTTGTGATTCCATATTCCAACTGCTTTGACGCCGGTTGAATTGGAAGACCTTCTTTAAAAAATTCATCGGCCCAGCAACTACCAGTCACCGGATTCACAATCCACGCAATCGGATCACACAAAAACTGATAAACAAAACGGCTACCAACTACAGCTTTAATATGTTCAATCAAAGCTGGAATCAACACCTGTGCATAGATTTCGTAAAAGTTGATTTTCTGTCCTGTAGGAGAGGTCGCCCAAAAGCTCACCGCATGCGGCTTCTTCGGATGCAAGTCAATTAAAACACGCAACGTGTAATTCAACGGCGGTGTAACCCAATCATCCCATCCATGCGGAACATCTTTCAACAAATGTCTGTCCGGATCAAACTCCTTATAAACCAACCCAGAAAGTGCAATAGGAATCCCTTTCTCTCTACACGCGCGCTCAGAAGGCGAAAGTGTAGAGAGATAGTCATTCACCGCTTCTTCCGAAATATACGGATTATCCCAAACCGTTCCAAACGTAGTCCAAAGATTCCGGTGTTTAATATGTTCCTTCGTTCCGGACCTCATCATTTCTGGTGGGATAAAATGATGGTTGATCCACGCTTGTTTTAAAGGTGTACACGTAAACCAGTACTTTCCATTCCGGTCCATCAAACCGCGGCTGACAGCTTCCCACAACGACTTTGAAATTGGTTCATCCACATGGATAAAATCCCAATCAGAACTCTCCGCACCAAGCGGATTTTGCTTATACGCATGCTCGGTGTAAACCTTCAAAACAGAAGTTCCTCTTCCATCCAGCCGCGGAACCTCCAGCTGATTGATAAACTTCCCTTTTTTACTATACTTCACATGACCTTCAGGTAAAAAGTTAAAAAACTTTCCTCTTCGGTCACCTTCCATCATAGAAAGAAAAACTTCTTCCGCTTTGTCGTTGTCTTGACAAACCAACAAACCCTTCACCGGATGTTTTGGAATTCCACCCGTTCTTGCACTATCCCCCTTAGGATACCACACCCTTTCGCCGAGCAACCAAGCGCAGTCTTCTGCCGCACCGCAATCGGATTTCCCAAACCGATTGCCAGTCCGCAGATATCGCCCTTTGTAATCGAACGCCCTATGGAACGCATCCTGTTTTGGATGCGGTCTATAAAACGGCAGACCAAACTGCCGCTTGAGCTGCTCAGCGGTAGGCATGAACTTATTCCGGAGAAGCAACACCGTCCATCACAGGTGCTTCAGGTACCTGCTGTTCTCCAACAACTGCCTCACTTGTTGAGACATTTGGTTCAGGAGTTGAGGTGACATCTGGGTTGCGTGCATCCAGATCTTCGAGTTTGAGTTTAATTCGATCGAGAGCGTTTTGCACGCCCGCGGGAATTTCTCCATTGGAGGCAATGGAAAGTCGTGTTTCAAGTCCGTTGATCTCGGTAAGGAGTTCAGAGCGGACTTTGTCGACGAGAGTTTCGATTCCGTTGAGTTGTTCTTGTAGCGTCATATGTGCTTGTTGTAGTTCTGTTATTTGCCGATGATCTATCGGCGAAAATTTTATTTTTTGCATGGGTTAATCAAAACGGGAAAGAAATTGAATAAAATTCCAAAGTTGCATGCAAGCGTTGATTGCAAGCGCAAAAATGATTGCGGCAAGGAAACAAAGGAGGATGAATTTTGTGTCTTTCAAAGTTGAAATTAGTCAAAAAGGATTGTCCAAACGGAGAGATCTGTTTGCTCGGATGTGTCATCTGTGATGTTTGGACTTGTGCAAGTGTGGTATTGGGATCTGCCGTAGAGATAAAGAAAGCCATAAGCTCCGTTTGAACCGTTGTTACCTGAGGAACCTGTTCCACCGGATGATCCTCCGTTGCCAGGATTTCCGCTGAAGCCAAAATTACCACCTAAACCGTAAGAACCTCCGGTGAGGTTAATATTATTTGCACTGGAGTTAATCAAAATAACGTTACCACCATTACCGCCAGAGCCCCCGTCACCGCCGTTACCACCACGTCCACCATTGCCACCGTTAATTTCTAGCCCTGGGTCATCTTGCCCGCCATCGCCACCGTTTCCACCGTTTCCACCATTACCTCCGTTTCCACCAGGAAAAACTAAATCACCCAAAATGCAGTTGTAACAAGAAAAATCTAATGAATTTTGTCCAACTTCTCCAACTTGACCTGCTTGGCCTTCAGATCCGTTTTCGCCAGCAACAGTGGAATCAGGGCCGTCACTTCCATTAACACCGTTAGTACCATTTCCTGGATAGTAATGAACAGAATGAATTGCCACATTACCATCGGAATAAATGGTCACATTGTTAACGTAAAGTGTGAGCGAAGTGATAAAAGTGAGTTTTGGGTTAACACCGCGAAACACAAATGAACTAACGTTTGTTGCAACTGAACCGAAGTTTCCTACTCCAAAATCAATAATACTGTCAACATTTGAAACATCAATAGCTTTTTGTGCAGTTGCGAAAGGCGCGAAAAATGAACCATCGCCGGTTGTGTCGTCTCCATTGGCTCGAACATAAATAATATTCGATTCACTCATAAGAGCCAAGACTTCTCTAGCGTCTTTTGCGTTTGTGGTACGCAAAAAGTCGTCAATAACAGAGGAAACGTTCATCAAGATGGCTGTTGATAGTAGTCAGTGTCGTCCGGTGTGCGGTAGTAATCTGTTCCGGAGGGTGTAAGATAAGCGTCTAATGGAGTTTCTGTTGGTGTTGAGTCTGTTTCTATGTTGTTACCAACTTTAATTCCAATTGACACATTCATCGTTTATTTGCCGCAATTGCTTTACCAGAAGTAAGTTTGATGGAAGTGAAATGTCCTGGAAGGTAACGCCATCCTGGAATGGTACCAAGCTCAACCCAAGAACCTTCAATCGGGTAATTTTTTCCATAAGTGATGGATTCAATAACCGTATCAGTGACTGTCAACAAACCAACGAAGTTTCCGTTTGTGGTTGAGTTGTCTGTGATAACGGTCTGCCCGTTAAGGAAATGATCGTAAGCGTGCGCAGGGTTCATTTTTTGAAGAAGTCGTAGAATTTTTCTCTGATGTCTTTTTCTAAACTGCGAAATTCTGTTTGAAGTTCATCGATTTTTTCTCGAAGGTTAACCCGATCTTCTGCGCAAAGTCGATTTTGTTCTTCGATATGTGTAATTCGACCTTCACGCTCTTTTTCTAAAGAAGTTAGAATTAACCTTCGATCGCGATCCAACCACCAAAGACCAAAGATGAGAGCGGCTACTCCCGCTCCAGCACCGGTCAACAACTGAACAAGTTCTTCGATCTTCACGCAGTGCGAATGTCAAGTAAACGGGCTTTTGGGTATTCCGCAACTGACACGCAATTGCCTTGATTGCCTCCAAGAACTTTGATGGTATCCGAGGTTTGAGACAAGAAAAAAGCAACATGACCTTGCCAGCCGTTACGTTCACCTCGCCAGAAAACAACGATATCAAATGGTTTAGGTGCGTCTTTAGAAGAACGTCCGAACTTCAACCAAGACCTTGCCGCGGCACTACCGGTGATTCCCTCAACTCCAGCTTTCTTCAATACCCAGTTAACGAAAGCGGAACACCAAGGAGTTTCATCTGGATCGTTTGGAAGTCCAACAACGGAGAGGTACTGTTGGATCCTTCGATTGTTTCTGGCAGTCCCGGCGATCTCCGTCTCGCCAAGCTCTGCCATTGCGATTTGTCTGACGAGGTCTTTGTTCATAGTTTAGTTCTTAGGAGGAAACGCCTGCGTGACTGCGTCGACAGTTGATTGGCCGGCAAGATAAACCATGACGGTGTAGATTGCTTCGGCTTGATGTCCGGTAGCAAAAGCCGCTACCGCTGTTGCGAGTGTCACCATAAATTTACGGGACAACAATTTTTCTTTCAGGGTTGGTTTCATTTGTGTTCGATTACTAGGATTGTTGAGGAATCCGCGCCTTGTTCAAATTGCAACAGAACGTCTGTGCGGAAGCATTTGGAAAAAACTCGTTGCCAGGCAGGAGAAATTTCGTTGCGGAGAAATTCCGGCAAGGGGATGGCAATCAACTTTGGATTAGACCAGAACTTTGAAAAGATATAATCCAATTCGTCAAAAAGGAAATTTGCGTTCTTGGTGTTAAAGCAAAAAAGAACCGCGTCCGACTTGCGGAACCGTGGTAAAAAAGAAAGAAACGACATTGCATTACAACAAAAGAAATTTGCACTAGGAAAATTGTTTTTTAACTTTCGGATGTTTTCCGCATTGTCATCACAAACAAAAATTCGATCTTGTTCTACGAACTCTTGTGCAATCTTAATGGTTTCACCATTCTTGCAACCAAGCTCAACATAAGTCATATCGACTCGAAGCAAAGAAGCAAACAGCTCCTCGTTGAATGGTGAAATTGCTATCATTGCTGTTCGTTCTCTGTTGACCTTTCTTGATCCAAACCAGCGAGGATATCCTGTGGGGAAAGTGTTCTTGCGTGGTTAAGATCAACCATTTCTAAAATGTCCCTTGCGCTAGCACGACGCACGCTTGCTGGAACTTTCTCCGATGTGCAAAGCTCTTTCAACGTTTCGATTGCATCAACAACACCGGATTGGAGTAAGTCCCTTGGGCCTTCGTCAAAGTTCTGGTGAACAAACTCCGCAATCACCGTTCTCATGTGCGGCGTGCGGAGAATACTTCGAACTTGAACGACAGAATAATTTGTTTGTGTGGCAATATCCCTTGGACTTACTCCCCTTGCGTAAAGTAAAGCCATCAACCGATGAGAAGGTTTCTCGGTGCGCGGGCCAGTGATAACATGCGGCGCCTGTGCAAGCGGACGAACGACGGATTCTGCGGGGAAGAAGGTGACTTCCGCATCTGAAGCACGCATTGCCTCAGCAATGGGATCGAAGTTTGCGGGATCGTCGGAGAAGTTCATCGGGCGAAAGTCGAAAGAACGCTCGCTGGGAACGGAGCGGAAGTCACAAGCTTAACCTCTTTCGTTGCCCTCTTGCTCCTCACCACCTTTCCCTTCCCTGCGCTGGTTTGCTCTTTGCTCACGTAGACACTTTACCATCTACACCTCTTAACAAAAGAAAATAAAAATCTTTCTTTAGACGTCTTGTTCTTTTCTTTGTCGCATGTAACTTGTTAGGGTAGTCGAAGGAAATGGTTGGGAGTGGACTATAAGTTAACAGGACGTGTTGAGGGGGAAGGGTACCCCTTTTTTGAAGGAAGATTATTAAGCGATGCCCGCCCTCCCTCCCTTGGCTTCGCCGACTCGCGCACGGTTGCAGACTCCAAGAAACGAGGGACACTTCTTTCAGGGCCCGGGGGATGTTGGGTCGCCGCGCGTCTACCGTGTTAGCTAAGCCTCCTGACATTCGCCCCGGGACGTTCCGTAGCTTGCCCTCGTTTCTCAGAGCCGTGCAACCGCTTGCTCGTGCGCGGAATACAAAAAGGCCGCCGAGGTTTCCCAGGGCGGCCGGAAGGGCGAAGTTAATTGAGACCTAGCAGGACTGGCGGGTCATGCGTCAACTGACTTCTTGCTCTTCTTCTGTGCTGGCGCAGGTTCGGCTTCAGGCTCGGGAGTTTCCGCTTCCGCTTCCGGTGTTTGAATTCTTCGAAGTCTTTCCAACTTCTTCGTTGCCGAAGCCAACGCAACCGGATCGTTCGCAGCAAGCGCGGCCATGAGTTCACGGCCCGCTTCTTCCATTTCCGTTTTACGAGCTAAAGAAGCCTTAGCGGCTTCGAGTTGCTTCTCCGTCGGACCCGTTACCGGAGCCGTGATCAAGATGGCCAATGGACTTTCCAGCGACTTCACCGCGGCTTCGAACACCGCTGCGCATTGCTCACGAACCGACTCGGGATAAAGCCCGTCCTCATCCTTCTTGATAGAAGCAAGCCCTAGGAGTTCGACGAGCTTCTTTTCAGAATCAGCCCGAACACCGCCATGACCAACGTGGTAGGCCCAGAAGGACGGTACTCGTTCAACTAACCAAGCGTCCCCAAACTTTTCCACCAGTTCCGGGACAGACTCCGGCCACTCCTGATATGTGACTTCCCGAATCAAGGTGAATTTTTCTGGCAATTTCAAACCCAGGGCATCCGCCACGTTTTGAATATTTCCAGTCACGTTCACTTTCAACTTCACGTCTTTCATAGTTTTATTGCAGCCTTGCCTCACCGGTTCACGCTGGCCGGAGAAAAACCCTTTCTCCGAACTAAACCAGCATCCTCGGCGGGATTGGCTGACAACTGAATAATACCACATCAGATGACAGATGCAACAAAAACGTCGAAAACCTGGCAATTTTCTTTCTGCTGAGCCGTTGCCTTAAGTCGTCGCCTACAGCTCCTCTTTGCCCTCCACCCTCCCTGCGCGGCCAGAATTTGGTGCCTGGCAGGCACAATTTTTCGGGGCCGCGGTGAAGTCCCAAGGGAGGACCCTTGGCCACCCCGTACTGCTCGCTCGGGACAAGTCCCTCGCTCCGCATTGCGTCGCCGCCCCCGCACGCCGTCGAGATTTCGCAATCGTCCCTAGCCCTGTTATATAGGACAAAGCGGTGTTATATAGGACAAAACGAAAACACACGGATTAATTTTGCAATCGTCCGCGGGCAGAAATCCAACGAGCGCAGAAAGAACAGTCCGCCGCCCCCGAGGGTAAATGCCTCATGCGGTGAGAGAGTGGGTGGAGAGCAGTTGAGACTGAGGAGAGAATTTTGGACGAGTGTAAAACTTTGACGCGAGAGAACTCCCCCGGGTGCCAAGAGAACCAACCAACCGACCGACCGACCGACGAGCCGGCTAGCAGCACGAACCAAGGACCCAGACGGAGAAAGCCAGCGTGGGAACGCGGGAAGAGGACGAATAAAGGGAGTGGACGGAAAAAGGAAAAGGACGTGAAAGGTAGGAGTGAGGAAAGCGGAGGTGTCGGTC